>JGI24705J35276_12238730_pt1 | contig 46742 bp, 37 predicted proteins | sample TergutNt197P4_FD_35276 | JGI IMG/M metagenome (IMG submission 35276) | reverse complement strand
TAATAGGGCGATGCTCTATCCTGATGCTGTTGCCCTTTCAGGGCAATCCAATAATGAGAAAGTGTAATGCGACAAATTGAAATGCACCCCTTGATCAAATAAAATTTGGTTTATGTAGCAAAAAGGTTTTATATTTGTCATCCGAAATCAAGAAAAAACTTTGGATATGGAAGATAAGAAACTAAGTATCTATAATACACTTACAAGGGGAAAAGAAGTTTTTACGCCGATCTATCCTTCATTTGTAGGGATGTATGTTTGTGGGCCGACCGTATATGGCGATCCGCATCTGGGGCATGCCCGTCCGGCCATTACGTTTGATGTATTGTTTCGCTATCTGCGTTATTTAGGCTATAAAGTACGATATGTGAGGAATATCACAGATGTAGGCCACTTAGAACAGGATGCCGACAGTGGCGAAGATAAGATTGCAAAGAAAGCGCGTCTTGACAGCATTGAACCGATGGAAGTGGTTCAATATTATCTGAATCGCTACCGCAATGCAATGCAAGCGCTTAATGTACTTCCTCCAAGCATTGAACCACATGCTTCCGGACATATCATTGAACAGATAGCTTTGGTAAAGCAAATTTTAGACAACGGGTATGCTTACGAAAGTGAAGGATCTGTTTATTTCGATGTAATCAAATACAATAAAGAGCATCCTTACGGGATTCTTTCCAACCGGAATATTGACGATATGCTTCATACAACCCGCGAACTGGAAGGACAGGAAGAAAAGCGCAGTCCGGTTGATTTTGCTTTGTGGAAAAAAGCACAGCCCGAACATATCATGAGATGGCCCTCGCCATGGAGCGATGGTTTTCCCGGATGGCATAACGAATGTACGGCCATGGGAAAGAAATATCTGGGCGAACAGTTTGATATTCATGGCGGAGGGATGGACCTGATTTTTCCGCACCATGAATGTGAAATTGCCCAGGCGGTCGCTTCACAAGGATATGAGATGGTGCGTTACTGGATCCATAACAATATGATTACGGTCAATGGACAAAAAATGGGCAAGTCACTGGGTAATTTTATTACATTGGAACAGTTCTTTACCGGCCAACACCCGATGCTGACCCAGGCTTATTCACCGATGACCATCCGGTTCTTTATCCTGCAGGCGCACTACCGAAGCACAGTGGATTTCAGCGATGAGGCTTTACGTGCTTCCGAAAAAGGATTGGAACGTTTATTTGAAGCAGTCGGACGGTTGCAACGAATTAAGGCTTCGGAGCATTCATCACTTGATGTGAAAGGATTGCTGAATCGGTGCGATGAGGCAATGTGCGACGATTTGAACACACCGATAGTCATTGCTCATTTATTTGAGGCCTGCAAAGCTATCAATTTGGTGACTGACGGAAAGGCTACTCTATGTGCCAACGATTTAGCTGAATTGAAAAATACATTTCATTTAATTATGGATTCGATTTTAGGATTACAGAATCAGACAGCTTCCGAAGGCAATACGGACGCTTACAAAAAAGCCGTTGATCTGTTGCTGACAATTCGTTTGGAAGCCAAACAAAACAAAGACTGGGCTACATCGGACAGGATCCGTAACGAATTAGCAACATACGGATTTACCGTCAAAGATACAAAAGAAGGGTTTGAGTGGAATATTTTGTAACCTTTTTGAAAAATATGCGTCAAAAGGGCAAATTAACAAAAAAATATTCACTTTTTAAAATTGTAAAATTATGATGAACTTTATTTTGGCACCATTGGTTGTATGGATTTGCGTATCGGGAGTGTACGGACTGTTTGAATTGTTTGCCCGCAGGAAAGAACGTATGATTATCATTGAAAAAATGGGAGATAAACTTGACAATTCATTGTTGAATGGAAAGTTTAATATGATTAATATGTCTTTCAAATCATTCAGTTCGCTGAAGATTGGTTGTTTACTGGTCGGATTGGGATTTGGCTTATTAGTCGGATTATTGATTAGTTTGATGTTATACTCGAATTGTAATTTCGCAGAAACAAACAATTGGAGATTTGACAGGTATGTTGAAGTAGCTTATGGCGCCTCTGTTTTACTATTTGGCGGTTTAGGACTGCTTATTTCATTTGTGATCGAAAACAAGATGAATCGTAAAGACGGATAATTTCCGTCATATTGAAAGCATTCAATCTTTACCTGTGTTCTGTGATTCAAGTGGATGAGTACATTGCCCGACGCTTATTATATTGAGAAAATTCAAGCCGGAGAAACGGAATATTTTGCCGTTCTGTTGGATCGATACAGCAACTCTGTTTTCGCGTTGATTATCAAAATAGTAAGCAGTCGGGAGGACGCAGAAGAACTGACACAGGATGTTTTTCTAAAAGTATTCAGTTCGCTATCGTCATTTCAGGGAAATAGCCTCTTTTCTACATGGCTCTACCGGATAGCTTGTAATATAGCCATTTCATTTACCCGGAAAAAGACATATAATTGGCTTGCTATCAATGAATCAACGATTGAAAATATTCCGGAAGATGAATTAAGCAACGAAGTAGAGCAAATAGAAAAAGAAGAGCAATTGGTCAGGTTAGAAAAGGCACTCGAACAACTTTTACCTGACGAGCGAGCGCTTGTCTCACTCTACTATATGCAGGAAAAACAGATAGATGAAATTGCATCTATCACTGGATTAAGCATTTCGAATGTGAAAACAAAACTGCATCGTTGCCGGAAAAAAATTTTTTTATTAATGCAAACAATGTTGTAAGAAATAGATTTTATATAATTATATATACAGGAAAGATTATGCGTGACGATGAATCAGATATACTGAAATCCATTTTCAGTCGCCTGCCGGCAGACAAGTTGCCCTCCACATTCCAATCGGAAATGATGCAACAAATCAGGATAAAAGCAGTACGTATTGCTAAACGAAACCAACGGCTCCACGTATTGGCATTGATAGCAGCTACCTTGTGTACGATCGGGCTTGCGGGTGCAGCTCTTGTATATATAGGTGTTCCATCCATTATTACCGAGTTTCCCCGCATTTCAATCCCTTCCTATTATATCTATTTTGGTTTGCTTGTGCTTATTCTGCTTTTCACAGATTATCTCTTCCGACAGCTCTATTATAAAAGACACCACAGATAATGTAGTATAATCTGAGATGATGGATAATTTTGAAATACATACCTGAAAAAACGCCACTGACCGATAAAAAATAATTTCCGGATTTTATTGTAGCGTAATTTATATTTAGTACTTTTGCTGCAAAAATTATTAAAACCCATTTTTTTAAGTTATCATTATGGACGACGGACCGTATCATAGTTGCAGTAAACAGGAGTATTAAAATTCTGTAAGGTCGTTCGCTTCCTTACAGGCAGTAAATAAATGTAAGGAGGTATTATATGATAAATAAAATCAAACATATCAATCATCTTGTAGAAGATAGGGATTGGAAGCAGTTGAAAACTGAGTTGTACAGTCTCACACCTCAGGAAACGGCTGAGGTTATTGAAAACTTATCCAAAACGGAACAGATCATCCTGTTTCGCTTATTGTCGCGCGTATCGGCTAAAGAAACATTCCAGTACCTCTCACATGAAGATCAGGAATCCATTATCGAAGGACTCGCAAAAGACAGTAAAAAACTGACGGATCTGTTGAATGACCTTGACCCCGACGACAGAACCGCTTTTTTTGAAGAACTGCCCGGTAAAGTAAGCCAGCGGTTGATGCAAATGCTTTCGAAAGAAGAACGGGAGATTGCTACCCGATTGCTGGGCTATCCCGAAGAAAGTATCGGACGTTTGATGACACCCGATTTTGTGGCTATCCGCTCTTATTTTACGATCAGTCAGGCATTGGAGCATATTCGTCAGTTTGGGCGCAATTCCGAAACAATGAATGTGATTTATCTAATTGATGATCAGTGGCGATTAGTTGATGATATCCGAATAAGGGAAGTTATTTTGGCATCGCCCGAGCAGACACTATCCGATATCAGCGATCATCAATTCATCTCTCTGAATGCATACGACGATCGTGAGGTTGCCATCAAAATATTTCAGGACAACGACCGCGTTGCCTTGCCGGTAACCGATACTGACGGTACGCTACTGGGGATCGTTACATTCGACGACGTGATGGATGTGCTTGAAGAAGAGGCTACCGAAGACTTCCAAAAATTCGGTGGTACAGAAGGACTGGACTTATCCTATACCAAAACTTCGTTGTTTGAAATGATCAAAAAACGTTCCGGGTGGCTTGTAATTTTGTTTTTGGGTGAAATGCTTACCGCATCGGCCATGGGTTATTTCGAAAATGAAATTGAAAAAGCGGTGGTACTTGCCTTATTCGTTCCCTTAATCATCTCAAGCGGAGGCAATTCCGGCTCACAGGCAGCCAGTTTGATTATCCGTTCACTCGCCTTGGGAGAGCTGACAATCAAAAACTGGTGGTATGTGATGCGAAAGGAGATTTTGTCTGGTTTGTCGTTAGGTTCCATTCTGGGAATGGTGGGACTACTCAGAATTATGATTTGGCAATTAACAGGCTTGCACGATTATGGTGAATATTGGATATGGATTGGCTTTACAGTTGCTTTTTCGCTTATTTTTGTAGTATTATGGGGGACATTATCTGGTTCGATGATTCCAATCTTGCTTAAAAGAACAGGTTTGGACCCAGCCACGGCCTCAGCGCCTTTTGTGGCCACCCTTGTGGATGTGACGGGATTGATTATTTATTTCTCGATTGCCTTGATCGTATTAGGAGGTAAACTACTGTAATAAATATATATCAATATGGAATATAGAGAAATCGGAAAAACAGGCATGAAAGTTTCAAACCTTAGTTTTGGGGCTTCATCGCTTGGTGGAGTATTTCATTCATTTGAAGAATCTAAAGGCATAAAAGCCGTCCATACTGCCGTCGAAAACGGCATTAACTTTATTGATGTTTCGCCCTATTATGGCTACTATAAAGCCGAAACTGTTTTGGGGAAAGCATTGAAAGATATAGACAGGAAAAATTATTACCTTTCAACCAAAGTGGGACGATACGGCGGTGACGGCGTCAATCATTGGGATTACTCAGCACAAAAAGCAACGGAGAGTGTATATGAAAGTCTTGATCGGCTACATATAGACTATATAGATATTATTAATGTACACGATATAGAGTTTGCCGACCTGGAGGTGGTTTGCAATGAGACACTCCCGGCATTGGTTGAATTACGACAAAAAGGCATTGTCCATCACGTTGGAATCACCAACCTTACACTTAGGCATTTTAAATATGTGATTGACCATGTACAGGACGGGACGGTTGAGTCGGTGCTGTCATTTTGCCATTATTGCCTGAACGACGATGCGTTGACGGATTATTTAGATTATTTCGAAGCAAAAGGCATCGGTGTGATTAATGCTTCACCTTTTGCGATGGGACTGCTGACAGAGCGAGGCGTACCGGATTGGCACCCTGCACCTAAGCCGTTGATTGATGTTTGTCGCCGTGCAGCAGATTTTTGCCGGTCGGAAGATGAATCCATCGAACAGTTGGCTGTAAAATATGCTGTCAACAGCACACGCATTGCTACAACGCTGTTCAGTACCACCCGCCCCGAAGCCGTGTTGCAAAATATCCGATGGGCAAACGAACCGTTGGATGAAACGTTACTTGAAAAAGTACAGCAAATCATAGCACCCCGTTTTCGCGATACATGGCTTAACAGTTGACATACCATGAAAATTATTGATGCGCATGCCCACCTCTGGCTTCACCAGGATACCGAAGTCAACGGTATGAAAATCAAAACACTCAATGGAGGCAAATCCTTATTTATGGGGGAGATACGCCAAATGATTCCACCATTTATCATTGATGGCCGCAACACAGCCGAGGTTTTTCTTTCTAATATGGATTATGCCCGGGTGTCGGCTGCCGTGATCACACAGGAATATATTGACGGACTTCAGAACGATTACCTTTGGGAGGTACAACAAAAATATCCCGACCGTTTTTTGTGTTGCGGGATGGTAGATGCACGAAACCCCGGATATCTTGAACATGGGAAAGGGTTAATCAAACAAGGATTTAAAGGAATCAAAATTCCGGCCGAACGATTAATCATGCCGGATAAAAGAGTTTGGCTGACATGCAATGAAATGATGGAGCTGTTTAAAGTAATGGAGGTCAACGACATATTTCTTTCGATAGATATTGCACCCGGAACTACACAGGTGGCGGAAATGGAAGAAGTCATTGCAGCCTTTCCCCGCTTACGAATTGCCATCGGACACTTTGCCATGGTAACGCGTTCCGGTTGGGAGCAACAGGTCAAATTAGCACGGCACAAAAACGTCAGGATTGAATCCGGAGGCATCACATGGCTGTTTAACGACGAGTTTTATCCGTTTGATAGCGCCGTATTGGCTATCAGGGAGGCTGCTTCGATGGTTGGGATAGAGAAACTGATGTGGGGATCGGACTATCCCCGTACAATCACAGCGATTACTTACCGTATGTCGTACGATTTTATATTAAAGTCAACCCTGCTAACCGAAACAGAAAAAAGATTGTTTCTGTGCGAAAACGCACTGGAATTTTACAGATTTACCCATCTCGTCGAATTACCCTATATTAAAAATATGTCGGAATAAAACGTAGGGGCTGGGTTTGCCCGTCCCCTGGGTTCAGCCTGCCCCCTGGGATTTGCCCGCCCGAAAGGATTGCCCGCCCCATAAATTAATTATAAAAATCAAACAAATCATCGTCAATGAAAGCCATTAAAATCACAGCACCCGGAGAAATACAATTGACAGACATCCCTCAACCTGTTTTACAACCCGACGAAGTGTTAGTCAAAATCCTGTATGCCGGATTTTGCGGATCAGACTTAAATACCTGGTCGGGCAAAAATGTGTTGGCCAAAATGCCTGTGATTCCTGGGCATGAGATCGGTGGGATGATTGAAGCAGTCGGAGTAGCTGTGCCGGCGTACTGCATAGCTTCCGGCAACGAAAAATCTCTGCTGCCCGGAACTCCATGTACAATCAATCCCTATACCGCATGTGGTAATTGTTCGTCATGCCGGAATGGCCGTACCAATGCCTGTCGTTTCAATCAGACGCTTGGCGTACAGCGCGATGGCGCCATGCGCGAATATATGGTTGTGCCTTATGAGAAAGTCATTGCCGATACGGATATTTCGCCAAAAGACTTCTGTTTGGTCGAACCAATGAGCGTTGGATTTCACGCAGTTGACCGTGGGAAAGTGACAGAAAGAGACGTCGTCATGGTACTTGGATGCGGGATGATTGGCATTGGAGCGGTTATCTGCGCCTCACAGCGTGGCGCACAGGTTGTAGCTGTTGATATTGATAACAACAAACTGGCTGTGGCCAAACAATTTGGAGCCACATTTACCATCAATTCGCTGACTGAAGATGTACATGCACGCCTGCAGGAACTAACATCCGATTCCGGCCCCGACGTGGTAATTGAAGCGGTCGGTTCGCCAGCAACCTACCTGTTGGCTGTAAATGAAGTCGCATATACCGGACGAATGGTATGTATCGGCTATTCAAAAGAATCCATTCCTTTCGAAACGAAATATTTTGTACAAAAGGAACTCGACATACGTGGTTCGCGCAATGCCACCATGAAAGATTTCTATGCAGTGATACACTATCTCAAACAGGGCCTCCATCCATTAGACCTTTTGATCAGCGGAATTTATCAACCCGAACAGGTCGAAGAAGTATTTCGTTTTTGGACTACCGAACAAGCCCGCATCTTCAGGCTGATGATAGAATTCAGATAATAATATAAAATACTTTATTGTAAAAAAACTTATACAAATATTTGCACAATTATTATGAAAAAGAAAGAATTTCGTATATTTGAAGCCTGAAGCCTGAAACTTGAAAAATAATATCTAAAAGCGAATGAAATGAAAAAGAAAATTCTATTTATGTTGGCAATCGCCATATCTCTGACGGTTGCATGTAATAAAGATGATGAAACAGCCCTGAGGCAAATGGACATGACCACACGCAAGAACTATGTGATTATTCATGTGGCAGGCGCCGGAACTATGTCTATTGATTGGGGAGATGGTGCAGGAAGTGAAACGTATGAACTTTGGGACTATGATTCTCAATGGCAAGGCAGTCATACATTTTCTCATTCTTATTCAAGTGCCGTATCGCATACGATAACTTTACAAGGCGATAATATTACGTACTTAGGATGCGACGATAATGAGTTATTAAGCATGGATGTGAGTAGAAATGGCGCGTTGAAATATTTGGACTGTTCTGTAAATTCTTTATCGAGCCTGGATGTAAGCAGTAATAAACAGTTAGAATTATTATATTGCACAAAGAATAAGTTATTGAAATTGGATATTAGCAAAAACACAGCTTTATCACAATTGGCTTGCCCCTTTAATCAATTGACGGAGCTTAATGTCAGTTCGGTTCCGGCACTGACTTTATTATCCTGTTACAATAATCAAATAGAAAAATTGGATGTAAGCAAGAATACAAAATTGGTTACAATGTATTGCGGCCCTAATCAACTATCAGACTTGGACATCAGCAAAAACGACGAACTGTCCACGCTGTATTGCGGATCGAATCTGTTTACGAGTCTGGATGTAAGTAATCATCCAAACCTGACAACATTGATTTGCGATGGCAATCAAATCAGTAATTTGAATGTGAATGGGTGTACGGGGTTGATGGTATTGAATTGCGGCAGATATACCTATACGCCGGAAGGTCTTGGTAACCGGTTAACAGAGTTGGATGTAAGCGGTTGTCCCGCATTAACCAGTTTGAATTGTGAAAACAACCTGTTTTCGGGCGATGGATTGAATAATTTATTTGAAACATTGACCGGCAATATCAATATGAATGGGAAAGACATTTTTATTTCCCATAATCCCGGGGTTTACAGTTGTGAAAAAAACATTGCCGAAAATAAGGGATGGACAGTAATTATCCGGTCTATTGAAGAATAGATCTTTGTAAAATAACATGTTATGAAGCGTACCTTTTTGTTGTTGTTGATTTTTGTACTGCCATTATTGACAGGTTGCGAAGAGGATGTAAATAAACCAACGATAGAGATTGAGACAGGCTTTCCTGCTGACAGGGATAAAGAATTTGATCGGGGTTCGGCTGTTTCATTTCCGGAGTTGAATGGACAATTAACTGATAATCTGGAATTGTTAGGAAGAATATGGGGTTTCCTCAAATATCATCATCCCGAAGTAGGCAAGGGAAATTACAACTGGGATTATGAATTATTCCGCGTACTTCCCGAATATTTAAAAGCGACAAACAACACGGAAAGAGACAGGATACTACTCGATTGGATCAATAAATACGGTGAAATCCCTGCCTGCAAAACATGCAGGGAAACAAATCCTGATGCTTACATTAAGCCCGATCATTTATGGATTGAAAACGGCGCCATGAATAACACACTAAAGGCAAAACTCAAAGATATATACCAAAATAGACATCAGGGTGATCATTACTATATCCAAATCCAAAAAGGTCTTTTATATCCATTACAATTCTTACACGAAAGAGAATATAGTTACATGGATTTTCCGGATACCGGATTTCGGTTACTGGCGCTTTACAGGTATTGGAATATGATTCAATATTTTTGTCCAAATAAATATTTAACCGACAAAAATTGGAATGATATTCTTCAAGAATATATTCCTCTGTTTATTTCAGTTACAAACAGGCTGGAATACGAGTTGGTCGTTTTGCAATTAATCGGTGAGATTAATGATTCGCATGCGGCCGGCGGTTTAAAAGGATTTGATCGTGTTGAAGAATCAAAAGGAAACAACTATGCACCGTTTCGTGTCTGGTTTATTGAAGGGAAGTTGGTTGTAACAGATTATTATAATCCTGAATATAAAGCATTATCGGGTTTGGAGATTGGCAGCATAATTACCCATATCAATGGCGAAGCGGTTGAATCCATCGTAGATGCTATGAAAAAGTATTATTCAGCATCCAATAAAGCAGCAGGATTACGTGATATGTCTTTTGATTTGTTATTACGATCCAAAAATAACAGTGTCACAATCAATTATGAATCACCAGGCCAGTCAGGCCAAAAGGATTTACATCTATTTGATGCTCATAGCCTGAATAGATATTATGGATTTAAGGTAAGCCCCAATGATCAATGTTTTAAATTCTTAGACAGGAATATTGGTTATATAACTTTAGCCGCCCCCATGAAAGACGATGATGTTGAATCCATTAAAAACGCTTTTCAACATGCAAAAGGAATCATTATTGATATTCGTAATTATCCATATTCAGAATCAAGTTATTTCGCATTATTTTCTTACAATGTGTCATCTTCAACTACATTTGTTAAATTTTCATATGGAAATGTCGATAATCCGGGCGAATTTTTTTTTAATGAAGATCAAAGTATTTTTCCGGGAAATGTGACTTATCAGGGCAAATTAATTGTGCTGGTTAATGAGATTACGCAAAGTCAAGCGGAATGGGCAACAATGGCATTCAGGGCTTGCGATAATTCCACAATCATAGGCAGTACGACTGCGGGGGCTGATGGCAATGTATCGTACATAGAGCTACCCGGAGGATTGAAAACAAGAATTTCAGGTTTAGGTGTTTATTACCCCGACGGAACAGAAACACAGCGTATTGGAATAGTACCCGATGTGTGGGTCGAACCGACCATTGAGGGAATCAGACAGGGAAGGGATGAACTGTTGGAAATGGCAATCAAATTAATAAATGAAGAATAATCGGCTGACTATATGTATAAATCTTTAGATAAGTTTCTTTTCCGAACAACTTTTTATCATTATTGAAGAGAAGAGTTCATTATGAGCCATTAGAAAATAATTAAAAATGACTTGGCCAGGATTGGAAATTTTCGAATATTTCTTTCGAAAGCGTTTCGCATGTTATTGAGAGATGCGATGTTATGCGTTGATATACATCTTCTATCCTGATATTCGAGTCATCGGTTTCGACATACAACCGGTGAAGGCTCCAGGCTGCATGGAGGGCGTCGGGATTGAAATACTGGCTGAACGAGAGATAAAATCCGAATTGAAGCAATTGACGGGCAAGATTGCCATTTCCTCTGAATCCGTGTATTATCCATGGGATATCGGACGTATATTGTTTTCTTATTTGAATCAGTTCCTGCCAGGCTTTTACACAGTGGATGATCAGTGGTTTATGAAGCTTTTCGGCCAATTCAATATGGGCTATAAACAGTGTTTTCTGTTGACTCAAAGGAGTTGAAGAGAATTTGTCTAATCCGGTTTCGCCTATGGCAACCACATTGGGATGTGCAGCTATTGCTTCTAAGTTTGAAAATCCGGTCATGCCGGTGTAACAGGGATGAATCCCGACAGCACAATATGGATCATCAATCAAAACCGGATTTCCCGCATCCACAGATACAATTGCCAACACATTTGGATTTGACGGAGGCTGATGTGTATGTATGTCGAAGTAGCGAACAGATAGTTGAGAAGCATTATTTACCATTTACCAATTACTTTTTCCCATTCGTTACGGAATCGGATCATATCCACTTCCTCCCCAGGGATGGCATCGTGCAATGCGTTTGACGGACAGCCATAAACCTTTGAATGGGCCATGTTTTTTCAATGCCTGTACGGCATATTCCGAACAGGTAGGGGTATATCTGCATGAAGCAGGAGTCAACGGGGAGATACAGTATTTATAGAAATAAACCGGTATCAATAGTATATTGGTAAGCAGGCGTTTCATTTTCAATATGCTTTCTTGTTGGGGCGAAAAATTTCGCCCCTACGTTTTAACCATTAACCGTTGCAATGCTTTGTCAATCGCCTTGTCAATGATTCCGAACGAAGATTTCTCGTCGTGTAAATAAATAAATGCGAGTAATAATTGTTGATCTTTTTCGGAAAACAACCGGATTAATACCTGTTTTCGTAAACGATAACTTTCGCGTATCCGGCGTTTGATATAGTTGCGGTCAACAGCATTCTTTATTTTTTTTTTCGGGGTGGTGATTAGTACAGTAACGGATGCATCTGCGGTAATGGTAGAAACAGGTTTTACACCCTCTTTCAAATCTATCTTTTCGATGGGATAATATATGACTCTCAAAGGATATGTTACAAACGAAAATCCTTTTTGAAAAAGAATTTCCATTAGAAGATTCCGGGATAATCGTTCGTTTTTAGGAAACGTTGCCCTACTGTGGTTCATCTGTTTTTTCGCTGATTTCTTTTTTCAGAAACAAATCAAGTGCAGCTGTCATCGAAGGTGCTTCGGCGGTAGGCGCTTCTACGTCAAGACGCAGTCCGGCATTGATAGCTGCCTTCGCTGTTGTAGGACCAAAACAACCGATTTTAATATCATCCTGCCTGAAATCGGGAAAATTCTTCAATAACGATGTAATGCCTGAAGGACTGAAGAAAACGAGCATGTCGTAATCAAATTTCTCATCTTCGGAAAAATCGTTACTGACAGTCCGATACATCACTGAAGTGGTATATCGTATTTTTTTTGTATTTAAAAGGGACATTAAATCGTCTTTGTGCACATCCGAAACAGGAATCAAATATTTCTCCTTTGGGTGTTTGCAAATAATAAGTGCCAAATCTTCGGTTTTACCTGAATGGCTGTAAAAAATTTTCCGCTTCCTGTATATGATGTATTTTTGTAAATAAACGGCAATAGCCTCTGTCATACAGAAATACTTCATAGACTCAGGAACCGAAACCCGTAACTCATCGCATAGATGAAAAAAATGATCAATGGCAGTTCGCGCCGTAAAGACAATGGCTGTGTAATCTAATATGGTGATCCGTTGTTGCCTGTATTCCTTTGCACTCAAAGGTTCTACTTTGATAAAGGGACGGAAGTCTATTTCCACTCCGTATCTTTCTGCAATATCATAATAGGGAGACTTTTCTGTTTCAGGTTTTGGCTGTGAAACTAATAATTTCTTAATACCTACTGCCATATAATACTTGATACAATGATGTGATGCAAATAAGTTAAACTTTCGTATAAAAATAGTAAAGGTACTATTTCGAGGGCGCAAAGGTACAAAATAAAATACAAAAAACCGATGTTTTTATCATAAATTATTCGAATTTTTGTGTGAATCGTCGTTAATCTTAAAGTAACAAAAAACAGTATAGTCAGGATAAGAGCACAGATAAAGTGTTCACGGTCAAGCATCAACCATATAACTGGAAGATAAAGCAAAATCCCCCAAAAATAAAAAAGTGTATGGTAGGTAGTATTCCATAGTTTGTATTTGCCTTCTGAGGAAAATACACGACAGTATATATAATAAAGAAACCGTTTAAACAAATAAATAAGAATCAGCACGATAAAGAATGCTAAGAACATGGTCAGCATTTGATAAATATCCTGATATCTATCCTCTTCAATGCGACTGAAAACCAAAAAGAGGATAATGGTACATAAAAACAATGCCTGAAAGCGCATAAATACATTGAAAAAGACACTTTCCCTTGTAACAGTATTAAAAAGATTCTGGCGTTCCTTCAGCGATACTAATTCGTGTAACATTTTCTCCAACAACGGATAGCAGGTTCGAAAAGCATACGCAAAAATTGAAAGAAGGACAATCAGTGCTAACGTAAGGAGATCGTACATCAGCAAACCAGTGTCCCATCCAATCCCCGTATATCCATCGAAACCCACAGTGTACATATTTATTTGGACGGACAGACCCCGCCCCTACATTTCATTCTCAATTCTCAATTGATCTACGGTTCCATAACCACCTCTATATAATTCCCCTGTTCAATTATTTTTTGAGCAAAGGTACGGATTTTTTCCGGTGTGATGTTTTCCAGGTGAGTTTGGTAGCCGGTATGCCAATCATATCCTCTGAAATGAAAAGCGTCAATCACACTCAACCAGTAACTGTTTTCCTGCATCGCTTCATCGTGGCGTTTGAGCATATTTTCGCGTGTCTTGATAAAATCAATTTCACGAGGTCCGGTATGGACAATATTCATCAACTCATCCTTTACAATATCCATCAATTTATCTTTTAGTTTCGGATCGGTATCAAAATACGTCTGCAAGGTAGTTTGTCCTTTCGGGAATACGGACACGTCAATCGAAGTGCTCACACCATAAGAACCGCTCTCGTTTTCACGCACTTTTTCCATATAAACCAAATCGAGAATTTGTTTTAAAAATGAAGCTGTCAATGATGTTTCGACGTTATAATCCATCTGTCCCGAATAGATTGTAAGGATAGATGCTTTGGGTGTTTCGAGCATCCTGCTAAAATGATTAGTATAATTTCCTTTTCGTAGTAAAGGCATGCGGCTGACATCACCCTGTTCAATCCGTTGCAGCGAAGGAAGTGCAGCTAAATATTGCTGCATCAGCAACACAATGCTATCTTTTTCGATATTGCCCACAAAGGTGAAAATAAAATCGGAAGCGTCGGCAAAACGTTCACGATACATATTCATGATACGATCATAGTTGATTTTTTGCAAATCTTCCGGCTCGATCCGTTTCGCGCGTATCTGATTGTCGTATAGCGCTTTGGTGATCGTGTCGCTAAATGCAACCATCGGATTAAGTCGCAGGTTTTCCAACTGCCCCAGCAGTCGTTCGTTGAAGGAAGCAAATGCCTCATCGTCGTTGCGTGGCGAGGTAAAACGCAGGTAGATCAATTCAAACAGCGTACGAAGATCGGCAGGTACTGATGTGCCGCTTATCCCTTCGTAATCGTCGCCGATTGATGAACGGCAGGATACATTTTTGCCTGTCAGCATTTTAGCCAGCGTGGTTGCCGAAAAATCACTCAATCCTCCCAGTTCAATCGCCTGATTTAGCACCTTCAGATTATATACATCATCGTCAGCAAACAACGTAGCACCTCCTTTGCTGGATGCACGCATCAGAATCTCATCTTTCTTGTATGCTGTTTCTTTCACTACTACTTCTACTCCATTACTTAATGTATAGATGGTTGCACCGAACAGAGGACTTTCTTTTATATTTGTGATACTGCCGGGTACAGGCAGCGATGCGATTAATGGTTCACCGGTAACTTCTTCCTGTCGGGCTTCGACAGCTATTGTCTGTGCGTGAATGAATTTTGCCAATAAATCATCTTCGTTCGGAAAATTAATGCCTTCTTTTTCAGGTCCCATCAAGGAAATCACGATATTTTCATCGCCAATAGCTCCTTTGATATATTCATTTACACTTAGCAAGGGAAGTACAGAGGTTAATTGCTGTAATAATTGATATTCCATTTCAATGCCGGGGATACATTCGTTTTCCGTGAAATTCCGCACATATTCCTGCGAATAAGAATTGTTTCTCTGATTATCACGGTCTTTGTAAATAGACTCCATATTGGTTAGCAGATTGGCTTTGGCGCGATCGTATTCTGCTTCTGTGAGACCGAACAGTTTCACACGGTTTGTTTCGACCACTAAGGTGTTCATTGCTTCATCAATCCCGTTGGGTTTCACAAGCGCTGCCGAAGTCCAGGCGTCTTTGGTGCGGGCAATCATATATTCACCATCGCCGGCGTAAGCAGCTAAAAACGGCGGATTGGCCTTTTGCAGGATTTCACTGAAACGTTCGCTCATCGCATGTGAAATGACTTGCTGTATAAAACCCAAAGTATAGTCAATAATCGTTCCTTTAACTTCGTCGGGTAATGTGTTGTGTTTGTAGTAGATATTCAGGATAGTATTAGGTGTTTCCCTGTCTGTTGCAATCGAAACAAGCGGTTCTTTATTGTCGGGTACCTGTGCCATTTCACGTGGAGTCGGATTAACGGGCGCTACTATATCGCTGAATGTCGTTAATATCTTTTCTTCGATTTGGATAATGTCAATGTCGCCAACAATAATAATAGCTTGTAAATCAGGACGATACCATTTTTTGTAATAATCGCGCAATTCGTCTGCCTTGAAGTTGTTGATGACCTCAATCGTACCGATCGGCAAACGATCGGCGTAGCGGCTTCCCGGGAACATTTTGGGTAGTTGCTGTTCCCAAAGTCTCATCTGCGCATTTGTACTTGTTCGCCATTCTTCGCGAATAATGCCCCGTTCTTTTTCGATCATCGAATCGGACAGCGTCAGATACGCCGACCAGTCATGCAATACCAATAAGCAGGAGTCAATAATTACCTGCCGTGTAACAGGTACATTCGACAGCATATAAACCGTTTCATCAAAACCGGTATAGGCATTCAGATTTTCTCCCAAACGCATCCCGATGCTTTCGGTAAAATCGTCAATACTGCGTGTTTCTTTTGGGAAATTTTTTGTTCCATTAAAAGCCATGTGTTCCAGAAAATGAGCAAGTCCGCGTTGATTGTCTTCTTCCTGCATCGAGCCCACGTTCTGCACAATATAAAAATCAGCCCGTTCTTTGGGTAATTCGTTGTGACGAATATAATAAGTCATCCCATTAGGTAATTTACCCAGCCTTACATTCGGGTCAACAGGTAATTTTTCAGGCGTACCACCGAATTGAGCCGACAATCCTTGTGTAAGAACTAAAACGGTGAATAATAACAATTTAATCTTTTTCATATACGGAATATTGAGTGTTTATTTATGTAATAAAAAACAAAATTACCAAATAATTCCGCAAAATAGTATCAAGTAAATAAAAAATACTAAATTTGTATATTTTCTCTACATACATATATCATGAATAATCGTTTTGCCATCTTCTCTTTGTGCTGTTTTCTGTGCTGTTTCTCAAGGGCAACAGACAATCTCAGAATACCGGATATTAGAACGCTGGGTATGGGTGGAATTGGTACGGCTCATTCGGCGCTTTTCAATCCTTCACTGTTGGGGATACCGGCAAAGAGTGAATTGAGAATAGATTATTACAATCGCTATGCGTTGAAAGAATTGGCCACCGTCAGCGGTGGGATGTGTTTTCGAAACAATGTATTACCCTTTGGGTTGCATATTGCATCCTTCGGATATGATGCTTACCGTGAAAGCATGTTTCGTTTTTCGGTGGGCAAATTGTTGAACGAGAAACTGATGTTGGGCGTCAGTTTGCAGTACGCATTATTGCAGTCGGAATTGTTCGAAACAAGCGCTTCACGCCTTTCGGCCGATTTGGGCGTTTCTTTATGCGTGGTAGATAACTGGTGGATCACTGCGTCGGTTATCAATTTTCCATCGAAAACACTTATGTCGGAAAATATTGATAGTGAGCGCATCGCTGCATGGACAGCGGAGGTTGGGGTGAATTGGCAGTTATTCGACAACTTGTTACTTACCGGTGGCGTCAGACGAAATGCCGAAACTCCGTTGGGAGGCGCTTTTGGAATAGAATATCAGCCTTTTACCGATTTTCTACTGCGTGCAGGAGTATGCTCAGCGCCTTTCCGCCCCTCACTCGGTATAGGTTATCGCTTTTCAAAAATCATGGCCGATGTGGTAATGATTTATCATCCGGTGCTGGGAGTAAGTACAGGATTGGGATTGTCGTATTCATTTTAATTGTTTGCAGTGGAAATGGATTGTAGTTATAGAAAAGCGATAATGACCTTAAGGTCATTAAGGACATTAAAGACATTAAGGTCATTATTAATAATGTTACTGTGTTGTGGTAATGCCATTTGCCAAACAACCCAACCAGTTGAAAAATGGATGGACTATATTGAAGAATTGGCTGAAAATTTTGAAGAGGACGATGAACGAATAGAAACATTATTCTCAGATTTATCTTTTTTGGCGGAAAACCCGTTTGATCTGAATACAGCCGGTGAGGAATCGTTCAAACGACTGCCTTTTTTGTCTGATTTACAGATAGAAGAGATAATCGGTTACCGTCAACGAAATGGTAATATGCTGACTGTATATGAATTAAAAAATATCACTTCCTTAGATTGGCCTACTATTGAACTGATTCTACCGTTTATATATGTTGGCGACACGGAAAACCGCCTGCGTTCACTATCCGCCCAAAACCTGCTGAAATACGGTAAAAATGAAATCGCCGTACGCTATTCGCGTACCCTGCAGGAAAAGCAAGGATATAAGCCGCTTCCTGACAGTATCCTGCAACAATATCCGAACAGAAAATACTTAGGCGAACCGTTTTATCATTCACTTCGATACTCATATACATTCGACGAACGGATTCAGGCTGGTCTTGTGGCCGAAAAAGACGCAGGAGAGCCATTTTGGAATAGCGTCCATAAGGGGTATGATTACTATTCGGCGCATGTTTTTCTCAGGTATATGGGCGTCTTGAAATCATTGGCTATTGGCGATTATAAGGCATCTTTTGGACAGGGGCTGGTTATTAGTCATGATTTCACTCCCTCACGCAATGCTTTTTTGTCGCAAATTGAACGGAGAAACAATGGTTTCAGACGTCATTACTCAACCAATGAAACGGATTTTTTTCGTGGGGCTGCCGCAACGCTTAAATTAAAAGACTTCGAAATAAGCCTTTTTTACTCCTTCCGGAAGTTAGATGCAAATACGGACAGTATGTATATCACAAGTTTCAAAACAGACGGGATGCACCGCTTAGTAAACGAACGGAATAAGATGGGGATTGTCCCCACACATACTTTCGGTGGAAACATCCGGTATGTTACGCGACAAATAACCGTTGGATTGACAGCATTAGGCTATCAATTCGAAAACTATACAGTCGAACCTCAGCCACATCCCTATAATGTATTTTTTTTCCGGGGCAATCGAAATACGAATGTCAGTGTGGATTATCAGTTCAGGAACCGGCAACTCAAATTTTTCGGCGAAACGGCCATGTCAGCAAACAGGGCGATTGCTACGTTGAATGTACTGCAATGGACTCCGGCGTCGTATGCAAGCGGATTGATTCTATATCGTTCTTATGCAAGTGATTATCAGTCGTTCTATGGAAATGCTTTTTCACAGAACAGTACGGTACAAAACGAACAGGGTCTTTATCTGGGCATTCAGTTGACGCCTGTTGCCCGATGGAAAATATCCGGATATGCGGATTTTTTCAGGTTTCCATGGATGAAATTCGGCGTTGACGCGCCTTCGTCGGGAGTGGAATATATGGCACAGGCTGAATATGCACATTTAGACAGGTTTTCAATGTATCTACGCTACCGTTATCGTCAAAAAGAATCAAACCGTGCGACAGATAATAAACAGGAGGTGGATATCCTGCCAGATCAACAACACAGGTTCCGGTATCAGATGATATACAAGCCGACAGCGACAGTCGCTTCGCGGACATCGTTCGATTTTTCGTTCTTTGACGAAAAGTCGGGCAATAAAAGCCAGGGATGGATGATTGCAGAAATGATCGGTTGGAAACCTTTGTCTATCCCGATTCAGACTGACCTCTACATAGCCTGGTTCAATACCGACGATTACTCCAGCCGTATCTATTCGTATGAGAAAAAACTGTTGTATGTGTACAATACGCCGTCATTTTACGACAAAGGGACAAGACTTTCAGCTGTTGTCCGTTATTTTCTGACAAAGAAATTGTCCGTTTCGGCAAAAATCGGCTGGACACATTATTTCGACAGAGAGACTATTGGAAGCGCCTTGGAAACGATTGATGGGAAAAACCGTACTGATGTGGATATCATGCTTCAATGGAAATTTTAATGCGTTGTCTTGAAATTTCAATTTTGATGAAAGGCGATTTTAAATTCGATTTTTTCCTGAATTTTTTTCAGCATTCAATTCTTTGCGTTATCTTTATAGCCTGATTTAAAAAAATCATGTTTGCCGAAGGTCATATACAAACCATTATAGGTTATACACTGCTGATTCTTTACTTATTGACTGTATTAAGTTTAGTATTAGTGGTATTGCTGGAAAATAGAAATCCGCTGAAAACAATATCATGGGTAGTGATTCTGTTGTTTTTGCCGGGAATTGGCCTTATCGTTTATTTTGTTTTCGGTCAGGATAACAGACGGCAGCGTATTATTTCAAGGAGGACGTATAAAAGGATTATGAAACCGTTATATACAGATGTGGTGAGACAGGACAAGTGTCTCGTCCATCCTGCTTATCAACCGCTTGTGAATTTGATAAACCGTAATAAACAGAATCCGCTGCTCTTTGGAAGCGAAATAACCTGTTATACGAACGGGACGGAAAAATTTGAAGCGCTGTTGAGAGAGATAAAACAAGCCAAGCACCATATCCATCTTCAATATTATATCTTTGCAGACGATGAAATAGGAAGAACGGTAAAAAAAGCACTCATTGAAAAGGCGGAAGAAGGGGTAGAGGTGCGTGTCCTGTATGATGATGTAGGCAGTTGGGATGTCAATAAGCGTTTTTTTAAGGAAATGAGAAATGCCGGAATCGAAGTATATGCTTTCCTGCGTGTGGCGTTGCCGGTTTTTTCGAGTAAGGTAAATTACCGGAACCACCGGAAAGTGGTTGTTATTGACGGGAGAACAGGTTTTTTTGGTGGAATGAATATTGCTGACCGTTACCTGAAAGGCACCTCTTGGGGTATATGGCGCGACTCACATTTTAAAATAGAAGGAAAAGGCGTACATGGGCTGCAATCCGCTTTTTTAATTGACTGGTATGTAGCAAGTAAAAAATTAATCAAAGGGAAAACGTATTATCCTGATGAAAAAATATTCGATAATAATATCATGCAGATCGTGACAAGCGGGCCGGTAGGTCAATGGAGGGCATACCTTCAAGCAGTCACATTCAGTATTGCCAACGCAAAAAAATACATTTACATCCAGACTCCCTATTTTCTTCCAACCGAAGGACTGAATCAAACTTTACAGACTGCTGCCATGGGTGGCGTTGACGTGCGATTGATGTTACCCAAACGTTCGGATACCCGTACGGCCAATATGGCATCCCGTTCTTTTCTGGATGATATGGTGAGGGCCGGTGTAAAAGTATATTTTTTCGAATCAGGGTTTCTACATGCCAAACTGTTGGTAATGGACGATATGCTTACAAGTATCGGTTCGGCAAATATTGATTTTCGCAGTTTTGAACACAATTTCGAAATCAATGCTTTCATTTATCAGGAATCGTTTGCCAAACAAATGAAGAAAGTTTTTTTGGATGATATGAGTCAGCATTGCAAACAATTAATTCCGTCGCGTTGGCTTAAACGCCCCATACCCAAACGCTTGGCAGAATCATTTATGCGTCTTTTTTCGCCGTTACTTTAAAAAATCGAGGTATTGAGAATGGATAAAATGATCATAGTTTTTGGGTATTGGTCAATCCTAATGATTACGCCCTTTCAGGGCTGTTGAAATTGTACTATCAAATTTCCTGGGACGATGCCCCACGCTATAGATTGCACCCTTTCAGGGCTTTATAAAAATACTGAAATTGACAGAGCCATATACCCGCTTTTGCGAAAAATACGGATTGGCGGAGAAATTGTTTGTTTTGGAATGCTCCAATACAAAAATGCCTCCTTTCTCAAGCAAATGGCCGGTCAAGACAAGATGGGGCAATTCCGGCAATTCCGGCAAATCGTAAGGCGGGTCGGCAAAAATAAAGTCAAAAGAAGATTTTGAAAGTGAAGATAAATAACGCAATACATCAAAACGTAACAGATTCATTTCGACGATATTAAGCTCTTTTGCCACTTTTTCGATAAACGAGGCATGTTTATAATTCAATTCAACGGTGGTCACACTACGACATCCCCTCGAAAGCATTTCGAACGAAATACTACCCGTGCCGGCAAATAAGTCCAACGCCTCCGTTTCTTCCCAAACAATGAGATTATCCAGCACATTGAAAAGATTCTCTTTGGCAAAATCGGTTGTTGGTCGTGCTTTAAACGAAGTCGGTACCTGAAACCTGCGGCGGCCATATTTTCCCCTGATGATTCGCATCTAACTTTGGGCAGACATTCAAGTCAGCTACTGCTTAATTTATTCATATTAAATAATGCTGTGATATCGGAAGGAACTTCCAAGCCGGTATCCGACTGCCATGGTGGAACATGCGCTATCTGTAACAGATAAGTTTGAAGCTGTGCTTTCAGGGTTTGAAATTTCTCATTATTCACAAGCAGCATCAGTTTGTCTTTCTGCTGATCCATACCTGTCTGTTTCCATATATATAGTATATAATATAACATATCAGCGACATCATCCACTTGAAATGAATTAACAAACAGTAATGTATCGCGATAAAAACAAGCGGCGTCCATGGTGTTTTTGTGCAAAGCCACGTATAGTTGTTTAGGATAAGTTGTCAGACTTTGAATCCTCCATTGTGTCAACTGTGCGGTTATAGCATGAGTAAATATCGGATTATTTAGCGAACGGGAAAAAAAATCGTACACTTTAGGTTGAATGCCAAACAGCACTACGCTTTCAAAATCATCGAATCTTTCGTAAAGTATCTGCTCCTCAGGTGATGCAAAGATAAACGACATCAACTGTTCTTTTTGTTTTTCAATGAAAATGTTCTCCGGGACCAACGTGTATTGGCGATTGGCAACGATCACATATGTATGTTTGAAAACATAAGAGAAAAAAGGATGTGCAAAAAATATGTCTTTTATGGCATGCAGGTATGGTTTTGTCCGGTCTGTTTCGATTTCTGTATAGAAGAAACTGTCTGTTTCGGAAGGAATGTGAGCGGCAAAAGAAAGTCCATCCGACCATAGCCGGATGGACACACTATATTTTCCCGAATGATCGGCTGTAAATATGTCAGGAACGCAAAGATTCATGACAGGCCGACTTATTCCCAGTTGCCTGCGTTATTGTTAATTTCTGTCACAGAACCAACCCGTAAGCCTTCGAATTTTCCCATTTTAGCCATCTTATCTTTCAGGTTGACAAGTTGCTGATGGTCTAAATCGCTCAGATATGTATCGAATAATACACTTGCTTCAAAGACTTTCACCGTGTAACCAGAACCTGATGCAATGGTTGCCGTATCCATTGAGAATTGAGCATTAACGCCTGCGACAGGTATTAATGCCAGCGATGCTACGTCATAGCCTGTCCCGAAAATCGTATCTTTTGCTAATATCCATGTCGTATCACGACGGATAATCCCTTCCTTTATCGCTTTTGCTTCAGTCATTCCCTTTTCAAGCTGTTCGTCAGTCAAGGAGCCTTCTTTAATTACAAACGGCAATTTGTCCTCATTCAAAAATTTAGCTAAATCCTCAAAACTACCTGCATGAAAGCCGTATAGGTTTTTGTACTCAATCTGCGCTTTACGAATGTCCATCAATCGCGTTTCTATCGCCAGATCCCTATGTTCTTTTTCCTTATTAAACTCCTCAACGTTCATAATGCTGCGATAGCACATGTAAATAAGCAAAGAAATTGCTCCAATTAGCAAAATGTTAAATGTAATTCTCATATTTTATTTCGTTTTTTAATTAATTTCGTAGCCGCAAATATAGAAAAGATTTTTTAATGAAGCATCTTTATTACGAAAAAATATTTCAAAAAAATGCAAAAGAAGCAAATTATTGATAAAATATTGCAATTTTTCCCGTATCAACCGACCAGCGAACAACAGTTGGCTCTAACTGTAATTGCTGATTTTATCTGTTCGCAAGACACTAATTTATTATTACTAACAGGATATGCCGGAACAGGAAAAACCTCATTGTTAGGTGCTTTAGTTAAAGCAATGAATTTTTTACGAGGGAAAACCATTTTGTTAGCTCCAACCGGGCGGGCTGCCAAGGTCTTTTCGGAGTATGCAGGACAGAAAGCTTACACGATTCATAAGAAAATTTACAGGCAAAAAAACTTTTCCGGCGAATTTACCGGTTTTGAATTGGCCGATAATCTGCATTCGCATACACTTTTTATTGTTGATGAGTCGTCCATGATATCAAACCAGCTGAACGGAAACTATTCGTTTGGGAGCGGTTTTCTTCTCAATGATTTGATTCGGTATGTGTCGTCGGGTGCAAATTGTAAACTGATTTTGATGGGCGATACCGCACAATTACCGCCTGTTTCGGAAACAGAAAGTCCTGCGTTGAGTAAGAATAACCTGCAACATTATGCGTCACAAATCCTGGAAATATGCCTTACCGAAGTAGTCCGTCAGGATAAAGAGTCAGGGATATTGTTCAATGCGACACATATCCGCGAAAGTCTCAGAAATGCAACATGCAACCTGTTTCCCAGAATTCAATTGAGCCAATTCGCTGATATGGAAAAAGTAAACGGTGAAATCTTTGTAGAAACGCTATCTACAGCTTACAATCGTGATGGCATAGACGAAACAATGCTGATATGTCGTTCCAATAAACAAGCGAACCAATACAACAACGGGATTCGAAACCGTATCCTTTACCGTGAGGAGGAAATATCGTCGGGCGACAGGCTGATGGTGGTAAAGAATAACTATTTCTGGACAGAAAATCTTGAAGAAATGGATTTTATGGCAAACGGAGAGATGGTGGAAGTATTACGAGTACGTCGCATATATAATATATATGGATTTCGTTTTTGCGACTTGTTGGTTCGTTTTCAGGATTATGACCTGGAATTGGATATTCGTGTTTTGTTGGATACGTTGCAAGACGAGTCGCCATCCTTGTCGAAAGCACAAAGCGACAAATTATTTTTTCAAATCATGGAAGATTATGCCGATATACCTACAAAAGCAGCCAAAATCAAACAATTGAAAGCCGATCCGTTCTACAATGCCGTGCAAATAAAATATGCGTATGCCGTCACTTGTCATAAGGCACAGGGAGGACAATGGAAAAATGTATTTTTGGACATAGGTTATGTCACACAGGAAATGCTCGGAGAGAACTTCTATCGCTGGTTATATACGGCAGTTACGCGGGCGACACACCGGCTATATTTTGTTAATCTGCCGGATGAATTTGAAAATGAATGATGGCGGGATTGTTAGGGCGGGCGAACCCCGCCCCTACATGTAATTTTCAATTTTAAACCTGTAACTTCCCTGCAAAACCCTCAATATCAAACTTCCATTCTCGATTTCCACTTTTTCGACACCGATGGCAGAAACGATAGGGCTGTCGCTTTCGGTTACTACTGAATTTACTGAGACAGGCATATATACAGTAGCATAACTGCCGACAGGAACAGTAATATTCATTTCCAAAGTGCCTTCTTTTTTAATCACTTCCGAAATGATTTTTCCGTAAGGCGACTGATTTGAATAGTACACATGTTCCAATTTTTCAGGCAATTGAGGTTTGAAAATGATATGTTTATAACCAGGTTCGTTTTCGTCGGTATTTACACCGGCAAGTGTGCGGTAGAACCAGTTCAACCCGCCTCCGAACATGGGATGATTGCGTGACGACCGGCCATTCCACATTTCCCATGTTACGGTGGCGCCTTGTTCGATCCAATTTCCGTAGCTCGGAAAATCTCGTTGATTCATAGCATCATACGCCACATCGTTCATGCCATGTGCAGCCAGTGTCTCAAAGAAAAACTGGGTGCCGAAGATACCCGTATTCAAATGACTGTTGTATGTTTCGACAATCTCGCGTCGCCAGGTCTGTATCACATCCCCGTATCTTTCGGCGGGTACATCCATCAATAACGCAAAAATATTGCTTCCAAAATCGCCATACGTCTTATTCTCAGCATCATAAAACTTATTATGGAACGCCTCTTTCACACTGTTTGCTATGTTAGCATAATATACTGCGTCATCCTGCATATCTAATACATTGGCCGCCTTGGCCGTAAAATCGGCGCAACGCCACAGGTAAAAAGTATGTACCAATTCTTCTCCCGGGATTTTATACGCAGGCGCCCAATCGCCGAGATTCAACCAATAATTCGGTTCGCCGGCATTGATATTGGCTTTTTGTGAAAACATGGTTCCGTCTTTTGTTAGCCAGGTAAGCATATATCGAACCTGCTCTTTCATCGCTTCATAATTATCTTCGAGCATTTTGATGTCCCCATAATGGACATAAAATTCCCATGGCATGATATTCATGGCCGCACCCCAAGGTACGCCCCCACCACAACCGGGTTGCCATGGTGCGCCGTTAGGCACATAACCTGTTTCGATATTTTGAGCGTCGCGCATATCACGAATCCATTTTGTATAAAATGCCGCTGCATCGAAGTTGTGCATAACCGTAACGCACGAAACCTGTGCGTCGCCTGTGTAAGGAGCGCGTTCGCGGTGGGGACAGTCGCTAGCAATACCCCCATGCATATTATCAAGCTGGCTTCGTTGCCATATCGTATTGATTTGGTCGAACAACGGATTAGACGTTTTAAATTCGGCAGAAACAGGCACATCCGAATTGACCGCTTCTGCTGTTAACATATTGGCTGTAAGGTGTTCTATCCCGCTGATAACGGCTTTTCTGAATACATACCAGGTAAAGCGTGGAGCATACGATTCTTTTTCGCTTCCTTTATAGATATATTTTTGTACGCCGAGCGGCGATTCGCAGATATATTTCACGCTCAATGTGTCGCCTTTTGACCCTTGTATATTCTTAAATCTTATCCATCCTGAAATCTCCACTCCAAAATCAACTTCCCAGTCGCCATTTTCATTTTTTGTTAAGGATACGGGATGCAGTATTTCTGTAATTTTATCGGTAGGGGATGTGTGTGCAGTTAATTCACCTGTCGGCGGTTCACGGAACACCACATTTTTCCATCCTGAATCGTCGCACGCAGTAGTTGCCCAATTGATAGTTTCAAGATTGGCGTCGTATATCTCACCATCAAAAACGCCATTCATCACAATAGGTGATTCCTTTACTTTCCAGGTGTCGTCAGTACATATAATATCTTTTGTCCCATCTTTATAAGTAACTTCAATCTGACACAGAAAGCGTGGCGAACCGAACGATGCCATCCAGCGTGATGTACAATCGTAGAAGCCATCGCCAAGTATTGCGCCTGCCACATTTTGTTGTTTTTTGAGCATTTTAGTAATGTCATAAGCTAAGTACATTACGCGGTAACCCTTGAAATTGTTGTCAATGGAAATGGTCAACTGGTCGTACATCACATCATCGCGGACAGTATAGTTGGTAAGATTTGGCACCAAACAGTCATCGCCCACTTTTTCCCCGTTCAGATACAATTCGAAAAAACCAAGACCGGTCACAAATGCCTTAGCCGATACCACATTATCTTTGACAACAAATGATTTACGAAGCAATGGGGCAGGGTAGGAGGGAAATCCGCTGTGTATTTGCCCTGCAAGAAATCTGCCGGTCAAGGTACTGATTACCTTGCGTGGCGCTTCGTCTTGCCATGGCGCGCCTATCCATTGTGCTTTCCATTCATCGGGCGAAAGAAGTCCCATACCCCAATTGGCGGGCGCACTCCATGATGACGGCTTATCATCGCTGTCCCATACCCGGACATGCCACCAGTAATCTTTTCCTGATTGCAGCTCATTTCCTTCATAATATATTAAATATGAATCGTTGGAGAATACTTTACCGCTATCCCAAATATCTTCTTCTCCTTTCAGTAATTTGTCTTTCGACGAAGCCACACAGATTTGGTATGCCACCTGGTATTCGCCGCGCACTATGCTCGATGCCGCTTCATTGATCCACGATAAACGCGGCGACGGCACATCAATGACTGCAGGATTTGTCATATACTCACATGTCAACTGCACCGGCCTGATTTTGCTGTTTTCAGTACATGTTGTAATTATGAATATCATGCACGACAAACATATCCCACTAAAAATATTTAAAAATTTCATTTTCATATAAATAAATATTCAACTCATAAATGTGACAGACGCGATTTATCGCGTTTCTACAAGTGTGAAATCACCTATCAACCCGTAGTCCAATTGCTGATAATCATTACCTGCCGGGTATGATTTTACATTACGGAAATGACCGGGTGAAACCAATCCGGGACGTGGATTATTGTGGAAAGGCCCAAGCAGATTTTTATTACTTCCCACTATTTTAATTTCAACAGCATTGGCTCCTTGTTTGATATATTTCGATACATTGATACTGAAAGGCTCGAATCCAATAAATCCTGCCTGCTGACCGTTGACAGAAACAACGGCTACGGTTCCTGTCCAGTTATCCAATTTAACTATATAATCACCTGAAGGATTGGCCACTTCGAATGTTTTTGTATAAGATACTGCGCCATTGTAGAATGGCCAACCTTGTGCTTTCCAGCTACCTGTTTGCATGGCATTGACCGGCGGATTGATTGTAAATCCTTTGGTGGAAGGTTGAACTGTAAAATCACCTAAGATATAAATAGCTTCCAATTCGGCATGTACACTCATTGGTGAAAGGTCAAGCGTAAGCTCATTGGTTCCTTTTCGCACAAAATTACCAATGGATAAGACGTCCATATCACGATCAAGAAACCATTTGCCGGGTTCAGGCTTAATTTCCTTTCCGTTCAAAGTAATTTTGTATAAGTAGGTACGTTCGACCACTGCCTGCATATTGCTCATATCGAAATCACCTGAAATGGTAAAGCGATAGGTTGCTTTACAACCGCCGATCTTAAATGTGTCGAGGCTGACAATGTTGTCTTTATATTGAACGGAAGCATTCCATGGATTACCGAGTGTAAAACCATGAACCTTAAATAATTTATCGGTAGCTTCAAATACATGTTGGTCGCGCAGTATCTCTCCCCCGACTTGAATATCGCAAAAGTCTACGGTAAGTATGTTATGTCCATCAGGTTTGATGGAAAGTGCTGAAACAGCGGCTATCTCCTGATGGGATTTTGCTGTGGCAGGCAGTTCAAATCCGCTTTGTCTCTTATTAAGCACATACAATAAAAGACTTCCTGCCGGAGGCAGATCGTAATCAACAGAGATTTGTTTGCCGTCAATGATTTCGGGGTAATCAATAATTTCGCCTGTCAATGTTTTCAGTTCTATGGCATCTTTCCCTGTGATCAATACACTTCCCTTGGCAGGTTCGTCAAGGCTCGAATTAACAAGGAACAATAGCTGGCCGTCTGACATAATGCGACGTTGATGGTAAAGGTTGGTGCTCTTAGTTTCCGAAAAACTGATGCCGACAGATACAAAATTATCATGGATGACAGGAGCGGTTAGTTCTGAAAATTGCTTAACGTTGGATTTTTCAGCAAAATATTGTTCCATCTCCGGATTGGGTTTTCCGTCCAAATGCGTGGGAACGGAAAATGTCAATACGGTACCACCGTTATCAATAAATTTTTTCAGCAGTGTCCATGTGGCTGCATCCAGGTTTTCCATCATGGGTGGAAGGACTATCTTTGAATAGGCGCGTTTGTTGATCACAAACTTCTTGTTCACTATGTTACCATGGTCTTTGATAATATTCTCACTGCCGAGATCGTATTCGATCTGTGCTTTTTCGAGGGTAGTCACAAACGTCTGGAATGATTTTCCAATATCGCGGTAATGGTTATTGCTGTTCCGATAAGAAAAATACATCCATATAGAGGTGGTGGGTTCAATAATCAGTATGTCATTCATTTGTTCGCCTGCTGATAAAGCCATCGAAAGTCGTGCATAATGCATGTTGAGCGGTTTATAGTAGGGCCACCATGGAGTATGGTCGGTAAAGTCGGGTGGATAGTCGTACTTACGTGAACCGGCAATACTCAGATGAGCAAGATGTTGGTTCATCATGTTTATCCCCAGTGCATATTCCCAATCGCCCAGACGTTTAAAATCGCGAAAAGTCTCTTCCCAACCGGCGCCACCGTATGTTTCGCTTAGAATACGGCGGTAACCCATCTGATTTGCTACACTTCGCACTTCTTTAACAGCACGGATATTTCCGAATTGCGCTGTTGGCTCCACATCGTCGTACTGGTTGAACAGCATATCTATCCCCGGCGTTTGATGCCAGGCGTACATAGCCATATTGTCTCCCCCGTGACCCACATCAGGCCATCCATGTTCCCAATAATGGCCGGTAAACCGGAGGTTGTTGTCCTCGCAATAGTGATAAAAAACCTTTGAAAAGCGATCTATAAATAGTTGCAATAATGTTTGTGTATAATTATGTCGTATCTGTTTCCAATCGCCTGTTTCTTCAAATAATGAAGGCAATACCAATTTCAAGTCATAGCCCCATTTTGTTTGAAATACATCAAACAGATCGGGTGTCCAGCGAATCCCGCCATTTACCAAAATATTTGGTTCGTCGGTAAATACGCCGGGTAATGCTTTGCCGAATTCATCGCCTGCCACGCGCTTGTAACCGTTCATGGTGGTTTCGATAAATTTTTCAGTCACACCAGGTAATAGTAAGTCAACGTATGCAAAACCTCCATACCATGGTGACGGGCTTGGATTGATTTTCGAAAACAGATAATAGTTGCCTTTCTTACCTGCTTCGGCCTGCAGATTAGCTGTAATATCAATAAACTTCCCTTCTTCTTCTTTCAGATAGATAAAATACTGAAATGAAGAATCGGGTAATTCATCATACTTACTCATCCGCAAGGCTTGACCCTGATTGGTACTTTCAGGCATTTGAGCTGGTACATGTCCGCCCGCAAAACCGCTTGGATATGAATTCTCGTCGTATATCCATGTGTACATGCCCAATTGTTTTCCTTTGTCGAGTGTAAAGCGGAACAGGTCAAACCATTCATCGGATAAATACTCGGTAATCAACCCCGGACGCGGGTGGAAAAAAACACCTCCAAAACCTTTGTCTTTCAAGTCAGTAATGGTACGATCAATTTGTTCGTGTGTAATGGCGTTGTTTAAAACATAGAACGGAACAGTTCGAAATTCAGTAGCAGGTTCGGCAAAGCCCTTGCGAAGCGCCTCAAAGTTGTCTATAATTTCTTCGTTTTTCTGTTCGATATTGCAAGACATTAATCCAAAGAAAACAGTAAAAATAATGAATAAATAATTGATTTTCATAATGTATTTTTTTTTGAAGACGCAAAAATAACAAAAAATATTTGAAAACAAACTCTCACCTCTCAATTTCTATTTGTTTTCTTGCAGAAAGACAGACACGGTTTGATTTATTTCGATAATATATCCTTCTGATTTATAATCAACTAAATTCCTTCTTTCAGAATCCTCTTCAATGGTAAAAAGAATCGTTCGATCAACCTCAGATCTTCTGTTACAATCTCGGCAGAGGCTTTCATCTCGTGTGAGACGGGAAGCGTTTTACCGTAATTAGTTGTCAATCCGGAGGGAAGGGCAATTTCTACACGAAAATTATTCTCGGCAGGGACAAGCGAAATGGAGTGAACCTGTCCATTGACAATTCCAAATTCCTGGTCGGGAAAATTCAGAAAACGGATAATTACCCTTTGCCCTACCTTTACCTTGCCTGAGCGATTTACAGAAAGTAATGCACGTCCCAGTAATTCATCATCCTTACCGGGGACAATGGTAAACACATTATCTCCTGCCGAAATAAACTGGTTCTCGTTCCAATACTTTGTAAAAGTCACTTTGCCTTCGATGGGTGATGAAAGGCAGTAGTTAAGTTCCCAACTGTTGATTGCATTCAGCAACTGTTCGGCGCTAGCCTTAAAATTTTGTGAAAGCAGATTTTCCTTTTCGGCACGTTGTAATTCCATGTCTAAAAGATTGATTTCCAATTCGCTAATTTGAATTTGCAGATTTTCCAGTCCGATATAACCGCTTTCGAGTGAATAACGACTTTGAAGAAACACAGTGTTGGCTGATTCATGTTCGGACGGGGAAATGACCTGACGTACAAAAAGTAGCGAATCACGGCTGTACTGCTGAGCGGCTATCTGAAACTGAGCCTCCAATACCTCCTGTTGGCGTTTTTGACTTTGATAGTAATTGCGATATTTCTCGATTTGTGTGCGTATGGCGGCTATACGTTTCGGATAATAGTTGAATGAATAATAATTGACATATTCATGCAGGTTGTTCAGAAAAGAGGTATATACCGGTTGAACATCGCCGAGTGACAACTGATGTCCGGTGTGGCGTCTCGCTATGTCATCATATATCAGAAAACTGTCAGGCATATTAATATGACTGCTCAGTAAATCTTTCAGGTAATAGATGTCTTCGGTCGAAGCTGGATTTTCGATGATGGCAAGCCGGGTATGAGGAACGACCGTCTGTTCGTCTTTAATATACAGTTTACTGATTTTTCCAGAAGCACGGGCTACGATTTGTGCAACGGGATAACGCCCCGTCAGTGTCATTTCCGACACAATCACATCCGGATATTTAAAGAAGCAACTCCCAATTACAAGCATCATAACAACCAGAAAAAGAATCGTAATCCCCCATCGCAAAATCCACGCAGGAATTTCACCCATCACCTCCTGTACCTCTTCACTGCGAAGATTAGGAATAGCCTCCCCCAACCTCTCCAAAGGAGGGGAGAGTCGCTCCCCTATTGGGGGAGTTGGAGGGGGCTGTTTTTTCTTAATTCCCCATTTCCAATTGATTCCTGACCAACTCATAATATATCCCTCGTTTAGTTGTCAATTCAGTATGGGTGCCCTGCTCGGCTACAATACCTTTGTCCAACACGACAATATTGTCCGCATCCCGCACGGTACTCAGCCTGTGGGCTACGACAACGACTGTCTTTCCTTTATAAAACCGGCTTAATTGTTCCATAATTTGTTTTTCGTTGTTGGCATCCAGCGCATTGGTGGCTTCGTCTAAGAAGATAAACTCGGGATTCTTATATACTGCCCTGGCAATTAAAATACGCTGACGCTGCCCTTGACTTATCCCGCTACCTTCCATCCCTATTTTCGTATTATAACCTAATGGCAGCGAATCAATAAAATCGCGGATATTTGCCACTTTTACGGCATGCAACAGTCGTTCCTTATCCACCGTCTCATCGCCAATAGCAATGTTCTTAGCGATCGTATCCGAGAAAATAAACCCGTCCTGCATGACTGAACCCGTACGCGCCCGCCATTCATGCGGATTGATATGCTGCAATGCTATATCTCCGATTTTTATATCCCCTTTATTTGGTGTGTAAAAACCAAGTAAAAGTTTTATCAACGTTGTTTTCCCGCTGCCACTGGCACCAACGATAGCAGTTACCTTATGTGCTGGAATCATCAGGTTGATATTTTCCAGTACATAGTCACGATCGGCTCCATCGTAGCTGAAACTGAGGTTTTCGATAATAAAACTCCGATTTGAAGGCAAGGTGTTTACTTTCAATGACATCGTCTGCTCTTCGTCTTCTTTTTGATGAATTTCACCCAGTCGTTCCAGACTGATTTTGGCATCCTGGAATGAGCGGGCAAAGCCAATAAACTGTTCGATAGGAGAGGATAGTTGTCCGACTATATAGGTCAACGACATCATCATACCCAGTGTCATATCACCGGTCACTACCGCGCGGGCGGCAAGGAACGAGATAAAGATATTGGTTGATTGATTAAAAAAGACTGAACCTAATTGCTGATACTGTTCTAAAGCTAATCCTTTGATGCTTATTTTAAACAATTTAACCTGAATACGTTCCCATTGCCAGCGTTTGTCCGTTTCGCAGTTGTTGAGTTTTATCTCCTGCATGCCTGTGATTAGCTGAAAGAGATTACTCTGTTCGCCTGCTGCCTGCGAAAACCGCCGGATATCAAGCTCGCGGCGATATCTCATAAAGGCTAATATCCAGGCCACATAAAGTCCGTTTCCAAGAAGAAAAAGCCCCAGAATGGTAAGGTTGTAATATGCCAGCACAATTCCGAAAACAATGAAATTGACAAATGAGAAAAGCGTATTGATAGATGTGCCAGTCAGAAAAGATTCAATTCGCCGGTGGTCGCCGATGCGTTGCATAATATCTCCTACCATCTTTGTGTCGAAGAATTTAAGCGGCAAGCGCATCAGTTTGGCTAAGAAATCTGATATCAGTGCGATATTAATTCTTGTATTCACATGTAGCAGTATCCAGCTTCGTATAAAATCGGTCGACATACGTGCTAAAAAAACCACCAGCTGTGCAATCAGTATCAATGTGATAAAACTCAGGTTACTGTCCCTGATACCCGTATCAACTAATGACTGGGTAAGGAAAGGCATGATCAATTGCAGGATACTGGCTGTTATCATACCCAGTATCAGTTGTAATAATTCCTTTTTATAAGGGGTCAGATAGCGGAAGAAAAAGGACAGACCCTGTTTGCGTGCCTGCTTTTCGTCTTCCATTGCATAAAATTTCGGACCGGGTTCCAATAATAACGCTGTGCCCGCATCTTCATATCCCCCTTCGGAGGGGGTCGGGGGGAGGTCATTTCCTATCTCTATATCGAAGGTCTCTGAAGATGTTTCCCGTACTCCCGTCTTTGTGCTCAGCCAGCAACGCTTGAATTCTTCCTCGGTAAATGTGACCATAGTGGACGCCGGATCTGCAATATGAAACCTATACCCGCCTTCCCGTCTCCCTCTCCTTTGGAGAGGGCGGGGGGAGAGGTCGTACAATACCACAAAATGATTCTGATTCCAATGCAATATGCAAGGCAACGGCACCTCCTTTTTCAGTTGTTTAAGCGTAATCTTTACTCCCGTTGTACGAAATCCGATCGTCTCAGCCGCCTCACTTATACCCAGCATCGAAACCCCCTCACGTGTGATAAACGACTTTTCACGCAGCGTTTGCAACGTAAAATTCCGCCCGTAATACTTTGCTATCATACGAAGGCAAGTCGGTCCGCAATCCATCGCATCAAGCTGTCGGTAATGAGGAAAGGATTTTATCATTCACACATTTTTATAAAAACGTGTAAAGATACAACTTTTAAAAAATAAGTTGATATTTTATCTGATAAAAATCATTCTTTCTGTCTTTATCTTACTATCGTAAAATGTAATCTGATGTTTCATAATGTATGCTTTTTAACTTATTATTTTTCCGGACAAATTCTCATTTAATTTTGCAATAATTATACTACTTTCTTTTTAAATCATCAAAATACAAGACAAAAAAAACGCATTGTAGTACTGTTTTGGCGAAACAATAACCGGGAAAATCACAATTGTTTCTTCGAACTATTTAGCCTATCTATCCTTTTTTGGATATTAACGATAAAAAATTTTGCAATAAATTGAAAAATTTCTTTTTTTTTACATATTTTTGCAGTTGATTTGAACAAATAAAAAACGACGAAACTACTACTATATCAACTATATGAACATCTTACAAAAGAAATTAGCTAAGTACGACGCTCCTCAAAAGGCGAAAGCTGCGGGGATATATCCTTATTTTCGTGTCATAGAGAGTGATCAGGACACAGAAGTCATCATTGACGGGAAAAAAGTACTCATGTTCGGGTCGAATGCCTATTTAGGATTAACAAATCATCCAAAGGTAAAGGAAGCTATCATTGAAGCTGTCAAAAAATATGGTTCCGGATGTGCCGGTTCGCGTTTTCTGAACGGGACATTAGATATTCATATCAAATTGGAACAACGTCTTGCCGAATTTGTCGGGAAAGAAGATGCGATTACTTTTCCGGCTGGCTTTCAGGTAAATGAAGGTGTTATATCGTGCATAACCGGACGCGAAGATTACATCATTTGGGATGAACTTAATCATGCTTCCATTATAGAAGGAATTCGCGCATCGTTTTCTGCCAAGTTGAAATACAAACACAATGATATGGATTCATTAGAGAAGCAACTTCGCAAATGTAATGCCGACAAAATAAAACTGGTCGTTCTTGATGGCGTTTTTAGTATGGAAGGCGATGTGGCTAATCTTCCGGAAATAGTACGTCTTGCAAAGAAGTACAATGCGAATGTGATGGTGGATGAGGCTCATAGCATCGGCGTTTTCGGAAAACAGGGACGAGGCACCTGTGATCATTTCGGAGTGACCAATGATGTTGACCTGATTATGGGTACATTCAGTAAGTCGTTGGCTTCAATCGGTGGATTTATAGCTGCAAATGAAGACATTATAAACTATTTACGGCATCACGCGCGTACCTATATATTTAGCGCGAGCTGTACACCTGCATCACTGGCAGCCGTTGACGCAGCATTGGATATAATATTAAGTGAGCCGGAAAGGATTGAACGCCTTTGGGAATTAACACATTACGCATTAGAAGGCTTTCGCCAGATGGGATGTGAGATCGGGAATACTTCCACACCGATCATTCCGTTATTCATTCGCAACAATGAACTTACATTTCAAATTGTGAAAGAATTATTTGAAATGGGTATCTTTGTCAATCCGGTTGTATCACCTGGCGTAGCCTCTGAGGATACGTTGATACGTTTTTCACTGATGGCTACCCATAAAAAAGAACAATTGGATTATGTGCTGGAAGCAATCCAAAAACTTTTCAAAAAATATCATTTAATTCAATAACCCGTTTCTTTACCGCTATGGATGATGCGCAAAATACAAGTAATTGCTTTGCGGGAGACAGATGTTGCGCGAGGATTGACGCCAATAAACTGAATACATTCGATTGGTTGCATAATATTCCCGGAGCCGATCGTGCGACAAATTATGTAGAAGTCCAATTTAAAAATACACGCAAAGGGTTTTATATTAACGACAGCGGTATTTCTTTAAAAAAGGGAGATGTTGTAGCGGTAGAAGCTATGCCCGGACACGATATTGGCACTGTTTCTTTGACAGGGAAATTAGTGTTGTTACAAATGCGAAAAAACAATATTCGTGATGATACAGATATAAAGAAGGTGTATCGTATTGCCAAACAGAACGATATAGACAAATACAACGAAGCGAAGGAGCGGGAGCATGAAACGATGATTCGTTCACGTCAGATAGCCGAGGAGTTAACATTGGCAATGAAAATCGGCGATGTGGAATACCAGGGCGATGGAAATAAAGCTATATTTTATTATATTGCTGACGATAGAGTTGATTTTCGGCAGCTTATCAAAGTTTTGGCCGACACTTTCAAAATACGTATCGAAATGAAGCAAATCGGAGCACGCCAGGAAGCCGGTCGCATCGGAGGAATCGGCCCTTGCGGACGTGAACTTTGTTGTGCTTCTTGGATGTCGAGTTTTGTGTCTGTGGCCACTGATGCAGCTCGTTTTCAAGATATTTCGATGAATCCACAAAAATTGGCCGGTCAGTGCGCCAAACTAAAATGCTGTTATAACTACGAAGTTGACGCGTATGTGGAAGCTCAAAGAAAATTGCCGTCACGCAAAGTATGGTTGGAAACCCAGACAGGAACTTACTATCATTTCAAAACGGATATTTTCAAACAAGAAATCACCTATTCTACCGATAAAAATATGGCTATTAATATAATTACCATACCTGCCGCAAGGGCTTTTGAGGTCATTAATATGAACAAAAATGGGATCAAGCCGGAAAACCTGGAACAGGGCAATAAAACACAATCGGCAAAAAAACAGGAAACTTCTGATATTTTGGGTGATAGCGTGAGTCGTTTTGATTCAGCCAGGAAGAAAAAGAAAAAACGGCACGGAAGTCATGCACAAAATCTTCACCCCAAAAATGGAAACAATCTTCACCACTCATTTCATGAGAACCCTGAAAGAAGAGATACAAACACTTTTTCCAAATCTGACAATGCTCAAACAAAAACGGAGTAACCGACAATGGAGCGCTATTTCAGATATTTTATTACAGGTAGCCTGTGCTTAATGGGTATTTCTTGTAATAATCCAGTTTTCTATGAAAAATATCAGACGATTGACAATCCATGGAATAAGAATACATCATATTTTTTTACCTGTGAAATTGAAGATTTGAGTGCTTCGTACGACCTGTCTGTCCAAATTCGCAACAATAATTTATATCCATTTCAGAATTTATGGTTGTTTTTTACCCAAGAGCAACCCGGCGGTACTTTCGTACGTGATACCGTAGAATGTTTATTGGCCGATGGATATGGGAAATGGACAGGCACAGGAATATCTGTTTATCATCTGAACATTCCGATACGAAAAAACTACACTTTCTTGCAGAAAGGATCGTACACATTCACTGTCAGGCAAGGCATGCGTGATGAACAACTTAAGGGCATTGAGCAAATCGGGGTAAAAATTGAGAAAAATAATTAAAAAAAATATTTGACTCAAATCACATTTTTTTTTATAACGTTTCCTTTCTTCCCGCATCTATCCGTAAAAAAATAAACAGTAAAATAGTAAATCCAAGCAAAGACGATCCTCCATAACTGAAGAAAGGTAACGGAATGCCTATTACAGGAGTGACACCTAATACCATACCCAGATTTACCATTAGGTGAAAAAGAAAAATCGAAGCCACACAATACCCGTAAACACGTCCGAAAGTAAAGTTTTGTCGTTCGGCAAGATAAATAATCCGAATTATAAGAAAGCCGAAAAGCCCCAATACGAGCAATGAACCCCACAGTCCGAACTCTTCGCCAACCGAGCAAAAAATAAAATCGGTATCTTTTTCAGGCACATATTTCAGTTTAGTCTGTGTCCCTTTTAAAAACCCCTTACCCCACAATCCCCCCGAACCGATCGCAATTTTCGACTGATTCACATTATATCCGGCGCCGGTCGGATCATTCTCTAATCCCAAGGTAACTTTGATTCGCATCTGTTGATGGTATTCCAACACATCGTTAAACACATAATCAATTGAGAAAAGAAACAGAAGAGACAGTATTGCAAATAAAGCAATAAACACATAATGCGTAACCATGTTTTTAAACGTAAAATATATAAGCAACATGGAAATCAACAATATAATTATGGATATGATCCACACAAAATTAACAGGAATATAAAGTGAAATAATGAACCCGATGAACAGAATAAGTACCGTAAGATAAATGATAATCTGCAAAAGCAAATTATCTTTCCGAAGAAACAGTACCCCCAAAAAAAGAAACAACAGTACCAGGATGGTTACAAATAATTGTCCAACTGGGGTAATTCCAAGCATCTCTTCTCCGTATTTCAATACAATCACGAAAAAAGCAATTGCGCAAACACCTGACAATAAAATAAAACCAGACATTCCTTCACGGTATAGCATTAATGCAAAAGCCAGAAAAACCAACGCTGTACCGGTTTCCTTTTGAAGGATAATACAGTACATGGGCGCTAAAATCAATAAGGCAACAATGGAAAAATTTTTAAATGTGAGCAAATTGAAATCGTGTTTATTCATGATTTTTGCAACAGTCAATGCAGCAGCAAATTTGGCAAATTCGGCAGGTTGAATATGAATTGAACCTAAAACAAGCCATGAATGTGAGCCTTTGATATTGGGAGCAATGAAAATCGTTAACACCAGTATAAAAAAGACAAATCCATATAATAAAAAAGCAAATGTTTCGAAAAAATCTTTGTCGAGCATTAAAATCAAAAAAATCAATACAAACGAAGTCCCAATCCAAATCAATTGCAAACCGGGACGTTCATTCAGATTGAAAAATCCTTCCGAATCAAATTCATACGTTGCTCCACATATACAAAACCAGCCGGCAATAACCATCATTGCATATATCCCAATGGTTATCCAATCTACTGATTTCCAAACATTCGATTTTCTCCTGTCCATTATAAGTTTTCAGTTCTTGGAAATTTTCAATTTTCTACTAAAAGATATATGGGGTGATAACAGTATTCAACACATACTCTTCGCGCCATTTACTTTCCGGTTTAACCTCGTTATAGAAATATTTTTCCAGCATCAAACGGGCAATTGGTATAGAAATCGTTGATCCAAATCCTCCGTTTTCGATAAATACGCAAATGGCAATAGCGGGATTTAAATAGGGAGCAAAAGCGATACAGGCTGAGTGGTCCCTTCCTTGTGAATTTTCTACTGTTCCCGTCTTTCCACAAACCTCCAAATCATTCATATATAGCCCTGTACATGTGCCATGAAGCACAGCATGCCGCATACCTTCCGCAATAGCGTCGAAATGGATAGGTTCAATATCCGTCCATTTTTTTGTAGTGTATCTTGAATCCAACTCCCCTCCTTCAATATTTTTTACGACATGAGGGGTAATATAATATCCTCGATTTGAAATGATTGCAGCTAAATTACACATTTGAAGTGGTGTCGCAAGAATCTCTCCCTGACCAATCGCTGTCGAGATAATGGTACCCGAAGACCAGCGCCCTCTATTTCTATCATCATAAAACTGACTGTTCGGAATAGTTCCTCTGCTCTCACTTGGTAAATCAATTCCTAACTGAATGCCATATCCTAACGAGGTCATATGGTTTTTCCATACGTTATAAGCTTCCTGAATGGTAGAATAACGTCTTCTGCTGTCCAGCATGTCGTGCAACCCCCAGCAAAAATAAGCATTGCATGAAGTAGCTAATGCTGAAATCAAATTTAAAGGCGATTCATGTTCATGACATTTTGGCCTTCCTTCCCAACCTAACGGGTAGCCATAATTACAGGTATACATTTTTTGCGGTGTAATCACTCCTTCCTGTAAAAAAACAAGTCCCTGGGCTGGTTTAAACGTTGAGCCCGGTGGATATCTACCCATGATAGAACGATCCATTAATGGTTTTCGAGGATGGGTATTAAACACCGCAAAATTATTTCCCCGCTGTCTGCCTACAAATAAATTTGGATCATATGCAGGTGATGAAACCATACAAAGAATTTCGCCTGTTTCAGGTTCAATCATTACAATACTTCCCGTTTTATTTTCCATTAATTTTTCCGCAAACGCTTGCAATTCAATATCAATAGATAATTTCAGGTTTTTGCCCGCAATTGGTGCTTTATCATGTATGCCATCTTCATATTTGCCTTTAATACGTCCATGCGCATCACGCAATAAAATTTCTATTCCCTTTTCTCCACGTAAAATATGTTCATACTGACGTTCCACACCTGTTTGTCCGGAAAAATCCTCCGGAACATAGTAATTATCATTTTCAATTTCTCTCTTGCTAACTGCGCCAGTATAACCCAATACCAAAGGCGCGTTTGGAAATCTGTAATTCCGCATATTACGTGTCTGTACATAAAAACCGGGGAATTTATACAGTTTTTCCTGAAAGATGCCGCTTTCATTCCCCGATAACTCTCTCATAAAAACCTGAGGTGTATAGACTGAATAGCCCGGATTCAATCTTCTGTCTTTTATTTCAAGCATGCGTTTTTCAAAATATTCTCTCGTAATATCAAGCGTACGACAAAAATCAAGTGTGTCAAATGGCTGAATCTCACGCATGATAAGCATTATATCATATATGGATTGATTATATACCAACAGATTATCATTGCGGTCATAGATCACTCCTCGTGCAGGATAAAGCGTCTTATTCAGGAAAGCATTACTGTCCGCCCAATTTTTATATTCGCTATCCACAATTTGCAGATAAAACAAACGAGCGGCAAAAATGGTAATAATACAAACAACAGCCCAAATAATCACATTTTGCCTTAATTCATATATAATTTTTCTGCTTTTCCTCACCTTACATGCTTTTTTAGCAAATTCATAATTCGTAATTCGTAATTGATTTTATGTCTCTCCTCTTTTCCTTTTCAAATAAAAGGCTTCAATGATAAAAATGAATAATACCGTCAAAATTACATTGGCAAAAATACGAAAAATCAGGAATACAGGATCAAAAAGAGAAATAGATTCGATTAAAAACAAAGAAAAATGATGTACTACAATTAAAGAAATGACATATTTCATAAAAGCAGAAACACCTAAAGTATGATATGAGGGAGTGGCATCTTCTGTTAACTCTTTCGTGGAAAATGTATATATCAAGGGATTACGAATCATCCCAACAAGCGAACAAGCAGCTGCATGCATTCCTAAAGTATTGGAAAACACATCAATAACAAGTCCCACAAGAAAAGAAATGACAATCACATTCGAACGTGACACAGATACAGGGATTTTTACAATGATAAAGAGATATAAAAATGGAGTTGCTATCCTGAATAAATGGATGTTATCCATGACTAATACTTGGATAGAGACAAATAATACGAAATAAATCAACACTTTAACAAGGTTCTTAATCATTTTTTCTTGCCTCCTGTTCTACTTGCCATTGTTCATTTTGAAAAAAGTTTTTAACCACCATTACAGTTGTTAATTGTTTGAAATCCGTTGATAACTTTATTTGGAGCGAATATAAACCAGTTGTTCCGGAATGGTTTGCTTCTATTACCGTTCCGACAATAATACCTGGAGGAAACACTGCTGAGAAACCGCTTGTAACTACCGTATCACCTTTTTCAAACTGTGTGTGCGTAGGCAATTCCTCCAAGTTGGAATATTGTATATTCCGGCCATCCCAAACTAATAACCCGTCATAATTGCTGTTTTGCAATTTACAACTCAATTTCCATTTGGGATTCAATAATGGAATAACTACTGAAAAATGATCCTGTACCACGATCACCTTACCGACAACCCCACTGGTGGAAATTACTCCCATTTCGGGTCGTATACCGTCCTTAAACCCTTTATTAATAGTAATATAATTCAACAGGCGTGCAGTATTTTTATTGACCACTTCAGCTGTAATATAATCATAAAAAAGATTGACTGAATCAGTCATCACCAAATCATGTAACAGTAATTCGCCTTTTAAAGCCTCCGACTGCAGTTTCAAATGAAGGATTTCCAACTCCAAATGTTTGTTCTGCTCAGCAAGCATTCTGTTTTCATTATGTAAATTTAAATACGATAGGACGGAACTTGATACCGACAAAAGGTATCCGCTTACTGCATTGGCCGAGTTAAGCATTACATTTCGCTGATAGGCATTATTACGATAAATGAGTGTAAACGATAGAATTTCAAAAAAAACAAACACAAACCAATGCCTTTTGCTAATAAGAAATTCAAGCAATTTTTGCATATCCGGAGATTATTAACAAATTTTTCTGTTTACATATACCCTTTCTGATGATTGAACGGCAGTGTATCCTATCCAATGATCATTTGATAAGAAACTTAAACTTATCTATATTTTTCAAGGAAATACCTGTGCCTCTTACAACTGCATGTAAAGGGTCGTCAGCCACATGAAAAAGAATATTTATTTTATCGGTAAACCGCTTGGCAAGGCCACGCATCAAAGCTCCTCCTCCTGCTAAATAGATACCATTCCGCACAATATCAGCGTATAGTTCCGGTGGTGTTTGTTCCAATGCGCTTAAGATGGCAGTTTCCATTTTTGATATGGATTTGTCGAGACAGTGGGCAATCTCCTGATACGAGATAGGAACTTCCATCGGAAGTGCCGTCATCTGATTCGGTCCGTGTACAATATAATCTTCCGGTGGCTCTTCTAATGATGTCAATGCGGAGCCTACATTTATCTTAATCCTTTCAGCAGTACTTGCGCCGACTTTCATATTGTGCTGACGGCGCATATACTCAATTATATCATCTGTTAGATCATCGCCGGCGATACGAATGGATTTGTTTGATACAATTCCACCTAATGAGATAACAGCTATTTCGGTTGTCCCTCCGCCAATATCCACAATCATATTTCCTTCCGGAATCTCAATGTCAAGACCAATACCAATCGCAGCCGCCATAGGTTCGTAAATCATATAGACTTCTCTACCGCCTGCATGTTCAGCGGAGTCACGAACAGCTCGAATCTCAACTTCCGTACTCCCCGATGGGATACAGACTACAATTCGTAGCGGAGGTGAAAACCAATTGTTTTTAAACTTAATCATTTTTATCATCCCGCGTATCATCTGTTCAGCAGCATAGAAATCGGCAATTACACCATCACGCAACGGGCGGATGGTACGAATATTTTCATGCGTTTTACCTTCCATCTGGCGTGCTTTTTCTCCTATGGCGATCACTTTGTCTGTTCTTCTATCCAATGCTACAACAGAAGGCGAATCAACCACAATTTTTCCATCACAAACAATGATTGTATTCGCTGTTCCTAAATCTATTGCTATTTCTTGTGTAAAAGAAAAAAAACCCATAATATATCTATAATTTATAAATTTAAAGACTTAAAATCCATATATATTCCTTTTAAATCCTTTAGTCATGTTAATTTCAGTCAATGCTTAAAATGACGAACACCCGTCTTCACCATACTTAATCCATGTGCATCGCAATAATCAACCGATAAGGCATCATTGACCGACCCTCCCGGTTGAATAATTGCCTTGATACCCGCCTTGTCCGCTATTTCAACACAATCAGGAAACGGGAAAAAAGCGTCAGATGCCATCACGGCGCCATGTAGATCAAAATGAAAGGTATTTGCTTTTTCAATGGCCTGTTTCAGAGCGTCCACACGCGAAGTCTGACCAATTCCTCCGGCGCACAGTTGTCTGTCTTTTACTAAAATGATTGCATTCGACTTACTGTGTTTCACCAATTTATTGGCAAATAACAGATCTTCGATTTCCCGGTTATCCGGTACTTTTTTGGTCATTGGCTCCAATTCAAGCCGATCCTGAATACTCATATCTTTGTCCTGAACCAACACTCCATTTAATAACGATCGAAATTGTTTAACCGGCAATTCCTCTTTTTTTCGCAATAAGATGATCCGATTCTTTTTTCTTTTTAGAATGTCTATTGCGTCTATCATATAATCAGGCGCTATGATAACTTCAAAGAAAATCTTGTCTATCTCTTCTGCTGTTTCTTTGTTGATCGCCTCGTTGGTGACGAGTATGCCTCCGTAAGCGGACACAGGATCTCCGGCCAAAGCATCGTGCCATGCTTCCAGCACTGTAGGGCGCGAAGCTACGCCGCAAGCATTATTATGTTTGATTATCGCAAATGTCAATTCATCAAATTCATCAATCAACGTAATGGCCGAATCAACATCCAACAGATTATTATAAGACAATTCCTTGCCATGTAACTTATCGAACAATTCGTCAAATTTCCCGTAAAAAAATCCCTCCTGGTGCGGATTTTCTCCGTATCTCATTTCTTTGACATCATTGACAGCCACCCGGAAAGCAGAGTGATTATCCTGATCGAAATAATTGAAAATAGCTGTATCATAAGCCGATGTAACAGCAAAGGCTTCTTTCGCAAACCATTTCCTTTCTTCAATACTTGATTCGGCGCCTTTCTCGTCAAGTAAATCCATTAAAGGTCTGTATTGTGCTTTGGAAGCGATAATCATGACGTCTTTATAATTCTTTGCCGCAGCACGAATCAAAGAAATGCCGCCTATATCTATTTTCTCAATGATGGATGCCTCATCGGCACCTGACGCTACCGTCTCCTCAAAAGGATAGAGGTCAACAATTACCAAATCAATTTCAGGAATTTTGTATTCTGCGCTTTGTATCCGATCATTTTCGTTATCCCGACGCGTCAATATGCCGCCAAATATCTTCGGATGTAACGTTTTTACCCGCCCCCCTAAGATAGAAGGATACCCGGTCAAATCCTCCACTGCTTCACAAGGAATGCCTAATGATGTGATAAATGAATGAGTTCCGCCTGTGGAAATAAAACGCACGTTTTCGTTATAGAGCTTCCTTATTATTTCTTCAAGGCCATCTTTGTGATAGACAGAGATAAGCGCCCTCTTAATTCGCGTATTCGGTTTCATTTTTTGTACATAAATTGTTATACAGCACAAAAGTACTGATTTATTTTTATTTGGAACTCAGAAACAGGCTTAAAAAAAATCTTTTATTTTGAAGTTACCTTTTATTTCAGGCTTGCCAACTTCGATGCCATACCTTTTGAGTACTTGATTCCAATAGAATCGTCTTCTTCGACATAAATAATATAATATTCAATTTGAGGAATTTGTGCAGCCATGCTACATGCAGCATCAATGCCCATTACCATAAAAGCTGTAGCGTACGCGTCGGCAGTCATGCAATCAGGCGCTATAATCGTGGTACTCAGTATATTTTGTGCTACAGGGTAGCCTGTTATAGGGTTTATGGTGTGTGCAAATTTTTTACCGTCTTTGATATAATAATTACGGTAATTACCTGAAGTGGCCAAACCGTTTTTCCCGCAAAGCAGTACGATTTCTTTATACGCGTTACGCATGTAAGTAACTTCATCTTCAGGCTCATTGATACCAATTTTCCAACATGTGCCGCTTGCATTTTTCCCTTTGGCGGCAATTTCTCCACCTATATCTACTAAATAATTTTTAACTCCTTCACGTTCAAACAATTTGGCGATTACATCACAAGCATACCCTTTGGCAATCGCAGAAAAATTCAACATAATTCGAGGGTCGTCCTTGACAACACTCCTGCCTTCCAAGCGCACTTTCCTGAAGCCTACAAATGTTTTGATACTATCAATTATTTCGGGCGAAATTTCGTCGTAGCTTTCAAAGCCGAAACCCCACAAATTAATCAATGGCGCAGCCGTTACATCAAACAGTCCGTTTGACTGTTCGGATACTTCCATGGCTCGGTTGAAAACAATCGTAAACCATTGATCAATTTCCACTTCTTCGTTACGGTTTACTCTTGCTAAGAGAGAATTTGGATTAAATGGGTTGAGTGATAAATCGAAGGCTGCAAGTTCAGCTTTTATTTTCTGAATAAGCGAAGTATCTGATTGATATTTAACTTGATATGTTGTCCGAAAAATAGTACCTTGTTCTTCCTGATAGACTTGCCTGCAAGCCAAAAATAAAAAACAGAATAGAAAAAAAAATATAATTCGTTGCATTAAATTAGTTGTTATTTAGAATAATAGTGCAAAGATAACGTTTATTTATTACATAAACCAAATTTCATTTGAACAAGGATATCGTCATTGCGAGGTGGTTATTGAGCGTAGTCGAAATAAACGAAGCAAT
>JGI24705J35276_12238731_pt1 | contig 47180 bp, 52 predicted proteins | sample TergutNt197P4_FD_35276 | JGI IMG/M metagenome (IMG submission 35276) | reverse complement strand
GACGTTGATCGTTCCGCCGCCGGTTTGGGTGACGAGGCCGTAAGCCTGCGTACCAAAGATGAGGTTGCCTCCAGACGTGGTAATCGTGGTTTGATCGCCGATGTTGACCGTTCCGCCCTGAGCGACGGCGCCGTGGGCACCGTTTCCAGTTGTAGCAATCGAGGACCCGTCGAAAATATTGACCACGCCGTTACTCTCGGCGGAGGCACCGAAGGCATTCACACCACCAGTGATCACCGTCAACGGACTGGAGCTGTTGATGGTCCCCCCGTTGATCGCCCGTAAAGCAATGCCGGAAGTCCCGGTGATTGTGCCGGTATTGATCGTGCCTGCGGCTGTTACGGTGACGCCGTTGGCCAGGACTTGTTGGGCCAGGGCTGAGCTGGAAGCAAGTAGACCGGCCCCGGTGAGGACAAGTCCTCCGGCCAGGAGCACCGCATCTCGTGCGTGACGGGAATGCACGTCTTTACGTTTGTCCACTCCTGTGAGTTTCATGGCGATCACCTCACCATTGATAACGCAGGCCGGCGGTGCCTTTGACGCCGTTACGCTGTCCGCCGCCCTCGTGGCTCACCGCGAACTGATATCCCGCTTCAGCAAAGGCTGCGAGGTGAGCGTTGATCTTCGTGGCGAAGCCGGCGTCGACATCCATGTACTGCGCATGCGTAATCAACGGCACAATATCCCCGCCAAACACCGTCGTGTCGTTGCCGCCAAAATCGCTCCAGTAATTGGCGCGCACATAGGGCTGCCACAGCGGCCCGCTGTCGGTGACAATGCTCCACCTGCCCTTCAACCCGAGCCGAGCGGTCGTGGTTGAACTCGTGCCAAGCCCCACCGGGCCGAGCCCGTCATTACTGGGATCGAAGCTCACCCACTGCCACAGCACCTGCGCCTGCGGCTCCAGTACGAAGCCTGGCCCCAACACCGGCAACGCGATCGGATAGCCGCCCTCGAGCGACGAGACGAAGCCCACCCCTGAGATCTTGAGTTGCGCGAACTCGGTGCTCGCGACGCCGCCGAAGGTCGTGCCCTGTAACGTCAGATCGATGTACCAGCCAGGAATGCCGTAATGGGTCCAATAGGCCCCGCCCGACCAGGCATCGAGGTTGAGGCTGCCCGTGTGCTGCAGCACATAACCCGTGGCGGCAGCGTTAGTGACGAGGCCCGTGACATCCATATTGGCGTTGCCATAGCCGACAAAGAGACCAGCATAATCCTTGTGCCCGGGAATAAGGCTGTCGCTGCGCAAGAGGTCAAAGCCGGCCTGGAAGCCGGCGACCTGGCCGTCGACGCGCGTATCAGCGAACGCCTGATAGTGGTTATCGATTTGCTGGCCGAACACCCGACCCCAGACCGCCGGACGCCAGCCGTCCACGCCACAGTCAATTGGAGCTTTGGTGTAGGGGGCCTTGGTGTAGCTGGGCGCATTGGTCTCGCCACTGGGCTCGCATGGCAGGCCGGAGAGAAAGAGATAGCCTAAGCGATCGTCAGTAGGGGTGCCGAGGGTGGCGCGGATCGCCTGCAGGGCCATTGGCTGCGCCATGCCAAAGGTAGCAATCTCCGGGCCAATGATCGGAAAGGTGCCGGGGCCGGGCGTCGGCGGCGTCGGCGGCAAGACCCCTGGCGGGGTCACCGGCGGCCCGCTGCCGAAGCTCGAGCGCAGGTACCAGTTCTCCGGGCCGCTGGCATCAACGCTGCCATGGAACAGGCGGTAGTCATAGGCACCACCGCGCAGCTCCGGATTGGCCAGGGTGAAGGCCGCGGTCGTAGCGCTATTGATGGCGTCGACGACGAGGATGCCGTTGCCGGTTGTTAGCGCGCCGGGCCCTGTCGTGTTGGTGACGTGCAGGGAGGAGCTGCCACTCGCCGTCCCGCTGATCACCAGCCGGTCTGATGGTGAGTTGTCGCCGCCGAGAAATGTGTTGAGCCCAAGTGTACCGCCCAGCCCGACATAGTTTGCGGTCGTTAGTGTCTTGTAGCTCGACAGAAGCGTCGGGGCGCCGGTTGGCGGCGTGTACAGCACCTGCCCTGCCAGGGTCAGCGAATGGATATCCGAATTGCCGTTCATGACCCATTTGCTACTGGCATCAATGGTCGTAAACGTGTTCTGCTCGGTGCCGGTAATGATCGTTCCACTAGTCAAATTGACGGTGGCAACGCTGGAGGCGTCAGCGATGATGTTTCCGGCGGCCGTGATCCCCTGAACATTGAATGTCACATTGCTGATCAGTGTTGCCGGGTTGGTTGAAACCACGGTTAAGAGATTGCCGCTGCCAGCGGTTACCGCGGTGCCGTTGCTCAACGAGATCTGCGTGATCGTGTCCACCGTATTGAAGGCATCGCCACCAGGCGCGGCCAGTGATCCACCAGAAACAGAAATGATGTTGGGATCGGCAGCAGTGCCCCCAACTGAGGAAATGCCGTAGCGGCCACCTGTCAGCGAACTGCCGGTGACCAGGAAATGTCCCGAAGCTCTGACAACACCGGCATCCAGTTGCGCGCTCGTGACAGTCGAGTCTGTCAGAGTTGCGAGAGAACCACTGCCCGAGACGAAAACGCCTCCCCCGTTCGGTCCGGTTGCCGAAAGCAGACTGTCGGTCAGATGAAGGACGCCGCCTGTGACAACGACCGCGCCGTATCCGGTGGTTCCGGTCCCGTGGAACGTGACGCCGGTTCCATTGATCTCCTCCGTTTCAGTCGCGGAGCCCTCGACGAACAGTCCATAGGCCGTCGATCCTGAGGTGTTGATGTTGACATTGTTGAGGTTGATGATCGCTCCACCGGAGGCAACGACGCCAAATCCAGACTCTCCGGACGTTGTGATGTTGACATTCGTAGCGTCGATTTCTGCGAAAGTTCCTGTGGAGGGATCAATCAAGGCGGCATGCAGGCCGGGCGATACGGCGCCGGAGGTTGTAATATCGCCATTCGTGATGACTATTTTGCCACCCCCGTTGGCAAGGGCTCCTCCGTCCGCGAAATCGGACGTCAGGTTAATCACAACGTGATTAGCAGTGACCTGACTACCGGCGGCGTCGGCACGGATTCCGCTGACGAAGGGGAGAGTTCCGGAGTTCGATATGGAGACGGTATCAAGGTTGATCGAGCCCCCGGAAAGCGCCCAGGCGCCGACGGCGGAAGTGGTGATGTGCAATCCCTGATCGGCCGTGACCTGTGAGCTACCGGTCGCTCGAATGCTGGCGGTGCCGCCGCCGGAATTGGAATCTATGCTACCACCGTGAATGAAGATCGAGCCACCATTCTGCGCCGCGGCTCCATCCGCTCCGCCGCTGGTTGTTGCGAGATCCACGCCCGTGACCGTTATCGTCGATCCATCCGACAACAAGATATTGGAGAAATTTGGCCCGGTTGTTGTAACCGAACCACCGTTCAACGTGACGGTCGAGTTGGTCAGCGCCTGGACACCAAATGAAGTCCCTCCCTCGGTGAGCAAAGTCACTGGTGCGGTGGCCGTAATGGAGCCGCCGTTCTCCGCCAGAAACGCCGGAGTGGAATTTGCTGTGGTCGTGAAGCTTCCGCCCGGTATTGTGAGCGAAATACCATTGGCTACCTGTTGCTGGGCCATGGCGGAATTGCTTGACAGCAGCACCGAGGCCATTCCTCCAGTCAACACTGCGGCCCTGGCTGCGACCTGCACCCAACCGCCGCCGCTCACTCCGAGCAGCGTCGCGTGCGATAACAGATTGAGCTTGAATGACGTGGGCTCGCAGTTCATCGCTAAGCCTCCCCTGCATCGCGGCTTCATTCGCCGGCTTTGCGCAACTCTGCGCGCATCAGCAACACAAGCAATTGTTGCTGCCCCAATACGGCAGGCGCACCAAGCCGCGCAGCGCCCGGCGTCCCGCCCGCCTCCGTCGTCTCAGTCGATAGCTTTACAATCGGTCGTGTTGCGCATCTGCTCCGCGGCATTGCCTTCGCCGCGGCATTCCGGCTCGGTGATCCTACGCGCCTTAAGATGGCGACTTCGGGTGCAATCGTTGCAGTCCGGTCATCCGAGCATTGCAGTGTCAATTGCTGACGCTAGTTTGCGGCACCTCCATGGCGCAAAACGCCACACCGGCAGTTTTTCTTACTGGCGTGACATTCGCGCCACATGATGGAACACAGACGACCCACACAACGCCTTGCGCGCTCCGCGGTTCCAAGAGCGCGGCAGTGTCATTCATTCCATGCGGTTCGCATGCTCACCATTGATAGCGCAGGCCGGCGGTGCCTTTGACGCCGTCGCGCCTGCCGCCACCGTCGTTGCTGATCGCGAACTGATAGCCCCCGCCTCGGCAAAGGCAGAGAAATGTGTATCGATCTTCGTGGTGAAGCCGGCGTCGACGTCCATGTACTGTCCGTGTGAGATCAGTGGCACGCTATCAGGCCCGAACAGCGTCGTTAAGTTGGGCCCAAAGTCGCTCCAGACATTGGTGCGTACATAAGGCTGCCACACCTGCCCGCCGTCACTGACGATGGTCCACTTGCCATTCAAATGTAAATGCCCGGCATGGCACGACATGGCACGACATAAACTCCTTTATTTTAAGGGGTGCCCGGCTAGCCTATTGATCGGGCTGGTTCCATTTTGTGCACCCGTTAGGTCAGGACCTAACGCGGCAACCCCGAGCAAGGACCGCATAAGATGCCCCGCAAGACCAAGACTGTAGCGATCACCACCCGGCTTTGTGAAAGCCACCCCCGGCACCGCATCAAGGTTTATGACGAGGAATGCCCGGGCTTCTATGTCAGCATTACGCCGAAGGGCGTGGCGACGTTCTATCTCAAATATTGGGACCGAGCCCTGCGCAAACAGGTGCCAATCTTGCTTGGCGTCTATGACCGCGACCACATCAGCATTCCCGTCGATAATGTGGACGATGATCTTCAATGTTCAACCGTTGAATCCGACCTGGACAAGGACTCGCGCGAGGCCTCGCTGTCCTTTGTGGCCAAGGAGTCCTACGGCGATGACGAAGGAGGGGATTCGGGCAAGGCCGCATCAGGTGGGGACGGCAAGACGATCTTCGAACAAGGCCAGATCGAAAGCATCCCGACATGAGTGGCTATACACTATGAGTGGTTACACTTGGGCCGATATCATCCACTAGCCGCACAAGGTGCGCAACCTGACCCGGCGCGGCTATCTGTTGAAGACTTATAACGACGGCAAGATATTGAAGGCCCGGGTCAAGACCGGCGACGGCATCGAGAACGACAAGATTGATGTGGTGCACCCGGTCGGCTATGTCTCGCACGTCAAGGCATCCGAGAAGACCGAAGTTATCACTTTTGACATAGGTGGCGACTCCTCCCGCCGCGTGGTGTTGGCCGTCATTGGCGACCGCGAATATCATCCGCAGCCGGACGAGGGCGAGGCGTTCTATTACGCGCCCGGGGACAAGAAGATTTTTCTGCGGGTGAAGATGGCCGGCGATCAGCAAAGCCGGGCCGAAGGTAATGGTGGCGGAAGCAATGACAGTGGGCGGCCGGCTGGCATCCATATGGACGGCAGCGATCAAGCCATTTCCGCGAAGACGACAAAGTCGTTCTCGGTTGAGGCAACGGAAGGCATCAACATGAAGACCGACAAGCATGTGTTCGACGGCGACGTGTTGATCAAGGGCAATCTGGACGTGACCAAGGACCTGCGGATATCGGGCGAAGGCTACAAGCCGGGCGATGGGCCATGGGCGGACGGCCATGCCGAGGGCGCGGCGACATCACTGGAGCAAGCCGTGGCGCACGCACCTGCACTTGCCGATCTGATCAAGGCTGAAAAGCTCGAAGGCAATCCCGATCCTGTCGTGGTCGTCGAAGGCGATTTGATCGTGAGGGGTGACATGTTCGTCAATGGCGTCATCCATGCCCGTGACTTCGTGAGGATTCCATGACCCAAGCCACCATCAACCCGTGCCTGCCGCCGCCTGATCCGTGCCGGTCGCCCGTGGTGCCGCTGTTTCATCCGGGCTTGTCCTTCCGCGCGGTGCCGTTGTGCGAGGGGCCTTACGCCGAGTGTCCGCAACCGGGCTATGCCCGCATGCGCATCACCTCGGCCGGCACCATCGACCGGGCCGACTGGATTCGCGGCTGGATCATGGCGCAACTGACCACGCGCGGCGAGGTATCCTGTGATGAACACCCCTTGAAGCAACGTGCTGGCGGCTGGTGGGCCGATGCCTTCCGCATCCCGGCTGGCTTCAAAACTGGGTCAAAGCTTTGGGCGCTGCAATGGTCCCTGGTGACCAACGAAGCCCTCATCATGGCCAAGCAATACGCCACCACCGCGCTGAATCCGTTGATGCAATGGGGCATCGCCAGCCGGATCAACATCGACGCCTCTTATGTGTCTTGCAAGGTGATGCGGCTCGGCATCGTGGCGACCGGCCCCGGCGTGGGCACCACGGCAACGGTGCAGGGCATGGCGATGCCGGATTCGGCATGGTTGTGGCAGGAATACAAGGCGACGGCGCGATGACGCCTGTGGAAATCAGGAAATGAAGACCGACCTGTTACCCGGTTGGCGGTATTGTATCCCGGGAGCAGGAGGGCACCGTGGAAAAGAACCGCTTGGATCAAAAGTTTGATGAACTAATTGGTGGCGCACGAGAAAAAATCACTTGGATGCTACAGGAAATCGGGAATCGTCAAAGTGCAAGAGGTCTATTCATCAGCGGTCGGACGCAGCGAGAATTTTGTGAAGCTACTACTCAAACATTCAAGACCACATACTTGGAATGCCAAAAGTACGCATTTCATTTAAGCAGTGGTTTTGGGGACGTTGATCGGCTCGATGAATTTGCTGCAAAGTTGATCGACGTGCTTATGGCGATAATCTTTGATGGGCGTTCGGGTCTTAGGTTGGGACTGGCCCCGCACCCTTCACTTCGTAATGACCTTGATAAGTTGCGGCGGGGTCTTACCGAAGACTTCCGACTAGGGATCCTAGATGGTGTACGTCCAAAGAAAGACACGGAAGTGAAGGTCAACGTCAATCAAAGCAACAGCCCCGGTGCAAATGCACAGGTCGGCGTCGGTAATAATATCTCGCAGACGGTTCATTTCGAAGCGCATCAGGAACTCATCAATGCGGTCAATCAAGCTTTAGAGTCTCGTGAATTTGTACGACTTTCTCATGAACAAAAAGAAGAATTCCGCAACACCGCAACAATCGTAACTGACGAAGCTTCGAAACGGCAACCGGATGTTGGGAAGCTTAGATATTGGGGCGGTCGGTTGATCCAGTTTGCGGAGAAAATTCTTTCAGATGTTATTGCTGCGGCGATTAAGGCGCACTTGCCCTAGCTGACTCAGCGAATCCGACCATTGCCCTGACCGTAGCATCGTGCATCCACGATGTTCCGTGCGGTGGTCATTCAACGAATTTTGGTTTCGATGCATCGCGTCTTAAAGCTATCTTCTCAGCAAACTCCAGAACGCTTAAGTCGGTCTTATGGATCATGCGGTGACAGTTCGAACAGAGCACCGAGAGATCATTGATTGTCGTTTTGGTCGGTCCTGTTGCGCCCAGCGATTTGATATGATGCACTTCGCAGAAGCCTTTGCCCCATTCCTCGCCGTAGAACTCGGCAAAATCAAAAGTGCAGGCCTCGCAACTTAGTTTGTGCTTCTCAGCCATAACATGATCGATCTTGCGTTGGCGCAACTTCGGATCACGTTCACGCTTGCGATGCGCGACCATTCGAATTCCGCCTTCGGAGAATTCTTCGTCATCAGCATCGTCTACGATCACGAGCCCAGACTGGAAGTCGCCGTCTTCATCGGCCCACAAGACATCGACGGCATCCTTCCGTTTCTGGTCGGCGAAGATGATCCTGAAACGGCCCAGCTCGCATCCCTGTTCTTCGTTGAATGCCGCATACTTGCCGCAATAATCGACAATCGCAGCCTTGCCGAGAACGGTGACTGCGCAGCGCGCTTTAATGATGCTGCCATCCCAACACAACGTCTCGTGTTGCAGATCGTCACCACCATTGGCAAACCACTCAAGCGGCAGAAAATCGATTTCGCCTTTGTATGCTCCGTCGATCCATCGGATTTTCAGACAAGAATTTTCTGTCATAAGGCCCCCGTGCTGTTGATAGGTTATCGCAACCCGGAAGGGATGTTAGCACGGACTCAGCGAATCCGTCGCGCGCCCTGACGTAGCATCACCGCATCCAAAATATTCCGTGCGGTGGTCGCTGTGGCGGTGATCTCGAACGTTGATTGCGTGTTGCCACGTCCCGACATCGGGCAGTTGCAGGCCGAAGTCGCGGCCGAACTGTCGAAGCGGGTGCTGGGCGGGGCCCCGGTGCTGCCCGGATCAGCCGAGGACGTGTTCGCCTTTGTGGTGGCCGGGTCGGTCAATCTGATGTTCGGGGCCGTGCAACAGGCGCTGGTCCAGAACGACCCCGCAACCATGTGCTGCGACAACTTGGTGCAGTATGCCGCCCGGCACGGGCAGGACCTGCGCGGAGCCACCCGGGCCAAGGGCTATGTTGCCCTAACGGGCACGCCAGCCGCGCCGATCCCGCCGACCATCCGCCTCGTGGGGGCCTCGTCCAGGGAGTACAAGCCCGATCCCGCCGTGACCTCCAATCCCGTGATGCTGGATGGCACAGGACGTGCCGCCCTGCGCGTGGTGGCGGCCGGCTGGGGTGCCGTGTTCAACCTGGACGCAGGCCAAACCCTGACCGTTTCCACGACCATCCCCGGCATCGACATTGACGCCACCGTGGTGGGCAACGGATTGACCGGGGGCACCGACAACGAGACCTGCGAGGCCCTGAGGGCCCGGGTGCTGGCTGCAGAGGCCTCCGAGGCCGTGGTGCCGAATGAACAATGGTACCTGCAACAGTCCCTCAAATATCCTGGGGTGACCCGGGCTTGCACGGATGATTGCGCGGGGTGCTGCGACCCGTCATTTACCGCGATCTATCTGTTCATGGAGGGGGTGTACGGCAAGGACTACACCGAGGCCCCTTACGGGGTGCCGCCCTGTGACGTGCTGGACGAGGCCTCGATTTGGATGTGGGGCAGCCAGATCGGTCGGGGCGAGGGCCTTGCGCAGACGGGGCAGCGCGGGGCGTATCTCGCGGCCCTGCCAACCGTCATGACCATTTCCGCGCAATGCCTGTCGGGTTGCCCTGAGGGGGCAGAGGATCGCATCAAATCGGCGCTGTGGCCTTCACTGCCATGCAGGCGCTATGCGCCATCCTGCGCGAGTTCGATCCGTGCACGGCGAACCTGTTGCTGCGGCAATGGGGCAAGCGCTTCGGGCTGGTCAGTGATGACCCGTGCGGCGTGCAATGGTCCGATGCCGTGTTGCGCACGCTGTTGTGTGAACTGGTCAAGCTGCGGCAACAGGTGATGAATTGGGACACGCTGACCGCGCTGGCGGCAAGGTTCGGGGCCGATATCAATCTGCATGTTGCCGGGGACTTCTCGGACTGCGGGCCGGCTGGCTGGTGGACCATGGCCCGGGACGTGGCGGAATGCGACCGGCCACCGACCTGCCCGGAAGGCATCACGCCGGACCCGATGGCCGGCCCCTGGATCAGGCTGACGCCGACTTGCGTCAGCTTCCCGGACTCGTTCAACATCGTGCTGTCGCCGGCCGACATCACCTTCCCGGACAACTGCAACTTGCCGGCCACGACCCTGCCGCACGATCCAGAACTATACGACGCGCTGCGCTGGCTGTTGCCGAGGCTGCTACCGCGCCAGGTGCTCCGGTGCATCTACGAACGGGATGAACTGGCCTGCGTCGTCTGATGCGGCGTAGGCGTCATATTTCAGTTGAAAAAAATCGAGCCTAAGAACCACATGACAATAAAGCTCATCGCGGCAAGAGTCGTCGTGGCGCTGATTATAGTCCACCGCCAGCTCACCTTGAAACGACGTAAAATGAGCAAAACTGCCAAAGCTACCAGAAGCACGACAAGGATTAAGACAACCTGCCCAAAAAGCGCCACCAACTGTGCCGCCGCCATGACTCCGTCCATGCGTGTTTCCTCTCGCGTGACTTGCGCCATCCTTTAGGAAAGACTTGCCGCTGTTACCTTGGGGGGAAGCGGCAAGCCGCTGCGGCGCGAACGTGGAAAGGTGCTTTCGCGTCACAGCAACCATTCGTAGTAGTTCACCGCGCAACGGTTCAAGACTTCTAGCGCGATGGGATGAATTGCCGGGAATGATTTTCCAAGTTGGATTCCCGCATGTGATCGGACTGTGCCGCCAGCATCGCTTCGGCTTCCTGCACCAACAGGCCATAGACTTCGCGGTCGCGGCCCAATTCGGTCTCGGCCTTCTTGCGCAAGTCTTGCAGCGTCATGGAGGTGGACCCAACCCTCCCGGGCGTGGTGATGAGTACGGTATGGCGGGGATCGGCCAGCACGCCCTTGACGTGGGGCCGCACCGCGTCAGCCTCGGCCGTACGGCGCTGGCCGTCCATCCACTTTCCGTAAGCCGTGGCAATCGAGACCTCGGGCGGCGGGCTGGCGTGCCACTCGCCGTCGTAGCCATAGGCGTTCAACCGCGCGTCGTCGCTGTGCCGGGCAAAGGCGACCTCGTCACCCGTGGGGGCCGGATAACCGACCAGGACTTCGCCAATCATGTCGCTGTGGATCACATCGCCTTGCATCTGGCGACCCTGTATCGGTGGGAACGGGCCGGGCTTTTCCCGAAGTCACACAATCATGGCCACCGCACCCGGTTGTGGCTGGAGTCCGAAGTCACTGACTGGCAACGAAATTTGCCGCCAGGGGGCCGGATTGCAGAGAAAATGCGCGGAAAATACCGCCGTTAGACCCCTAATAGGTCCCGGGCCATGGCCAGAATTCCCCACCTTCGCAAGTTATTGTTTAACAAGCGATATTTTCGGTTCCAAAAGTGTTGACTCCCTTGCCCTTCAGCCCGACGCGAGCAGTCGTTTCCGAGGTGGTGCCGAGCGCCACCGGGCCAAGCCCGTCACTGCCGGAATCAAAGCTTACATACTGCCACAAGACTTGCGCCTGCGGCTCCAGCACAAAGCCGGGGCCAACAGCGGCAGCGCGATCGGATAGCCGCCCTCTAAGGATGAGATGAAGCCTGAACCCGTGGTTTTAAGCGCTGCAAACTCAGTGCTCGCGCCGCCGTTATAGCTCGTGCCCTGCAGCGTCAGGTCGAGGTACCAGCCGGGCACGCCGTGGTGAGTCCAGTACGCGCCACCCGAATAGGCATTGAGGTTGAGGCTCCCGGTATGCTGCAGCACAAACGCGGTGGCAGCGGCGTTACCGCGGAGTCACTTTCGCCGCGACATTCCGACCCGGTGATCATCTGCGCCTTGATGCGTCAAACTTCAGCCGCAATTCGCAGCCCGATCACCCGAAGCATTGACCGCTCCCATGAGTTTGCGGCGCGCCCATGGCACAAACGCATCGCTGACGTTTTTTCTCACTGACGTGACATTCGCGCCACACGAAGGAACTTGGACGATGCAACGCCACGCCTTGCGCGCTTCGCAATTCCAGGATGCGCGGCAATGCCATTCCACGCGGTTCGGTTCGCGTGTCGGGCAGCGGCGAGGAAAAGACCGGCCGGCGACTCACACACGTGTGGCCAAGGCGTACCGCCGCACAAAAGGCAACCTGACCGAGAACAAGTTGTTTGGCCAATACAGTGTGGAAGCTACCGATCAAGTAGCAATAATGGCACACCTATCGATCACCCATTCGACGTGACGGTGCGGGGATTTAGTGGGGGCGTGACAATGACGCCTGGTGGTTATGAAAGCTGCGCGCGGATGGTCCAGTCTTCTGTGCTGATGTGGCAATCAGGCAGCGAGATGTGCCAGTCGTCACGATCCCAAGGCGTCAGCATCCACTCGCGTTGGCGCCAGTCGCGGATAATCAGCACTTGGAGCGCGTTCTCAAATTCCAAGACGTTGATCTCGTGCCAACCCGCGCGCAGTACAACGTTGATGCGTTGGCCGTTAAAAAATCCGCTGAAGCGTGAGGGTAATTCCGTCTGTCCATCAATTGTAGGTTCTCTGAAATGCAGAGGAACGCCTATGCAGAGGTCTGGCAAAGTTGTGTGAGCAATAGTGGCCATTTAAAGTCCGACTCCAAATAAAGCTAGAAGCAATGGATTTGAGGCTAGAAAATGGATGAGGCCAGACAAGGACGAGCAGCAGAGCAGGAACGAAATCTTTCATCACAAGGTTCGCGCGCAAGAGGAGGCGGGCTTGCCTGCCGGGGTTCGACACGGCAAGCCCTTACGCCATCGCAACCAAGGCTGGTGAAATCCGGAATGCGGAAGGCGCTTAGCTTATGTCTAGGTTGGCCGCGCAAAGGTTCACCGGCTGACTCAGCGAATCCGCTTCCGGCCCTGTCGTAGCGTCGCGCATCCAAATATCCCGCGCGATGGTCGTTACCGGTCGGTTGCGTTCGGGGTAATGGTGCCGATCGCATAACTGCGCCGCCGTCCCCGCCCGAAAAGCGCGTCCCGCCGGTGTTACCAGTCACTGTGATCGCACTACTGTTCATTAAACAATTTGACAAACGGCGTCATCGCAGACGAATACATCGCCGATCAAGCACCGATACAATGGAACACGCGACGTGGCACAACCCGAAGACCAAACGAAGACACAGCGCCGCCTGATGCACCGGCGAACTATCGAGTGCGAAGGTTATCTTCGCGACGACGGGCTATGGGAAGTCGAGGCGCGCCTTGTCGACGTCAAGCCGTTTCCGATGAGCGATCGTTATCGCAGTTTGCAGGCCGATGACCCCATTCACGACATCCGCCTGCGGCTTGCGGTTGATGACGATTTCAAGATCCATGAAGCCGAAGCCACGATGAGCGCGACACCATTTCCGACCTGCATCGCGGTCGAGCCCGTGCTGCGGCGCCTAGTCGGCGAACGAATAGGAAAAGGCTGGCACAAACTGATCCGGCAGCAGCTTGGAAAGCTGGAAAGCTGTACGCACCTGTCGGAGCTGCTGGGCCCGGCGGCCACCACGTTGTTTCAGACGATCGGACAGGGCCGGACGCCGGAGGGAGGCGACCCGCTGGCCGATCAGCGCAGCAGCACCAAACCGCCCTTCTTCGTCAACGGGTGCCATTCCTGGCGGAGCGACGGTCCCATTGTTGCCGAGCTCCTTCCGCAATTCGCGTCGCAGGCGGCAAAGGAGTGAAGCCGACGCACCAAGCGCGATGACCCTTCACCTTAAGTGCATCGCGCATCAGGCGCCGACGGCGTTGTGCGCGACGACGTTGCGATAGAAGGAAGCGCTGAGTTTCGGCGTCCGCCGCTGCGTCCCGAAGTCCACGTGATACAGGCCAAAGCGCTTGTTGAGACCGTAGATCCACTCGAAATTATCCATCAGGCTCCACAGGAAATAGCCGCGAACCGGAACGCCTTCCGACGTCGCGCGCTGTAGCTGGGCCAGATAGTTGCGAAGGTACATGATCCGGTCGGTATCGTAGATATTGCCGTCCGGGGCGATATCGTCGGCGGCGGACGTTCCGTTCTCGCTGATATAGATCGCATCAATATTCCAGATCTTGGCCGCAAGCCTCGGGACCCAATACGCCGTCTCCGGACCGATCCGAAGCCAATCCGAATTATTCATGTGCGGAAACGAGGCCGGCATCGGCAGGACGGAAAATCCCGGCGCGCCTTCGGCCGCAACGACATACTGCTGGGGCGCGTAGATGTTGAGGCCGAGGAAATCGATCGGGGAAGAAATGATCTTCAGCTCCTGGTCCGTGAATTTCGGAGCGGCAGCGCCAGCATATTTCAGGAAGGCATTGGTATACTTTCCTTCCATGATCACATTCAGAAAGCTGGCATTCGTTTCGCGCAACGCGATCTCCGCCGCGTGGACGTTTTCGGGCGTGTCGATTGCCGGCAGGCATGTCGCGATATTCTCGGCGAGACCAACCTTGGTGCCGCCGCGTCCGCGCGCGCGGATCGCCTGCACAGCAAGGCCATGGCCGAGCGCACTGTTGTGCCTGACCTGACTGACTTCGGCCTTGGAAAGCGCAAGGCCCGGAGCGTCGATGCCGCTGCCATAGCCGAAATAGACGAACCGGCCGCTTTCGTTGAGCGTGAAGATGTGCTTCACGCGATCCGTCAGCCGCTCCGCCACGTAACCGGCATAATCGGCGAACGCCTTGCAGGTCTCGACCGATAGCCAGCCGCCATACTTGTCCTGCAACGCTTGCGGCAAATCCCAATGATAGAGCGTCAGCCACGGCTCGATACCGTTTGCCAGAAGTTCGTCCAGCAGGCGGTTGTAGAAGTCGAGGCCTTTCGGATTCGGAGTGCCCTTCCCTTCCGGAAACACGCGCGGCCAAGCGATCGAAAAACGATACGCCTTGACGCCGATGTCCCTGATGAGACGAACATCCTCCTTGTAGAGGTGATAGTGGTCGTTGGCCCGATCGGCGGTGGTGCCGTCCTCGATCTTCCCCGGCGTATGGCTGAAGACGTCCCAGATCGAGCGACCGCGCCCGTCTTCCGTGACAGCCCCCTCGATCTGGTAGGCCGACGTGGCGGCACCCCAGACGAAGCCTTGCGGAAAACCGGTCGCAGCCTGCGGACCGGGCGCCGGCTCGGTCTCGACCGCCTGTGACGCAGCAGGCGCGCCCGCCATGCCGAGCGCCGAAAGCCCGGCCGCACCCGCAAACTGACGACGCGAGAATTTTTCAACCATCCGATTTACCTCGCTGCGCATCGCCCAATGATACGGGTATCAGGCTCGCCCGCCAACGATCAAGGATACGTCAGTTGGATGCGCAACGTGATAACATCTCGATCAACACCGCGATCATGGCGGCAACGCCGCACTACCGAGCCATAAACGACCCTGTCCCTCGTCCTGATGAGCTCAGCGTAAAGCGCGGAGCGCTTTATCGCGAGCGGAGCAAGCATCTCGAAGGATGAGGCCACCACGGGGCCTCATCCTTCGCGATCGCGCTGACGCGCATCCTCACCATGAGGGTTTCGACGCAGTAGGATTACATCCAGTTTCTGCTGCCGTCGCCACTTTGACAACCGTGAGGAGGCAGGGAATCGCCGAAGCGCTTCTGCAACTGATAGCAACCCCATTTGCGCAAGAAGAGCGGCATGCGAATGTTGAGATCGATACCGACTTCGTCATACGGACTCTTGGCAGCCGTCACATAGTCGTACCAGCGATGGCCCATCCTGCCCATGAAGGCGGCAACGATCGCCAAGACCACAATTACGATCTTGAATTTTCTGGAGGCCATGACGACTGCCTGTTGTCTGATGAAATCGCAGGAGATTGCGAGCCCTAATTTCTGACGCCGAGGGTAGCGCGGACTGTGCGCTGGAGCGCCAGCACGGCTTGGCCCCTGGTGTTGAAATCCTTGAGCAGCGGCTGCAGAGCCGACAAGGTCTCCTGATCCTTGGCGGTCACCATCGTTCCCGTGATCTCGATCCTGTCCTTGTGCTGGGCAATGAAGTCGGAGACCCGCAACGCGGCGACGATCATGTCCTGGATCGGCGGAAACATCTGTTTGATGCTCTTGGCAACCGTCGTCACGTCCCGCTCATAGACCTTGTCGAAGATGGTCCTGAGATCATCGGGCTGCTTGAGCTGCGCCTTAGCCACCTCAGCCGTGGCGAGACTCTGGTCGATGGCGCTATCAAGTTCGGCAATGAGTTTTTGACCGGAGATCAGGTCCTCGCGCCGCGCCACGAGATCGCTCGACGAACGGATAGAGACCTTGGTCATGATGGCGCTGAAGCGCTGCTCCAGGCTGCGGTCCGCCGCGAAATCCGTGATGATCGCGTAGTCCTTGGTGTAGGGGCCGAAGGCTTCCTTCTGATTGTCGCTCAGTCGCGGCACACGAGCGCCCTGCTTGTCGAGAATGCGGGTCTGCAGAAACTCCATGAATTCCTTCCGCTGGGCAGGTTCCTTGTCGCCACAAGCCGAAAGGGCAAGGCAGAGAAAAACGCCCACCACGGCGATGGGGCTGGACAATATATTCATCATATAATTCCAATAATTGCGGTCATTAAATAAGCCGACTGTCCTTACCACGAGCGAAGTTGCCAGTGCTTGGCATCCAGGTAGCCGAGTTGTAAAGGGAGAGGTACGGAAAGATGTCGTGCATCTCAAGCGCAATATTCTTTGAGATCGGCACTCGGGCGTGGCGCGTTCGAAAGCGCAGGTTGAGGGATGGCGCACTCGAGAGCGCAGGTTGAGAATTGGCTTTTGATTGGGATTCGCCCGGCAATTGGTGAACCAACTTAGCTGGATTCCTGACAACTGCACGCTACCATTCACCCGAAGGCCGCTACTCCGGAACGATATTTCTGGGACGGCTCCATGATCGTCTTAACTTGGTGTACCGATGCGAACGACTTCCTCATTTCTCTTCCTTGGCCTGGTGTCATTACTTTTGCTGCCGAAATCGGCACTGGCGCAAAACACTGTTGATACGGAGACGCTTCGCAAGGCCGACGAAATTATGGCCAAGGTCAAGGCCGCCAACAGCAACGATCTGATGGATCTTGTGTCCCAGTTTGGTCCTCTCGTGTCCGCCGATGGGCTGTCGGGCCCTTGCCAGAAGTTGGTGATTTCGATGCAGACAATGGCGTCAACAACCATCCCTTCGGACGTATTGGCCTCCATGCCCGAAGCGATGAAAAACAGCACGAAAGCCCAGAACGCTGGTAGCGAAACGAAATTGGCGGCCGAACGAAAAGCGTGCGTCGATGCAGGTTCGACCCAAGCTCAGACCAACAAGAAGGTCTCAAGTCCGCAGGAAGATGCAAAAGGCGGCTCCGCGAAAAGCGCCAGCGAGCAGATAGCCGCCCCCGCCTCCGGCGGCGCTTCCATCAAGCCGATAGATCCGGAGATCATTGCCAACAATTTCAAGGCCGGCACGTTCAAGACTGAGACCTTGGAGATCGGTGCCGATGGCAATTCCAAGCAGGAGACGGCGGCCATGTGCATGAATGTCGGCTCCGCGAACATACTGGTCTTTGGTGTGCTGGCGGGCGTGGCGGGCTGCGAGCCGCAAAGTTCGAGTGAAGACAAATCCTCCATCGCTGTCACCGCCAACTGCCCGGCCACCAGCAAGATGGGCGCCAATTTCTACAGCGGGACCCTGCACTGGAGCGCCGACGGCAAACAGATCGAGATGGAAGGAAAGCGCGTTGCCTTGGAACAAGGCAAACCGACGGACAAGGTGCTCCAGCTTATGCGATCCAAGCTCAGTCATGTGTCACAGAACTGCGAATAACCACCGTCAGACTACAGTCGATAGCCATGTCGCATTCAAACTCTTTGTGAGGATTCATGTTTCTTCGTTTCGCGCTCGCTGCAAGCTGCAACCAGCATCTCATTATCTTCCTTGACCGCATTAGCGGCAGATTCTGTCGGCATTCCGGCGTGCGATGATTTTCTAGCGAAATACCAAGCCTGCATCACCGACAAAGCACCGGCGGACCAGAAGACTGTAATGGAGGGTATGGTCAGTGCGATACGCGAAGATTGGGTCAACGACGTCAAGACAAAGGGCAGCCAACAAGTGGAAGACGTATGCAGGCAGGCCCCCGCGGAGATGAGGGACTGGTTCAGCAGCCAGGGTTGCTCATATTAATCCAAACATCGAATAACCAAATCGTAAGGGTGAACAGATCCCGCGGCGACCTCATGCATCATCCGGCTGCGACGGCACGAAATGTCGCTGCAAGCATCCGCAAGGCGGCGCGCTTCGTGGGATCAGCAACCTTGGAATGCAGCATCACGCTGGATTTTCCGAGCGGGGGCAAGCGCAAGGTGGTCCCAAAATCCACAAGACCGGGAGGCGCGATCCGTCGCGCCAGCGGCGCGACCGCGAATCCGGCGAGTGCGGCAGCAATGACCGCGCTCACGCCGCCGCCGACAAAGCTTTCATCGAAGCGGATACGGGCCTTCTCTAACGCTCGGACGGCGTTGGCGCGCACGCCGCAGGGCGGTGCCAGTGTTGCAAGCCTGAGACGCTTCTCTCGGTGCCAACCAAAGCGCGGCGCTGCAAACCAACCGAATTCATCCTCCACGAGTTTTTCGCCGCCGCGACGGCTACCCTCGCGACGGACGATTACGGCATCGAGCTTGTCGGCATCATATTCGTCGAGCAGGTTACGCGAGAAGGCGATGGTGATGGAGAGTGAAAGCTGCGAGAGCATCGCATGCAGGCGTTCCAGCATCGGCACAAGCTCAGGACCCGCGGCATGATCGCTGATGCCGAGTAACAATCGCCGCTTTGCCGGCTCGTTTCCCGATAACGCATGATCGTGCGCTTCCATTAACGCGCGCGCTCGCTCAAGGAACGCAGCCCCATCGCCCGTCAGCTTCACCGCACGGGGCGAGCGTTCGATCAGGCGTCTATCGAGCAGAGTCTCCAGCCGCCGTAACTTGAGGCTAACCGCTGCCTGAGTGGTGCCGAGTGCTTCCGCAGCACGCGTGAAACTCTGCAACTCGGCGACCAGGAGGAAGGCCTGCACTGTGGAGATGTCTAGCGTCGTCATCATTGTAATTCGTTATCATTGATATCATTATAAATAAGATACTCAAATGATTGGATCACGTCTAGCTTGCCCTTGAGCGCGCAAGACCCGCGCGAGATGCCCGAGGAGCATGACCATGCCGCTGATAACCGTTTCTTATGCGAGTTCCCACCGATCGCCGTCGTCGAAGGCAGCCATTGCCGCTGCGGTGTCTGATCTCACCGCAGCGATCCTGCACAAGGATCCGAAGGTAATCGCAATCATCGTAAAGGCGGTGGATGCCGCTGATTGGTTCGTCGGCGGACGATCGCTCGCCGAGCAAAATCTGGCGAGCTATTGGATCGACATTCATGTCACTGAGGGCACCAATACCAAGGATGAGAAGGCCGCCTATCTCGCGGCAATGTTCAAGCGCATGGTTGAGCTGCTCGGCCCGCTGCATCCTGAGACATATCTGCATGTCGATGAGGTGAGAGGCGATGCCTACGGCTTCGGCGGTCTCAGCCAGGAGCGCCGCTATATCACCAGCAAGCTCGAGATTGCGCCAGAGCGTTGAGACAGACCACAAGCGGCCTCGTGCTCGTTCCATGAGAAGGTGAGACCAAATTGCGTCGGTGCGCATGGAAGCTCAATCGACGACGGGAACGACCGCCAGATTAGAAAGTCACCTTCATACCCGCATAGAAGGCGCGTGGCCGGGCCGGACTGACTGACCGCGGGTCGGTGAAAGGTGCGCCGCCATTGGCAAAGTTCGGTAGGGCATTCGTGTCGAAGAAGGTGCCGTAGGTCGCGTAGTGGTTATCGAGGAGGTTGTCGATGCGGCCGTAGAGCTGCACGTTCTTGTCGATCTGATAGGAGGTATGGACATTAAAGACAAAATAGGAAGGTAGCTTCGTCGCTTGATTGGATTCATCGCCGACGAAATACTGGTCGCCGAAAAACAGCGCGTCACCGCCAACCTTCCACGCATCGGTGACGGCATATTCGACGCCGGCCTTGATCCTGTGGCGCGGCACGGCCGGGATCTGGTTGCCGGGCAGGATCTGTACATTGCCGTTGGCGTCGGCGAACGGGCTGTTGGAGCCGACCTGGAGCGCATCGAGAAACCGCGCATCCACGAAGGCATAGCTTGCATGGAACTGAAGCGTCTTTGACTTGAGATTGATTTCGGCCTCGATCCCCTCTCGGCGGGTCGAACCGACGTTCTGGAAATACCCGAATCCCTGGAGCACCGGACTGGGGATGGCGAGAATGTCGTCAGTGTTGGTGGCGCGGAAGGCCCCGATCTTCCAACCGAGCGTCCCGATATTCAGCTCCTTCGTGCCACGCAGACCGGCCTCAAAGGTGTGCGACACAACCTGCTTCAACGGTGGATCGGCAACCAGAAACGCGCCGATGATGCACGGGTTGTTCGGATCGGCGCAACCGAGCTCCAGCGGAGTCGGCACACGATTGGCCTCCGAATAACCGCCATAGGCCGTCACTTCGGGCGTGATCTGGTAGGTGCCACCGACCATCGGGTTGAAGCGGTCGTAGGTATGGGTGCCATTGAGGGCCGTACCGAGTTGGTCATCGAGCTCGATGCGGGCGGCGTTGAAACGCCCCCCGGCAGTGACGACGAACCTGTCCGTCACGTTGAAGGCATCGAGGGCATAAAGCCCGCTATATTGATTGGAGGCGCGAAGCGCGACCGGTCCGATCGAGACAGGCTCGCCGGATCGCCCGAGAAATGTCCCGTTGCCGCTGACCACATAGTTCTCGCTGATCGTCCCCAGCTCGGCACTGGCGGAAAAGCGCGTCGCACTGGCATCATAGCTCGCGCCCATCACGAACCGGTTGTCGTGTCCGAACAACTGATCGCTGTTGGTGGCCTGCCCGGACACGCCAAAGGTCGTCGAACGTGTCGTGGTGCGGTCGATCTCTCCGAGTATCGCGTTTGACGGGAACGGATTTGATAGCTGAACGCCATTCAAGCCGTAGGCCGGGGTGTCGTCGTCGCCGAAGCACAAAAGCCCTGCATTTTCGCAAGGCTGCGTCCCGGTCGGATTTCCGTCCACGGTCTTCTGATTGAAGCCGCGCACGTGCGCAATCCCTTCGAAGGTCCAGGTCGGCGTCGCCTCGACCTTTGCGGTCATGTTGACATATCCAACCTTGTTGCTGCTGGTCTGCGGCGTGGTGTAAGTCGCGCCCCAAGACTGCTGAAGCAGTTCGACCGGGACGGTGCTGGGGGCTGCAAGATTGTTGTTCGCAAGCCCCATATTCAGATGGAACTCGTTGCCGTCGTTGCGATAACCGACATCGCCATAAAAGCGGCGCACGTCCGACGACGAAAAATTGCGGAAGCCGTTGTCGTGGAGTCCCTCGATCGCGCCGTACACAGCGTAGTTGTTCTCGACCTGCTTGCCCCACTGAGCCGCCCCCTGGACGCGACCATAGGAGCCGCCCATGATGTCGACCTCGGCACCGTGATAGGTGAAGCCGTCCTTCATCTGCATAACGACCGCGCCGCCTAGTGCGTTCAGGCCAAAGGCCGGATTGTTGGTCACGAGCGTGACCGATCGAATGGCAGCCGTCGGGATCAGGTCCCAGTTGACAGTGTCGGAAAACGCCTCGTTGATGCGCACGCCGTTCTGGTAGACGGCAAGTCCCTGCGGCGTACCGGGCAGCGGAGAAGCAACATAGCCACGAAAATCGACATTGGGCTGGAATGGGTTACCTGTTACCTCGTTGAGGCTGACGCCGGGAACGTATTGCACGAGGGCATCGGTGATGTTTTGCGATCTGGTGCGTGCGATCTGGGTGCTGTCAACGGCGTTGATGGCGGCTGGAATCTTGGCAACATCAACGCTTCCACTCGCGGCGGGCGAAGTCGGATAGACGTAGCGTCTAACCACCGGGCGAGACCCCACATGGGCTGGTGCTCGCGAAGGGGCGTGACTCGCACGCTTAGGTTGCGGCGCAACAATCTCGATCGGCGGCAGGTTCTGGACGTTGGTTTGCTCATCCTGCGCGCAAACCGCATCGCTCCCCAGAACGAGACTCGTGGAAATTGAAGCAATAAACAGGCCCCAAGCGCGCATAAAGTCTTCCCCACCCCATACTTCGGCTTCCTTAGACCGCGAATTTACTTACTGCCCCGCCCGGGCTCGAACGATATAGCCCAACGACCAAACCGTGCCAGTCGCAAAAAGTCCACTTGCTGCCTAGAGTTGTTCCCGAATAATTCGGGAATATTCCCGACTTTCCGGGTCAAAGTCCGCGACATCAGGTCAATGCGCGCAGCCAGCACTCTTACGGTCCGCGCGAAACTGCCGTTGCGACTTTACCTCGCTCCGCATGGTTTCGTCCCCCCGTGCACCAATCATCGTCGAGCGGATGTTGACAGACGAAGGGGGTGGTTATCTAATCCCGAGCGTATAGCAATCTCATCAGGGATGCATAGTGGGGAGGAAGCGCACAGGCTCGTGCTGTGCGCGTCGGATCTGGCGCGATGCAGCAAGCCGCACTGCTGTTGTCGACTTACTGCGCGCGGGAGGGTCAACATGACGATGCAAACAGTTTCGCTCAATCAGTCGCACGGCGGCATGCAGGGCGTTTACAAACATGCCAGTCGCGAGACCGGGACCGACATGACTTTTTCGGTCTATGTACCGCCTCATGCGGAGGGCGCCCGGCTTCCAGTCGTGTGGTACCTGTCGGGACTGACCTGCACCCACGCCAACGTCACCGAGAAAGGCGAGTACCGCCGAGCCTGCGCCGAACTCGGCCTGATCTTCGTCGCTCTCGACACCAGTCCGCGCGGACCCGACGTGCCCGGCGATCCAGCCAACGCCTATGATTTCGGGATCGGAGCAGGCTTCTATGTCGACGCGACCGAGCAGCCGTTCGCGCGCAACTATCGCATGTGGAGCTATGTGACGGCGGAGTTGCCCGAATTGGTCAGGGAGCATTTTCCGGTTGACGCCAAGCGGCAATCCATCATGGGTCACTCAATGGGCGGACACGGCGCGTTGACGGTCGGGCTACGGCATCCGGATCGCTATCGTGCGGCAAGCGCCTTTTCGCCGATCGTGGCACCTTCGATCGTGCCCTGGGGCATCAAGGCTCTGACCGGCTATCTCGGCCGCAACAGGGAGTCATGGCGCAAGCATGATACGGTGGCACTGATCGAAGATGGCGCCAAATTCTCCGCGTTCCTGGTTGACTATGGCGACGCCGACCCGTTTCTGACCGAGCAGCTTCGCCCGGAATTGCTGCAGGCGGCGTGCGAGAAGGCCAACATTCCCCTGACCCTGCGGCGCCAGGCCGGCTACGACCACAGCTACTACTTCATATCCACCTTCATGGGCGACCATCTGCACTGGCATGCGGCGCGCCTGACCGCCTGAGTTATTTGCAGCTATTGCGACTGCGGTGCTCCGTAGTCGGGCGCGAGCAGCCGGTTGCGCACGAGATAGTTTATTGCACGCGACCAGGATTCGTCGGTATTGCCGCGCAGATCCACGCTCGCCGCCGTGACAAGTTTGCCGGTGTGAACATCGCGCAAGTAGATGTTCATGTTGAGGATCAGGTTGGAGACCTTCTGCACCACACCGGTCATGGCGAGATCGCTCCCCAGTTCCTCCGCATACTTGACATCGCAGCCGCCGCAGGCCTGCAGATTGCTGCCGTGCGCCGCAGCATTGACCGGCGAGATATCAACGATCGCGTACTTGCCGGACTCCGCCAATTGCTTGCGTAGCTGATCACCCACCTGCACCAGACGCTCCTGCTCGGGCTTCGATCCGTAGGCTTCGCCCTGCAGGCTGGTATCAACCAGTTCGAAATCGAACACCGCAAGCCTGGGCGGATCGGCACGGGCCGGCGCTGTGATCGCTAGCGACAGGAGGAGGAAAGCCAGCCACACTCTCATGATCGTGATCTCCAACGTCCGCGGCAGTTCGACGACAAAATACGGGGTTGCAAGCTAAGCCAATTCGGTCATGTTTCAAGACAAGAGAAATCTCCGTCGGCGGTGCCGTCGAAAAAGAAACGGGAGGAGCCATGATAATGAGATGGCTGGTCGGTGCAATCGGCGCGAGTGTGTTGGCCGCTCACGCCTACGCGGCCGATCCCGTCGAAATCGGCATCGGGTATCTCGGCATCGCCGGTGTGCGATCGACGTTGTCGCTGGTCGAGCAGCCTGCGGACAACGACGGCATCGCCGGCGCGCAGCTTGCGATCGAAGACAACAACACCACCGGCAAGTTTCTCAATCAGCACTTCACGCTCGAAGAGTACCGCCTGAAGGAGGGAGAGGATGTCGTCAAGGCGACTGCGACGCTCGCCACCCGCAATGGCTTCATCATTACCGACCTGCCGGCGGACGACCTGTTGAAAGTCGCCGACTCGTTGCGCGACCGCGGAACCGTGCTCCTGAACGCTGGCGCAATCGACGAACGGCTGCGCGAAGAGGATTGCCGCGCCAACGTGATCCATGTGGCTCCGACGCGCTCGATGCTGGCTGACGCACTCGCCCAATATCTTGTCTGGAAGCAGTGGAAGCGTTGGCTGCTGGTCGTCGGCTCGCACGACCGCGACAAGCTCTATGCCGACGCGTTGCGGCGCGCTGCAACGCGCTTTGGCGCCAAGATCGTGCAGGAACGAACCTTCGAGGACACCGGCGGTGCGCGGCGCACCGACAGTGGCGTAGCCCTGATCCAGCGCCAGATGCCGGTCTTCACCCAGCAGGCGCCGGCCTATGACGTGCTCGTCGCGGCCGATGAAAGCGAGGTCTTCGCTGCCTATCTCCCCTACCGTACCTGGGATCCGCGCCCGGTTGCCGGCTCTGCAGGCCTCGTACCGCGAAGCTGGGACCCCGCGCAGGACCAGTGGGGCGCGATCCAACTGCAGAACCGCTTCATGAAACTGAACTCGCGGCGGATGACGGCACTCGATATGCAGGCCTGGACGGCCGCGCGCATGGTCGGCGAAGCGACTTCGCGGACAAATTCCGGCGATCGCAAGACGGCGTTCGACTTCATGAAGGGACCGAACTTTTCCGTTGCGGCCTTCAAGGGACAGGGCCTGACGCTACGGGACTGGAACCTTCAGCTCCGCCAGCCCATCCTGCTGGTAGACGGTCGCATGGTAGTCTCGGTGTCGCCCCAGGAAGGTTTCCTGCACCAGGTTTCGGAACTGGATACGCTTGGCTACGACCGACCGGAGACCAAATGCAAACTGCATTGAAATCGGAAGAACTGTGCATGTGGCGACGTCGGCTGGTTTCCGCCCTGGCGCTGTGGCTTACAGTCGCGATGCCAGCGCACGCCTTCGTCGCCTACGTCTCGAACGAGAAGGGCAACACGGTATCGGTGATCGATACCGATAGCTGGACCGTCACCAAGACCATCAAGGTCGGCCAGCGGCCGCGCGGCATCGAATTCACCAGAGATGGCAAGTTTGTGCTGGTCGCAGTGGGTGACGACGATACCATCCAAGTCATCGACACGAAGACCCAACAGGTGGTCGACACCCTGCCCTCGGGTCCCGATCCTGAATTGTTCACACAGGACGCCGCCGGCAAGATCCTCTACGTCGCGAACGAGAACGACAACACAGTCACGCTGATTGATATCGAAAAGCGGACGCGGCTGGGCGACATCCAGGTCGGCGTCGAGCCCGAGGGCATGACAATCAGCCCGGACGGCAAGATTCTGATCAACACGTCGGAAACGACGAGCATGGCGCACTTCATCGATACCGAAAAGCGCAAGATTGTCGCCAACGTGCTGGTCGATGCGCGGCCGCGCTTTGCCGAATTCAAACCCGACGGTTCCGAACTCTGGGTCTCATCGGAGATCGGCGGCACAGTGTCGGTCATCGATCCGGTCAAGCATGTCGTCATCGGCAAGGTGACCTTCGAGATTCCCGGCCTGAGGCGCGAAGCGATCCAGCCGGTTGGCATCGGCATGACCAAGGACGGCAAGACGGCTTTTATCGCGCTAGGGCCCGCCAACCGCGTCGCGGTCGTCGATACCGCAAGCCGCAAGGTGACGAAATATCTCCTGGTCGGCCAGCGGGTGTGGCACACGGCCTTTACGCCAGACGAGAAATATCTCCTGGTTACCAACGGCCTCTCCAACGACGTCTCGGTCATCGACGTCGCCGCGCAGAAAGTGATCAAGTCGATCCAGGTCGGCGAACTGCCGTGGGGCGTTACGATTGCGCAGCCATGACGACAACTGATGCACCCACAGCCACCGAGGGCTTCCCGGACCGGCCTCCCCGGAACGACGCGGCCGCGACGCCGGCGCTGTCGATCGAGGCGATCAGCCACGCCTACGGCGCAAGGCGCGCGCTGATCGATGTCAGCTTCACCGTCCGACCGGCAAGCTTCACCGCGCTCCTCGGCCTGAACGGCGCCGGCAAGAGCACGTTGTTCTCATTGATCACGCGCCTGTTCGGTACCCAGAGCGGACATATCGGCATTTTCGGCCACGACATCGGCCGCGAACCGGGCGAGGCGCTCCGGCTGATGGGCGTGGTGTTCCAGCCGCGCACGCTCGACCTCGATCTGTCTGTCATGCAGAACCTGCTCTATCACGCCGCCCTGCACGGCATCAGGCGCCGGGACGCAGCTGCGCGCGGCGAGGAGCTGCTGGCACGCATCAGCCTCAGCGACCGCGCGAACAGCAAGGTGCGCGATCTCTCGGGCGGCCAGATGCGCCGGCTGGAAATTGCACGCGCGCTTCTCCACCGCCCGCGACTGCTGTTGTTGGACGAGCCAACCGTCGGGCTCGACGTAAAGGCCAGAGCCGACATCATCGGCCACGTCCGGCAGCTCGTCAGTGAACAAGGTATCGGCGTGCTGTGGGCCACCCACCTGTTCGACGAGATTATCCCAAGCGACGACCTCGTCGTCCTGCATCAGGGTCGCGTTCTGGCGCAGGGAAACGTCGCGCGCGTAATTGCCGAGACCGGCGCGCAGGACGTCAACGCAGCCTTCATGCGCCTCACGGCCGCCGCCAAGCCCGGGAGCAACGAGGCATGAGCTCCACGACCGTCGACAACAGCCGCCGCAGCGGCTTCTCGCTCTCCGAATACGCGACCTGCCTCTCCGGCATCGTGTGGCGCGAGGGCCTGCGCTTCCTGCATCAGCGCGAGCGATTCATCTCGGCACTGGTGCGGCCGTTGGTGTGGCTGTTCATCTTCGCTGCCGGCTTCCGGCAGGTACTGGGCATTTCGATCATACCGCCCTACGAGACCTATATCCTCTATGAGGTCTATATCGCCCCCGGCCTGATGGCGATGATCCAGCTGTTCAACGGCATGCAGTCCTCGCTCTCGATGGTCTATGACCGCGAGATGGGCAACATGCGCACGCTGCTGGTGAGCCCGCTGCCGCGCTGGTACCTCCTGTTCTGCAAGCTGCTGGCAGGAACCGCGGTGTCGCTGCTTCAGGTCTACGCCTTCCTGTTGATCGCCTGGTTCTGGGACATAAGCCCACCGCCCTTCGGCTATCTCACCGTGTTGCCGGCACTCGTGCTGTCTGGCCTGATGCTCGGATCGCTCGGCATGCTGATCTCTTCCGGCATCAAGCAACTCGAGAATTTCGCCGGCGTGATGAACTTCGTGATCTTTCCGATGTTCTTTGCCTCCTCCGCGCTTTATCCGCTGTGGCGCGTCCGGGAAGGCAGCCCGATGCTCTATTATGTTTGCCAGGCCAATCCCTTCACCCATGCCGTCGAACTGATCCGCTTCGCGCTGTACGGACAGATCAACTGGACTTCGTTGGCGGTGGTCGGCGGCTGCACGATCGCATTCATGGTCGGCGCTATCTATGCTTACGATCCTTCGCGCGGCCTAGCTCGCCGCGGACCTCCGGGAGGCGAGACATGAATCTCCGCATCTTCCTTATCGCTTCGCTTACGCTTGCAGCATCGATCCGTTTCGGCTTCGCTGCCGATCCGCGCTATCCCGACTGGCCATGCACCCAAGCCAAGGTTCCTGAGATTTCGGTGGCGGCAGTGTGGGCTGGCCCATCACTCGACGATGTCCAGAACAAATGGAAGGATGATGTAAAGGTCAGCTCGTTGATTGCGAAACTCGCCGCCCGGCGGACCCCGCTCGATCAGGCGCAGAAGGCCGCCACGGAATTCCTCGCTTCGGTGCCTAACAAAACGACGTCCGCCAAGCTGCTCTTCGCTGGCCTGTTCGATGCGCTTAATGCGCAGCGTTCGTCGGTCATGAACGGGCTCGAACGCGTAACGCGCAGGCAGCGTGAGGCGGCGGAAAAGATCCGTTCCGACACGCTGACACTTCAGGCGCTGCAGGGCGCCTCTTCGCCCGACCAATCCAAGATCGACGAGCTGAGCAATCAACTGATCTGGGAAACGCGAATCTTCGAAGACCGCCGGCGGGTGGTCAAATTTGTCTGCGAGGTCCCCACCGAGATCGATCAGCGGCTGTTCGCGCTCGCCCGCACCATTCAGCAAGAGATGGACTAATGTCGGCATTGCGCCGCGCAAGTTCCAATTGAAGCGATATCGAAGCCGTTGCAGGCCTCTCGCGGCTTTCGGGAACCAAACCAACAGGGAGGCTCTTGTCCCCGAAGTGCCAAATCGGGAGGCCTTCATGCGAAAAGCAACAATCATTCTGGCGAGCTTTCTTGCCGTCAACGCCCTCGTGCCCGCGGCCTTCGCTCAGCAAGACGCGGCGGGGATGATCACCAAGATCGACAGAATAAACGGCACGATCGCGATCCAACAGGCCGAGAAGGGCACAGTCGGATCGAGCGGCGGCGCAAGCCAGGAATTCAATGTGAAGGACAGCCAGTTGCTCGAGAATTTCCACGCCGGCGACAGCGTAACTTTCTCGGCAACCAACACCGGCAGCGTCAGGACGATCACCAAGATGGAGAAGCAGTGACGCGATGATGCGCACGGCGAGATGCGAATTTGCTGCGCCCAAATCGGACAGCCGCTTGTTGTCCGAAATCCTTCGGCGTTCGTCCTGTCCCGGCCATCCAACCCCAACGAAGCCCACCAGAGACGCCTCACCGGCGCCCTTGGCCGAACCTCTCCTATGGGAGGGAATTGACCGCTTCGCGCCAGGGGCTTCTTTTGAAGACGCGATTCGCGTCCATCCGCGCACCCTGTCGCAGAAGCTGTAAGTATAATTTTACGGTAAAGGGAAAGCGCGTCACAAGCTTGCCGCAAATTACAACAACAAGTTGCGTGCTGCCTCATTATCCGAGAGTGGGACGGCGGGACGCCGCCTGAATTGGATCAGTTTGCAGCGGCCCCTTTTGCATGGGCGCAAATGGAAAGTGAAACGAAAATGGCGGTGCTGAATTTCCAGTGGGATGGAATGGTCGGTCTTAATCCGAGAATAGTCCCGAAACGGATGAGATACATCGAAAGAGACCCGATGTTCATAATCAACGGAATCATTATCCACCAAACCGGGACAGCCACCGCCACGCAGGTATTCAACTCTTACTCCAGTCCGGGAACGTTAGTCCCGGATACGCGTCCAAACGGCGCACATTTTCTTATTGATCTGGGTGGCACCATCTATCAAACAGCATCCATCTTACGGACGACAAACCACGTCGGCCCAATCAAGCCGCGTTGCCTCGAAAAGCATTGGGTTACGAAAGCTTGTTCAGCGGAGGACCTTGCCAGATTTAACGCGATTGGCAAAATGGGCCAGAAAGAGCTGGACAAGTACAGAATCAATCCTGGAGACGGCCACCCCACCCAAGCTGGATTGAAGAGTCTTTACGAGAAATTTCACAAGCGCCCCCCCGAGCGTTTCCCATCCAACGATGACAGCATTGGCATAGAGTGTGTTAGTCAGCCAATAATCGGTCCAGACAAAAAACCAATGTATGGTGACATAACCTTCTATCAGAAAGATTCGCTGAAGTGGCTGGTTACGCAAATGAAAGATACCTTGAGAGCCATGGGCAATAACACCATCGAACTTTTCGCCCATATCGAAGTATCGGCAAAGACACCAGGCGAAGGCATGGGGGGCGTCAATTTGTTTAGGAACGAATAGCTATGCGCTCGCTCTATCATATCGTCTGGCTGACATGGCTCGCATGTTTGCCGGCGGCACAGGCTGCAACCAAATGCGGCGGTTACGACAACCCCTGCGAAAAGCCTTTGCACCTCGGCAAGATCGAAACGATTGTTATTGAGAGAAACTGGCATGGTGACGAAGATAATGTAATGTTGAAATGCAATGAGAAGCCGCCTTTGACAGTGGATGATGTGCGTAAATATATGGAGAAGGCTGGTCGCATCGATGCTCTCGTGCGAAATGAGAATATCAGCGTTTCGTCTTGCCGAGCCTACGGTACGCTGACAGTTCGCGGCGGTCGCCAGTATGGATGGAGCGTCGGCATTTGGCGTGACGGCGTTCTTTCGCCATCCGATGAGAAAGATCCGACGAAGTTTGATGATCTCTATTGCGGACGCTGTAAGGCCCCCTTTGCCCAACCATAGTACGTAATGGACGGCATGCATGCACTCGCTCTATCACATCGGAGTCTTGGTCGCGTGCCTCGCAAACTTGCCGATAGCATATGCCGCAGAGACATGCGGTAGTTCCGATAAACCTTGCGAGAGTCCCTTTGGAATCGGCGAGATCGCCGTTGTCCCGGTCTACAGCAACTGGGATACCGATAGTGGAGAAGATGATGCCGGCGTCAAATGCAGTGAACAAACGCGTTTGACGCTCGAAGAAGCGCGCGAACAAAAGCTGGCCGCATCGACAATCCAGCAAAGAGCAAGAATATCACTGTTTTCAAATGCCGCGCTTTTGGAACGGTATCGACAACAAGCGGTCGTGTGGCCCAATGGAGTGTCGGCATTTTTGGCGATGGTGAGTTATATTGGAGCGGCTCGCAAGATAGTTCGCCGCCGACGATTCATCTCTACTGCGCCGGCTGCAAAGGCCCGTTTGTCAAGCCTAAGAACAAGTAAGGCGCGTCTCTCCGAGACCGAGCAGTGCTTGACGCTCGCCACGGCTCACAGTTAGGTTGCGGTTGTGTGCCGATACGGCTAGCTTTTGCCGAAAGCTAATAAGGACAAAATCCGGCATAGAAATGCGTCATGCCAAATCGCCTAGCTTTTCCGGCTGTAACTTCTCCCTGTGGAGAGCTTTCGCGGCATTAATGCGCAGACGGCGCAACCTCAGCATCATGCGATAGTTGGTTCTCCTCACCAGGCCGCGGCTGTGGCTGCGCCTCTGCTGTTGGCAAGTTGGCGCGCTCCCAGCCGTCCGTTCCGTCGGGATACCAGGCCACGTTGGGATAGCCGTACGCAAGTGTGCGCTTGGCGGCATTCCAGGACATCCAGCAATCGGCCAGGCAATAGAAGACTAGCAACATGGATTTGTTGCCGAGGGATGCACGGGCGAGACCCTGCTTCAGATAGTCCTCAGTCGCCGGCGAGAGAATCCCGTATCCCGTATCGGGCAGCCAGATACTGCCGGGAATGTTGAAGCGCGGCTTGTCGCGCCAGACCGTGCCTTGCGGAAGATTTTTCGGTTTCGGCGGACGCGGCAAGGCGTCGATGAAGACGCCGGCCTTATCGCGCCAGATCGCTTCGGCCTCTGCCGTCGTGAGGGTGCGCGCGCCGGAGAGCATGGCTGGCACCGGAGCGCGGTAATTGTCCATCCGGTAACCGTCAGGTTCCGGAACGCCTTGCTGAGCAAATACCGGAGCTACGAGGGCGAAAGTGGCAATGACGATGCCCGCCAGCATTTCCCTCATGGCGATTTTGTCGTCGCCGCAACGATCGGCCGATCGCTCTCGTCGAGCAAGGGAACGCCGAAGTCGAGCAGTATCTTGTTGATCTCCTGCTGGTTCTCGCTAATCAGCGCGTTGAGCTGCCGCTTCCAGTTCTGGTCGGCTGACCGGACGCCCATGCCGATGCGATAGACCAGCCGCGGTCCCGTTGACTCCTTGACCAGAGGCGTGACGTGTAGCGGCTGGCTTGACTTCTTGGCGTAATAGCCGGCCATCGGTCCCCACAGCACGCCGGCATCGATCGCGCCCGAGGAGAGATCGTTGATCATGGCCTCGACCGAGGAATCGACGCGCGTGTCGATCATCAACGGATATGGTTTGGCGTTCGCCATCAGACCGGCGGCCGCCATGTTGGTCGCGGGAGGAGTGCCGGCCACGATGCCGATGTGCTTGCCCTTCAGACGCTCGTCTTCCAGCGTGGTCACATCGTCAAGGCCGCTGCCTTGCTTCACGACCAAGGCATAGGCAGTGCGATAATAGGGGTTGGTGCCCTGAGCGAGCTCGCCACCTTGCGGAAAACCCATGATGACATCGCAACGATGCGCACCCAGCGTCATCCGGACAAAACCGGTTGCTTGAGGGAAGTAGACATAGTCGAGCTTCTTGTGCAGCTTGTCCGCGAACAATTCCGCGAGCTTGTTCTCGAACCCTTCGCCTTTCTCGTTCGAGAACGGGAGATTCCGTGGATCGGCGCAGACCCTCAGGACTTTGGGGTCGACGAGTTCGATCGAGAGGTCGCCGCTTTCATTGGTCTGGGCCCGCGCAAAACCGCCTGAGACGAACGTTGAAGCAATTGCAAATAACGCGAACAAGCAGCGACGATGTCGTCCAGCCTCCGTCATCCAGCTCCCTCCTCTTTTTGCTTGAATGCCATTCTTGTTTGAATGCTATTCTTGGATCACACGGCAGGCCATCTCTCTAGTGAAATCCTGTCTCTGGTGAAATCCTGGTTCACGAAAATTTGGCTCATGAAAACCTTGCGACCACTTTGCCTGCTGCGATGCAGCACAACGACCTGACGGAACCGAGGCAGAAAGATGAGGCATGTCGGCTCAAGGATCGCAGTGTTTGCCCTTCTCGGGTTGATGACCGTAGCAGGCGCCAAACCCGCCGAATTGCCTGTGAGCGAAGTCGCGCCGGGAATCTTCGTCCATATCGGAGTTATCGAGCTGATGACGCGTGAGAACGAGGGCGCGATCGCCAATGTCGGCTTCATCATCGGCGAGAACGCGGTCGCGGTCATCGACACCGGCGGCAGCGTCCGCGAGGGTGAGGAACTGCTGGCGGCAGTGCGGGCGCGGACCGACAAGCCGATCCGCTATGTCATCAATACCCACGGCCATCCCGATCACGTCTTCGGCAATGCCGCCTTCGCCAAGGAGGGAGCCAGCTTCATCGGCAACAGCAACCTGCCGCGCGCGCTCGCTGCTCGTGGCCCGTTCTATCTCGATAACTTCCGGCGGATCATGGGGGGTGAATTAGTCGACCCCGTGAAAATTGTGCCACCCACACAACTGGTTTCCGCCAATTTGAACCTCGATCTGGGATCACGCATCGTCGTCTTGCAGGCGTGGCCGCCCGCGCACAGCGACGCCGATCTGACGGTGTTGGATGAGACGACCGGGACATTGTTCGCCGGCGATCTCCTCTTCGTCGACCACATTCCCGTCGTGGACGGCAGCATCCGCGGCTTTCTGGCGGTCATCAAGGAGCTCGAGTCCCTACCCGCGCGACGCGTCGTTCCCGGTCACGGCCCGGTGGGCAAATGGCCGTCGGCGCTGGCCGATGAACGCCGCTATCTTTCGACACTGCTTGCCGACGTCCGCACCCTGAACAAGAAAGGCGAGCCGATCGGAGCGGCCGCGGATAAGGCTGCCCAGTCCGAACGCTCGCATTGGAAATTGTTCGACGAGTATAACGCCCGCAACGCAACCGCAGCATTCTCGGAAATTGAATGGGAGTAGCCGGCCCGATATGTTAGTATTGTCGCTCAAATAGCTCATTCGTCATTCCGGGGCTCGAGCGCAGCGAGGGAGCCCGGAATCCATAATCGCCGGCCGTGGTTATGGATTCCGGGCTCACCGCTTCGCGGCGCCCCGGAATGACAGCAGTGAATCATGCTTCGGAAACGCAACATTGGCGCTGAACGCTGCCTGTCCGTGCGAGTTGTGACCATGATTGGAAACTTTCTGCGTCTGACCTCTATGGCCGCGCTTTTCGGACTGGCGCTCGCTGCACCGCCAGTGCTTGCAGACGACGGCGCCGCTTATGATCCCTGGACCGGTCTCGTCCAGGACATCTTCAATAACCGTCCCATGAATGATGGCAGCAATGTTATCGGCATCGAGATGCCGTACCGTGCCGAGGATGCGGCGATCGTGCCGGTCACGCTGCGCAGCAAGCTTTCACCGGGCGACAGTCGTCGTATTCGGTCAATCACACTGGTGATCGATCGCAACCCCGCACCGATGGCGGCGAAATTCCAACTCGGGACGGATGCCAATGTCTCGGAAATCTCGACACGCGTCCGCGTCAACAACTATACCGACGTCCACGCGGTCGCGGAGCTCAACGATGGCCAGCTCTATGTGTCAAAAACCTATGTGAAAGCCTCCGGCGGCTGTTCCGCACCCGCGGTGAAGAATGCAGAGGAGGCCAACAACAGGCTGGGCCAGATGCGCTTTCGGCAGTTCCACAGGCAGGACGAGCCACCCGCGAGCCGGATTCGCGAGGTCCAGATCATGGTCGGCCATCCCAACAATTCCGGTATGCAGATGGACCAGCTGACTCAGCTCTACATCCCGGCCTTCTTCATCAATGATTTGCGGCTTTGGCAGGATAACAGCCTTGTGCTGGCGGTCGAGGGCGGGATCTCGGTTTCAGAAGACCCCAACCTTCGCTTCACCTATGTTTCCAACGGCGCCAAGCACTTCCGCGCCGAGGCCAAGGACACCCAAGGCCACATCTTCCGGGGCGAATGGAATATCGACAAGCCGGGGATTTGATCTCGCGACCTCCTCTTGCACCTCTCGCCAGTGTTCTGTTGCTGCCGCCCGATTTACTCCCTGTCATTTCCGGGCCCGAGCGCAGCGAGGGAGCCCGGAATCCATAATCACCAGCCGTGGTTATGGATTCCAGGCTCGCCGCTTCGAGACGCCCACGTTGCGCAAGTGCGCAACGGGGAATGACAGGAGTGAATCGAGCGTCAGAAACGCAACACTTGCGGAAGAGCAGAGACCACCTTCTGCAGCACCGTGACGCGAGTCACGAAATTGACGGCTTTGTGATGGCGGCACCTGAGACACTTTTCTAAAACCTGCCTGTATCAGAAACACCTCACCTCGGCTTCGGCCTGCGCGCGTCGCAGATCGTTGACAGCGCCCGTTGCCTGTTCAGAGGAGCGGAATTCTCCGCCAAGGTTTCCGCGGACCTGAGCCATACTCAGTACCGTTTCCGCCGTGACATACCGGTCATAGGGTATGAGGGAAGCGACCACATCGATCGAACAGGAGCATTGCTCGATCGACTGCCGCGTTTCCCCGTTCGCCTTCATGCAGCCATAGACATATTCGGCGCGTGCCGCGGTAGGATAGTCATTGGCCTCCTCGGCCCAAACGAGGCTCACGGGCACCACAAGCAGCAACGCGGCGACAATAAGTCGTACCGGTCCCAGAATCATCACGACTATCCTCCCACTGGTCAGGACAAAATCTATGTTATGACTGTCTTGCTGAAAAGAAGACACATGAGGAACGGCTCAAAGGACAATGATACTTATTGCCCGTACACTGGCGGCTGCCGCCGTCATCATGCTGGCGCACACGGCCACGAGCCGCGCCGCCGACACCATCCGCTTTGCAGTGCAAAAAACCGGAACGGTCGCCTGGGAGCTTGCCGTCATCCGTGCTCATGGCCTCGACAAGCAGGCGAACCTTTCGCTTGAAGTCACGGAGCTTGCGAGCCCGGAGGCGGGCAAGATCGCCCTTCGCGCCGGCAGCGCCGATGTCATGATCTCCGACTGGCTCTGGGTCTCGCGCGAGCGAGCGCTCGGCGCCAAACTCACCTTCTATCCCTATTCAAGCGCGCTCGGCGCTGTCATGGTCCCGGCCTCTTCGCCGATCCGGACCCTGGCTGACCTGAAGGGGCGCAAGCTTGCGGTGGCAGGCGGTCCGATCGACAAAAGCTGGCTGCTGCTGCAGGCGCGGCTGAAACAGGACGGGATCGACCTTAAGTCGGAAGCGACGATCGTCTATGGCGCCCCGCCCCTGCTCGCGGCAAAAGCAATCGACGGCGAGGTAGATGCCAACCTGAATTACTGGAACTTCTGCGCCACGCTCGAAGCGAAAGGATTCCGTCGTGTCACCGGCATCGAGGACATTTTGTCCCGGCTCGGCGCCAAGGGGCGCACCGCGATGATCGGCTATGTCTTCGATGAAACCTGGGCTGCCGCCAACCGCGACGCGGTGGCGCGCTTCATCGCGATGACACAACGCGCCAAGGAAATACTGGCGACCTCGGATGCCGAATGGGAGAAGATTATGCCGCTGACGCGAGCTCCCGACGCCGCCACCTTGCGGGCTTATCGCGACCGCTACCGCGAGGGAATTCCGCGGCGCTCGGTCGATGACGAAGAAGCCGACGCGCGCGTGCTCTATCGCGTGCTGGCCTCCGTCGGCGGCCGCGAGCTTGTAGGCCCCGCTCCGGAGCTCGATCCTGGCACCTTCTATCACCCACCAGACGCCGGAGACTAGCGTGGGTCTCATTAGCCATGAAAACCCGAAAATCGTTGCGGCACTCGGTCACCTCTCCCGCTTGCGGGGGAGGTCGATCGCTCCCGGCGATGCGGAGCATCGTCCGGTGCGATCGGGTGGGGGCTGCCTCCGCAATATCGATATCAGTCTTCGCGGAAGCAGCCCCACCCCAACCCTCCCCCGCAAGCGCCCGCAAGCGGGAGAGGGGGCGCAACGCGTTATTCTTCACGATCTGACGCGAACAACAGTATAGCGTCCTTACGTCTCCGAATGACCGTAAGAACGCGTGGCAATTTGGTCGGTCATTCGGAGACAGGACACCAGCGTGCTGCGTCTCCTCTCCTTTGTTTTCTTTCTCGCAACCTGGTGGGTCGCATCGATCTTTGCCGGCGGCAGCAAGCTGCCTTCTCCGCCCGTTGTACTCGACGTGATGCTGGGCGAAGCCCGATCCGGCGCGCTGTTCATCAATCTCGGGGCGACGCTCGCGCGTGTCGTCCTCTCCTTTGTGCTGGCAATGACGCTCGGCTCCGCGATCGGCTACCTGATGGGCCGGGTGAAGTTGGCCGACCGGCTTGGCGATCCCTGGCTGATCCTGCTGCTCAACCTGCCGGCGCTCGTCGTCATCGTGCTCGCCTATATCTGGGCCGGATTGACCGAAGCTGCGGCGATCGCGGCGATCGCCATCAACAAACTTCCAACTGCCGTCGTCACCTTGCGTGAGGGAGCGCGGGCGCTGGATCGCTCGCTCGACGAGATGGCGACAGCGTTTGCAATCTCGCGCTGGCAGACGTTCCGCCACGTGATCTTGCCGCAACTCGCGCCCTACATCGCGGCCGCCGCGCGATCCGGACTTTCCCTGGTCTGGAAGATTGTGCTGGTTGCGGAATTGCTCGGTCGCCCCAATGGAGTTGGCTTTGAGATCGGCGTCGCTTTCCAGCTGTTCGACACGCCGCTGCTGCTCGCCTATTCGCTGAGCTTCGCAGCCGTCGTGCTTGTCATCGAAACCCTGTTTGTGCAGCCGTTTGAAGCACGATCATCGCGGTGGCGCCCCCGTGCGGCTTGACGTCGATATCATTGGCAAAACGTATGACAGTGCGGCTGGCGGGCGGCACGACGTGCTGGCCGGAATCAAGTTCTCGCTTGAGCCCGGACAAGTCGGCGTATTCGTCGGCCCGTCCGGTTGCGGCAAGAGCACGTTGCTCAGGATCATCCTCGGGCTCGATCATGAATTCAAGGGCAAGGTTTCACGGCTGGCGGACGCCCGGGTTGGCATGGTGTTTCAGGAACCACGACTGTTGCCCTGGCGATCGGTTGAAGAGAACATACGGCTGGCCGCGCCTGCCATCGATGAGCCCAAGCTTGCGTCACTGCTGAATGTTCTCGAGCTGGAAGCACACCGCAGCCACTATCCCGGCGAGCTGTCGCTCGGCCTGGCACGGCGCGTAGCTCTGGCCCGCGCCTTCGCCGTTGAGCCGGACGTGCTCGTTCTCGACGAGCCCCTGGCTTCGCTCGATGACGCCCTCGCCCACCGGCTGCGCGAAGAACTCGCCGCTCTGGTCAGCGGCCGCGCCATGATCACACTCCTCGTCACACACGATCTGGACGACGCGGTCCGTCTCGGCGACCGCCTGTTCCTGCTGTCGGCAAGGCCAGCCCGGATCATTGCCGACCTGCCGGTACTCACGCCGCGCGACGCCCGCGGCGAAGCCGAGATCGCCGCGATCAAAGCCAGCATCGCACGGCAAGCCAACGGCGAACCAAGCTGAGCGCGATGCCTTATAGGAGGACGCCTGGTCTTGCTGCGTCAAAACTCTCATGATGGGCAATTGCGAGACGCCCACACTTGGTGCGTGCTAAATAGCTCGTGGCGGAGGTGCGTATGAAGCGGACGATCGCCGTTGCAGTGCTTGGTCTCGGTCTTGTCGCGGTCGCGGCCACCGCACAGGACATGATGCGCGACGTAGATCTGACATCACCGAGAATGACCTCGGCCGAAATGACCCGGGGCGAGGTCGAGGCCACGCTCGCCCACGCAAAGGATGCCGCGCCCGCAGATCTCACCGGGAAGGGGTTGTCCGGCCTCGACCTCTCCGGCCTCAACCTTTCCGGGACGATCCTGCGCGCGGCCCGGCTCAACAGGACGAAGCTTGCGGGCGCGACGCTTGATCGCGCGATCCTCGACCAGGCCTGGCTCCTGGAGGCGGACCTGACCGGCGCGAGCCTGAAGGGCGCGAACCTGTTCGCCTCGCAGATGGCGCGCAGTCGCCTCGACGGCGCCGACCTGACAGGAGCGCGCGTCGTAGCCGACCTCACGGGCGCGAGCCTGGTCGGAGCCTCGATCGCCGACGCACGAATGGGCGCTGACATGCGCAACCAGTCGATGGGCCTCATGCATGCGGTGCTGCGATCCGCCAAGATGGAGCGGATCAACGCACGCCATGCTGATCTTTCCCGAGCCGACCTTGAGTTTGCCTCGCTTCGGGGGGCCGACCTGACCGGTGCTTCCTTGAAAGGCGCGCAGCTCGCGGGGGCCGACCTGACCGGCGCCACCATTATCGACGCCGATTTCGAGGGCGCCGATCTCGCCTCGGCGAAGCTGATCGCGCTCATCGGCCTCGATCGGGCGAAAAACCTCGACAAAGCGAAAAATCGCGACCGTCTGATCAAGGAGTGACGGCGCTTCCTTCCGGAGAATGACTGATGCGATGGATGTTGGCCTCTCTGACTTTGACTGCGCTGCTGGCAACGACAGGCCCGCTTTCCGCACAAGGAAAGGGCATACGGCTGTGGAACCTCACCAGCGCCACCATCTCGGGATTTCAGCTCGCGCCGACCGGAACGAACAACTGGGGTCCCAATCAGGCCCTGAATGACAAGGACAAGGAGGTCGACCACGACGAGCGCTTGCGCATCAGCGGGATCGAGCCCGGCCGCTACGACGCCAAGGTCACCTTTCCGAATTCACGGCAATGCTTTGTCCGCGACATCGAAATCAAGGCCGATGCCGTGTTTTCATTCGCCGACAAGGACTTGAAGGACTGCAACAAGTAGGCAAGGACCTCAGACCGCGGGATTCGTTACCTCGGTCGCTGCCCGATCATGGCTGTGCGGATATTCGCAGCGCCACCTCACCGCGGTCCATTTCGGGTGTTCGCCGATCCACTGCGCGATATAGGGGGGAGCCGCCATGGCGCATTGCTGCGGCGAACCGCCATAGGAAAACGTCAGATGCTGCTCCTCGCAGGTCATTGGCGAGAGCACGGCGCACACGGTCACAATCAGATCTATCGGGTTCATGCCTGAAATCCTCCAACTTCAGCGATTCGGAGTACGGAAGGCTACGCTGACGGCACGACGAAGTTTCAAAGCTGCGTAAAAATGGCTGGGAACCCGGACGCGAGGTTGCTGCCCAAGCCGCTCCAGAGGCGCTCGGCACTGGCCGGGTTAGCTCGGGCAACGGTTCCGGGGATCATAGCGGATGGCAGCGCTGGCACCAAGGAGCGCAAATTCAGACAACACGGCGCGACGGGTGAGCATCTGCCTTCCTCGTCAGATTCAGATTGTCGGGTGCCGGTCGAAGACAGCCTTCGCGGCATTGAGACCATTGATGGCAGCCGGAAAGCCGGCATAGACCGCCATCTGTATGATGATCTCGACAATCTCTTCCCGTGACACACCGACATTCAGTCCCGCGGCAATATGGACTTCCAATTGAGGACTGGCGTTGCCGAGTGCTGTCAGTGCGGCGATCGTTGCAATCTCTCTCGAACGCAGATCGAGCCCAGGACGCGCATAGATATCGCCGAAGGGGAATTCGATGAGATAGCGAGCAAAGTCGGGGGAGATAGCTTTCAGCTTCTCGACAACGGCTTCCCCGTCTCTGCCGTCGATCGCTGCCAGCCTGTCGAGGCCGACGGCATAGCGGTCACGCGGCGCGGCATCGGCTAAGGCAGAAGTGGCGACCGTAGAAGCAAGGGCGGATGTACCCATGAGAAGAACTCCAGAGTTTCGGACGGCGATGTGGCGAGTAGCCGCTATTTGTGGGAGAAGCGGCTGCTGACCGGGCGTCGTCAGGCGCTTCGTCTTCCATGCAATCCGGCAGAGCGATCTTTGATCTCACCGTCGATTGCGTGAATGCGCTTGTTTTGTGATGTGCAGATTGAAATAAATCCAATTCATAATTAATATTGGCGTCATGAAGCCGGTTAATCTCGCAAACATCGATCTCAATCTGCTGGTGGTGTTCGATGCTCTCGTGGCCGAAGGTCACGCCACGCGCGCCGCCGAGCGGATCGGACTTACTCAGCCGGCGGTCAGCCATGCCCTCAATCGCCTCCGCGCGCTCTTCGGTGATCCACTTTTTGTGCGCTCACCGCGCGGCATGGTGCCGACGCCAGCCGCGCTGGAAGCAGCTCCGGCGGTTCGCTCAATATTGGAGCAGATCGAGAGTGTCCTGCGCGGTGGGCACACATTCGAACCTGCACACAGTGAGCGGCAATTCGTCGTTGGGTTGTCGGACTACGCTGCGTTTGTGCTTCTGCCGCGATTGACCGCACGGCTTGATCGTGAAGCACCGGGCGTGTCGCTCGTGGTCCGCAACACGAGCAGGACTGTGGGGCTTGCCATGCTGGAAGACGGCTCAGTTGAACTGATAGCAGGCAACTTCCCGACTCCGCCGTCTCACATGCGGGAAGAATTGCTCTACGAAGAGGATTTCGTTTGCGCAGGGCGTGGCAATCATCCTGCGTTCGCTGGCCCTATGAACCTCAACCGCTACCTGTCTTTGCGCCACCTTCAGGTGTCGATGAAAGGAAATCCGCATGGCTATGTTGATGCCGTGCTGGCGGAACGAGGCTTGAAGCGAACGGTTGCGGTTACGGTTGGGCACTTCCTGATGGCTCCCTTTTTGGCTGATGCCTCGGATTTGATTGCCACCGAGCCCCGCCGGCTATTTGCGCCTCTTGCAGATCGTTTGCCTCTGCGGTTGCTTAAGCCACCGATAAAGATTCCGCCGTTTCGGGTGGTGCAGACTTGGCATGCTCGCCATGACGCTGATCCAGGACATCAGTGGCTGCGAAGGCTGCTGCGAGAGATTGGCCGGCGAGCATGAGTTTTCATATGCCGGTTTCCCTTTGCCGTCCTGACTAGAAATTCACACCAAAGACCAGGCGTGCCTGATGACGCTCGAAGTTGACGAGATCGAGATTGGCGCCTGAACCGGCGGGACGCCCCCAGACCTGCACGCTCCAGCTCACCGTCAGGCGCGAGCGTTCCGAAAGCTGGAAATAGGCGGTAGGACCGACAAACAGCGCCTGACCCGCAAGCTCCTCGAGACCGATCCCTTCATACCTCCTGAAGTAGCGAGCTTCACCGCCGAGCAGCATATCCGGCCACATCCGCACCATCGCGCCGAACGCCGCACCGGCAACGGATTCCTGCTCCGCCGCTCCTGTGGCGGCGAAGCGCGTCCATTCCGGCTGATAGACCAGATTGAGGGCAGCGATCGCCTTGTTGGGAATCAGCTCTCTCTCGATCGCGAGAGTCAAATCAGTGCCGTAGCCGTGGACCCTCGCCGCCGTGGTGTCATCGACACGATCGGAATGCGCCTCCACCGCAAAGGTCAAACCAAACGGTGCGCGGCCCCGATCGAGCAGTCGATAACGGAGGTCCAATGAGGCACCCTGCCAATCGAGCTGACGCCTGTCTTCAAACCCGGGAACACGGTCGATATCGTACCCCGCAAAGGAGCTTCCGACCTCGATTCGGAAATTCGGCACCGGCACGAGCTCCAATTCCAGCTCTTGGCCGATAGCCCGATATCTTCCGCCCCCCTTGCCAAAGCGCCCCGTCGTCTCGCTCTGGAATTCGCGCTCACCGTGGGTGCCGACATCGGTACCGATCATGAAACCGAAGATGTGCTCGGTATCAATCCGCTCTTCTGCAATCACGCAGGCCGGCGGTTGCGCGCAAGAAAACGCGATCGCCAACCACCATTTTGCTCCGCGCACAGGCATCCACCCTCCGCAAGCCACACGCGCTCTCATCAAGTAGGCAGCTGACCAAGGCCGCAGGCGTATCACATGGGATTTCGGGATGGACTCGCGCCCCCAGCCGACGCTGCTTGGGATTTGCGCGAAAACAGGAAAACGTCGCCTCGGCTTCAGCAAGCGGCTCGCGCCGAAGCCAAGGCAGTCGCTGTTAACGTGTTACTTGCGCGCCGCGCAGGCGTACATGTTGATTTCCATACCCACCGGCACTTCAACAATTCTTGGTGTCTTCCAGGTCATTGAAAGGCCTCCCAAAGCGTCGAACGCGACATCGCGCTCGCACGAAGCCTAGGACTGCCTGTCCTTTGACGCAAGAGGCGTCCTGAACTTGTGCGACGCACAGCGGATTCAGTTCGCTGTTCCGGGAATTGGTCGCGTCAGAGGGTCAGCCCGCGAAGGTCGATACGTCAGGCACGCTGGGGTCTTCCGGCGGAACGGCTGTCTGCTGCGCCCTGTGGATCGAGGAAGGCACGACACCAAAAAACTTCCGAAAGACACGGCTGAAGTGCGACGAGCTCGAGAAGCCCCAAGAGAATGCGACATCGGTGATGGTTTTTCCAGCGTGAGCTTCCAGCTCCTGCCGGCAGTTCTGCAACCGCGCCTGCCAGATATAATCGCTCACCGTCGTGCCACGGTCCCTGAACAGCATGTGCAGGTAACGCTTGGAGCAGCCGAGCTCTGCCGAGATCTGATCGATACAGAGCTCCGGATCGCGCAAATGCTCGCGGATGAAGAATTGCGCCCGCACATACATCGCCTCGGGGCCACCCCGGTCGAACGTCGTTTCCGCATCGCGAAGCGGTAATACCAGGAGGTCGATCAGCGAGTCGGCCACGCCGACCGCACCTTTCGGCGACAGTTTGGCCGCCTCATGGAATGCAGCGTGGACGAAATCATAGGCGATCCGGCCGGTGCCGGTACGTGCCGAGAGCTTGCACGCCGACATCCTCTGGAAGCGGAAGCCCCGTTCCTTCAGCATATCCTTCGGTACAACCACAACCTCGTGCCGCGTAAAGGCGGGGCTGATGATCGTGTGAGGGACTGACACGTCGTAGGCGAGACAATCGCCCGGCATCACCTCAAACTGGCGGCCGTCCTGTTCGAAATACGAGACACCACAGGTCTGGAACAAAACCTTGACGTAGGGATGCGCGCTTCGATAAGCCCGCGAAGAACCGTGTCCAATGCGGTGTTGGCTGACTTCGATCTGGCACAGCTTCAGCCGCGAGACGGTGGTGCAATTGATGCGGCCTTCGAGCGAGGAAGCCTCCAGCGGATCGACGTGGAACTGACCGCAAAGATCCATCAGCGCGTCTGTCCAACTTTGAACCTGCTTCTTCGGCGTCATTCCGGAAGTGCTGAGTGAATGGATGCCGACAGCCATATTCCCGCCAGTTTTCAGAAGGCTTTGGGGCTACATTAAGATTGAGCAAGAAGGTCTGACGTTCCTGCTTCATCCTCCGCTTTACGTTCCGCCCCGTCAAGCAGAACGTAAGTCGGAAGGCCCTTACCGCTCCGCACAACGAGCAACCAGATTCCCGCTGCGATCCAGCCCCATAAGACAAAAAGTTCAACCGGTTTCGCTGTCGAGCAAAACCGCTTCTCTCTCGGGCAAGTTTCCTCTTGCCGAACGGGATAGCTTGCCGAATGCTTGGGAGTGGCATTGCGCCAGGAACAAAGAAGCGGGCCGCACGGCGGGCCCAAGCCTATAGGAGGAAAGCAGCCATAGCATCGTTTCCGATCGCCAACGCGTGATCACCCTGCAAGAACGAACACGGGGCCCGCGGCCCGGTGGCAAGCAATGCTTCATAAACAAGCAATATCACCTAGGAGGAAACCACTATGCGCAAGGTGCTATTAGCAGCCTGTCTTGGTTCTGTAGCGGCATTTGCCTCGGGCAGCGCTTCAGCCAACGACGAGTTGATCAGAATGTCGCAAAACCCAAAGGACTGGGTGATGCCGTCGGGCGATTACGCCGGCACCCGCTACTCGAAACTCAACCAGATCAACACGTCGAATGTCAGCAAGCTGCAACCCGCCTGGACGTTCTCAACCGGCGTGCTACGCGGTCACGAAGGCGGACCGCTGGTCATCGGCAACACGATGTACGTGCATACGCCGTTCCCGAACAAGGTCTACGCTCTCGATCTTTCACAGGACGGAAAGATCATCTGGAAGTACGAGCCGAAGCAGGACCCGAATGTGATTCCGGTCATGTGCTGCGATACTGTCAACCGAGGTCTCGCCTATGGTGACGGCAAGATCTTCCTGCACCAGGCCGACACCACGCTGGTCGCGCTCGACGCCAAGACCGGCAAGGTTGATTGGACCGCCAAGAATGGCGACCCCAGCAAGGGGGAGACCGGCACCTCCGCGCCTTTGGTGGTCAAGGACAAGGTCCTGATCGGCATTTCGGGCGGCGAGTTCGGGGTGCCTTGCCACCTTTCCGCCTACGATTCGAAGACGGGCAAGTTGGCGTGGCGCGCCTACTCCAGCGGACCGGATGACCAGATCAAATTCGACCCCGAAAAGACCACCTCGCTGGGCAAGCCGGTGGGCAAAGACTCCAGTGTGAAGACCTGGGAAGGCGATCAATGGAAGATCGGCGGCGGGTGCACATGGGGTTGGACGTCCTATGATCCAGCACTGAACCTTATCTATTATGGTTCCGGCAACCCCTCGACCTGGAATCCCAAGCAGCGTCCGGGCGACAACAAGTGGTCGATGACGATCTTCGCGCGCGATGCGGATACCGGAGTGGCCCGCTGGGTCTACCAGATGACGCCCCATGACGAATGGGACTATGACGGCGTCAACGAGATGATCCTCACCGATGAGCGGATCAACGGCCAGCCGCGCAAGCTCCTGACCCATTTTGATCGCAACGGACTGGCCTACACGCTCGACCGCACCAACGGCGAGTTGCTGGTGGCCGAGAAGTACGATCCGAAGGTCAACTGGACCACGGGCGTCGACATGAACAAGAACTCACCCACTTACGGGCGTCCGAAAGTGGTTGAACAATACTCGACCGACAAGCAGGGCGAGGATCACAACGTCAAGGGCATCTGCCCGGCCGCACTTGGCTCAAAGGACGAGCAGCCGGCAGCCTACTCGCCGGAAACCCAACTGTTCTACGTTCCAACCAACCACGTCTGCATGGACTACGAACCGTTCAGGGTGAGTTACACCGCGGGCCAGCCCTACGTCGGCGCGACGCTCTCGATGTATCCGCCTCCCGGCGACACCCACATGGGTAACTTCATCGCCTGGGACGGCAAGACCGGCAAGATCGTCTGGTCGGACCCGGAGCAGTTCTCGGTCTGGTCCGGCGCACTCGCAACGGCTGGCAACGTTGTGTTCTACGGGACCCTCGAGGGTTACCTGAAGGCGGTCGACGCCAAGACGGGCAAGGAACTCTACAAGTTCAAGACCCCGTCCGGCATCATCGGCAACGTCACGACCTTCGAGCATAACGGCAGGCAGTACATCGCGGTGCTGTCCGGAGTCGGTGGATGGGCAGGGATCGGCCTCGCGGCCGGTCTGACCGATCCGACTGCAGGCCTTGGCGCAGTTGGCGGTTACGCGGCGCTCAGCAACTACACGGCGCTGGGTGGAACGCTCACGGTGTTCTCGCTGCCGCAGTAAAGCAGCCAAAGATCGTCCCGGCGCGTAGAGTTGTCTGCGCGCCGGCTCGTCTCCATCGAACGTTTCAAGGATAAGCACGTGCGTAAAGCCTGTTTTGTCGCTGCCACGATTGCCTTCGTGGCGTCTGGAGGAACTGTGTTTGCCATGGAAGGGCCCGGCGACCCGACACCCGTCAAGGATGACAACGGCAAATACCTCGACAAAGAAGGAGACCCAACCTACAAGATCTCCGCCGACGGCACCGTCGATTGGTATACCTATTCGGGATATCGCCGCTATCACGCCGATTGCCACGTCTGCCATGGCCCCGACGGAATGGGATCAAGCTACGCACCTGCGCTAGCGGACTCCTTGAAAACGATGACCTATGAAGACTTTCTCGGCATCGTCGCGAGCGGCCGCAAGAATGTTACGACCGCACAGGAGAATGTGATGCCTGCGTTCGGTACCAATCCGAATGTGAGCTGTCACATGGATGATCTCTATGTGTACCTGCGTGCCCGGGCCAACGGCGCGTGGGGACGCGCACGCCCCTCCAAGCATGAAGACAAGTCGAAGGCCTATACCGATGCGGAAAATTCGTGCATGGGTCAACATTGAACGCAAGGAGTCGCGGCCAAGACCCAAGTTCAAAAGACCTGAGTCAAAAAGACTTGAGTCCTGACTTGAGTCCTGGCCCCTCCAGGAGGGAATGAGGAGCTTACTATGAAGACACGCGCTGCTGTTGCATTTGAAGCAAAGAAGCCGCTTGAAATCGTCGAAGTCGACCTGGATGGACCGAAGGCCGGTGAAGTCCTGGTCGAAATCAAGGCGACCGGAATTTGCCACACCGACGCCTATACGCTCGACGGCTTCGACAGCGAAGGAATCTTCCCGTCGATTCTCGGGCACGAAGGCGCCGGCATTGTCCGCGAGGTTGGCGCGGGCGTGACGTCCGTGAAACCTGGCGACCACGTGATCCCGCTTTACACACCCGAATGCCGCCAGTGCAAAAGCTGCCTGAGCCAAAAGACCAATCTCTGCACCGCGATCCGCGCCACGCAGGGCAAGGGGCTGATGCCGGACGGCACAAGCCGCTTCAGCTACAAGGGCAAGCCGATCTACCACTATATGGGTTGTTCGACCTTCTCGAACTTCACCGTGCTGCCGGAAATCGCGGTGGCGAAGATCCGCGAGGACGCGCCTTTCGACAAGAGCTGTTACATCGGTTGTGGCGTGACGACGGGCGTCGGCGCTGTGGTCAATACCGCCAAGGTTACACCCGGCTCCAATGTGGTTGTGTTCGGGCTCGGCGGCATCGGACTCAATGTCATCCAGGGCGCGAAGATGGTCGGCGCCGACAAGATCATCGGCGTCGATGTCAACGACTCCAAGGAGGAATGGGGCCGCAGATTCGGCATGACGCATTTCGT
>JGI24705J35276_12238732_pt1 | contig 47787 bp, 42 predicted proteins | sample TergutNt197P4_FD_35276 | JGI IMG/M metagenome (IMG submission 35276) | reverse complement strand
AAAAGGGTCTCTCTAACCCCCCCCCCCCCTTTTTTTTTGTCATTGCGGACTTTATTTTCCTACAAAAATAATTATAAAATATCCGTATAAACACACATACATGAGGCATATCATGTTAACAGCTCACAATTCTCAAATCTTCTTACTTTTAACTAATGGTTTTAATCCTGACAGCAAATTTGATTTAAATTCTGAAACTCGTTACGTCCGGCTTGCGCCTCGCAATGCCGGCACACCCTAGGCAAACAAGGAGGATACAATGGGCAATTTTGTACCTGGCGCAGGAGTCGGTCCCATAAGCGTTATTTCACGGGGACCAAATAAGCTTGATGCGTTTGCAGTCGGCATGGATGGCGGCGTCTACACGGCAGCGTGGGAACCGGGAGATACGGCGTGGAGAGGCTGGTGGCGGATTGACGGATTGGAAGCTGCTCCGTGCGCGCCGGTTTGCGCGGTTTCGCGTTCTGCCGACAAGCTGGACATCTTCGTGGTCGGTCTGGACAGGCGCGTTTATGGTGCGGCATGGGAGAAAGGGAATACCAAGTGGTACGGGTGGTGGCCGATAGGCAGCCTCAAAACCGTGCTGCATGCTCCGGTGAGCGCAGTGTCGCGTTCTGCCGACAAGATGGATATTTTTGTGACCGGACTGGACGGGCGGGTATATACGGCAGCGTGGGAACCGGGATTTAAGGAGTGGCAAGGATGGCGGCAAATCGGCAATGTTCAAGCACCTCCGGGAGCGCCCGTAAGCGCTGTTTCCCGTGCGAAAGATAAGCTGGATATCTTCGTTGTCGGTCAAGACGGGCGAGTATATACGGCAGCGTGGGAACAGCCAAGAGATACGACGTGGAGAGGCTGGTGGCAGATTGGCACAATGACGACGTCTCCGCGTACGCCGGTTTGTGCCGTCTCGCGTTCTGCCGACCTTTTGGACATTTTTGTAGTCGGCCCGGATGGACGGGTGTATTCGGCAGCGTGGGGCCCGAAAGATACGGCGTGGAGAGGCTGGTGGCGGATAGGCAGCATCAGAACAAAATTGCGCGCATCAGTAAGCGCAGTATCCCGCTCTGCTGACAAGATGAATATTTTTGTGGCCGGCAAACCCACAGGACTGCTTGGACTGTTTAGCTCTGTCCGTGTATATACGGCAGAGTGGCAGCCCGGGTACGTAAACTGGCGGGATTGGCGGACAGTCGGGAATCTCACAACTGCGCTGGGTATGCCGATAGGCGCTGTTTCGCGCAGCGAAAACATGCTCGATGTTGTCGCGCCGGGAACCAACGGACGCGTGTATACGGCGGCATGGCAGCCGGGAGACACCCAGTGGCGGGGGTGGTGGGTTATCGGAAATCTTGTCACCGGCATGACCGATCCGCGTGTAAATGATTGGAATAGAGTCGGAGTTTCTTTCAAGCAAGAAAATAACAGCTACTCGGAGGAAGCCCAAGGCGTAACGACTGACGGCGAAATGTGGTTCCTTTCGTCCAGCGCCGGCGGCGATGACAATAACAAGAGAAAGATCAGCAAGTATGACCTCAAATCAAACCGGCTTGGCGAAATAAAACTTCCGGAAAATCTATGGAAGAAGAAAGCGCACATAGGCGCTCCGGGATATTTTGACGGGTGGCTATATGTGCCGATACAGAAATCTAAAAACGGGTGGGGCGTATGGAAGATAAAGCCGAACTTCTCCGAACATAAGTTCCTGCCGGGAGAAGAAGGGGATGATCGTTTCTCATGGTGCGATGTAAACCCCTTGAACGGACGCCTCTATACGAGCGAATACAGCGAAAAGGACAAAAAGCTGTTCGCTTACGATATTGAGACCTTGACTCGCCGGCCTGAGGACGACATACAGCTTGGCAGCACGCCGATCCATTTCGATGAGATTCAGGGCGGAGTATTTACCATCCGCGGCAGGCTCATTATCAGCAGATCAAAAGGATCTTCAAACGGCATTTTCTGCTTCTCGGCTGTCACAGGCCACTGTTTTGGAGGCAAGTACCTGGGCAAATTTGGTTCGGCATGGTCGGAACTGGAGGGCGTGACTGTTCGTTCGCTGCAATTAAATGGAACGCCTATTCATGTCCATGTCCTTGAGCTCGACAACGACAACTCGTTGCCGACATGTATCGGAGGAGGCGGCGGCGATGACTGCTACCTTCACAGTTATAGAGTTCCCGAGCCGGAGCGGCTATAGCGTCAGGGCAGAAAACGCAGGTTATCCGTCTCGTACAAATTATGATGCGTAGACGCGTGGATGCATAGATGCATGGCAACGGCAAAGATAAAACGGCCATAGCTGCTCTATGCATCCGCGCATCCATGCTTCCGGGCTTCTGATAAAGGAGAATGTTATGGGTAAAATTATCGACAAAGCAACGGCGGAAAAAGCAGGGCTTAATTTTCTCAAATCCGTAAAACCGCAGGAAAAAGAAACTGCCGCAAAAATTGTAACCGAAACCGCAGTTAAAACAGCCGAAAGAACGCTTGAACTCATACACCAGGCTTCGTCATTAACGACTTTCGCAGTCAGAAGCAAAACGCAGACAAGGGCGAAACTGCTTACGCTTAAAAAAGGCGAAGAACCGTGTTTCTATATTTTTAATTCAAATGATAACGGATTTGTAATAGTGTCGGCTGATGACGGAATCGTACCGATTCTCGGTTATTCGGCGGAAAGTAACTTAGACGAAACCAATATCCCGCCGAACATGGAATATTATCTTGAAGATCTCCGCTTAAGAATAATACAAATAAGAAAAAACGATGAAGAAGGAAATAAAGAAGAAGCTTTAGAATTGGAAAATTTGCAAATCGGCAAAGATGTTCCGGCGGGCATGAAAGATTATTTTGAAGCTTTCCGTTTAAGAATAATACAAATAAGAAAAAACAAAGAAAAAGAAAAAGAAGAAACGGCTTTGGAATGGGAAAATTTGAAAAACGATACAACGGATACGGGTAACAGTCCGGGTAAGCTTAATAACAGCAGCAGCTCCGGAGAGCCGTTGATAAAAACAAAATGGAGTCAGGGATCTTTGTATAACAAACTTTGCCCGCCCGTTGATAATGAAAGACGATGCCTTACGGGAAGCCTTGCTACGGCTATGGCTCAGATTATGTACTATCACGGACATCCGTACGTAGGCACGGGACAACATACCTCTACACAAGCCGAAAACGGAGGGATAAAACCTTCTGCTAATTTCGGCAATACTGCTTACAGGTGGGATTTGATGCCTCAGCAGCTTGATTATTCAAGTACAACCGCAGAAATTGATACGGTGGCGCAGCTTATGCGGCACTGCGGCATTTCCGTAAATACAAAATATTCCGCTTATCCCGGCGTAAGCACCGCTTCTTTCAGCGCGGCAAAAGACGCTTTAAAAAATTATTTTCAATACGACAATAATATTAATGAAGAAGGAGAAAACCGGTGGATTTTCGGAACAATTCAAGACGAAGACGGCAAGTGGAGAGATCTGATCAAGTCGGAAATTGATAAACAGCAGCCTGTGCTTTATTGCGGTTCTAACAATGCCGGCGTCGAACACGCTTTTATTTGCGACGGTTATAAGGATACCATGCTTTTCCATTTTAACTGGGGAGACGGCGTGTATGACAACGCGTATTTTTATCTGGCGGGTTCAATTAACGGATACGGAAACAATAACAGAATCATGTATAAAATTAAACCTATAGGCAACAGGCACTGTATAGCAGTATCTTGGAATTATCCATCAGAAGAGCTAAGCAGGAATCCCGTAATTTTTCCGTACGGCGAGGTTTCTGTCGTGCATGGTTACAACAGGACTTTTGTAATGTCAGACAATAATAATTATTTGTTTGAAAGCGTTTCCGTTGACGGCAAATACCAGCAGGCCATGCCTTACGGCAACAAAAAAAAGGTAACTTTGATAAATGTAACTTCCGATAAAAAACTCGTAGCCAAATTCAGATGCAAATACGGTTTTGAGTTAAACGGCATCACGTATTTTCCATTATCGCCCGAATACCTGGACGCCGAGGTAACTGTTCCGTACCCCGGCTCGGGTCCGTATTACGGGGATATGACTATTCCCTTTCTGATATTTAAATGGGATATAATGTATTATGTTGCAGGAATAGGAGAAACCGCGTTTGCCAGGCAAAAATCATTAAACAGCATTAATATTGATGCGGGCATAAAATATATCGCTAACGGCGCGTTTTCAGAGTGCACAAGTTTAAACCGGGTTAATGCCGCAAGGGATTATAATATTGATATTTACGGCAGCGCGTTTTATTTGTGTGAAAATTTAGAAACTTTTAACGGCTCCCACAAAATTATTTCCGTCGGACCCAAAGCGTTTTACGGGTGCGCGAAGTTAAAATCTATCGTGATTCACAATATGAAATCTATAGGCAGCTATGCTTTTTTCGGATGTAAAGGGTTAACAAACATTACTTTTCCTGCCGGTTTTAACGCTGCTGTCGGCGATAACGCTTTTGAAGGATGCAGCGGTATGAAAAGCATTTTGTCTTTTCGCGGGACGCCTCCTTCTTGCGGCGCAAATACTTTCAACGGCATTGCCGGCAGTATTCCGGTATATGTTCCCGAGAATTGCATACAGAATTATAGAAATGCCCAGGGATGGAATCATTTCAATAATTACCAGAGTATAACAACGGTCATAAACAATATAAAATATGTGATTTTAGACTCCGGCAGCGCGGCAGCAGCTCCTAACCCGAACGCCGGCTATACCGGAAAAGTTTCGATTCCTTCCTACTTTCGTTACGGAGATGTATCTTACGGCGATAACAGCCATATATACTATGTAAATCATATAAGAGAGAAAGCGTTCTTAAATTCCTCCGGTATTACGGAAGTTTCATTTAGCGTGGAAAGCGTAGGAGATTCAGCTTTTAAAGGATGTACCGGAATTACTAAAGTTTCATTTAGCGCGGGAAGCATAGGAGATTCCGCTTTTGAAGGATGTACCGGGATCACGCAGATAACATCAAATACATCCGTGCCGCCGGTATGCGGCAGAGATGTATTCAAGGGTCTTTACAGAACAGTCAACGGCGTACAATCGCTTAAACACATTACGCTTAAAGTAGGTATGCGTTATGTCGAAGCATATCAGGCCGCAGACGTATGGAAAGATTTTACTATAGTTGAACTTCCAATCGAACTGCCGAGACCGCCGGAGCTTCATATTTCATTGGAGCTTGCAATACGATGGCCGATTCCGATACTTTACAAATTGTACGATATATTCATCAGACCCGAACTTGTAAATATTTTGCAGGTTCGCGAAAAGACGGCTTTGTCCGCGCAGGACATCCACGCGTTGACGGAACATTTGAACAAAGCCGCGGAAATTCTTCCCGCGGGAGCGGATTATGACGCTGTCGCAAAAGCATTGCAGGATATACAAACAATAATAAGAACAGCTCAAATTGTTGATATGCCTGCCGTTAAAGTACAATATTATGTTTCAAAGCGCGCCGATAAAAACGGGGAGCATGAAATTCATGCGTTCTCATGCACGCGCAAGCCTACAAAGTCGGATATGATAGAAATAGGCGAATTTGACAGTTTAGAAAAAGCTATGAAAGCCGCAGGGAAACATTACAAAAAAGTTGACGGCTGCTACTACTGTTGCCGCGAAGCGCATACAATGTGAACTCTTTTTTGATTTAAAGCCAAAATTTGAGTATGATATAAGCAGGTCGCAGATGTTTTGCGGCCTGCTTACTATTTATAATTGAGGAAAATATGGAAAAAAAATACATTAATGTCGGGTTAATCGGTTACGGAACGGTCGGCAAAGGCGTTGTAAAAATTCTTGAAGAGAATAAAAAAATAGCTTTGCGTAAAGTAGGAAAACCCATAAAGGTTAAATCCATTTGCGATTTAAATCCTATTGACAGGCCGGAGCTTTATGTTAAAAATTTCAGAAGCATTATAAAAGATCCGGAAATAGATTTAATAGTTGAGCTAATCGGCGGATATGAGCCTGCCAGAACAATAATTTTAGAATCTTTAAAAGCCGGCAAAAACGTTGTTACCGCAAACAAAGCCGTGCTCGCAAAATACTGGGACCAGATTTTTACTGCAGCTCAGGAATGCCAAAAATCTATTTATTACGAAGCTTCGGTCGGCGGCGTTATTCCCGTTGTGCAGGGTTTAAGCGAAGGAATGGCTTCCGAAGAGATACTTGAAATAAAAGGGATATTAAACGGCACGACAAATTTTATTTTAAGCGAAATGACAAAAAAAGGCGTTGACTATGAAAAAGCTCTGGAAGGCGCGCAAAAAGCCGGTTTTGCCGAAGCTGACCCTTCTTTTGACGTTAAAGGAATAGACACTGCAAATAAACTTGCGATACTTGCCTCTCTGGCGTGGGGCGGCTGGATAAAAGTCAAAGATATAGCGGTTAAAGGCATTGCCGATTTGGATATTGACGACGTTTTGATATCAAAAGAGTTCGGCTATGACATAAAGCTTATAGGTTCGGCGCATAAAACAAAAAACGGCATAGATTTATCCGTGCAGCCGTGCCTTGTAAAACACGACCATGTTTTCGCGACCGTTGAAAATGAATACAATGCCGTTATGATTACCGGAAAAGATTCCGGCGACGTTTTATTTTACGGCAAAGGCGCGGGGCAGGGGCCGGCGGCAAGCGCTGTAGTTTCGGACATAATAAATCTTTCGGAATTTATAGTTACAAATACCGCAGGAATAGTGCCGGACGTTATTTATGACAAAAAAACAAAACTGAAAATTCTTCCTTCCGGAAAGAGCAAAGCTCCGTATTATCTGCGTTTCAGCGTTGTTGATAAGCCCGGCGTTTTATCGAAAATTTCCGGCATACTCGGGAAATTCAGAGTATCTATCGCAAGCGTTTCGCAGCCTGATATGGACGATGACGGTATAACGCAGATTATAGTTACAACGCACGAAACCAGCCGCGAAAATCTTGAAAAAGCTTTAAAGCAGATTGACGCGACAAGGTCTATTGTTAAAGCAAAAACCGTAAAGATTAAAATTGAAAAGGATGCGTAGGGGTATGGATTTATTGCTGCATAGTAATAGCAAATTTGTCATTAAAAAAATATACATGTCATGGTAAATCCGTTTATAAGTCCTAAAAAAGCAGCAAGAATTTAGTTTATATTTTTTGTATAATCATTTACCAGAGATCATATATTTTAAATATGTAAAATGGAGTTTCTCATGGCAATAAATAAAGGGACTCGAGACGGGTATATTATTGATTTTATATCCGGACAAGAAGTAAAAGCTACTCCAGAAGAAATTGAAGCTGTGCAAATTTTTTCAAAACAGTTGGCAGAAGATTATAATTATCCCAAAAAACACATACAGACAAGACCTCAGTTTAGAGTCAAAGCAAGACCATCTGACACAAAAAAAGAATATCCTGTTGATATTGCTATTTTCCAAGATGATAAAAAACAGGAAGATTCCGTTTACATAATAGTTGAATGCAAAAAGAAAAATAGGAAGGATGGAAGAACACAGCTTCAAGACTACTTGCGATTTTCAAAAGCGTCTTTTGGCGTTTGGTTTAATGGCGAAGAAAGATTATTTTTACGAAAAATAGAAAGTAATGGAAGGATCGATTTTGAGGAAATACCAAATATCCCGCAATATGGGCAGAGAATAGAAGATATCGGAAGATTTAAAAGAAAAGATCTTAAAACTACGCATAATTTGAAAGCTACTTTTAAAGCTATCCGAAATCACTTGGCGGCCAATACTGTCGGAGCCACAAGAGATGAAGTTTTAGCTCAACAATTAATAAATTTAATTTTTTGCAAAATATACGACGAAAAATTTACTAAACAAAACGACATTGTTTCTTTTAGAGCCGGCATTGGCGAGAAAGCCAAAATAATAAAAGAAAGGATACTGGAAATTTTTAGTAAAGTAAAAGTTTCATATAAAGAAGTTTTGGATAAAAACGACGATATTACTTTAGACGATAATTCTATTGTATATGTTGTCGGAGAATTGCAAAACTATTGCTTGATGGAAGCAGAAAGAGACGTAATCGCGGATGCTTTTGAGACGTTTATAGGACATGCTTTAAAAGGCGAACTGGGGCAATTCTTTACTCCGAGAAACGTCATAAAAATGATGGTCGATATATTAGATCCAAGCGATGAAGACTTAATAGTAGATCCGGCCTGCGGCAGCGGAGGATTTTTAATTGAAGCATTAAGATATGTTTGGCAAAAAATTGATGAAAAAGGCAAAGAGTACGGTTGGTCCCAAGGTGAAATAGAGAAAGAAAAACAAAAAATCGCCACTGAAAAATTTAGAGGTATCGACAAAGATTCTTTTTTATCGAAAGTCACAAAAGCATATATGACTTTAATAGGAGATGGTAAAAGCGGAGTAGTCTGTGATGATAGTTTAAATACCCGGCATAATTGGAAAGAACTGACAAATCAAAAAATAAAAATAGAATCTTTTGATATCTTGCTTACCAATCCTCCTTTCGGTTCAAAAATTCCAGTTAGAGGTGAAGATAAATTAAAACAATATGAACTTGGATATAAGTGGAAGCAAAACAAAAAAATAAATGCGTGGGAAAAAGATAAATTAAAAGATAAGGAAGCGCCTCAAATTCTCTTTATTGAAAGATGCCTTCAGTTATTAAAACCCGGCGGAAGAATGGCTATAGTTTTGCCTGATGGTATTTATGGAAATGAAACTTTAGAATACATAAGAAACTGGCTTATAAACAAAGTTAGAATTGTGGCTATTATAGATATTCCTCTGGAAACTTTTCTGCCGAATACCGGAACAAAAACATCTATTATGATAATTCAAAAACTTCTACAAAGTGAAATTCCAAAAGACTACCCGATTTTTATGGCTATTGCCGAATATTGCGGACATGATAGAAGAGGTAAAGAAATAGATGAAGACGATATAACAAATATTGCAAAATCATTTAAAGAATGGGCTATAAAAAACAAATTTACTTTTTAGGTAACATTTTATTATGGCTTTAAAAACAATAACAATAACAAAATCTGAAATCCTTAAATGCAAAGAAAAAAGATTTGACGTCAAATATTTTCTTACAGATTCTATTTTCAAAAAATTCGAGGCGAAGACCTCATTTACAATTACAACGATTGAGAAACTAAATGCTAAAATCGTAAGTGGGAGCTATATTGACAACTATATAACCAAAGAAAATGGATATCCATATCTCAGGGTAGGTAATATTAAGCCTTTTGCAATAAACGAAGAGGAAAAAAGTTTAGTATTTGTTTCAAAAAATATTCCTGAGAAAATTAAAGTAAAAGAAAATGATATTGTTATGGGGCGGACCCAGGCTACAGCCGCAAAATTAGCTGTTGCAAGTATTATCGATAAAAAAAATGCAAACTCTGTAATCAGCCAGCATGTCTCAAAAATTACCGTTGATGAAAATATCATTTCGCCGTATTATTTAGCCGGATATTTTAACTCAAAATTTTATCAGGCACAAACTTCATTAGCTACTCACGGAGACACAAGGGTAGAATTAACGCATTCTCAATTAAACAAAGTTCGTATTTTGAGACCTGAAAAAAATATTTTAAATAAGATTTCAATTAAAGTTAAGAAAATCATAGAATATAATAGACAAAGCATAAATAAAATAGAACAATCTCAAACGGTTTTTTATCAAAAACTTAATATTGATTTCTCAAAAATCCAAAAAGAAAAAACTTACTCTGTAAATCTTTCAGATTTTTTTCATACTGGCTTTTGGACTCCCATGTTTTCTAATCCGCTTTTTGTAAATAGTCTTAAAGCTATCAAAGATAACTTTGAAACCATCCAGCTTGGTAAAATAGCGACTATAAAAAAAGGAGACGAAGTTGGCAGTTCAAACTATATGATAGCGTTGGATAAAAAAGAAAAAGATATTCCGTTTATCAGAACTTCCGACTTGGTTAATTATGAAATAGACCAATTTCCTGATTATTATGTTCCGTTTTCTATTTATAAAGAACTACAACAAGATGTTAAATCTGGAGATATACTATATACTAAAGATGGAAAAATCGGTATGGCCGCAATGGTAACTGCAAATGATAAAACTATCATTTCATCGGGAATAGTAAGATTGAGATTAAAGCCGGAAGCAAAAAAATATAATTTAACAGCTGAATATATATTTACTGTTTTATCATTAAAAGAAACAGGATTATATCAGGCTATGAGAAGAACTGTAATTGGTTCTACAATTCCACATTTAAGAGAAGATAGACTTAAAGAGTTTGAAATACCAATATTAGATAAAAATAGCGTTGATAATATTACAAAATTAATAAAAGAAGCTTTTGAGTTAAAAAATGAAAAGAAAAAATTAATTAAAGAAGTTAAAGATGAAATCGATAGTTATTTTAATATTTAAAGAAGTTATGCCACAGAGACGTTGTTTATAGTTGTCTTAATATTTTTTTATTTATTCTTCAAACCATTTATCAAGCTGTTTTTGCGTAGGAAGGCCGCCCGCAAAAACAAGTTTTTCATCTATAACTACCGCGGGCGTAGTCATTACGCCGTATTCTAAAATTTTATTAATATCGCTTATTTTTTCAAGCTTAACGTTTAACTGCTTTTCCTTAATTTTATTTTCAACCAGATTATAAATTCTTTTGCAGTTGGAACAGTCGCCGGTTGCAAGAATTTTTATAATTTTCATTTTTTTATCCTTTTAGCCGTCATTGCGGGCTTGACCCGCAATCCGATTTAGAAAAAGTTACCGAAAACATACCCTGCAGCCGTAGAAAAAATTACAACTATGCATACATATGTGACGGTTTTTTTTGTTCCCATAACGCTTCGGATTAAAAGCATGTTCGGCAGCGATAACGCGGGACCGGACAACAGTAAAGCCAGTGCAGGTCCCTGCCCCATACCGTTATTCATAAAACCCTGAACTATAGGCACTTCTATTAAAGTACAAAAATACATAAACGAGCCTAAAAAAGAAGAAATAAAATTAGCAAGCAGCCCGTTGCCGCCTACAACCGAATTAATCCAATATGACGGTATTATTCCGTCTTTGCCTTCAAAACCAAGGAAAAAACCCGAAGCAAGTATTCCTATTGTAAGCAAAGGCATCTGTCTTTTGATATATTCGAATGTTGCAATCATCCAAACCGCATAATCGTCTTTTTTAAAATATTTTAACAAAACAAAAATAAGAGTCAAGGCCGCGGCAGCGCATATTGCTATAATCATAAAATTTTTATGATGCCATGATAAAAACACCAGCAGAGCTATCATTGACGTAAAAAACATAGCATTAACATAAGCCGGTTTTGCCGTATCGCCGCTTTCGCATGCTGCGGCAATATTTTGTATTCTTTTAACTTCTTCATGTCTGAATAAAAATGCCATGATTATTCCGACAACAAAACTAAATAATACTGCCGTTAAAGTTCTTACCAGCCCCATTTTTAGGCCAAGCACGCTGGTTGTCATTGTAATCGCAACCAAATTAATAGCCGGCCCGGCAAATAAAAATGTTACCGCAGGCCCAAGCCCCGCGCCCATTTTGTAAATACCGGCAAATAAAGGCATAACCGTGCATGAGCACACTGATAATAAAAAACCCGAAACAGATGCAAAACAATAAGCAACTATTTTATTAGCTTTGCCGCCCATATATTTTATAACTTCGGACGATTTTAAAAATACGGATAAGGCGCCCGCTATAAACATCGCGGGAAACAATCCGAGCAAAAAATGTTCCCTAAAATAATTATTAAGCATGCTGATGGAGTTAATAACGGCATTATTAAACCGCAAATTTCCGACAGGCAGAAAATATACAACCAAAAAAACGGTTATAAACAATAATAATTTTTTCCATTCTTCTTTAATAAACGACATAAACTATTTCCCCTTGTAACATATTGACAAATATCTATATGTTTTATTATACTAAACAAATAGACAAATATCAATATGTTTGGAGGATGCATGAGTAAAAAATATAAGGAATATGCCGTTATGCTCAAAGCGCTCGGCGATGAAACGCGTCTTAAAGTTATAGGAATGTTATCTAAAGGAGGCACTCTTTGCGCATGCGAGCTGCTTGACGAATTTCATATAACCCAGCCGACGCTCAGTTACCATATGCAAATGCTCGTTAAGTGCAAATTGGTAAATTCCCGCAAAGATGGCTCCTGGATGCATTACAGCATAAATGAAGAAGTAAAGAAAGATTTGATTAATTTTCTTTCTCAGATGATAAAATAAGAGAACGGCAGAAGTTCGGCAGCTCAGAAGCTCGGCGGCGGCAAAAACAAAGATAAAAACGACCAAAGCTTCTCCGGGCTTCTGAGCTGCCGAGCTGCTGAGCTGCTGAGCTTCTAAAAAAGGAGAGCTTTATGGTGAAAAATAAAGACAGTGAAGTTAAATTAAAAAATATTGTAAAAGAAACGTACGGCAAAATTGCCGCCGTCAATAAAAAAAGAGATAATTCCTGTTATAGTTCCGGCTGCGGGTGCGGCGGCATTGATAATTTTATGCTTGAAAGTTACAACGGCCTAAGCGGTTATAATTCCTAAGCTGATTTAGGGCTCGGCTGCGGCCTTCCGACAAATTTTGCAAAAATAAAAAAAGGCGATACCGTTGTTGACCTTGGCAGCGGCGCGGGAAACGATTGTTTTGTCGCCAGAGAGGAAGCCGGAGAAAACGGAAAAGTTATCGGTATAGATTTTACTCCGGAGATGATTAAAAGAGCAAGAAAGAATGTTAAAAAACTCGGTTTTAAAAATGTCGAGTTTATTCAGGGCGATATAGAAAAAATGCCTATCAGCTCAAATTCGGCCGATGTTGTTGTCAGCAATTGCGTATTAAATCTTGTCCCGAACAAAAAAGCTGTTTTCAAAGAAATATACAGAGTATTAAAACCCGGCGGACATTTCAGTATCTCGGACATCGTTTTAAAAAGGAATTTGCCTGAAAGAATAAAATCAGCGGCCGAAATGTACGCGGGCTGTATTTCCGGCGCAGTCAAAAAAGATATATATTTAAAACATATCAAAGAGGCAGGCTTTAAAAATATAACAATACAAAAAGAAAAATATGTAATGATTCCGGATGAAGAGTTAAAAAATCTTTTAAATGACAATGAAATTGCGGAGTATAAGAAAAGCCCGAACATAATAAGCATAACGGTGTATGCTGAAAAATAGAATATAAAAAACCCCTCTATGAAATAATAGCATAAAGGGGTTTTTCTATATCTTTAAGATATGTGCGTCAACTACACTGTTTTATCATTCAGGTTGACGTATAAATCAAAATACGATAAAATACTGAAATTAGAGTGTGTTTTTAGGATTGGATAATGGAAAAAATATTGGAAAACGCTATCAACGGAAATGAAATTTCAAAAGAAGAAGCTTTGCTTCTTTTCAATTTAGAGGCTGAAGATCTCTTTTACGCGGCAACAAAAATCCGTAAAAAGTATAAAGGCGATAAAGTAAAAATTTGTTCAATTATCAATGCGAAATCAGGTCAGTGCAGCGAAGACTGCAAGTTTTGCGCGCAGTCAGCTTTTAATAAAACCGAAGTTAAAGTTTACCCGCTTGTTTCCATAGATAATATTAAAGAATCCGCAAACAAAGCAATTGCAGCAGGCGCAGCCTGTTTCGGTATAGTTTCAAGCGGAAATTATTTAAATGAGGAAGAAGCAGACTCGCTTTGTGAAATGTTTAAAAACTATAAAAACGTTGAAAAATTAAGCGTTTCTATAGGCAGACTGTCTGAAGAAATTCTATTAAAACTTAAAAAAGTCGGCATAAAAAAAATTCATCATAATTTAGAAACTTCAGGGGAATTTTTCCCGAAAATTTGTTCTACCCACACTTTTGCCGAAAGAACAGAAACCATAAAAAGAGCAAAAGCTCTTGGGTTCAAAATTTGCGCGGGCGGATTGTTTGGAGTAGGAGAGTCTTTTCGTGACAGAGTTGAACTGGCGTTTGCTTTAAAAGAGCTTGATGTTGAAAGCGTACCAATGAATTTTTTTATACCGGTTAAAGGCACCGCATTAGAAGGGGCAGAGCCGCTAAGCGCCATTGAAATTTTAAAAACTATTTCAATTTTCAGGCTGATTTTGCAAAAACAGGACATAATAATCTGCGGCGGCAGGGAAATAAACTTGCGTGATTTACAGTCAATGATTTTTGCAGCCGGAGCAAACGGCATGATGAGCGGCGGTTATCTTACGACCGATGGAAGAAATATTGAAAAGGATATTCAAATGATAAAAGATTTGGGGCTGGAAACAGATCTGTGCCAATAGAGCAAAAACGCCAAAGGAAAAATTATGAATTGTCCAAACGTCAAAGAATGTTCTTGTCCTAAAAAATCTTGCGTTAATTACGGGAAATGCTGCGCTTGCGTTATTAAGCACAAAGAAACTGACAGTTTGCCATTTTGTTTATTTTTAGACAATGGCGGAGATAAGAGCCTGCAAAATTTTTATTTAAAATTAAAAGAAAGGTTTGGTGAAAAATGAAAACAGTGTTAATCACAGGAATATCACGCGGAATAGGCAAAGAGCTTGCTTTGCATTTTTCTAAAAACGGATGGAATGTTTGCGGCTGTTATAAAACAAATAAACCTGATTATGAAATTCCAAACTCAAAGTTTTTTCAAGCCGATATTTCAAATCCGGCAGAAGCAAAGTCGTTAATAGCAAGCTCACGAAGTGAGTTTGGGGAAATAGATTGCGTGATCAACAATGCTTCAATAGGCAAAAATAAAATAATTTTTAAAGAGCAGGCGGATAATTGGAACGATGTAATACAAACAAATCTTAACGGTACATTTTATGTCATTAAAGAAACTCTTGATATTATGTTAAAACAAAAAAGCGGTTCAATAATAAATATAGCTTCTATATCCGCATACAAATCTTACGCAGGTGCGGCAAGTTATTCCGCTTCAAAAGCTGCGGTTATCGCTTTAACCAAAACTGCCGCAAGAGAAGCGGGGCGTTTCGGCATAACCGTAAACGCTGTTTTGCCGGGATTTCATTTCACTTCGCTTGGCCAATCCGCCGGAGATAAATATATGGAAGCCATAAAACAGGAAAGCGTTTTAAACACTACTACGGATATGAAAGAACTTTTAGATTTTATGCTTTATTTAGCAAACACAAAAACAATTTCCGGACAAGTATTTAATATTGATTCTAGGATTGTTTAGTATTATTGTAAGTAAATTATATTTTATATATTAGTTGACTTTTCCTGATTTGTTAATTACAATTATTCAAAATTCTTGCTGTCAGGAGAAACAATGATTAAATCCGTAAAAAACGCAAAAAATTTAAAAAAAGAGTCAACTAAACTTTATTCCGACATAAAGTTGTTGATAGAGCAAAGCAGGCAAAATGTCGCTGCTGCCGTAAACGCGGCTATTTCAATTTTATATTGGAATATAGGCATTCGCATAAACAAAGAAATCCTTAAAGACTCAAGAGCGCAATACGGCAAGCGGACAATAATAGATTTGAGCAGGAAATTAGAAACGGAATACGGCGAATCTTTTTCGGAAAAAAATATCAGAAGAATGATACAATTTGCAAAAGTATTTCCTGATGAGCGAATTGTCGTATCGCTGATACGACAATTAAGTTGGACTCATATCATAGCGATACTTCCGATAGAAGAATCTCTTAAACGCGAGTTTTATATACAAATGGGGATACACGAAAAATGGAGCGTTAGAACTTTGCGCGAACGCATTCAATCTATGCTTTTCGAACGCACGGCTATAAGCAAAAAGCCGCAAGAAACCATAAAACAAGATTTAGCGCTTTTAAAAAATGAAAAGAAACTCTCTCCGGATTTAGTTTTTAGAGATCCGTATTTTCTCGGCTTTCTCGGCCTGTCGGATAAATATTCAGAAAAAGACGTTGAAACGGCGATACTTGCAGAACTTCAAAATTTTATAGTTGAATTCGGAAGCGACTTCGCTTTTCTTTCCCGCCAGAAAAGAATAACAATAGATAATGAGGATTATTATATAGATTTGCTATTTTATCACCGCAGATTAAAATCTCTTGTGGTTATAGAATTAAAAATAGGAAATTTTAAGGCGGAATATAAAGGGCAAATGGAATTATATCTGCGTTATCTTGAAAAGTATGAAGTCCGCGAAGGCGAGAACGCCCCGATAGGTTTAATTTTATGCACAGGCAAAAACAAAGAGCATATAGAACTGCTGCAATTAGACAAAAGCAATATAAAAGTCGCGCAATATCTGTTAAAACCGCTTGAACAAAAAATGCTTGTCAAAAAATTCCGCAAAGCCGTAGAAATAGCGCAGGCAAAGCTGGCGGGAAGAAGTTAAAAGTGAATTAAAAGGAAGTTTTTATGTCTGAAATTAAGTCAAAAAATATCGCGAAATTAAATCCTTTCAAAAACTTTATCAGCGGAATGGAATTCAATGCTTGTATTGGGGATAATTCGGGTACAATTCGTGAACACAGAGATACTTATATAGCAGAGGGTTTTAAAAAATCGGCTCATCTTATTTATGAAGGGATATTGTCAGATAAAATTTTTGTTGATGTAGCAGTGTACCCTATGTTTTATTGTTGCAGGCATTCAATAGAGTTATACTTAAAGGTAATCATTAAACAATTGCTATGGATATATAAAATGAAAAAAGAAGAAGACGCTTCATACACAAATATAAAGAAAAACTTAAGCTATCACAATATTAAAAAGTTAAAAAATGATTTTCTATCTTTACAAAAAGTTGATCCGGATTGTAAAAAGGTATTTGTTTCCGAACTGAAATACTTTGACTCTCTAATTAGAGATTACTATTTTGATGATATACCAACTGCTTTTAGATATACATATAAAAAGAATCAGCAAGATATCAATCTTCCAGATAAAAAATTAATGGATATTGGCATTTTTTATAAGAAATATGAAAAATTGATCAAACAATTAGAATATTACGATTATTTTTGCGATAAGCTTTGTGCAGATTATGCAACAAAAACATTTACCGAACAACTATCAAGAACACAATTAGAAAAAATTTCAAAACAGTTGCCGCCTGTAACTTCTAATAAATTCAAAATCGAAAAAGTAAAAATTTGTAAAAAATATAAACTATCAAGCAATCAATGTTCGGATGCTATAAACAAAATAAAAACTCATAGAGCTTTTTCATTAAATATCGGTATAGAAAATAAGTTTAAACATATTAGAAATAAAACAATACGAAAACTTGTTGAACTGATAAAAATATCCGAACAAATTCACATTCTGAAGCCTATGGCAATTATAAAAGGGGAGACAAAGTTTGATGATCCTAAAAAGAATACTCAAGAAAATCAAAAAATAAGAGAACAACTGGAAATGCAATTTCAAACAGAAGGTAATAAATTCATAATGTCTGCAAAAAAACAAGAACTTGCCATGCTCCTATCTTTTGTTGAAATATGGAAAACTGGAAATTATTGCGAAGTATTGGAAAAAATTTATAAAAGATGGCTAAACTATCCTGTTAGAGATAGCGTAGGATATGTATTGCAAAATGTTTGTTATAATTCCGCAGAAAAATTACTTAACGGCTTTAAAATATGCGGACAAAAGACATATATTAAAATCTTTGAAAAATATTATAGAAATAACAACAAATTATTCACCAGCTTGGTGAAGAATTAGAATTTGAAGTATTGTAAATGTTTTTATCAATTTTATAAACAAGATTATACAATTCGTCAGCGACCTGCTGACGAATTAAATTTGGAACTTGACAAATGAATGACATCGCAAAAATTAAATTTGCCGTAACAGGTATCGGTCTTGTAACGCCTCTCGGCACAGGCAAAGAAATAAACTGGCACAGGCTGCTTAACAGTGAAAGCGCTGTTCGTTATGAAATATCAAACGAAGCTTTTATCGCGCGTGTGAGCGGGTTTGATTTTGATGAAAAACTCCGGCAGCTTGGCATGGCTTTTATTGCGGCAAATGAAGCTTTGGCTGAAGCGAATATTAAAGATTCCGGCTACCGGCCTGACCGCATAGGCCTTGCGTGCGGCGAGAGTAAGCAGAATATTTTTATTAAAAACTTTTCTCTTGAAAACGAATTTCCGCAACAACTGCAAAAAGTTTTAAATATTCAAGGGGCAGTCCATTCCGTTTCAGCGGCATGCGCGACCGGCGCGTTAAACATAATTCAGGGCTGCCGCATGATTGAAGACGATATTTGCGACGCGGTAATTTGTGGTTCTTCCGAAACAACAATTCATCCTCTTTACATTTCAGCGTTTAAAAATATGGGAGTGCTTTCAAAGCAGGGCGTTCGTCCTTTTGATAAAGACCGCGACGGTTTTGCGGTCGGCGAAGGATCGGGTTTTATTGTTGTTGAAAATATAAAAAAAGCAGTGCTTCGCGGAGCAAAAATTTACTGTGAAATTTCCGGTTTTTCAAACGGCGTTTTCAGCGATAATGCGTTTTCGGTAAATTCGCCGTTTGGAATGGAACGCATAATAAAACAAGCCGTCAAAAACGAAATCCCCGATTATATACATATGCACGGAACCGGCACAAAAATAAACGATTTTTACGAAAGCGAAGCGGTTAAACGGCAATTACAAATTACGAATTACGAATTACGAATGAACGACAAAGAAAATATCAATTCCTCACTGCCTTTAGTGTCTTCTACAAAAGGCTCAACAGGGCATTTGCTCGGCGTTTCCGGAATTGCCGGCGCGGTATTTTCAATACTTGCAATGAAAGATAATATTGTTCCCCCGACAATTAATTTTAAAGAAACAGATATTCCTTTCGGCTTAAATTATGCGCCGAATAAACCGCAGAAAAAAACAGTGCTTTCCGCGCTTTCTTTGTCTTTCGGTTTTGGCGGACAGGGCGCGGCCTTGTATTTCAAAAAACCGTGGGGCAGCAGCATATATGCTTAAATTAAAAAATGTTACTCTTGCGGCTTTGGCCTTGTCATTGGGACGGGGGTTATGACAGGATTTATTTTTGATAAATCATGTCAGAAGCCCCGTCCCAATGACAACAGACAGAATAAAGTTGATGTTGAGGCAAATAAAAAATTAAGGCTGCAAAATGTAACCCTTGCCGCTTTAGCCTGTACTTATGTTTACGAAACCGTGCAGGCCATAAAATACAGCATGAAAAATATAGAGTTTGGCGATGCTGTTTTGGTAAGCCACAAAAAACCTTTTTATCTTCCGAAAAATATCCGCTATGAATATACGCCTCAAAACAAAAGCATGAATGATTTTAATTATAAAATGATTTATGAAATGCATAAATACATAAATACGGATTTCATGCTGCTGGCGCATTATGACGGTTTTGTGATTAATCCCGATATGTGGCGCAGCGAATTTTTGGATTATGATTATATCGGCGCTCCGTGGCCAAAAAATAATTCTTTGAAAGACGCGACCGGAAATATTTGCAGGGTTGGAAACAGCGTTTCAATACGTTCAAAACGATTAATGGAGCTGCCGTCAAAGCTGAATATTCCCTTTGTGCCGGCGTATAAAGAACTTTATAATGAAGATTTGTTTATCTGCGTAAAAAATAAACATATTTTTGAATCTGCAGGAATGAAATTTGCTCCGCTTGATGTTGCGAAATATTTTGCGCACGAAGCGTCTATAGACGAAATAAAAGGAATCCGCCCTTTTGCATTTCACGGCTATTTCGGAAATAATTTTAAAAACAAACGTTTCGGGAGACTTCGTCTAAAATATTATTTAACGTATCTTCCTTTATATATTATAAAACGTTTAAAAAAACGGATGAAGTCCGTAGGAGCAAAAAATGTTAGATGATGTATTGTCCGAAAAATTATCAGGTATTAAAGAGTCGGGACTATTGAGAAATCTTCGGCTTATTTCTTCAAGCCCTGCGGCAAACATCATAATTTACGGCAAAAAGTTTATGAACTTTTCGTCAAACAATTATCTTGATTTGGCAGGCAATAAAGAAGTAAACAAAGCAGCGTTAGAAGCCGCGCAAAAGTACGGTTTTGGCGGGACTTCTTCCCGTTTAGTAGGAGGACACCTTGCTGTGCATGAACAATTAGAAACGGAACTTGCCGCTTTTAAAAATAAACAAGCTTCGCTTGTCTTTGCAAGCGGATACCAAACAAATTTAGGGGTGCTGAGCGCTCTTGGCTGCATTGAAAATACATGCATTATTATGGATAAATTAAACCACGCTTCTTTATGGGACGGCACAAAGCTTTCAGGCGCGCGCATATTCGTATATGAGCACTGCGATATGGAATCTTTCGAGTCCGTATTAAAAAGAACTAAAAGTTATAAATTAAAACTTGCCGTCACCGAATCGGTATTTTCAATGGACGGGGACTTCGTCCCTTTACGGGATTTTACGAACCTTTGCATTAAATACGGAGCAACAAGCATTGTTGACGAAGCGCACTCAACCGGAGTATTCGGCAAAGAGGGCAGAGGGCTTGCGGATGAATGCGAGGTTTCGGATAAAGTCGATATAACAATCGGCACTTTATCAAAAGCTTTTGCCGTGCAGGGCGGTTTTGTGTGCGGGAGCCGGAAATTTATAGATTTTTTAATAAATAAAAGCAGGGCTTTCATTTATTCCACCGCCATATCCCCCGCAATAGCCGGAGCCGCTTTAAAATCTTTAGAAATAGTGAAAAAATCAGATGATAAAAGGGAGCATTTGCGTAAAAACTCCGAATATTTAAGAGAAAAACTGGATAAAGCAGGTTTGAATACATCAAATTCACAAACGCAAATTATTCCTGTAGTAACAGGAAGCAACGAATGCACGAGAGAACTGTCGCAAGCTTTATTAAAAAACGGCATATATGTTCCGGCTATACGCTTCCCGACAGTCCCCGAAGGCCAGGCAAGAATAAGAATCTCGCTAACTGCAGGGCACAATCTTTCAGATATCGAAAATATATCGAATCAGATAATAGAAAACAGAAAATAAAAAAACATGAAGCACAACCCCCGCTATTCAGCAGCGGCTGTACCCTATGTAAAAAAAGTATAAACGATTTATATTTTTATGCCAAAAAGGAGATGACGCAACCTGAGCTATCCAGCAAAGGCCGCGCCATCTGACATAAGTATACCGAAATTATTTTTTTAAGTCAAGAAATTCATAATCATCTGTAATAATTAACAATATTTTTGCTTTTTGAGATAACCGAAATTGTTTCTTTAATTGGAGAATGCATTTGTTTGGATGCATTTTGCTTCTTCTTAAATCAAATATGACATTACATGATTGTTTTAAAGCCTTTCTAAATAAATGTTCTATTGTATGTTTCCCATTGTTTTTAGGCGCTTTAATTTCCCAATAAATCCCGTCCATTTTTATGTCAGGCGTTTTTATATGCTGCTTGTCAACAGGAACTAAAAATTCAACGTTTTTGCCGAGAGCATTAAAAAACCAAGCAGTTTCCAATTCATGTCTTTCCGGAAAAGCGCCTTTTGGAACAAGAGTTTTGCCGTGCTTTATTTTTTTCATAATGTTATTGTACATAAAAAATCACAGTATTACAAATGTATTCCAATTAAAGAGAAGTTATATAAATATAAATTATATATACCATTTATTATTTTAGAAATTTGTAATACATATATTAGATTTTATATAATAACCCAAAGTTGGCTTTCAGTACAAACAATCAAGAACAATTATCAAAAGGAAAAATTTGTACAAATACCAAAACACTATAATAATTTGCTAAAATTTAAGGTACATCAAAAACAGGGGCATGTCATGAAAAAGCTTTTGATTTTCGCGGCAATTTTTATTTTTAATGTGCCGGTTTACGCGGAAAAATACACATATAAAGCAAGTGCGGTTAATGAGATTGATATAGTGATTTCAGTCGGAACGCTGAATATCGCGTCAGGTAAAACAAGAAATATTATGGTTGACATTACTCCGGATAAGCCGGAAAGTTTGTCCAGGCATATAGAAATTGGCAGTGACGGAAATTTAACAATGTACTTTGACGATGAAACTATTACGGAAAAAACCGTCGTAAACATTACTCTTCCTTCCCCAAAAAACAATATAGAAATAAACTCGGCTGACGCCGTCGTAAACATTTCGAATATTAAAGGTTCGCTGAATATAAGCGCCATGAACGGAAAAATCAGCGTTAAAAACTTTTTCGGAAATTTGGAAGTTAACACCGCCAACGCTAAAGTTAATGCCGAAGGCGGTTTTAAAACGCTTAATATACAAAGTTCGGACGCGGATATTTTAGTGTCATTGCGCAAAATCCCGTCTCTTTATGAATACAGCATTACCGGCGCCGGAAATATTACTTTCAAAATTCCTTCGGATTTCGCAAAAGCAAGATTGAAAATTAATAAAAATGAGTTTTACGGGACGCTGAATATACAATAACGGCAATTAACAATTAATAATGAACAATGAATAATTGTCGGAGTTTCGCTTTAGCGAAACCTGTTAATAAGTTTTCGCAAGGCGAAAACACAATAATTATTCATTATTAATTGTTAATTATTCATTGCCGTTACAAACCGGGGCAGAAATGAATAAAAATAAAATAGCTTTAGTCACGGGCGCAAGCAGGGGAATCGGAGCGGAAATAGCCAAAACTTTGGCAAAAGACGGTTTTGATATATGGCTTAATTACCGTTCCGATGACAACCAAGCCCAAAAAATTAAAAAAGAAATCGAAGATTTCGGAAGGCAATGCCTTCTTTTAAAGTTTGACGTTGCGGATTACATACAAACCGAAAAAACTTTGTCCGCGTTGCTGGAAGAGCAAGCTCCGTTTGTTGTCGTAAATAACGCGGGTTTCAGAAGAGACGCTTTATTGATATGGATGAAACAGGAAGAGTGGAAAGACGTAATTTCCGTTACGCTTGACGGTTTTTTTAACATAACAAAAACGGTTCTTCCTTTTATGTTAAGAAACAGAGAAGGCCGGATTATAAATATTACGTCGGCTGCCGCGCATTTCGGCGTGCCGGGACAAAGCAACTATTCTGCGGCTAAAGCAGGCCTTATCGGAGCGACAAAGTCGCTGGCCGTTGAAGTTGCCAAAAGAAACGTTTTGGTAAACGCGGTATCGCCCGGATTTATCGAAACAGAAATGCTTGAAGGGCTTCCGATGGAGCAGATTTTGAAAACAATTCCGCTGGGAAAGCTAGGAAAAGCGCAGGATATAGCGGACATGGTTTCTTATCTTGCTTCCGATAAAGCGGGATATATAACGGGAAAAGTATTTCAGGTTGACGGCGGAATCGGATAAAAAAAACAGAGTATAGATAAGAGAGAAAAGAGAATAGATACGGCAAAAGGCAATGGCTTTTAACTATTCTCTATTATCTGTTCTCTCTTCTCTGTCGTTAAAAAGGGGATTTCAAAATGAACGAGCAATTGAAAGAAATAGGCCAGCGTTTATCGGCTTTGCGCAATATCGCGGAGATGACGCCAGAAGCATTCTGTGAAAAAACCGGAATTACCGTGAAGGAATTGGCCGCGTATGAAAAAGGCGAGCTGGACTTTTCATTTTCCTTCCTGTACACAGCCGCGCGTATTTTAGGCGTTGATGTGATTGATCTTATGAGCGGGGACAGTCCGAATTTATCGGACTGGAGTATTGTGCGCAAGGGAGAGGGCTACAGCATCGACCGCCGCGCGGCTTATAAGTATAATCATTTGGCGTTTACATTTCGCAATAAAAAGGCTGAGCCGTTTATGGTCACGGTAGAACCAAAAGCAGAAAAGCCTACTCTGCATTCCCATGACGGACAGGAATTCAACTGGCTTGTTTCGGGAAGGATGAAGTTTTATATTTCAAATGCGGAATATATCTTGGAACCGGGCGACAGCGTTTATTTTAACTCTTCAATCCCGCATGCTATGCAGGCGCTGGACAATACGCCGGTGCAGTTTTTGGCGGTTGTAATAGGGTGACAAAAGCAGGTAGTACTCCTCTCTTTTGTCATTGCGAGGAGGAAACTTTGTTTCCGACGCGGCAATCCAAAGCAAGTTTCAATATATTTTAATAAAAAAGGAATAAAAATTATGTCTCTATACGAAAAATACACAAACCGTAACCGCGACGATTTTGTTACCTTGGAAGATTTGCAAAAAAATTATAAGCTGAGCATTCCGGACAATTTTAATTTCGCTTTTGACTGTCTGGATGTGATTGCCGCTCAAACGCCTGACGCATTAGCGTTGTTATGGGTTTCTAATGAAGGCGCTGAAAAGCGCTTTACATATGAGGATATCCGCAGGCTTTCGGTTAAGGCTGCAAATTTTTTTATCGCGCAAGGTATTGAAAAAGGCGATATGGTTATGCTGACCATGTCGCGCGATTGGCGTTTTTGGCCTGTTCTTATGGGGCTTCACCGCATGGGAGCGGTTGCCGTGCCGGCTACTTATCTGCTGACCAAAAAAGATATTGAATACCGGATGAATGCGGCATCAATTAAAATGCTGCTGACCACTCCGCGTTTCGGCGTGACTAAGGCTATGGAAGAAGCATTGTCCGAATGTCCGACCGTAAAAAAGCTGGCGGTATTCGGCGGAAATATGCCTAATGAGCGCTGGATTAATTTTGACGCCGAATTGGAAGCTGCGCCCGAAACGCCTGTTGCCAGAAACAATATAAAAACCGATATGATGCTGATGGCTTTTTCGTCAGGCACTACGGGTTATCCGAAAATGGTTATGCATGATTATACTTATCCGCTGGGGCATGTAATAACCGGCTGTTTTTGGCACCGCTGCGAACCGGGCGGTTTGCATTTAACAATTTCCGATACCGGCTGGCTTAAAAGTCTTTGGGGTAAAATGTACAGCCAATGGCTTGCGGGCAGCGCTGTTTTTGCCTACGATTTTGATAAATTCTCGGCGCCCGACATACTTGAAAAGTTGGAGCGTTATAAAATTACAACATTTTGCGCCCCTCCGACAATGTATCGTTTTTTAATCAAAGAAGACTTGAAAAAATATAATTTCGCGCTGAAACATTGCACCACGGCGGGCGAAGCGCTTAACCCGGAAGTTTTCAGGGTTTGGCATGAAGGAACGGGCCTTAAAATTTTTGAAGGTTTCGGGCAGAGCGAATCTACTCTAAGCTGCTGGACAGGATATCCCTGGATGCAGCCGCGGCTTGGGTCAATGGGTCTTCCTTCGCCGAGTTACCGCATGATAATCGCCGATGAAAACGGAAAAGAAGTAAGCCCCGGCATAATCGGCGAAATCTGTATCCGCACCGATGAGGCCGGCGGCGGCAGGCCGTATGGAATGTTTTCGGGATATTACCGCGATGAAGAAATGACAAAAAGCGTTTGGCATGATGATTTGTATCATACGGGCGACACGGCGTATAAAGATGAAATGGGATTTTTATGGTATGTAGGACGCACCGACGATGTTATTAAATCATCCGGATACCGTATCGGACCGTTTGAAGTGGAAAGCGTTCTGATGGAACATCCGGCAGTTACCGAATGCGCCGTAACCGGCGTACCGGACCCGGAACGCGGCTTTGCCGTAAAAGCTACCATAGTGCTTTCTAAAGGTTATACCGGTTCGCCGGAACTGACCAAAGAGCTGCAGGACCATGTAAAAAAGATTACGGCGCCGTATAAATATCCGCGCATTGTCGAATACGTCGACGCGCTGCCAAAGACTATATCGGGAAAAATAAGGCGGGTGGAAATAAGGGATAAGGATAAGGAACAGCAGAACGGCAGAAGTTGAGAAGTTTGGAAGCTGGGAAGTTGTGCAAAGGCTAGGCAGAAGTTCGGCGGCTCAGCGGCTCAGCAGCTCGGCAACGGCAAAAAGTAAAGAAAAAGCGACCAGAGCTTCTCCGGGCTTCTGAGCTGCTAAGCTTCCAAGCTTCTATTTGCTTTTCTTGACAAATCGGAGTATTTGCGCTATTCATATTCTGCGGACTTGTCGCCGGCATACGTCAATTTCTCGAACGGCGGTCCGCTTTGCTTTACAAAATGGTAAAAAACAATGGTAACCAGAAATCTGTACAGAAAAAGAGTAGTCATAACCGGCGCGGGTTCAGTTTCCCCTTACGGAGCAGGGGTAAAACTTTTGACTGACAGCCTGCTTGACGGAAAAAGTTCGGTGCAATTTAATGCGGAGCTTGCCGAAAACCCCGACATATTAAGCCACGTTTCTTCTACTGTTCCCGAAATTGATTTTAATTACATCCCGCGTAATTTCAGACGCTCAATGTCAAAGATGTCATTGTATGCCGCGGCGGCCGTAAGAGAAGCCCTTGATAGTGCGGGTTTGAAAGAAGCGCCGCAAGGAACCGCTTTATTTTTAGGTTCAAGCATAAGCAGCATGGAAACATGGATAGATTTTGCCGATAAATATAACAAGAAAGAGCTGGACTCAGTCAAGACAACTGTAGTGTTTCAGGTTATAAATCATTCGCCTTTGGCAAATATCGCGCAGGCATACGATATAAAAGGGCCGGGATTAGGAAACTGTTTGGCGTGCGCGACAGGGCTTGCGAATGTAGGAATGGCATATCTCGCTATTATAGGCGGTTTTATAGATAAGGCATTGTGCGGCGGAACCGATGAATATCATCCTATCGTGACGGCATGTTTTTCCATAATGAATGCCGCAAGCAATAAATATAACGATAAACCTGCGCAGTCTTCTCGCCCGTTTGACGCTGACAGATGCGGCATAGTGTGTTCGGAAGGCTGCGGTATGCTTTTTGTCGAATCTTTGGAAAGCGCTTTGAAAAGGAATGCGAATATTTATGCCGAAATAGTCGGCTTTGGCACGAATACCGAAACAAAAAGCATTTCGCATCCTTCCGCGGAATGTATAACCGAATGCATGAATCTTGCTTTAAATAACGCCGCGCTTCATCCTGAAGACGTGGGTTTAATAAACGCGCACGCTACGAGCACTCTTGCCGGCGACGTGGAAGAAAGCAAAGCGATAGCTTCGGTTTTCGGCAACAATAAACCGGTCAACAGTTTAAAAGGACATATGGGACACACTATGGCGGCAAGCGGCAGCCTTGAGCTTATAGCGACGATAGAAATGATGAACAGAAATAATTTTGCCGCGACGCTGAATTTGGAAAATATTGACCCGGAATGCGCGGGCGTAAAGCATATGCAAAAAAATGAGGAGCTTAATATTAATACTTTCATGAAGAACAGTTTCGCTCTTGGCGGCACTAACTGTTCTTTGATTGTGAGGAGATATAATAAATAAGAAAGAAGCCCAGAAGTTCGGAAGCTCAGCAGCTCGGCAACAGCAAAAAAAACAAAGACAAAGCGACCAGAGCTTCTCTGAGCTGCTGAGCTTCCGAACTTCTGAGCTTCTAAAAGGAGATACGGCAAATGACAAGAGACAAAATTGTAAAAATCGTAAATGAAGTGCTTTCTAAAGAGTTCGAACTTGACCCTGCGGCGATGAAACCGGAAGCTAATTTTTTTAAAGATCTCGGATTAGACAGTCTGGATGCCGTAGATATGGTAATAGTTTTGGAGCAGGTTTTTAAAGTAAAACTCAGAGCCAATTATGAAGTCGGAAAGATAATGACGCTTAATGATCTTTATAATTACATTGAAGCCCGGATGAAATAAAAATGGCTGATTTTTTAAAAAAAATATACGGCGTATTTGTTACGCTGCAGGCTTCCACATGGCTGCTTATAACGGGCGTTGCCGCATATTTTTATTTTTTTGCGGCGGGCTATAAAGATAAAGAGAATCGGCTTAGAAGTTTTTTGTATTTTCAGGGGAAAGTTATTCAGGCGGCAATTACTTGCGCGTCGGGGTTTAATAAAAAAATCATAAAATATCCTATGCCGGACAAACCTTCAATACTCGTTTCCAATCATACTTCAATGTGCGACTCTTTTGTTTTTTGTTCGTTTAATATAAAAAATTTTGTATGCGTGTCAAAAGGATGGCCGTTTAATATACCTTTGTATGGGAAGTTCATAAAATACGCGGGCTATATAAATTCCAAAAACAAAACAGCCGCTGAAATAATAGAAATCGCAAAAGAAAAATTAAAGCAGGGTCTTCATGTGGTAATTTTTCCGGAAGGCACACGGCAGAAAAAAACCGGACGTTTCCGCTCCCTTGCTTTTGCCGCAGCGATAGCCGCAGACACTTATGTTGTTCCGTTTGCCGTAAAAGGGCTTGATAAAATGATTCCCGCCGGAAAATATACGCTGACGCCCGCTCCCGTTGAATATGTGCAAATGCCAGCGGTTAAGGCGTCCGATTTCAGCTTTGAAGTCGGCCATTTAAAAATGGCAAGATACGTAAAAGATATGATAGTGCGGGAAATTGAAAGAAAAAATATAATAGGTAAAGCATGAATCAGGAAAAAATTAATTTTAAAGATTATATGGCTCACGAGCCTCCTATGCTGTTTGTGGACAAGGTGCTTGAAAAAAGCGAAAAAAAAGCCAAAACTTCATTTACGGTAAATAAAGAGTGTATATTTTTGGATGAGAGCGGAGTTTTGGCAAGATCTGCTTTAATAGAAATAGCCGGGCAATCTTTTGCCGCTGCCGATATTTTAAAAAAAACGATGAAAGGCGGCAAAAAAGATTTAAAAGGTTTTCTTGTAAGCGTAAGAGATTTTAAGTTTATTCATGATGCCCGCGCCGGAGATGAGATAATATGCGATACTGAAGAAACAAATAATATTGCGCAACTGCGCATTGTCGAGGCAAAGCTTTCCGTCAACGGAATATGTATAGCTTGCGGAGAGCTTAGAGTATTTGACAAACCCTAGGGTATATATGTCTACACACCCTAAGTATAAGTTATGACAGCTGCGCCGCATAAAGTTTTGTTTATAATAGGATTTATGGCATTTATCGGAATTTTAGCGTCCGTTTTTGTAAGCATTTTTATACTGCCGGCTTTGATTAAAAATTCAAAGAAGGCGCTTTTGGTTTTGCTTTTATGCATTCTTCCTTTTGCGGGCTGCGTCGGCGGAATACGGTATAATGTCAAAGAGCCTCCTCCTATTGATAATGCCAATACCGCGGTATTTTTCGGCGCGTACAAAAAAAACTTCAATTTCAGGGTTATTTCAAGAACCGAGCCTGACGGGTACAGAATAGTAATAATGAATGATTTGGGCGTAAAACTTCAGGATATTAAAATCAGAAAGAACGAAGACACGGACGTTTATTTTTATGTTGATTATATGCCCAAGGAAGTTATTGAAGACTTTTCGGATTTTTTCAAAGAGTATTATTTCTCGCAAGAAAAACCGAATATAAAATACGAATCATTAGCAATATACTATTATAAAAATAAAGAAGCGGTAATATGGATAAAAAAGATATAGAGGAAGATAAGAGGGTAGGATGCGAAGAAGCTGAGAGGAGCTATGGTCGCTTCATCTTTAATATTGTCGTTGCCGTCATTGCGGCCGCCGAGCCGCAATCTGTTGTTGTAGATTGCGGGTTAAGCCCGCAATGACGACAACTGTCTTTGCTCAAACTTCAAAAGAGAGGTTACAATGACAGTTGCGCAGGCTATAAAATCATCTTTTATAAGTAATGAAAACAATACGTTTTCTTTTTTCATAGGAAAAGATTTTCCGGCTTTTAAAGGGCATTTTCCGGGCGCTCCGCTTTTGCCGGGAACGGTCCAGATAGAAATAGCTTTATTTTGCGTTGAGCGGATTTTGGGCAAAAAAGTTTCAATATCGGAAATTAAAAAAGCAAAATTTATTAAACCGCTGCTGCCGGACACGGAAATTACAGTTTCAATAAACGAAAACAACGGCAGTTATAGCGTTTCGATTAACGGTATAAATGAAGTTTATTCACAGATGAAAATAATAGTGAAAGAGGGAGAATAGAGAACAGAGAATAGAGAAGAGAGAATAGATACGGCAACGGCAAATACATTTGTTTTATCTATTATCTTTTCTCTCTTCTCTATTCTCTGCCTTTTATGATTCCAAAATCATATTTTAAACAAAATTCGGAAGATCCAAAGCCGCTCAAACATGTAATAAAAAGAAAAGTCCGTTTTGATGAACTCGATCCTTTAAACATTATGTGGCACGGCAATTATGCGAGTTTTTTTGAAGAAGGGCGCATAGCCATGGGCGACAAATACGGGTTCGGATATCGTACTTTTGCAGAGTATGGCGTTGTGATACCTTTAAAAAAGTTTCACGTTGATTACATACTGCCGCTCGAGTTTTCCGAAGAATATTCCATAGAGACGCTTCTGTACTGGAGCGAAGCGGCCAGACTTGATTTTGAATACCGCATATACGATTCCGACAATAAACTCGCTACGATGGGATACAGCGTTCATATTATGATAGATTTGAAAAAAGGAATACTTGTATCCAAACCTGATTTTTACGAAAAAATATGCAAAAAATGGAAAGAAGGGAGAATAAAGAATAGAGAATAGAGAACAGAGAATAGATACGGCAACGGCAACAAACAGTACAAATACATTTTTTTATCTATTCTCTGTTCTCTATTCTCTGCCTTTATGATGTTTAAAACATTTAAACCTTTAGTAGTCATTCCTCTTTACAATCACGCCGGTATGATTAAGCGCGTTGTCGAGGAATCTTTGCTGTATTGCAAAGATGTTATGGTTGTTGACGACGGCAGTACTGATTTTGGAATTCATAATATAGAAAAACTGCCTGTCAATATTATTCATTTTAATAAAAATAAAGGAAAGGGCGCGGCGATTATTGCCGCCGCGGAATGGGCAATAGAAAACAAGTTCACGCATATAATTACGATTGACGCAGACGGGCAGCATTTTCCGCATGATATACCAAGACTTGTTGAAGCGTCCGAAGCGAGCCCGAACTCTATAATAATAGGCAAACGCAAATTCGAAAACCCGGACATACCGGCCTCGTTAAAGTTCGGCAGAAAATTTTCCGGATTTTGGGCAAAAGTTCAGACCAGCAAAACAATTATGGATATACAGAGCGGTTACAGAGTTTATCCGCTTTCGATATTCGGCAAATTTAAAATTTACACAAGACGGTTTACTTTTGAAATAGAAATTATCATTAAGGCGCTTTGGGCGGGATTTAAAGTTGAAGAAGCTGAAGTTGATGTGCATTATCCGCATAAGGACGAAAGCGTTTCGCATTTTAAAGCTTTCAAAGATAACGCCAGGCTCAGTATTTTGAATACTTACCTTACAATCAGGGCAATGCTTCCTGTGCCGCATAGAAAATATATTGAAAATAAAAAGGGTAAGATAGTATCTTTAAATCCGTTTAAAGTTATTGTCGAACAGATGAAAGATGAAAAGAATCCGTTTCATCTCGCGGCGTCGGCTGCCTGGGGAAGTTTCTGGGGAACCATTGCTTTGCCCGGCATAAGGGCGATGATTTTATTGTTCGGCGTTGGATGGTTTAACTTAAACAGAGCGGTCGCTTTCAGCGCGGATAAACTTGCGATGCCTCCGTTTATTCCTTTTATATGTATTCAAGTCGGATATTTTATAAGGCACGGTAAATTTTTGACGGAAGTCAGCTGGCAGAAAGTCGGAGTGGAGTTTTTCCAAAGAGTGTGGGAATGGATTTTGGGTTCGATAGTAGTCGCCCCGGTTTTCGCTCTTCTTGTAGGGTGCGTAGTTTTTGTGATAGGACATATTTTGAGAAAAGGTTTTATCTATGGCTCAAAAATGGATAAGTAAAAAACCCTTGCGCGCCGTATATAACGGCGAGGCAGTGATGCGGGGAGGCAGAGAGGCAGAGTAACGGCAAATGATAAAAACAACAAACGGCAGTTACTCTGCCTCTCTGCATCTGTCGTTTAAAACTATTTTAATGAAGCTCAAAAATTTATAAAATCATTAGAGGATATCCTTATCAGTTTTTTAATTATTATGATATGTGGAAATAGAGCGGCAGAGTGAAGAGTTAAAAGTGAGAAGTGAAGATAATGAGTTTTCGCGAAGCGAAAACAGATAATAGGTTTCGGCTTCGCCGAAACACAACATTTTCACTCTCCACTCTTCAATCTTCACTCTGTCGTCAAAAAGGGGAAATACACCATGATGCCAACATCTTTAAATGACGTAAAAAAAGTTTTAAGCGAGAATCTCAATATGCAGGGGATAAATTTGAATTCTTTAAAAGAAAACACTCCCCTTTTTTCAGGACTCGGGCTGGACAGCCTTGACGCAATAGAGCTGGTTATAATTTTACGCAAGCACTATGATATTATTGTAGAAAACATGGATGAAGGAAAAAAAGTATTTCAGACTTTAGGCACATTGAGAGAACACATAGAAAAAACAAGGAAAAAATAACGGCGATGCAGGGATGCAAAGAGGCAGTGATGCGGAGTAACGACGAAGATGATTTTGTTTTTGCTGTTGCTCTGCATCCCTGCATCCCCGCGTATCTGCATCTATTAACAGGTTAAACTATGAAAACAATCATTTCGGGCTTCGGATGCGTTTGCTCGCTTGGGAGCAATACTGAAGAAATTACAAAAAATATTTTTGAAGGCTTAATAAAGCCGTCTTATATAAAAGACAGGTTTGAGAGCTCTTATATCCGCGATTATCCCGTTTTTCAGGTATCAGACGCTGTTTTGGCGCAGCGGGAAGAAAATGAGAGCTATAGTTTTCTGTTTTTAAGAAAAGCTTTGTCCGAAGCGATGGAAAAGGCAGGTCTTGAAAAAGCGGATTTTAAAAGTATGAAAGTCGGCGTATGCGTCGGAACTTCGGTTGACGCCTCATTTAACTGTTTTGATTTTTATAAAAATTGGAGAGGAAAAGCGGCACATTCGCTGGATCCGCTTGAGAAGTACATAAAATATTCCGTCTCGGATGAAGTGTTAAACTTTTTGGGAATCAAAGGTTTATCGCAAACCATAGTAACGGCTTGCGCTTCAGGCACCGACGCGATTGGAATAGGCGCGGAATGGATTGAAAACGGTTTTTGCGATATAGTGATTGCCGGCGGTACGGATGAATTAAATCTCATTACGTTTACCGGGTTCATAAAGCTTATGATAGCCGGAAAAGAACACTGCAAGCCCTTTGACAAAAACAGAAACGGCATAAATTTGGGCGAAGGCGCGGGCGTTTTTATTTTAGAATCGCAGAATTCAGTAAAGAAAAGAAACGGCGTAAAATTCGGAACTGTTTTGGGATACGGAAACGCGTGCGACGGATATCATGCAACGGCGCCGGAACCAGAAGGAAGAGGTTTAAGAAAAGCCATAGATTTTGCGATGAAACAAGCGGGAGTTTCCAAAGAAAATCTTGCGTTTATAAATGCTCATGCCACAGGCGCCGTTGATAATGATTTGGCGGAATCGAAAGCGCTTGGTTCAATGCTTGGCGGCGTTCCCATAAGCGCGACAAAAGGATATACCGGCCATGCGCTCGGAGCCGCGGGAGCGGTGGAAGCGCTGATTTCTTTAATATGCCTTAATGAGCTGAAAATTCCGAAAACCAATAACTTTGAAACCGTTGACGAAAATCTCGGCATAATTCCTGTTTCGGAAAATACGGATATAGAAAAAAATAAAGCCGCTTTATCCGATTCTCTGGCGTTCGGCGGATGCAACTCATGTATTATTTTGGGCGGAAAAGATTATGAATAAACTTTATTTAAAAAGCTCGGCTTTTGCCGAAAGCACAAACGGCATAGAAGAACTGTTTGACGTAAAACAGCTTAGCCGCATAGATAATTTTATAAAAATATCTTTGCTTTCAGCCGCAAAAACTTTATCTAAAGCGGATATAAAATTAGATGAAAAAAAAGAAGATATAGGGCTGATAATAGCCACAGGGCGCGGCTCCGTAAAACAGACATGTAATTTTATGGATTCAATAATAGATGACGGCGATATTTTGGCTTCGCCGCTTGCTTTTGCAGCTTCAATGCATAACTCTATAGAAACTTATATTTCAATACTTTTAAAGTTCAGAGGGCCTTGCCTCACAATAAGCCAGGGCGGAGGATCGTTTGAATCGGCAATAAATACGGCTAAGAGCTGGCTTCTGTCGAAAAGATGCAGATATGTTCTTTTAGGCGCCGCGGATGAAGTTCATCCGGTTATCCGTAAAGAGTACGTGCACAAAATATACGGCAAAGAGTGCGCGGCGTTTTTTCTGCTTACTTTTGAAGAAACCGATAAAGAATTTATTTTTGAAAGCGGTATGAAAGACGACTATAATCCTTCAATGCATGCTTTTGAACTTGCCAAACGGCATATGCCTTTTTTAAATAAAAAAGACATGGAAAGAATAATTCCGGATTTCATAAAAACTTCGCTGTCGGGAAAAAGAAAAGACGTTATGTTCGTTTTTGACAATCTCAGCGCTAAAGAAATGCTGAAAAAAATTGAAAAAAAAGAAAAAGAAGAGGTTTTTTCAAAATTAAAACTTTTTTGCGGAATAAATAATATCGATATCACGGAAAATAAAGAAATCGAAGAAATATGTTTTGACGCGTTCATGAGAAATAATCAGATAAACTTTTTTACATCCGGCAGCACGGATATTCCGAAAAACTGCATACATACCCATGAAATGATAAGAGAAGAAACTGAAGGGGTGTCTTTTTTATTTAATAATATAAAAAGAGTAGTCACTACGGTTCCGGCGCACCACTCTTACGGTTTTCTTTTCGGGGTGCAGCTTCCGAAGCTTTTAAATCTCAGCGTTGTTTCCAAAGCGCCGCTTCCCTTTTTAGAGTGGGATAAAATATTGCGGGACGGAGATCTGCTTGTAACTTTCCCTATGTTTTTAAAGTATTTTATTGATATGGATTTCAAATTTCCGAAAGGCGTAACGATTTTAACTTCAACTTCGCCTTGTCCGGATAATATTTTTGACGAGATGTACAAAAGGGGCGCTGAAAAAATTATAGAAATTTACGGCTCTTCCGAAACCGGAGCCATAGGTTTCAGGGAAAGTTCCGGCGCGCCTTTTTTTCTTCTGCCGTTTTGGAACTATATTGAACAAGGCAGCGTTATAAGCGAAGTGTACAGAAAAAAAACGGATTTACGTTCCGAGCTGCCGGATATTGTCAGATCAAAGAGCGAAAGAGTTTTTTCCGTTATTGAAAGAAAAGACCATGCCGTAAAGATAGCCGGAATTAATGTGTATCCGCTCAAAATCGAAAAAATACTTAAAAAACATAATGATGTAAAAGAAGCGGTGGTGCGTCTCGGAGACGAAAGACTGAAAGCTTTTATAGTTCTGAATGACGGCGTAAGCGTTAAAACCGCTAAAAAAAGCATATATGATTATATGCAGTCGGCCCTGACAGCGCACGAAATGCCGAAAAACATAACTTTCGGCGACAAACTCCCGTTAACCCCTTTCGGTAAAACAGCAGACTGGTGAAAAGACAATTACGAATTACGAATGACGAATTACGAATCAAAGACAAAACAAAAAAATAATTATCTTTGTCGTTCGCCGTTGATTCGTAATTCGTCATTCGTAATTTGTAATTGCCTTCCTATCTTTCCACAGCTATTTTTATTCTCTTTTTATTTCCGGCTCCGTCTTCCATATATACTATATATACTCCGCTGGCTGTTTTTTCGCCGGCATTATTGTTACCATCCCAAACTGCCGTTCCGCTTGCGTCTGCTTTCAATTCTCTCACTATTTGCCCCAGCATTGTGTATATTTTTATGCGCGTTTCCGGAGGAATATTTGAAAATTGCATTTTGGAATAATTCGGGCCTTTTGAGGGCTGTATCGGGTTCGGATAATATTTCATATCATCAAGAGAGACTTTATTTATGACCACAAGGTTGAAGCTATTCGATGTCATACCGTCGATTGTGATTGTCAGAGGATGCGCGCCAAGAGGCGTCTCCTCTGTTGTACCGATGGTGAGGGTTGTGCTGCCGCCCGTGGTGACTGTTGTGCCGAGCGTGATTCCGGCGACAGAGTTGATGTTGTTCAACTCGATGGCAGTGCCGTTGATGATTTCAGTCGTAGTAACGGGGAATGTGGCATAACCGGGCGTTCCGGCAGTCAGCCCACCCTTCTGCGCGCCTACCGAAACTGAACCGCTGCCGGTAAGCCATGCCCTCATCGCGCTGTGGATTTCGCTGCGGTCTGCAATTTGTCCCCAGCCGACTATATTTAAATAGCGATTGTTCTTGTAGCCAAGCATATAGTCTATAAGGTCTATAAACTCGGCGCCTACGACTTGTGTACTGGCAAAACCGCCGGCGACTTCAATGCCGGCCCAAGGGCGGCCTTGCAATGAGTCTATAAGGAGCCCGCATAACGACGGTTTCTCAAAGTTATAATTTAAAGTGCTAAGGGACCATCCGGGAAGGACGTCCTTGTATTTCTCACCGGGAATAATCGCCCCCATTCCGCCGTGCCAGCCTACTCCGTTTTCATAGTCCAGCCAGCCTGATGCCTCTTTTGTTAAAAAGCCGCTGTGGACAGTGTGGACAATTATCTTTTTCGGATCCATACCGTGATCCATCGCAATATCGATCATAAATATAAAGAAACTTCTGCAAATTGCGTCCAGCGTCTGTGTTGTTATGACGCCCTCATTCTGAAGGCCCAGGTCCTGCGCGGCGGCGTATCCAAGCGCCAGCATATTGCCCGTTTTCGGGGTATAGACAGGAGAAGGGTCGTTTGCCGGAGGCTTATCCAGATAATCATTGCCGTTCTCGAAGAATGCTGCCCCGACATAAGGTGCCAGTTCCCAGCCTAACACCAAGCCGCCAAGCAAGTACTTCCGGTCGGCCGGCAGCTTGTTGTACCATTCCATGATGACTGGCATGATAACGTTCAGCGCTTCGGCATGCGCCTCGCGAACCGCTTTTGAACCCATGTTTGGCTGAGGCTCCACCCTCGTCGGAGGCACCGCTCCCCAGATTCTCCAGCATATCTTAACGGCCGTGTCCATATTCCAGCCATAGCGTTCAACATTATGGATGTTTTCCGGATTATATCCGGGTTTGCTTTGGTCCCACCAGTTCCATAAATCAGGGCGCCTTTTCCACCAGTTCACCCCGTCCAGACGGATAATAATGGGAACATCATTATCCTCGGCAAGCTTTAACTTGTCCTTCAACGCGTTTATTTTGCTGCTAAGAGGCGAGCTATCGTCGCAGTCCATATAATTATACGTATAGCACACCGCAAGCCGCCGGTTGTTCCTGCCTCTTGTGCCTATCTTTTTTAAAAGGTCATCCATATGCGGCTGTCTGAACGTAATGTGATCTCCATTCTCCACAGCAAGGTATTTTATGACATTGTCGTCTGCGTGGGCTGTGGCTGCCAACAGGACAGCCATAAGAACCGCCGTCAAAACGCTTGACAGAAGCGTCAGCGGCTGCCGTTTGTTAAGCGCGTGAAATACTCTTTGTCTCAAATTCATCCTTTAACTCCTTGAAAAGCGAAGTTCCGGTCGTTTTGTCTTTAATGTAGGTTTTGAGAGAGGCCCAATACGGCACACTTATTTAAAGTATAAGTATAACACCACATTATTGGGCATGCAATGATTTTGAATAGATTTACGGTAAACAAGAAGTGTCTGCTGTTAGCAGCCTAGAGGGCTTAGATAGTCTCTTAAGGAGGATAGGAGGTTAAGATGATAAGAGGGTAGGTTACGGCAGCAACTAGTTTTACTTATCTTCATAACTTCCTATCCTCTTACCTTCTGCTATTCTTATCTTTGCCGTTGCCATTCGCAGTTTATTTGTAATTCGTCATTCGTAATTCGTAATTGCCGTTTCAGTGTCTTTTATTTTTGAGCCAGCGTCTTTTTGTATGAAGAAAAACACTATCGAACTTATAAAAGATATTACGCCTATTATTATATACGTTGAGTGAAAAGTAAATAAAATATTGCCGGCGTGAAAGTTTTTTGTTTCCTGGAGATCTCCTACGGCCGCAAGCAGAAGCGCGGCAACCGCGACGCCCATAGCCATTGAAACCTGCATAACTACCGACAGCAGCGCATTGCCTCCGCTTATCATATTGTCAGGCAGATCGATTAGCGTTAAAGCGTTTACCGCGGTGAACTGAAAAGAGTTTGCCGCTCCGAAAAGCGCGAACAAAACGAGTATTGCGATATAAGGAGTTGAGTTGTCGATCAGAGATATGGAAGCTACGAAAGCGCTCAGAAAAGCAGTATTTATGATCAGAAAGTTTCTATAACCGAATTTTGTAATTGCCGGCGTCACTACCGATTTCGCGAAAATCGCCGCAATGCCCATCGGGAGAAGAGTTGCCCCTGCTTTTGCCGGAGAATAACCTATCGCCGTCTGTAAAAACAAAGGAGCAAGAAACGGCATTGCGCCTCCCGCAAGCCTTGTGAAGAAGTTTCCGGTTATGCCTATCGCAAAACTTCTATTCTCAAACATTTTAAGATTAAAAAGCACGTTTTTCTTTTTTATTGAATATAAACAAAACGCCAGTATAAGTATTGCCGAAGTATAAAATATTATGATTCTTGATATGCCTAAGAAATTATTTCGCGCCGCGAAAGCAAAAAGCAGCAGAACAGCGCTGTCAAAAAGAACAAATCCCAGCCAGTCAAATTTAGCGGTTTCAAAAACTTTGATTTTCGGCATACAGTAAATCGCGGCTATAAAACACACAATACCTACAGGTATATTTATCAGAAATATCCAGTGCCATGAAGCGTACTGTACGAGAAACCCTCCGACCATAGGCCCTATCAGCGGGCCTATCAAAGCCGGAAGAACTATAAAACTTAAAATTTTTACATACTGGCTTCTCGGATATACTCTTAATACCGCAAGCCGCCCGACAGGTATCAGGAAAGCCCCTCCTATACCCTGCAATACTCTTGAAGCCGAAAGAGTAATAATTGAACCTGAAAGAGAACAAAGCAGCGAGCCGAACGTGAAAATAACTATAGCCGTCATAAATATTTTTTTTACGCCGAATTTATCGGCAAGCCATCCTGAAACCGGAAGAAAAACAGCTACCGACAGCATATAAGCAATGACAGTCGCCTGCATGCGGAGCGGATTTGCGCCGAAACTTTCGGCTATTGCAGGCAATGCGGTATTCAAAACAGAGCCGTCAAGCATCTGCATGAAAAAAGCCGTAGCAATAAGCCACGGAAGTAATTTAAATTGCAGGTCCTGAGAATGTTTGTTCATAATTGATGTTTTAGAAGCTGGGAAGTTGGGAAGCTGAGCAACGGCAAAGACTTTAACAATCACAGCTCCTCTCAGCTTCCCAGCTTCTGCCTTTTACATTCTGTTATATATACACTTCGGCATTACCTTCAAAATAAATCCGATAATAACCCAGCGTTTTGTAATATACGCCACCTGTTTTTTTGAAAGCAGAGCTTTGTATATTTGTTTTACGGCTTTTTCTACGGGCGCCACCCAAAACAAACCTTCGCCTTTTGCCATAGCGGTATCGACAAATCCGGGTCTGATATCGGTAACTATGATTGGTTTTTTTGATTTCACGGCTTTTTGTTTTAAAGATTCCAGATAATTTATCTGATATGCTTTTGTCGCGCCGTAAGAAGGACCTGTTCCGTCTCCTCTTAACCCTGCAACCGATGTAACAGCCGCAAAATGACCAAAACCCTGATTTTCAAAAAATCTGAAAACCCAGTCAGCTATGAAAGTGAACCCAGTCACATTTGTATCTATGGTTTCTTTTTCTATTTCAAAAATAAGTCTACCGTTAATATTGCCTGTTCCGGAGCTTAAAAAAAGAAGATCAAGCCCTCCGAGCTCCTTTACAAGCTCTTGAAGTTTCGCTTCGGTATCTTTTATATCCGTTATATCAAATTGTTTGGCAATAAAAGAGTCCGGCTTTTCATTTTTCAGTTCTTCAAGCAATTCTTTTCTTCTGCCGGTAATGCCGACAATATAGCCATTATCCGCCAGCTTTTTGGCAATGCCTTTTCCTATCCCGGAAGTTGCCCCGAGTACAATAGCTTTTTTCATAAGATCCTATTAAGATGCATAGACGCATAGATGCGCGGATGCGTAGTAACAGCTTTTTGTCGTTATGCCTTTGCCATGCGTCAATGCATCTACGCATCCATGCATCTTATTGCCGTTTTATTGATTTAACATATTTCGCAGTCTCTACCGCGTCTCTTGCATAAGCGTCTGCGCCGATTTCGTCGGCAAATTTTTTTGTTACCGCTGCGCCGCCAACTATTATTTTAGGCTGTACATGCGCCGTATTTTTTATTTTTATGACTTTTTCCATTTCCGGCATTGTTGTTGTCATTAAAGCGGAAAGCCCGATTGCTATTGGTTTAACTTCCTGCGCTTTGTCAACAATATCCTGCGCGTCAACGTCAATTCCCATATCTATAACTTCAAAACCGTAACTTTCAAGCACTGCGCATACAATATTTTTGCCGATATCGTGAACATCGCCTTTAACTGTCGCCATTATAACTTTTTCGGCTGACTGCGCTTCATTCTGTTTAAGCATTTTTTTAACGGCGGCGAATGCTGCCTGGGCAGCTTCTGCCGACATTATTATCTGCGGCAGAAAATATTCTTTTGCGGCAAATTTGTCTCCGACAAGGTTTAACGCTTCAAGCACATTGTCGTTAACGGTATTAAAAGGGTTTTTATCCGACTCTATTATTTGCGAAACTATCTTCGGTACGGATTCCTTGTTGCCGTTTAAAACTGCAAAATATAATTGCTTACCCAACGGCAGGAGGACTTCGTCCTCTTTTTTTAATACTGATTTTTTAAAAGAGGCGAACGCCTCCATATATTTCTTTGCGCCCGGGTCTTTATTGTCGAGCAAATCCTTAGCAAAGGTGTCGAAGACACCCCAGTCTTCATGAGGGTTGATTATCCCGAAATCAATGCCGGCTTCCAAAGCCATTTTCAAAAAAGTGGAGTTTATTGTCTGTCTTGAAGGCAGACCGAAAGAAACGTTGGAAACGCCTAGAAGAATTTTGCATTCCGGATACAATTTTTTTGATTCCTTGACGGCATTTAATGTTTCGTGAATCTGTTCCGGAGTCGCGCTTACGGAAAGCACAAGATAATCAAAAATTATATTTTCTCTTTTAACGCCATGCTTATCGGCAGCTTCAAGAATCTTGCCGGCTATTTTCAATCTTTCTTTAGCGGTTTTCGGTATTCCGTTTTCATCGGTTGTTAACGCAATTAATCCGCAGCCGTATCTTTTTGCAATAGGCATTATGGAGTCAAGCTTAGCTTGCTCGCCGTTAACCGAATTTATAAGAGGCCTGCCCGCGCAGTTTTTTACGCCCTCTTCCAAAGCTTTAGGATTGCTCGAATCTATGCTTAAGGGAATAGAAACGATTTCCTGTATTTGGTTTACCGCTTCGGTTAAAAGTTTTACTTCGTCAACGTTAGGCATACCCATATTAACGTCAAGCAGATTTGCGCCTGCCGCCGCCTGCGAGCGCGCTTCGTCTTTAACAAGCGCGAAAGAACCGTGAAGGAGCTCTTCCTGAAATTTTTTTCTTCCGGTGGGATTTATTCTTTCGCCTATAATTATCGGCCTTTTTATTTCATTTATATCAAAAGCTTTGTTTCTTGACGAGAGAAAAAATTTATTTTTAACATTTCGTTTTATCGGCGCTTTGCCTTTAAGTTCTTTTGAAAGAGCTTTTATGTATTCAGGATTAGTTCCGCAGCACCCGCCGAACATACTCACGCCGTAAGAATAAGCTTCAAGACTTGATTCAATAAATTCTTCAACAGTACCCGGAAAATGCGTTTCGCGATTTATTAATACCGGCATGCCTGCATTGGGTTTGAACGATATCGGAAGATTCGTATTTTCACAGAGAGTTTTTGCCATTTTTGCTAAATCTTTTGCGCCTACGGAACAATTAAGCCCGAGCGCGTCAACGCCGAGGTTTTCCGCCATTGTAAGAAAACTTAATATATCGCTTCCTGTAACAGTCATTCCGTCCTGCGAAAAAGTCATTTGGGCGATTACAGCGCCGTTAAAATTATCTTTTGCGGCTAAAATTGCTGCTTTAAGCTCTTTTATTTCAGTCATTGTTTCAATAATTATTATGTCGGCATTATGTTTTGCAAGCATTGATACCTGAAAAGCAAATGCTTCATAAGCTTTATCAAAAGAAAGCGTTCCCAAAGGCTCCACATATTCGCCGAGGGAAGAAATATCGCCGGCAACGATTATATCTTTTCCGCCCGCGGCTTTGCGTACAAGATTAACCCCTTCCCCTACTATGTCGGAAGCTTTATCAAAAAGATTGTGCTCTTTAAGCCTTATAGGATTTGCGCCGAAAGTGTTTGCAAGAATTATGTCCGAGCCGGCATTAATGTAAGAAGAATAAATTTCCGAAATCCTTTCCGGAAATTTAATATTGAGCTCTTCCGGTATTTCAACGTCGTCAAGATATTTTTTCTTCTGAAGCTGCGTTCCCGTCGCTCCGTCCATTATCAAAACACGATTTTGCAGCAAATCCAAAAAATCTTTTTTGTCCATTTTTATTTCTCTCTTTATACTTGTTCGTCATACCCGAGTGTCTCTATCGGGTATCCATGTTTGTTGTTAAAGAATCTAAGGAGTAAAGGAAATTTTAGTAAAAATGGATTCCCGATTAAAGCATTCGGGAATGACAAGTAAAGTTCTGTAAATTTATTACTTTTTACTTGTTATTTATTACTTGCCGTTCTAACTCCGATTATCGCCGACACAGACTTTTCAGGCTGCATTTGAAAAGAGGCAGTCAGGCTTATGCCAATTTGCTCTGCTCCTATCCATTTCAAAAAATCTTCCTGCGATTGGAGTTTCCAGTCTCCGTATCCCGGTGAAAATCTCTTTGAGACAATATTATTGTTATTTTCTTCAAACTCTTTAATCTGCGCATTTACCGTTTTTACGGCTTCTTCGGCCGCGACTGAACCTGACGCGTCTAAAATAATGGCTTTGAAAGTTTCTTTTTGCGCCATTAAATCATTCCGCTTTTTTTCAAGAGCCGCTCCGATTGTAACCGCGATTCCATATGACTTAAAACAGTTCGCAAAAAGCTTTGCAACCTGCAAACTTTCTATTTTATACCCGTTTGCAAAAGTTATAAAATTTTCAGATACAGTAATATTATCAAAAGCGATTACGGATTTCGGCGCAATAAGCTTTTGAGCGGTTTCAATATGCTCTTTTATCTGAATTTCAAGATTTTGAGCTGGGCGTTCGGATGTTTTAAGATAACCGAGTCTTTGCAATACCTCATCATAAGAAATTTTAATATTTGAAACATTTATATTCATGCATTTATTCTATCATATTTAATGATTATTTATAATTTACTATAATAATAAGACAAATTAGGCAGGAGGTTAAAAATTATGAGTTTTCTTTTTTTATGTATCATAGTGCTTGCTTTATTTATGTGGCATCTTGCGACAAGGGTATCTAATCTTGAAAAACGCATAAAAGATTTAAAAATTAAAGACGCGCATCCGGATAAACAGCCGGAATCCCAAAAGGCATTTGAGCCTGAAACAAATAAAGCCGCTGCCGAAGCTCATGTTATCGCAGCTAAGACGCAGACGCCGGTAATAAAAACAGCGATGCCTGAGCAGTCTAAACCTCAAACAGCTCCCGTTCAGAAGTCCCAGAAAAAAGCCGCGATAAACTGGGAAATTTTCACGGGCGTAAAACTTTTTGCGTGGGTTGGCGGATTTGCGGCTTTTCTGGGAATCGTATTTTTTACAAAGTATGCCATAGACAGCGGTTTTATAACTCCGCTGATGAGGGTGTGCGCCGGTTTTACAGCGGGTATTGCTTTGGTATGCGCCGGCCTTTTTATAAAAAACGAAAAAATTAAGACGACAAGCAATGTTTTTTGCGCCATAGGAATAGTTTTTGTTTATGTTTCGGCTTTTGCGGCGGGAAGCTTTTATGATATATTCAGTATTTTTGTAACATTTATAATAATGATAGCGGCGTCCGCCGGAGCATTCGCGATATCGGTTCATCAAAACGCGAAGTACATAGCTGTTTTAGCGGCAATCGGCGGATATCTTACGCCCATTCTTATTTCAACAGGAAGCGGCGCGATAGTTTCGCTTTCGGTCTATATGGCTGTTCTTACGGCTACGATAATGATGATTGCCGTGAAGAAAGAATGGGGTTTTTTAGTATGGCTTTCGGCAATAGGCGTTTATTTTATACTGCTTGCTCTTTCAATAAAAGGTTTTGTTTCTCTCAGAACTTACGATATGGCCGTAATATACTCGGGGTTTTGCGTATTATTTACCGCTTTTGCGGGATTTGTTTTGAAAAAATATAAATTTGAAGCTAAAAATTATGCGCTTGCGCCGTTTTTGTTTAATGTTTTTTCAATGTTTTTTGTTTTTGGCTTTTTCGGCAAAACTCAGTACTTGGCGCTTGCGCTTTTATCCTTAATAAACGCCTGCCTTCTTTTTATCACGGTGAACGGCAAATATTTCAAAAGCGGATATACTTTCACTTCCGGTTTTTCTTTTTTAATTTTATTTTTATGGACAAGTATACATATGAACCAGCGCGCTTTGTGGTTTGCTTTAGGCGCTTATTTTATATTTTTCCTTCTCAACGGCTTTTTGCCTTTGCTTGACGATAGCCGCAAAAAAATCCGGCCTTCGGTATGGCGCGGCATTTTTCCCGCGGCGCTGCTTTTTACGGCGGCAGTCTGCGTGGCAAAAGCTAATTTTGTTTATTTGGGCGTTTGGTCTCTGATTATTATTATTGCTCTTTTCGCTTTGGCGTATTCGGAAGTCACAAAAAATATATTTACGGGAATTTTAAGCGTTTTCGGCATATTTGTAACTATTTTGGTTTGGCTGGTTTCATCGCACGCCTCGACTTTTAACGAAATAAATTTTACGGCAATAATCTGCTTTTTCGCGTTCGGGGTGTTTTTGATGGCCGTTATACTGAAAAAGAAAGGAATTAAAGTTGCAGGGCTTCTAAATATTGAATTTCACCAAATGCCGAGCCAGCCTCTATATTCGTTATACAATATTTTATTTATATCGATTTTTTTTCTTTTATCGGTCGCCATGATAAAAGTGAAACCCGAACTTCCGAATGTTTTTATAGCTTCCGGACTGATAGTCTCATTTTTTGTAATATTGATGTCGCTTATAAATGAATCCAAAAAATTTACGGGCGTTTTGACCGCGGTTATTGCAATGTTTTTGATGCAGCTTTTATGGCAGACTTCTTATTTCACGCAGAGCGTTTACGTTTACGCAACGGCAAGCGCGTTGTATTTTTTTGTTTTCATATTCTTTTTCGTTTCCGTATTTCTGCTCAAAAAACATTTCATGCGTAAAAAAATGCCGTGGTTTGTAGCGGCCCTTGTCGGCGTTTTGCAGTGTTTTTTAATATATCTGGCTTCAAAAAATAATCCCGCAATTTCCCAATATTTGGGCGTGATTCCCGCGATTTTTGCCGTTATCTACGGCATAACGGCTTTATGCGTTATGAGATTGGAAGACGAATTCCGGAAAACCAGAGTGGCTATTTTTACGGCAGCCGCGCTGTTTTTTGTAACGCTGATTTTTCCGATGCAGTTCAAAACGCAGTGGCTGATAGTAGGGTGGGCGCTTGAAGCGGCGGCGCTTATAGCTTTGTTCAAACTTATTTCGTATAAACCTCTGAAATATTGGGGATTCTGGATTTTTGTTTTGGTATTTTTTAAGACTGTCGTGCCGGACGCTTATCTTTTTGAAGTTACGGCCGGAAGCATATTAAACTGGTATCTGTACTTGTATTCAATAGTAATAGTTTCAATGTTTGCCGGAGCTTCATTGTGGATGCCAAAAGATGAAAAACACGCGGGAATCAATAACAGAATAACTCTTTACACTCTTGCGACAATACTGCTGTTTGTGCTTTTAAACACGCAGATAGCGGCATTTTTTGCCGATGACGGACGCATTAGGTTCGATTTCAACAACAGTTTGGCGCAGGATATGTCATATACGCTTTGCTGGGGGCTTTTTGCTATAGGAATGTTTGTTTTAGGTATTATAAAAAAAGTCAAAGCAGTAAGAATTTCAGGGCTTATTCTTTTATCCGCAGCAACGTTTAAACTGTTCCTTCACGATTTATGGAATCTCGGCCAGCTTTACAGAATAGGCTCTCTGTTCGGCCTTGCGGTTATGCTTATTTTGGTATCTTTTTTATATCAAAAATACGTGATGAAAAAAGAGTGAAAAGCAGAAGCTGAGAGAGCTGGGAAGCTGGGAAGTTGAGAGGAGCTATGGTTGTTTTGTCTTTGATGCCGCCATTGTCTTTGCTCAGCTTCCCAACTTCCCAGCTTCTCAGCTTCTAAAATGGAAAACAAATGATAAAAAAACTTGCATTTTCATTTTTGTTTGCGGTTTTTTATTCGGGATTTGCGTTTTCTGACGGTGTTCGGCCTTATGCCGGGTTTAAAGGCGCGGTTTCTGTTGTTCAGTCCGGCTTTGATTTGGGGGAGTACCGCTGGGTGCCAAACCCTTTTGACAACGGATACTCCCGTATCCGTTATGATGAAAGCACGGGCTTTATTTTTTCAGGAGCAGCGGCACTCGGAGTCAAATTTAACAGCATGAGATTTGAAGCGGAATATACTTACAGAGCGCCTGCCGAACAGCAATACGATTATTTTCCGGATGTCAGGCAGGAATCCGGAACTGTGCTGCTAAACTTTTTATACGATTTCGCGTCTTCCCAGAAATTTCATTTTTATGCCGGCGGCGGCCTTGGCGCAACATTTGTAAAAAATGACGTAAAGTATGAAGGCGTTAAAAAGAAAACGAGTTTTGCTTTAGGGGTTGATTTAGGCGTTTCCTTTGAAGTCGCGCGGCGGTTAAATCTGGATACGGGTTTAAAGCTCACATATCTCGGTAATATGTATTTAAAAAATACTGATTATTTTATGACCGCGGCAGATTTATATCTAGGATTAAGATATACGATTTAGAGACACAATTACGGATGACGAAAAATTTAAAGTATAGTTAACATTGCGCTAAAAATTCTATTGGCAATCTCTTCCATACCTGCATCGTTCGGATGCATGGCAACACCGGCATGTTCGTATTCGTCAAGAGCTTTATATTGCGGTAAATTTAAAGGATGTAACTCAACAAGCGGGACATGTAATGCAGCGGCAGCTTGCTGTGCTCCGGGAACTGTTACGCCTCCCCAGAATGACGTACAGAGCAAAACTTGCACACCGGGACGCGCAGTACGGATTGCCGTAATAAGCTGTTCCAGCGCATTTTGATACCCGATTGCCGTTATTGCACCGGGAACATTTTCGCCTAATTGCAGGCTTACAACATCAGGGTCAAACCTTTTCACTTCATTTATAATATATGAAAACAGTGATGAATAGTCATAAGGCGGCTCATGTGTACAGTCTCTTTCAAAAGGCGCAATATTGAAAAGGTTATACTCATACGGTCCGAACATATCATTTATGTTTTTCTGAAGTATATGCGCATAGTCTTTTTCCGGTGAAGACGCCGCCATTCCGTGATTGTTTAACCAGCCTATTGAAGGGCTTGGACCACTCTGCAGAATTGAATTCCCGCAAAGCATTATTTTACGCCCCTTTATAGGTTTATTAATGGCAAAAGTTATGGAAGAAGACATCACGCCCTCATAAGACGCCGATATGCTTCCGTCTCCCATTTTTGACGTATCGGCGGTAAATACCGTTGAAGATGCGGGATTTACGTCA
>JGI24705J35276_12238733_pt1 | contig 47947 bp, 50 predicted proteins | sample TergutNt197P4_FD_35276 | JGI IMG/M metagenome (IMG submission 35276) | reverse complement strand
TGATAATGTAATTAATTATTTTTTAAGTTTATTCATTTCTATTGATATTTTTGTAGATATTCCTATAATTCCAACTGGTATTATAATTATAAGATATGGTAATGCATACCTAGATTTCGCTTCCCATATTGTATGGAATAAAAATCCACCTATAAATATTGTCATTAAATACATAATGTTTATATCTGTTTGCTTTCCGTATCTTAAAACATATATAATTACTCCTGCATATATTACAATACTAATTGCTTTTCCATAATATATAAGCATGTTGTATATTTTTCCATCACAAAAGCTACTGTATATTCCATCGCTTTTTTCAACAACTTCTTCCCACTCTCCCTCTCTTGCAATCCCTGTAGGCATGTTATAATATACGCTCTGATAAGTGGTTTCGGCCCACATCGACACCGTCTTTCTTAAATAAAATTGAACGGTATATCCTGGATGTGAACTAAAATAACTTAATCTTTCTTTTATTTTTTTTGAATATTCCTGTTTTCCTTTTTCTGGATTGTTTAAAACAATCTTATCTATATCCCCATTATACCATCCGTTTGCCCTGTATGGGTTTTCAGCCATTCCCATATAAATCCACATATTTGTTGGATATGGCTTGTTTTCCCATTCATATTTTTTTTGTATGTATTTTACAAATAAAACGCTTGGGCATACCGATATTATTATAAAAAGAATTATACAAAATATTTGAAGAATTTTCTGTTTTAAATCTGTCTCTTTTATTGAATTTATAAAATTTAACAATAAATAAATTACTCCTGCTATAAAAAATATTAAATAATTTGTTTTAATAAAATACGCAAACCCCATAAAAATCGCCGATATTATTATGTATAGTGCTCTCCTCTTTTCTGCATATTTCATTAGCAAATACACGCTTACAAGGGTTGCAAATAATCCTATGTAATCCGCATACACATATGTTGATAATAACAATAACGGGAAAAGTGTTAACAAGATAACAAAAAACAGCATTTCATTTTCTATGTATTTATTTGCCAATTTCCTAAATATTAAATATAACATTCCCATAGACATTAAATTACATATCATGTTTATATATTGGATTAATTTAAAATCTGTAGTATTAAATAATTTGTAGATTCCAGCAAAAAAATGAGTTCCTCCTATTTGTTGTACACAAAACTGAAGATACTCATTTTCTTTTAAATTGCTATTCCCCTCTGATATTTGAACAGCTATGTCGTTTATAATTTTCGCATCATCTATCAGCTCTATTTTATATTTATTTATCCAAATTATATTTACAAATATATAGCAAACTATTCCAGCCGTAATTAATATGGTTTTTATTTTCTTATTTAATTTATTATTAGTTTTTCTTATTAATAATATTATTAATAATGGTATTGCCGTAAAAAAGATAAAGCTGAATATGTTTGTTACACTATATTCAACTCCTTCATAATGATTAATTTTCACGTTAATTACTAATGTTGTTGCCAAAATTATAATTGCAACAATTGTTAATAATCCATATACTAATCCTTTAGATAATTTTAATATCATTTTTATTCCTTTATTTTTTCATATGTTTTGTAGAAAATGCTTTGTTTTGCTCTGCTATTTCTAATGCATATTTTTCTTCTTCAGACAATATATATGTCGATTTTTTATTTTTTATTGGTTTTGCATATATGTTTGAATATTCCGAACCATATAATCCATTCAAAACCACTCCATTATTATGTCTGTCTAAAATCGCTATTGCAAAACTTAGATCACTTCCTACATCTTTAAATGCATTGTATCTAACCAATCCTATTTTTTGTATACAAGTTGATAAGTCCTTGTCTAGTTGGGTATAATATGCTTTTATTTCTACATTATCTTTTTTTATTTCTATTACATCATTTAAATACTTTTTTAGCATTTCGTCTAGGTTTTTCCCGTTTCCCAGTTTTTTCATAAACGATATATATTTTCTATTCATTATAGTTATTACTGCTATGCCAACACAAACTAAAATCAATAATATTATATTTAATATAAATGATGTTAATAAAAAATTGTCTGTTTTTATATATTCTAATAAATTTTCCATTCTCTCCGCCCTACTTTATTAATTCTAAAATTCTGTTTAAATCATTATGTGATGTATATTGTATAATTATTTTTCCTTTTCTCTCACCATGGTCGATTTTAACTTTTGTTCCAAAAAAACCTTGGAATGTGTCTTCTATTTCTCTGTACATTGGTAAAAATCTGTCTTGTTTTTTACTTACATTTTTTCTTACATTTACTTTTTTCTCAACCATTCTAACAGAATCTCCAGATTCTATTATATGTAGTGCCATCTTGTATTGTCTTTCTGGGTCTTCTATTCCCATTAAAGACTTGCAATGGCCTTCTGTTAGTTTGCCCTGAAGCGTTAATTCTATTACTCTTTCATCTAAATTTAATATCCTCACTGTATTTGCTATACCACTTCTGCTTTTTCCTATTAATTCAGACACTTGTTGCTGTGTTAGTCCATGTTCGTCCATTAATGCTCTTATTCCTCTGGCTTTTTCTATTGGATTTAAGTCTTCTCTTTGTATGTTTTCTATTAGCGAAATTTCTTTATTTCTTTTTTCGTTCCCTTCTCTTACAATCGCTGGAATCTCTGTTAATCCTGCTTCTTTTGATGCTCTCCATCTTCTCTCTCCCGCAATAATTTGATAATAGTTTTCTTTTTTCGATACTATTATTGGTTGAATTACCCCATATTCTTTTATTGATTTTGCAAGTTCTTCTATTGTTTCTTCATCAAATCTTTTTCTTGCCTGATTTTTATTTGGTTCAATTTCACTTAATTTTAATGTTTTAACAAGTTCATTGTTTTCAACTTCTTCTGTAATTTGTGTGCTAAACAATGCGTCCAGCCCTTTCCCTAGCCCTGTTTTCTTTGCCATTTTCTATTCTCCTTTCAACTATTTTCTCTAGTCTCTAGTTTCTAGTTTCTAGTCTCTAGACATTATTTCTTTTGCTAACTTCTCATAACATTTTGCACCTTTCGATCTAGGGTCATACACCGATATTGGCATCCCAAAACTTGGTGCTTCGCTAAGTTTTATATTCCTTGGTATTACGGTTTTATATACTTTATCGTTAAAGTGTCTTTTTACTTCCTTTACCACTTGATTTGAAAGATTTGTTCTAATGTCGTACATTGTTAATACCGCACCTTCTATTTCCAATTCTTTATTAAGATGTTTTTTTACAAGATTAATAGTGTTTAATAGTTGCCCTAATCCTTCAAGCGCATAATATTCACATTGTATAGGAATTAAAACTGAATTTGCTGCAGTAAATGAATTTAATGTTAATAATCCTAATGATGGTGGGCAATCTATTATAATAAAATCAAATTCATTTTTCACTTTATCTAGTTTTTCTTTTAATCTATATTCTCTAGACATTTGTGAAACAAGTTCAACTTCGGCTCCTGCAAGGCTTACATTAGACGGACACAATTTTAATGTTTGAACACATGTATCTTGTAGTGTTAGTTTTATGTCAACATCATTTATCAATACGTCATATACAGAATTTTCTATGTTTTTTTCAATTCCTAATCCACTTGTTGCATTTCCCTGTGGGTCACAATCAATTAATAATACTTTTTTTCCTTTTTTTGCTATAATAGTGCTTATATTAACTGCAGTTGTAGTTTTTCCTACTCCACCTTTTTGATTTGCTATTGCTATTATTTTTCCCACTTAAATTTCCTCCTAATTTATTACTATATAATAATATAAAAATTTTTGTAGTATGTCAATGGTTTTTACTAAAATGAACATTGGGGACGTGCCTAAAATGTTCATTTTGAACATTTGGGGACAGGCTTCAAATGTTTGTTTTTAGCCGTCATTTGCCAATTTTAATGGATTTATGTGGTTCTTTTTATAATTATAATAACTCTTTCAAAGTCGTGTATCTTTATTTTCTCAATTATTTCAATCTCTCCACCAAATCGCTCTATTGTGGGTTTTGCTTCTTCTAATTCAATTTCAAAATTCGGCCCTTTCATACATATTGCTTTTCCACTTGTTTTTAAAAATGGTAGCATATATCCTATAATTACTTTCAAGCTTGAAACCGCTCTTGTTACTGCTATATCATATTTGTTTCTGTGTTCTTCTTTTTTTAATAAATCTTCTGCTCTAGCATGAATTACTTCTATATTCTCTAATTTCGTTTTTTCTATAAATTCTTTTATAACATTTAACTTTTTATTAACTGAATCTATTAAAGTTACTTTGCTTTCCTTGTTCGTTATTTTCAATGGTATTCCAGGAAGTCCTGCTCCTGTACCTATGTCTATTATCTTATTTCCATTCTCAATGTGTTTATTTATTGTTAAAGAATCTATGAAATGTTTCACGATAAACTCTTCTTCATTTCTTATTGCTGTTAGGTTTATTCTTGTATTCCATTCTAAAATATGACCCATGTATTTATAAAACCATTCTATATCCTCTGTTTCTATTCTAATGTTGTTTTTTTCACATTCTTCCAAAAAGTTTTTTTCAAAATCAATTAAATTCATACCATCTCCTCTTTTCTGCTAATCTGTTCTAAATATATTAACAACACATTAATATCTGCTGGCGAAACTCCAGATATTCTCGATGCTTGTCCAATTGAGTATGGCTTAAATTTACTTAATTTCTGTCTTGCCTCTATTCTAATTCCTTTTATTTTTTCATAATCTAAACTCTCTGGCAATATTTTTCTTTCTAATTTCTTAAATACTTCAACTTGTTTTTGTTGCATTTCAATATATCCTTCGTATTTTATCATTATTTCTACTTCTTCTTTTACTTGTCTGGCCAATTCTGGCCTGTTTTCATCTATTTTTTCCAACACGTCATATGTAATTTCTGTTCGTTTCAATAAATCTGCTATTTTTGTTCCTACTGCAATTTGACTTGTTCCACAGGAAACTAGAAGCTCATTTACTTGTTTTGACGGCTTTATTGTGGTTGCTTTTAATCTTTTTATTTCTTTTTCTATTTCTTCTTTCTTTATTAAAAACCTTTTATACCTTTCTTCAGATATTAAACCTATGTTATATCCTTTTTCTGTAAGCCTTAAATCTGCATTGTCTTGTCTTAATAACAGCCTGTATTCTGCTCTTGATGTCATCATTCTATATGGCTCCACTGTGCCTTTTGTTACTATGTCGTCTATTAAAACCCCTATATATGCATCTGACCTATCTAAAATTAATGGTTCGTTACCTTTTATTTTTTGAACTGCATTAATTCCTGCAATTATTCCTTGTGCTCCCGCTTCTTCATACCCAGATGTTCCATTAATCTGGCCTGCAAAAAACATTCCTTCTATATTTTTTAATTCTAATGTGCTTTTTAGTTGTGATGGCTCTATACAGTCATATTCTATTGCATATGCCGGCCTTGTAAATTCTGCATTTTCTAGCCCAGGTAGCGTTCTATACGCTTCAATTTGCACTTCTTCTGGTAAAGATGAGCTCATCCCTTGAATATACATTTCTTCTGTATCTATACCAACTGGCTCCACAAATACTTGGTGTCTTTCCTTGTCTGCAAATCTTACCACTTTATCTTCTATAGAAGGGCAATATCTTGCACCTGTTCCTTCTATAACCCCTGCAAACATTGGAGAACGGTGTATATTCTTTTTTATAATATCATGTGTGTTTTTATTAGTATAGGTCAACCAACATGGTATTTGTTCTATATTTTTTACTGTATTGTCAAATGAAAATGGAAGTAAATCATTGTCTCCATTTTGTATTTCCATTTTTGAGAAATCTATACTTTTTTTATTAATTCTTGCTGGCGTTCCTGTTTTAAATCTTTGTATGCTAATGTTCATTTTTTTTAACGCTTCTGATAGTTTGTTTGCTGGAAATACTCCGTCTGGCCCGCTTTCGTAGGCAGTCTCTCCTATAAATATTTTTCCTTTCAAATATGTCCCTGTACATATAATTACACTATCTATTTCATATATTGCACCTAGGTTTGTTTCAATTGATTTTACTTTATCGTTTTCTACTTTAATGTCTACTATCTCTGCTTGTTTAATATATAGGTTCTCTTGTTTTTCTAAAGTGTGTTTCATTTCTGTCTGATATCTTTTTCTATCTGCTTGTGCCCTTAAAGAGTGTACTGCTGGCCCTTTTGACATGTTTAACATTCTTAATTGTATCATTGTTTTGTCTATATTTTTTCCCATTTCACCACCAAGGCTATCTATTTCTCTTACAAGATGCCCTTTTGATGTTCCTCCTATGTGTGGGTTGCACGGCATATTTGCCACAATATCTAGACTTAAAGAAAATAATAATGTTTGCATGCCTAATCTAGCCGACGCAAGTGCCGCTTCACATCCAGCATGCCCAGCTCCTATTACTGCTATATTATATTTTCCTGCTTTATAACTCATTTATATCTCCATTCTATTAATATTATTTTCCCAAGCAAAATTTAGAGAAAATTTCTTTAATTATATCTTCTGTAACTGTCTCTCCAGTTATCTTTCCAAGCTCTTCTAATATTTCTTTTAAATGTGTTGATATTATATCTATTGGCATTCCTGCCATAATTGTTTCTCTTGCTTTTTTTAAATTTTCTCTTGCATTGATTATTAATGTTTTATGACGCATATTACTTACTATTATTTCTCCCTCATTAGCAATTTCATTTAGTTTGCATTGGTTAATAATCTCTTTATATAGTTTTTCTATTCCGTTACCTGTTTTTGCCGATATTTCTATTATTGGCTTGTTTATTTTTTCTATTTCTTCTCTCTCTATTTTTTTCTTTAAATCTACTTTATTTAATACAATTATTGTGTTTTTTTCTTTCACCATTTTTAGTATTTCTTTATCTTCTTTACTCAACTCTTTTGCAATATCGAATATTGCTATTATTATATCGCTGTTATTTGCTATTTCTAATGCTCTTTTTACTCCTATTTTCTCTACTTCATTATTAGCGCTTCTTATTCCTGCTGTGTCAATTATTTTCAATGGAACGCCTTCTATTGATATATACTCTTCTATAGTATCTCTTGTTGTTCCAGGTGCTTCTGTAACAATTGCTCTTTCTTCTTTTAATATTGTGTTTAATAAAGACGACTTGCCTGCATTTGGTGTCCCTATAATAGCTGTTTTTATTCCATCTCTCAAAATTTTGCCTGTATAGAAGCTTTTCTCTAGTAAATGAAGTTCTACCTCTACTTCATCTAAAACTTTCAAAATTTGCGTGTTTGTGGTCTTTTCAATGTCATATTCTGGATAATCTATTGTTGCTTCTATATTTGCCATAACTGATATCGTTTTATCTCTTATTTCTTTTATTTTCTCTGATAATTTTCCTTCTAATTGGGATATTGAAACTTTTGCTTCTTTATCTGTTTTTGCATTTATTACATCAATTACAGACTCTGCTTGTGTTAAGTCTATTCTTCCATTTAAAAAAGCTCGTTTTGTAAATTCTCCAGGTTCTGCTAAAACAGCACCATTTTCTAAACATAATTCTAATATTTTGTTTAAAACAACCACTCCGCCATGTGCATTAATCTCGCAAACATCTTCTGTTGTGTAGCTTTTTGGCGCAAAAAAACTAGATACCAATACCTCATCTATTATATTTCCAGTTTTAGGATTTACTATTTTCCCATATTTTATTGTATGTGTTTTTCTTTTCTTTTCTTTATTCTCTGGAACAAATATTTTATCTATTATGTTAAATGTTTCTTCACCGCTTATTCTAATAATTCCAATCCCACCTATTCCAGGCGAAGTAGCTATTGCAACAATTGTATTCATTAAAGCTTTTATTCCTTCCTAAATCGTTCTTTTTATTATTAATTTATAATATCATTCTCTTTCAAAATCTTTTTCTTTTGCTAATAATAATTCTCTTATTTTTTCTAATCTCGAAATATATTCTTCTGTGGTTAGAACTGTTTCAGACGGATTATCTACTCCAGTATGTGTTATTTTTTTTCCTTTCGAATTTATTATTGCTTTTCTAAAAAGTGCGTTTTTTATTAACCCTTCATTTCCATTTATTCCGTAGGCTCTATCCAGTAATTCCTGATACTCCTGGCTGTGTCTTCCAATTATTTGCCCTTTCCAATATAAAACCTGAGCTTTTCTCCAATCTGTTGCTCTTCCTGCCTTATATGCATCAATTCCCCAGTATTCCTGAACTATTTTTCTTATTTCTTCATCTTTAAACTTTAATGATTGTAAAAATCCTTCCATGCTTTTACAATTAACTCCATCTATTGAAAAGCTGTGTGGAAATAAATTAGATAATATTCCTGTATTTATATCTTTATATGATATATCTAGGATTTCTTCTACCATATTCTTTCTCCCTTTAAAAAAGCCAAAGATTTTAGATAATGCAAGAATATGACTGTTCGAAGCCTGTCCCCGAATGTTCAAAATGAACATTTGAGAACCGTCCCCGTTGTTCATTTTCTTGCATAAATCTGATCTTTGACCTCAAATTTATATTTTTTATATCTATTTTAATTTTACTACTATTTTTCTATATGGCTCTTCTCCTATGCTGTATGTTTCTATTTTATCTTCTTCTTGTAATCTTGTATGTATTATTTTTCTTTCATATGCAGACATTGGCTCTAATGTTACCGATTTTTTTGTTTTTATAACAGAGCTTGCGACCTTTCCTGCTAGGCTTTGTAGGTCTTTTTCTCTTTTTTGTCTATATCCATTAATATTTAATAATACTTTTATATTTTCTTTCCCATTTTTTGTAGCTATATTTGTTAATATTGTTTGAAAACTATTAAGTACTTCTCCTCTGTATCCAATTAAATACCCGATGTCATCTCCATCTAAATCAACACATATATTTCCTTCTATTTCTTCTATTTTATATTTTACTTTTGGAGTTGGAAGGCTTTTTATAAAATTATCTAAAAATGTTTTCAATTCGTTTATTATTTTACTTACGTCTACTTTTTCGCTTTTTTCTGTTTTCTCTTTTTTCTCTTCTTTCTTATTCTCTTTTTTAGATTCTGTTTTTCCTTTTATTGCACCTTCTTTTAGTTTTACTTCTACTTTAACAACCCTTGGTGTTAAAATACTAAAAAAGCTTCTTTTATCTTCATCTTCTAGTGTTTTTATTTCAAGTTTTGTTCTTGATACTTTTAGTTCAGAAACCGCTTTCTCAATAGCTTCATTTGTTGTTTTCCCCTCGAAAACATATGTCTCTTTATTGTTCATTTTTTGCCTCCTTTGAATCCATATATTTGTTTATTATTAATCTCTCACCAATCATAAGTAAATTGCTAACTAGCCAATATAAGGCAAGTCCCAATGGTGCAATTAAAGCAATCATAACAGACATTACTGGCATCATAAGCATCATATTTTTATTCATTTCTTCCATTGCATCTGCCTGTTTATTGTCTTTATTCTCTTCTCCTGTTACCACTATTTGGGTTGCATTTTTTTCTTTTAGTTTTTTAGTCATACTCATTGTTAGTCTCATAGAGAAAATTGATGTAATAACGTACATTACTGGGATTATAAATACTTTCCAGTTTGTATAATTTTGTGATGCAACATCGCTTAAATCTAATGTTAGAAAATCCATATTTATTCTAACATTTTCATCTTCTGCAGACTTTTCTTTTATTATTGCTATTTCTTTATAGTTCATATTTTTGCTTTCTTCTTGCAATTCTTGTGTATATTTGTCTATTATTTCAGGTTCTATATGTTTCATATATGTAAGCGGTCTGCTTACTAAAAAGAATATTGATAATATTATAATAAATTGAATTATTGAGCTTAAACAACCACTAAAAGGGCTTGCCCCTTCTTCCTTATACGCTGCCATTACTTCTTGGTTTAATCTTACTGGATCGCTTTTATATTTTTCTTGAATTTCTTTTACTTTTCCTTGAACCTTTGATGTTTTTTTCATAGTTACTTGCTGTTTTACTGAAATTGGTAACATTACTAGTTTCAAAAGAACTGTAAAAATAATTATAGCTATTCCATAATTATTTACTATTTCATAAATTGCATTTAAAACATAACCAAATGCATTTGCAAAAAAACTAAACATATTCTCTCCTCTTTTACTTTAACGGGTCATATCCTCCTTTTGAAAAAGGATTGCACCTTAATATTCTTCCTAAGCCTTTTAAACATCCTTTTATTATCCCATACTTTTCTATTGCCTGTTTTGTATATTCAGAACAAGTTGGTTCATATTTACAATGAATGCCTATATGCCCGTAGATATGGAGATATATTCTTTTTATAAAAATTGATTATTTTAACAAAAAAATTTTTCATGTTTTTAATTAAATATATTAGATTTTTTAAATATATTGAAAAAATCTTCTTTTATATTGTAAAAGTTAATTTCATCAATGTTTTTATTTTTATTTAAAATAATTAATATATTATATCCTGTCTTTATATCTTTTTCATAGTTTTTGTAATTTTCTCGAATTAGCCTTTTTACTCTGTTTCTTTTAACAGCTTTTCCTGTTTTTTTCTGAACAGCAATTCCTATTTTATTATAATTTAATTTATTCATATATATATACATATGTATATATGTTCCGCCATAAAACTTTCCTTTAGAAAAAGCTTGTTTAAATTCATAATTTTTTTTAATAGTTACGGTTTTCTTCATTTTAATTTCCAGCCTTATTTGGCAATAAGACTTTTTCTTCCTTTATTTCTCCTTGATTTTAGCACTTTTCTCCCTGCTCTTGTCTTCATTCTTTGTCTAAAACCATGAACTTTATTTTTTTGTCTTTGTTTTGGTTGATATGTTCTTTTCATTTTGCACCTCCTATTTCCATTAATTCGTAAAATAAATTATACTATATTTTTATTACAAAAGTCAATCTTTTCACATAATTTGTTAAAAATAACTTATATAGATGTTTCACTTCATTTTGTAATTCAGCTGGGTGTGTTTGACTTTTTATGTAAACAGTGTTATAATATATATATAATTTTACATTTATATGTGTTTTCTTTTTGTTATTTAAACTTAAAAACTATTGCTAAATTAAAGGAGACGATTATGTCAGATGTAAAACCAACTAGAGTGTCTTTAATTGCTACATTTGAAGGAGGGCGGTCTTTTCGCTTTTGGGAAGTCTCACAAAATAAAGACTTTACCGTTTCTTCTTTTATAGACGGCGTATTGGTAATTATACCATCTCGTGGTACTACAATTAATGAAATTGTAGAACTTGCAGTTGGATCTTTTCATGAAGAATCCAACATGGCTTTAAAAGTAAATGAAGCGTTTTTCCCAAACGCAGATAAACCACTCGTACCAATTGAGAGTATCACTTTCATTTTCAATGGTGTTAAGATTACAGTAACATCTGAAACTACTATTGAAAAGGCTCTCGAACAGTTGGTAGAAGGGTTTCGTATCTATTCAAGTGGTAAAAACTGAAACTCTCTAGTAAATCACTACAATTGACAAAACACCCGCTCTTGCGGGTGTTTTTCTTAGCTATTCAAATAAAGTGAGCTACGGATAAGTTATGCAACTGCGAACCGATTAATCTTTTTTTTATTTTCACTTGATATTTTGCCATATCTTTGATATTATATGAATTAATTATATTATTACGGAAGCTCAAGTTTTCCACATATTGTTAATTTAAAATTTTCTTAATTTTTAAACACTTTTACACAAGTTTGTGGATAACTATGTGGATAACTATATTTTGAAAGGATGGTTTTTTTAATGTTACCAGATAAAAGCGAACTATTAACTAAAGCAAAAGATTTATTAAAAGACGAAATGACAACAATATCATACACTACATGGATTAAAAGCTTAGAAATAAAATCTGTAACTGATACTAAAATTACCTTAGTAGCTCTTTCAAAAATGCAAAAAGATGCCATTGAAACCCGTTTATTTGATTTAATTTGTAATACTTTTAATTTTATTACAAATAAAAATTGTGAAATAATAATTATAGATAAATCTGAAGAAACTTTGGTAGAAGATAATATTCAAAACACAAATACTTTTACCAATACAGAAAACTACTCAACTAGTTTTCTAAATCCAAAATATACTTTTGAAACTTTTATTACTGGTAACAATACATTTGCTCAAGCTGCTGCATACGCAGTAGCCGAAGCACCAGCTACTACATATAATCCATTATTTATATATGGCGGTGTAGGACTTGGAAAAACACATTTAATGCATGCAATTGGTAATAAAATATTAAAAGACAACCCTAAATCAAAAATTCTTTATGTAACATCTGAAAAATTTATAAATGAGCTTGTAAATTCTATAAAAGATGCTAATTTTAAAAACGAAATTTTTAGAAATAAATACAGAAGTATAGATGTATTGTTAATAGACGATATTCAATTTATTTCTGGTAAAAAAATGGGACAAGAAGAATTTTTCCACACATTTAATGCTCTTCATCAAGATGGTAAACAAATTATAATTTCAAGCGACAGGCCACCAAGAGATATTCCTTTACTTGAAGAACGTTTAAAATCAAGATTTGAATGGGGGATATTGGCAGATATTTCAATACCAGATTATGAAACTCGTTTAGCTATACTTAGAAAAAAAATTCAGCTTGAAAAAATTATTATAGATGATTTTATATTATCTGTAATTGCAACTAAAATAGACTCAAATATTAGAGAATTAGAAGGTGTTCTTAACAAAATAACTGCTTATGCTTCTTTAACACATAGTCCAATTACAATCGAAATGGCAGAAAAAGCAATAAACGATGTTGTTCTTCAAAAAGAAAAAATAATATCTTCAGATTATATTCAAGAAGTTGTTGCTAAATATTTTAATATAAATAAAAACGATTTAATATCATCAAAAAAATCAAACGATATTGCATATCCTAGACAAATTGCAATGTATCTTTGCAGATCAATTATAAATATGTCTTTCAAAAAAATAGGTGAGGCATTTGGTAATAGAGACCACACAACAGTAATGCATTCTTGTGCTAAAATAGAAAAAGAAATAAAAGAAAACCCAAACACAAAACTAATTATAGAAAGTGTGCAAAACATTGTTCAAGATATAAAGTGAAGTTTGTTTTTCCACACAACTATGTTAATAACCATGTTTACAATAAGTTAATAACTCTAAATTCACAAATGAATGTGAATTTGGTGGAGAAAAATTTAAGTTATTCACACAATTTTACACATCAATTTTATTAGTAATAAAAATCTTTTCATAAGATTTCCACTAAATCCACATTACCTACTACTACTACTACTATATATATTTAATAAAAAGGAGAGAAAAAAATGAAATTTTCATGCGAAAAAGAAAGCCTTATAAAAGGGATTAATTCAGTTATAAACGCTGTACCAAGTAAAACTACAATGCCAGTACTTGAAGGAATATTAATTCAAACTAATAATAATTCATTAAAATTAACAACATATGATTTAGAAATAGGAATTGAATATGTTTTAGAAGGGAATGTAAAAGAACAAGGCAATACTGTTGTAAATGCAGTAATGTTTAGTGAAATAATTAGAAAGCTACCAGACACAGAAATAAACATAAGTATAAATGAGAGTAATTTACTGGAAATAGAATGTGAAGGCTCTTTATATAAATTAGCAGTAATGAACCCAGATGAATTTCCTGAATTACCAAAAATAAACATAGACAATTCTATAGAAATAGAACAAACTATATTAAAAAATATGATAAGAAAAACTATATTTGCAGTTAGTACAGAAGAAAATAGGCCAATATTTACAGGTTGTTTATTTGAAGTAATAAATAATAAATTAAACGTAGTAGCTGTAGATGGATATAGAATGGCAGTAAAAAGTAATTCTATAAATGAAAAAGCCAGCGGTTTTAGTAGTGTAATACCAGGAAAAACATTAAACGAAGTAAATAAAATAATAACAGATTCTTTAGATAATATAAGAATAGGAATTTCAAAAAATCAGGCATTATTTGAAATGGAAAATTGTAAAATTGTAACCAGATTATTAGAAGGTGAATTTTTAAAATATTCAAGCACAATTCCAACAACATGGGAAACAAAAATAAAAGTAGATAAAAATAAATTACAAGAATGTTTTGAGCGAATTATATTAATATCTGCATCTTCAATAGAAAAAGAAAAAAAATATCCTGTAAAAATTAAAATAGAAATAGGGAAAGTAGTAATTTCTTGTGCAAATCAGCTAGGAGACGCAAAAGAAGATATAACAGTGGAAACTGAAGGAAAAGAATTGGAAGTTGGTTTTAATCCTAAATTTTTCTTAGATGCATTAAAATCAATAGATGACGAAGAAATTTATATAGAATTTGGTACAAACAGGTCACCTTGTATAATAAAACCAATAGATGATAATGGAGACTATATTTATATGATATTACCAATAAAGATGAAGGAGTAATTTTAATAAAATAATGTACATAAAAAAAATAAAATTAAATAATTTTAGAAATTATGAAAGTCAGGAAATTGAATTTAATAACAATATAAACATTATTTATGGAAATAATGCTCAAGGAAAAACCAATATAATAGAAGCAATATTTTTGTGTGCAATGGGGAAATCTTTTAGAGATAAAAAAGATAAAGACTTAATAAAATTTAATGAAACAGCTTCAAAAATAACGCTTTTTTATGAAAAAAAAGATAGAACACGGAAAAATAGATGTAGAAATAAATAATCAAAAAACATTTTTTATAAATGATGTAAAACAAAATAAAACAAGCGACATAATAGGAAAAATAAATGTAATTATATTTACACCAGATGATATAGAAATTATAAAAGGTGGACCACAAAGACGAAGAAAATTTATAGACATGCTAATTAGTTCATTAAGACCAAACTATATAGGTATTTTAAATGAGTATAATAAAATAATAGAACAAAGAAACACATATTTAAGGCAAATATACTTAGAAAATAAAGAAAAATCAATACTTGATGTATGGGATGAACAGCTTGCAACTTGCTCTGCAAAAATATACGAATATAGAAAAGAATATACAAATAAAATTTATGAAAAAATAGGAAAAATACATAATACAATAATAAAAGAAAATGAAGAAATAAGAATAAAATATATTTCTAATGGAAGCAGTAAAGAAATTTTTCTTGAAAACTTAAAAAAAACAAGAGAATTAGATATAAAGCGAGGATTTACTGGAACAGGAATACATAGAGACGATATAATTATATATATAAATGGAAAACATGTTTCAATATTTGGTTCTCAAGGACAACAAAGAACAACAGTGCTTACATTAAAATTATGTGAACTTAATATAGTAAAAGAAGAAATAAATGATGAACCAATATTATTATTAGATGACTTTATGTCAGAATTAGATAAAAACAGAAGAGAAAACTTTTTAAAAAATATAAAAGAAAATCAAGTAATTATAACATGTACAGACAAAATAAAAATAGGAAATAATTCTAAAACATACTTTGTAGAAAATGGAATTATAAAAGATTAATTAAATATTTGCATATTGAAAGAGATTGTGTTATAAATAACAAAGAAAGAAGTAAAGAAAAAAAGGAGTAAAAATGGAAAAAGTAGAGAATGAATATGGAGCAGAACAAATTCAAGTATTAGAAGGGCTAGAAGCAGTAAGAAAAAGACCAGGTATGTATATAGGAAGCGTATCTGTAAGAGGATTACATCATTTAGTATATGAAATTGTAGACAATGCAATAGATGAGGCATTAGCTGGATATTGCAAAAATATAAAAGTAACAATAGAGCCTGGAAATATAATATGTGTAGAAGATGACGGCAGAGGAATACCAGTTGAAATACATGAAAAAACAAAAGTATCTGCAGCAGAAACAGTATATACTAAACTACATGCAGGTGGAAAATTTGGTGGAGATAGCGGATATAAAGTATCTGGTGGACTTCACGGAGTTGGTGCATCTGTTGTAAATGCACTCTCAGAATGGGCAGAAGTTACAATCCAAAGAGATGGTGGATTATATCAAATGAGATTTGAAAGAGGAAAAACTGTAAAACCACTTGAAAAAATTGGAGCATCAGATAAAACAGGCACAACCGTAAGATTTTTTGCAGATAACACAATATTTGAAACACTTGAATATGAATATGAAGTATTAGAAAGCAGATTTAGAGAAATGGCATTCTTAACAAAAGGTTTAAGAATAAGCATTGAAGATAAGCGAGTAGAAACATCAAGAAAATCTGAATTTTGTTTTGAAGGTGGACTAGTTTCATTTGTAGAATATTTAAATAAAAATAAAGAGAAATTACACCAAAAACCAATATATATTGAAAAAGATGGAGATGTGCCAATTGAAATAGCACTTCAATACACAACAAACTATTCTGAAAGTATTTATACTTTTGTTAACAATATAAATACAATCGAAGGTGGAACACATTTAGAAGGTTTTAAGCGAGCTATAACAAAAGTATTTAATGATTATGCAAAAAATAAAAACATATTAAAAGAAAAAGACACAAACTTGCAAGGTGACGATATTAGAGAAGGAATAACAGCAATTGTTTCTATAAAATTAAAAGAGCCACAATTTGAAGGACAAACTAAAACAAAACTTGGAAATAGTGAAGTAACAGGAATTGTATTTTCAGCTATAAACGAAAATTTAACTGCATTTTTAGAAGAAAACCCTTCAATTGCAAAAGCAATATTAGAAAAATGTATAAGTGCTGCAAGAGCTAGAGAAGCAGCAAGAAAAGCAAGAGAACTTGTAAGAAGAAAAAATGCATTAGAATCTACAACATTACCAGGAAAATTAGCAGATTGTACTGAAAAAAATTCAGAACTTTGTGAAGTATATATAGTTGAAGGAGATTCAGCAGGTGGAAGTGCAAAACAGGGAAGAGACAGAAAGTTTCAAGCAATTTTACCACTATGGGGTAAAATGCTTAATGTTGAAAAATCAAGAGCAGATAAAATATACAATAATGAAAAGCTTCAACCAGTAATATTAGCAGTAGGAGCAGGAATAGGAAGCGACTTTGATGTAACAAAAATAAGATATGGAAAAATAATAATAATGGCAGATGCAGATGTTGATGGTGCACACATTAGAACATTATTATTAACATTCTTTTTCAGATACATGAGACCACTTGTAGAAAATGGAAACATATATTTAGCACAACCACCATTATTTAAGTTATCTAAAAAGGGAATAGAAGACATATATTGTTACTCAGACAATGAATTAAAAGAAAAATTTACAGAACTAGAACAAAAAGGAATACCAAGAGATCAGGTGGGAATTCAAAGATATAAAGGTTTAGGTGAAATGAACCCAGAGCAACTATGGGAAACAACAATGAACCCAGAAACAAGAACATTAGTTAAAGTAACAATGGATGATGCAATTGTAGCAGATGAAATGTTTTCATTATTAATGGGAGACGATGTAAACCCAAGGAGAGAATTTATTGAAAAAAATGCAAAATATGTAAAAAATTTAGACATATAGTATACAAAAGGGACGTAGCATTTTGTATACATTGACAAAGCACAAGGAATAAACCTTGTGCTTTTGTCATCGATAAAACTTATATTAACTTTCAGCTAAAACTAATATATATAACGGTCTAACCTAATACATATTACTATATAAATAAGCTATATGCCACACATACCAATCAGTTGCTAGAATATAAATGCACTTCTAACGACCATATTCATCCAAGAACTTGGGACTAATAACAGTCGCTAAATTAAAATACAAGTATATTCACGACTTCAAATATATTATATATGGTTCAACTATTAATAAAAAACGTAACAGCTTTAATACACACAATATACTCTTCAGCGTCCGACATAAAAAGATTAAAGGTTCGCCCTAACCCATTTACATCTTGGCTCGAATTATATAAAACTAAGCTTGGTAGTCTCATATAACTCTAAGTTAGGCTAATATAAATCTTATAATTATATTTTGTGCGTAAAAAAGATTTTTAATCTGTAAAATTTTTGAAAAAATGTTGACATGCCAGAAAAAGTGTTGTAAAATTAAGCAAGCTGTCCGAAGTGTAGCGAGCTACAGATTGCTTATGTAAAATTTACACAGTAAATTTTACTACCTTAAAAGCTGTAAAAAGAAAGGAGAAGAAAAAATAAAAAGAATTAATTTAATAAACAAAAGAAAAAAAGAACAAAATATTTCCACACAAGAATGGCTACCATTTGACAAAGTCCTCGAAAACGGAATTATTCAACATAAAAACCACTATATCAAAATTATTAAAATAATCCCTATAAACTACGATTTAAAATCAAACTTAGAAAAAGAAGCAATTTTAAATTCATACAAACTTTTTTTAAAAACATGTGATTTCAATATTCAAATTTTAATCCAAACTAAAAAAGAGAATTTATCTAACCATATTTCCAAAATTAAAACAATAAACGAACAAAACAAAAAGTTAAAAGAAATATCTGAACATTATATTAATTTTATAAAACAAAAAAACGAAGAAAATAAATCATCATCAAAAAACTTTTTTATTCTAATAAAACATTCTGAAAGCAATTTCCAAGAAGAAAGTAATACAATAACAAACAACTTAAATGAAAAATATTTTAAAATAAAAGAGGCGCTATCGAGGTGCGGAAACGTAGTTTACGACATCACTTCTAAAAATGATGTTGAAAATATTTTAATGTCTTTTTTTCTTAGCCGTTCGGAGGTGATAATATAGAAGAATTTTATAATGGAACATTAACTAAAAAAGATAAAATTGCACCAGCATATATAAACAATAAAAATCCAAAACATCTTGAAATAGACGATGTTTTCTTTAGCGGAATTTTAATTATTGATTATTATAGAGAATATAATGAAATAATTTTTAGAAATTTAATTAACACAAATATAAACATGAACATATCTATATTTTATGAAAAGCAAGATACATATAAAGCGATAAAAGATTTAACATATTTTATAGGAAATGTTTCAGTTGATTTAAAGTCTGGAAACCAAAACAGAGAAGACATTGATTTAGTAGCATATACATATAACGATGCAAGATATATTAGAAAAGAAATGCAAGTAAATAACGAAGAACTATATTATATTTATACATATATTGTTGTTTCAGCTGAAAATGAAAAAGAGCTTGAAAGAAACATAAATAAAATTGAAGGAATATTACAAGCATCGGGAATGGTAACAAGAAGAGCGAATTTTAGGCAAGAGCAAACATTTCTGGCTTGCTCTCCAACAATGAACAATAATACAGATATAAAAAACATTACAAGAAGAAACATTTTAAGTAATGGATTAGTTTCAACTTATCCATTTATATCTTCAAATATTTGTGATGAAAACGGAGTTTTTATAGGAACAAATATGTATAATAATTCAATAATTTTAGTAGATAGATTTAATAAAGAAAAATATAAAAATGCCAACATGTGTATATTTGGAACAAGTGGAGCTGGAAAATCGTTTTATACAAAACTGCTTATATTAAGATATAGGCTTTTGGGGTTGGAACAATATATTATCGACCCAGAAAGAGAATATTGTAAACTTAGCGAGAGTTTAGATGGGCTTTTAATAAAAATTGGGGCAGCTTCTTCAACTTATATAAATATATTAGATATTCGAGAAGATAGTAGTGAAGAAGAACAGGGCTTTTTAGCAACAAAATTAAGCAGATTAAGAGGATTTTTCAGTTTAGTTTTTGGTGGGTTAGATGAAGAAAAATTTGCATTACTAGAAGAAAAATTAATAGAAACATATAGAAACAAAGGAATAACTTTTGATGATAAAACTTTATATAACGAAAATGGGTTCAAAACAAGCAAAGAAATGCCAATATTACAAGATTTATATAATGTGTTGGAAAAATATAATATGAGTTTTTTTAAAACCAAGCTATATCCATTCATAGAAGGCTCTTTAAAATTTTTAAATAACTATACAAATGTAGAATTAAAAAATAAATTAATAATAGCAGATATCTATGAGCTTGGAGAAGATAATTTAAAATATGGAATGTATTTATTTACAGAGCTTTTTTGGGACAAGATTAAAAAAAACAGAAGTGTAAATAAAGCAATATATTTAGATGAAATCTGGAGACTTATAGGAGTTACTTCAAACAAGTTTGTTGCAAGTTTTATATACAAAATATTTAAAACAATAAGAAAATATGGAGGAAGTGCAGTAGCAATAACGCAAGACATCTCAGACCTTTTTAGTTTGGATGAACGGTACATATGGAAAAAGTATAATAAACAATTCAAGCATAAAATCATTTTTCTCGCTAGAAGAGGAAAATATAATAGTTTTAGAAAAATACACAAATATTTCAGAAAAGGAAAAAATAGAAATAAAATCATTTAAAAAAGGAGAAAGCCTAATGTTTATAGGAGATGACCATATTTTGGCAAAAATAGAAGCTGGAGAAGAGGAGATGAATTTAATTATATGAAAAAAATAATTACAGCAATTGAAAACCCGGAATTAAATAAAAAATTAAGCAAATTAAATGAATATAAAGTAATTTCAAAAGACATTCAATACAAAGAAGGAATAATTGAAGTATTAGATAGCGAAACAGACATAGACACAATAATTTTAAAAAGTAATATTCCTGGAGAAAGTGACCTAAAAGAGTTTATAAACGACCTAATATATTTAAAAGAAAATTTAGAAATAATAATTTTTTTAGAAAACAAAGATAATGAATTAATAGACTTTTTAAACAGTAAAGGCATTTCAAAAGTATATTTTGAAGAAATTAATTTAGAAAATATAATTAGAAGTTTAGAAGAAAAAAAGAGAGGGGATAATTTAGAAGTTGGTCAACCTATACAGAATAGTCAACAAAAAGCCAAAGGAATAATAGTTGTTTCTGGTAATGCAGGAACTCGGGAAAAGCCTATTTTCGGCATTTTTAGCAAAACACATGGAAACACAAAATATAAAAACTATTTTAATAGATTTTGATAATTGGAACAGTATAAAAACAATTTTTAATATTAATAAATGTTTGGAAAAAGAAGATATAGTAAAAATATCTTCAAATTTAAACATATTTAGCGATATAAATTTTAAAATTAATGAGCTAAATAAATATGTAGAAATCCAGACAAAACTAGATGAATTAAAGAAAGAATATGACTTTTTAATTATAGACATATCGTCAAACATTGAATATGAACAGACGAAACTTATATTAGAATACAGCAACAAAATTATATTTTTAATAGAGCCAAACATATTAGAAATAAAAAAGGCAAGTAAATTATTAGAAATATACATTAAAGACTGGAATATTGATATTAATAAAATAAAAATTGTTTTTAATAAAACAAATAAAAATAAAATCGCATTAGAAATACTGAAAGATGTTTTTTCTAAGATAAAAATAATAGGAGAAATGGAATATAATGAAAAAATTAATTTATTTATCAATAAAAGAGGAGGCGAGAGCGTTAACTTATTAGAACTTGAAAAAATATATAAAAATTTAATATGAAAGGAAAAACAAAAATGGAAAATACGTTAGAATTAATGGAAAACATTGAATTAAACAATAATTTCACGAATGATAAAATAAAAAATGAGCAAGAGGGATTTTTACAAACAACAGTTGGGAAAGCAATAAATACAGCAATGGACATTGGAATAAGAATTGCGGTACCAGATTTAATAGAAAAACAAGTAATAGCTGTAAAAAACACAATTCTAGAGAATGGCTTTTCAGCCGGAATAAAAGAGGCAATAAATTCAAGTATTGAACTAGGGAAAAGCGCAATTGGAATTTTTACTGGAAAATTTGAAGATGTTAATCAAGCACAAAGAGCAGTTGAAAAAGGAGGAATATTAGACACAGTATCTAAAAAATTAGACACATCTATAGCAAATGCGAAAAAGAACGGCTCAATAAGCAACAATATTGCTACAGCAATAAAAAAAGAAAAAAACACATTAATAAAAGAAGTAAAAAACAATATAGAAAACACATTTGAAAAACAAGTAAAAGCATTAGAAAAAGTAAATCATTATTGTGAAACATGGAATTTACATTATCAAAACAAAGATTTTCAAAAAATGGATTATGCATATAAAAACTTAGAAAAAAATTTAGAAACAGTTTTTCCAATAGAAGCGACCATAAATGAAGCCAAACGAATAGAAACTTTACATAATTTAATAAAGAACAATGGGAAAGATTTTAATATAACCGAACATCAGGTAGAACTAGCAGAAAAATTGGCAGAGATATAGTTTTATTGTTTTTTAGCTTGCTTTTTTTGTAATAGTTTTATATAATATCTTTATGCTAAAAACACAAAGATATTGAAATATTTATATAAAAAAACAAAGAAGAAAGAGGGATTAAATGGAAAGGCAAGAAGAAAAAATAATCGAAAGAAATATTGAAGAAGAAATGAGAACTGCCTACATTGATTATGCAATGAGTGTTATAGTTTCTCGTGCATTACCAGACGTTAGAGACGGTCTAAAACCAGTACATAGAAGAATATTATATTCTATGCATGAAGATGGAATTACTTCAGATAAAGCATATAGAAAATGTGCGAACACAGTAGGGTCTGTTTTAGGAAGATACCACCCACATGGAGATGCGTCTGTATATGATGCAATGGTTAGAATGGCACAAGATTTTTCCATGAGATATACATTAATAGATGGACATGGAAACTTTGGCTCAATAGATGGTGATGGTGCAGCTGCAATGAGGTACACAGAAGCCAGAATGTCTAAAATAGCTGAACAAATGATGGCAGATATTGAAAAAAACACTGTAGATTTTATGCCAAATTATGATGATAGACTTCAAGAACCAACAGTGCTACCAGCTAAAATTCCAACATTATTAATAAACGGTTCTTCTGGAATAGCAGTAGGTATGGCAACAAACATACCACCACACAATTTAACAGAAGTTATAGATGCAATAATAAAAATTATAGACGAAGACAATGTTACAAATGAGCAGTTAATGAGCGTAATAAAAGGCCCAGACTTCCCAACAGGTGCGACCATTTTAGGAAGAGAGGGAATAAAAGATGCATATACAACAGGTAGGGGAAAAGTTATTGTAAGAGCAGAAGCAGAAATTGAAGAAATGGCTGGAAACAGACAGAAAATAGTAGTAACTTCATTACCATACCAAGTAAATAAGGCACGTCTAATAGAAAATATTGCAGAACTTGCAAGAGAGAAAAAAATAGAAGGAATATCAGACATAAGAGACGAATCAGACAGAAAAGAAAGAGTAAGAATTGTTATAGAACTAAAAAGAGATGCAAGAGCTCAGGTTGTTCTAAATCTATTATACAAACATACACAAATGCAAGAATCTTTTGGAATAATAATGCTGGCACTAGTAAATGGAGAGCCAAAAGTATTAACATTAAGAGAATGTTTAGATGAATATATAAAACATAGAAAAGAAGTAATATTAAGAAGAACAAAATTTGAACTAGATAAAGCAGAAGCAAGAGCACATATATTAGAAGGTTTAAAAATAGCAATAGACAACATTGACGAAGTAATACAAATTATACGCTCTGCATATGATGATGCAAAAGAAAAATTAATGTCTAGATTTGGATTTTCAGATATACAAGCCCAAGCAATACTGGACATGCAATTAAAAAGACTTTCTGGACTTCAAAGAGAAAAACTTGATGAAGAATATAATGAATTAATGAAATTAATTGCACATTTAAAAGATGTTTTAGCCAGCGAAAAATTAGTTTTCGACATAATTAAAACAGAATTATTAGAAATGAAAGAAAAATTTGGAGATGAAAGACTAACAAAAATAGTGGCAGCAGAAGGCGAATTTGAAATGGAAGACTTAATAAAAGAAGAGCAAACAGTAGTTGCTCTAACACACTTTGGATATATAAAAAGAATGCCAATAGACACATATAGAAGCCAGAGAAGAGGAGGTAAGGGCATTACTGGAATTGCAACAAGAGAAGAAGATTTCGTAATAGAAATATTTACAGCTTCAACACATGACACAATATTGTTCTTTAGCAACAAAGGAAAATTATATAAGCTTCGTGGATTTGAAATTCCAGAAGCAAGCAGAATTGCAAAAGGAACAGCAATAGTGAATTTGTTGAACCTAGAAGCTGGAGAAAAAGTGTCTGCAATTATACCAATTCAGAATTTTGCAGAAGGCAAATATCTTCTTATGGCTACAGCAAATGGTACAATAAAGAAAACTGCACTTAACGAATACGATTCAAACAGAAAAACAGGACTTATAGGAATAACATTAAAAGAAGACGATGAATTAATAAATGTTAGATTAACAGACGGCGAAGATAACGTTGTTTTAGTAACAAAAAAAGGCCAAAGTATAACATTTGACGAAAAAGACGTAAGGCCAGTTGGCAGAGGTGCACAAGGAGTAATAGGAATAAGACTAGACGAAGAAGATAAAGTTATTGGAATGGAACCAATTGTAGCAGGAGGCAAAGCAACTCTTCTTGCAATTACAGAAAACGGATTTGGTAAACGAACAGAATTAGAAGAATACAGAGTACAAAACAGAGGTGGACGTGGAGTCATAACATATAAAGTAACACCAAAAACAGGCGAAATAGTAGGAATAAAAATAGTTAACGGTGATGAAGATGTTATGCTTATTACAGATACAGGAACAATAATTAGACTAAAAGTAGGCGAAATAAGTGTGTTAGGAAGGTCAACACAGGGAGTAACGCTTATGAGAACAAACGATGGAAAAGTTGTAAGTATTGAGACAATTGAAAAAGAAGAAGAGGAAGAAGAAACTAAATAGATTTATTTTAGTTTAAAAAAATGAAGAGCTCCTAGAATAATTATTCTAAGAACTCTTTTTCTATTTAAGAGATTAGTATCGGAAAAAGGACTATACAACTGCTACGTCCCACTGTATAGTCCCTGCCATTTGAGAACCGTCCCCACTGGCAGAATCCACTTATTTCATTTCTTCCTGTACCTTAAATCATCTCCGAAAAATCTTAAAAAGTCGTAGCTTCCTGCAAGGCGAGAACCAATTCTATCTGTATATGTTTTAAACAATTCTTCTACATTTAAATTTGTAGAAATTATAGTTTTAGTAATTTTATGATTTTGGTTTAATAAACGGGTATTTATTATAGTAAATAATTCAGTAAGTTTCAAGTCATTTATTTTTTCTGTTCCCAAATCATCAATTATAAGTAAATCTGAATCCAATATATTTTCTAACAAATTAAAACCAGAATTATTTTTTCCAAACCTTGTGTCAATTATACTGTCTAGCATAACAGGAGCAGTTTGATAAAGTACAATTTTCCCCTGTTTTAAAACTTCGTTTGCGATACAGTTTGTTAAGAAAGTTTTACCCCTACCAGTGCCACCAGTAAATACAAGGTTTTTTTCTTCTGGACTGTCAAAATTATCTATAAACTTTTGAGCACGTTCTTTTAATAATTGTATATTTTCTCTAGGTGAGATATTAGAATTAAATTTTGCTTTATCTGGCTTATCAGAAAAAGCTTTTATATTAAAATTAGAAAAATTTTCTTTTTCCAAATTCCCAATATTAGATTTATTGTAAGCGATATTAAATATTTTTTGTTTTACACAACTGCAAACTGAAGTGACTCCATTTTTAGAAATGTAACCAGTATCTTTACACAATTTACATTCAAACTGTGGAAGAAGGTCAGTGTTTTCTAATGAAAGCTGTTTTATAATACCTGTTTTTTCTTTTATTAATGTATTTGTTTCTTTTTTTAAGTTACTTAAAATATTTTCAGTATTTTTTTTATCTGCTGTTAGAATGTCTCTAGATGCTTTAATTGAAATTGCAGACAATTTATTTTCTATTTCCAAAAGACGAGAATTTGATTTTAAAAGCTCATCTTTTTGCATATTTGCTTCAAAAATGGCTTTATTTCTTTTTTCATCATATTCTCTTAAAACTTGTTTTAATAAATTGCGCTCCACCATAACTCCTTAATTATAATACAAAGCATCTAGGTTTTCAAAAGTGCCTTGAGTATAATTGCTAGAATTTTTTATTTGCTTTACTTTTTTGTCTTTATCTTTTACAGATTGCAAATATGTTTGAACTTCTTGCTCTGTACGCAAATCCTTTTCTTTCCAATCTGTTAATAGTTTATCTATATATTCAAATCGAATTACATTTTGAGAAGACGCTTTTTTTAATGCAACTTCTATAATATCCATACCAAAACCATAATTTTCAGTCCATTTTACAACATATTCTTCATCATATGCAGTTAAATTTCTTGACAAATTAAGTTTTTTAGCAATGTTCTTTTTTACTATAGCTCGTTTTTCTTGTTTATCAAAATATAAATCCAAATCATTAAATGTTTTAATATTATTTTTTGACCAGCTATCTGCAACTGTTTGTATATAATTTCTATGTAATGCCCTGTTATCGTGGCAATAATTAAATAAAGCCAGCATAACTTGTTCATCAAATCCGTATTTAGAAAACCAAAGGTCGATATCATTATACCAAGATGGAGACATTACACCTGAGAAAAATTGGTTATTAATATTTTCAATTGCACTTGCACGATATTGGCTCTGAGAATTTTTTTCAACATCTTCAGGCGACATGGTAAGTTTTGGAGTGTATAATTTAAGAAGCTCAGATTCTTGCACATTAGAAACACTGTAACCAGTAGGAGTTTTAACCAAAAGATTCTTGTCTTCCCAATATTTTACAGCGTCTTGAACTAACTTAAAATCTAAAGATAAAGTTTTTGACAAATCATTAATTTTAATTTCTTTATTATATTTCGACAAAAAAAGCATATAAAAATACACTTTAATAAAATCGCCAGAAGCTTCTGACAAATATTCTGTAAAAAATATATCTGAAATCTCTGTACTAGAAAAAAGAAGAGATTTATCGCTTTGATATAATTTCATATATTGCCCCCAAATGTGCAACCTAACGGTTGCAATGAATAACTGTCCATTATTCATTAAACTTTTACAAATTATATCATTTTATTACGAAAAATTCAATATAAACATTTTAAATCAACAAAACAAGCCTGAAACCGTGACAGGCGTTAACGTTTATACAAATACACCGTTCGGTTTTTAAAAAATTTAAAAATGTAAACAAATACAGAAAGTATATTTTCTTTGTTAACTCCTAAAATACTAAAAAGCAACACTGGGAAGAATCCAGAAACAAACACATATATTTTTATGTTTATATTGCTAAACACAAGATTTACAAACCCGTATAGCAAAACAGCAGTACAAGCAACAAATATAGCGGTTGTGTAATCAATAAAGCCAAGTAACTTGGTTTTAAAATTATAGTTTTTTGGGAAAATAAAATTCATAAGAAGCGCGCCTTTCTAATTAAACAATTAATTAAAGTGAGTTTTTGAACATAGAAACATTAGAACTAACATTTGTAGAAATACTGCCAAAGATTTCTTTTATAAAAGAATTTGCTTTCATTAAAGCATATATTACTCCAACATAAAGAAGTTTAGATAATGTGGTGTCAGAATATAGCTCAGTAGAAAAAGCTAAAACAAGAATTAAAGATATTAAAACCTGAACAAGGAGTAGAGACACAAAATTTTTAAGCCATACTTTAAAAAACCATTCAGATGAGCTATTTATTAAAGTTAGAAATGCAAATGGGCTAATAAGAATAAAAACCTGTATCATTACATACCTTAAAGAATATGTAAATATAAGATTAATAAATCCAAAACTGGTAAAAGCTTTAATAATTCCATTAAATGAAAAAACATCTAAACCTGCATCTGTAAAATACATATTTTTATTAATATTATCAATAAAAGATGAAAAACAAATAGTGGTATTGAATATATTTTCTCCAACATGACAAATACTTGAAGAAACCAAAGATATTATTAAAATAATTTGTTCACATATCCATATAGAGCTATTCATCAATGCTATAAAAATAATAGCTTTAAAAATAAACTGGTTTGGAGCATCTGCTCTGGAATAGGTTAGGTGAGAGATTAAATAATTAATTGAATAATATAATATAAAGCCAAAAACAAGACTGTTACATATTAATAAAATCCCTTCCGAATGAGATTCACCCAATATTTTTGTAAAAGCATTATTTTCTAAAATAGCAGGGTTAATAAATGTAATATCATCCAATAGAGAATAAATTGTGTTGTCTATTGAAGAAAACAGCTGAGAAACAAGTGTATTTATGGCATTAAAAATTATATCTACCAAATTTATATTTTGTTCCAATTACTTAGTTTCCTTTCTTATCTGATTTTTCTTAAAATGACTGCATTGTAGTAAGGTAAAGTGAATGAGATTTACATAATTTGACACCTCAATATAATTTGTGGTATAATAAGGTCATACAACGGTGGTTAACCAACTTTAGAGGAGATTTTGACATGAGAAAAGAGGATCGTAGTTTGCTGATTGGAGGAAGCGTGCCTTGGTTAATGCTTATGATAGTAATGCTCATCGGGATAGCAATGATTAAGGACTACCAACAAGAGAACCGAGAGACGGCACGCCAGAAAGAAATAATTAGCTTGTATGGCGTCGAATCATGGGAGGAGTATGAACAAACCGTAATTAATGAGCTATATGAAACAAAAGAATTGGCGACTAAAATTAAGCGGGGATATGAACAAGGGGAGTACATAATGGAGGATATCCGCTTAACTGAAAAAACCTACAAGTTCTTAAAGGTAAGTTACGAATTGTTTTGGGATACGGCAACTCAATTGGATAAAATAAAGTTACCAAATGATTTGCCCAAGAAACTTCCAGAAATTAAGCAAGAAACCTAAAACCAAAAAGTTAAAATCGGCAAAAAAGGATATTTGTGGAAACATAAATTATCCTTTTTGCTTTTTGCTTCTTTTCGTATCTAACTTTTCTTAGAAAGATTACCCAGTATTTCCTTATGTAAGCAATGTTTGGAATAATGAAAGTACAAGGTCAATACAAAGTATAAAGCCATATGAAAAAAGACTACCATTAATTAATCGTTTTGCAGTACGAATTTTTTCTTCATCTCCAAAACTGAATTTTCTCATTAATACTCCTGTGCCAACTGCAATTGCAGCCGCTGGAGTAGATATTTTTATTATATATTTTTCCATTTTTTCAAACGCTCCAGTTAATGTTGAAATTAATTTCGGGTCAGCTGAAAACACATTAGTTGAAAATGCTATAAAGAAAATTAGCGTAAATAAAGTTACATATAAAAATTTTTTCATTTTAAATCATTCCTTTCTTTTTTGAAGGGGTGTTCCCATACATTTTAAAATTCGGTATCATTTGTAGTTTTTGTGGTTCTAGTATTTTAAAGCCGTCAGATAAAAAACCTAAACAACTAAAAGTTTGAAGTTCTCGAGAGAAAAAATTTGTGTCATAAACATAATCGTTTTGAGTATATTTGTTAAAACTTTCTGAGATGCTTGAATTTTGAGATATTAATCTATTAGTAATAAAATTAAGATTTGTTTCTTTTGCGTTTTCAGAAATTGTTGTAGAGAATTTCTGCTTTTCTTCTTTTCCAATCTGTTTTTGAGCTTCTTCAATTGTGAATAAATCATCTGTTCTAAACCAAAGTTTATTAATAAGGTTTTGCAGAATAACTTTTGTTGTAGCCTCATCTTTTATAGTGTTTTTAATAGATGTATAGCTTTGTGTTGCTACAATATTTATACATTTTGCTTCTCTGCATTGTGAGAAAAAGTCGGAATCGGTACTGGTTACATATTCTGCATATTCATCACTAATAAATGCGGATTTTCTAATGTTTTTATTATTCCCGAGCCTAGAGAGCACTTCTGTTTGAAAATCTAATTTTAAATATGCCGCAATTATTTTTGAAAGATTTTTATATTCAGCAATATTCATATTTAATACAACTATTTTTCCGTTATCTAAAACATCGGAAAATCCATGAAAATTTATATCGGCTTTAGTTGGGCAAAAAGTTTGAGAGACATTATAATCAGAAATAAAAATATTTGTAATTCTGCTAATTTCAGATTTTAAAATAGCAAGTGTTCTTGTATCAAGCGAATAAAATTCTTTTTCAAAAAACTCTATACTTGAAAGCAAATTATATGAATCTGTATGATTAAATTTTCCATCTTGAAACAATTTTTTAACTATTTTAATTTTTTCAGAATAATATTCAGGAAACATTACTAACTTATGTAGTTCGGAAAATGAAACATAATTATTGTTATATAATCTACAAAACTTAATACATTCTGCTAAAATCTGTTCTACTTTATCTAACCAATAAGATTCACTGTTATTTGGGCTAAAAATGGTTAAAATAGTTTTCAACCTATTGGAGAGTACCAGTGGTTGCAAATGTGGCTTGTCTAATGGGTTATATTTAAAGTTGCCACTTAAATCAATAGTTATAATGTCTTCTAGTCTATTAGAAGAAGTGGCATATTTTAATACCTCATTAAAATAATTTCCTTTTACATCAAGGACAAGAATTGCAATTTTTTCATTTTTATTGTTCGCTTCATATTCAATAATTTGTTTTGTGAAAGGGTACATGGCAGAAGAGGTTTTTCCTGTGCCAATTGTTCCAGTTATTAAAATGTTTTGATAAAGCCCGTGTTCAGAAACGTAGACAGGAAGATTGTTAGAATAACCGATTAGTAAATTTAATCCGAGGGTTTTGGGATGCAAGCTTAAAGAATTCTTTTTTATATTTTTTAAAAATGAATTGTACGCACTGTTAAAAATAATACAATATGAAAAAAAGAAAAATATAAAATATAGCTTTTTAATTAAAAGCCAAGTGCTGGGATATAGACTGCATATATCGAATGGGGTTATTGCATATGGAAAGATTAAAGATGTGGTTATGAAAATTGGCTTTAATATAAGAAACAATAAAATACTGAAAAAAACATAACTCAAACACAAATAAAAAATTCGTTTTAAAATTGTTTAATAACACCTCCTTACAGGTTACTTTTGTTTTTCTTAAATTCTAACTTGGAACCTTGCAGATTTTTAGCTAAAGAAATTTCAAAAAATGAATAAACTGAATAAAAAACTATAAAAACATTAATCCCGAAACTGATAAAAAAGAAGTTTATCAGTAAGCTCAATAAAAATCACCTCACTTTGATAGGGGGGACATTTTTCAAAGAAAAGTGTCCCCATACCTTATATAACATTTTTTTAGGTTTGTCTATACTTTTATAAAAAAATATGTTAAAATGTTTCAGAGTATACAAAAGGGACGTGTTTTTTTCTCAGCTGTAACATCTTTGATGTGTACAGATGAGTTATACTTTATGTATTTGTATACTCTAAGAAAAAGGAGGAAGTTATGATAGATAAAACAACAAAAATTGGTGATTTATTAGAAGAAACACCAGAAAAAGCAGATATTTTATTAGAAGCAGGAATGCATTGTCTGGGTTGCCCATCTGCATCGGGAGAAACAATTGAACAGGCGTGTGAAGCACATGGAATAGATGTAGAGGAATTGCTTACAAAATTAAATGCAGAATAATTTAAAAAGATTTAATTAATAAAAACTCCCGTATTTAATACGGGAGAAATGAACATATCCCCGTAGCTCATCAGGATAGAGCAAGAGTTTCCTAAACTCTAGGTGGTTGGTTCGAGTCCAATCGGGGATACCAATTAATTTTGTAGAGGGAGAAGAGGATATAATGAAAAAGAAAGCAATAATAGTAGTAAGTGTTCTATTAATAATTATAATAGGAGCTGTAGGAACTTATTTTTTTACTAACAGCCTAATGTACAGAGCTATGAGACTAAATGCAAGAATGTTGGACTATACTCATATAATTACAGAGCGGTGGTAAAGATAGTGACAATATAACAAGTACTGGCATATATACTTTTGATAGAAACGGCAAGTGTATTTCGCATAGGGTAATTATGGAGTACGATAGTATAGAACTTGCACAAGAATGCTACGATGGATATTCTCAAGTTAATTTTGGTTTTGATGTTTATGTAAAAATGGTATCAAACATGACGTTAGATGGTAAGACCCTTTATATTAACTTCAACCCAGGAGATGAAACAAAAGAAGAGCTTATAAGAAAACTTGAAAAAGCAAACGAAGTATCTGAAGAATATGAAAAGTTGCATAATAAACCGTCAGACTATTTCAATTTTTATGTATATTAATAATTGGTGTATATTTTATTTCTAATTACTTTAAAGTATAAATTTTTAAACACTTGATATTATGAATAATTTAGCATATAATATACTTAGAGCAAGGAAATGGAGAGTGATTATATTGACAAATATTGAGTTGATGGAATATTGGATTGAAAGTTCAGATGATGATTATGGAGTAATGAAAGATTTGTATAATTCCAAGAGATATAGCTGGTGTCTATTTGTGGGTCATTTAGTATTAGAAAAATTAATAAAAGCTATATATGCCAAAAACAACCCTGCGAATCCCTACGCTGCAAAGAAACACGATTTGTTATACTTAGCAGATAAAAGCAATATTGAACTAGATGATGATAAAAAAATTAAATTAGACTTAATAACAACATTTAATATGAATGCAAGATATGAAGATTATAAAAAAGATTTTTATAACAAATGTACAAAAGAATATACAGACAATCAATTAATTGTAATCGAAGAGGTGAGAACATGGTTAAAAACACAATTGATGTAGATATATTAAATTCTATAGAAAGATATATTGAAGAAATAAGCAAATATTATAAAATAGATGCTATTATTTTATTTGGTTCATATGCAAAAGGAACAAATAATGAGGATAGCGATATAGATATTGCCATTGTTTCAAGTGATATTAAAGATAAATTTGACGATATGGTTAAACTAATGAATCTAAGATGGAATATAGATTTAAGAATAGAGCCACACCCAATTAAAGCGGAAGAATTTAAAGAAAACGAAACCCCATTTATAGATGAAGTTATAAAAACAGGGATAGAGATTTATGCTGCTTAATCTAGTCACTAAAAAGTAATGCAATAGGAAAAACTTTTAAACATTTTTAAAAGATATTGAAAATAGTTTAAAGATATGAAAAGTATGACATACTGATTGAAAGTGCCTGACTCTAGGTGGTTGGTTCGAGTCCAATCGGGGATACCAATAAAGCACTTTTTCAGGTGCTTTTTCTATTGCTAGAGAATAAGGTGAAAGAGCGGGTGTAGTTACTGTTGCATATAATTGTACTTGTTTTAATTCATTTTAATTTATCACCATTTATCTTAAAACATTTCGGGCGTTGCATTAAAATTGCTAAAAAAGATGTTGAAAACTGTAATATATAGAGATATAACATATGCCTCGACTAAAATTTTTGAAAGTATAAAAACACAAAAGCCTGCTTCTTGTTTGTTACACAGTTCTTCCCATTCTTTGTGTAGGTCTTTAATTTCTCTGACATTCTCTTTTAGTCTTTCGAGCGAAGTAGCCCTTAAAATTTTGCCTGGACTAATTCCTTTACGATATCTATTTTTCAAATAATATCCGACTGTACAGCAGCCTACTTCTAAGAGCTTGTGCATTTTTTTACCAGGAAAAAGTTTTTTGACTTTTAATTTAAAGCTTTCAGGGCAGTTAAACATATTTGTCTTCTCCTCGCCATATATGGCGATGTAATGGTTGCTTGCGCAAACTGTTATATAATGTACATACTAACATTATACCACACTTTACATAAAATATAAAGCTTCCAACAGGTAGCGACCTTGCGTTTTTTCATACTTTTTCTAAAAAAGTATTGACAACATAGTATTAATGTGATATTATGTTAATGATGAACACATAGTATCATTATAATACAAAGTGTTAAATGTTAGAAAGGGGTGAGGTTGTGAAAAAGAATGAAAGAGTACTAACTGAAAAAGAGTTTCTAAAACAATACAATGTTTCTGAGTTTGAAAGACCATCAACAACGGTAGACAATTTGTTACTTGCTATAGACGAAGTGGAAAACAATGATATTAGAAAACTAAACGAAAAGAGGCTACAGGTGTTACTTGTAAAAAGAGAAGAACATCCATATATTGATATGTGGAATTTACCAGGTACTTTTGTAAGATTAAATGAAACGTTAAAACAAGCATCGATCAGATGCCTGGAAGTCAAAACACATCTAAAAGATATTTATTTAGAGCAACTATATACTTTCGACGATATTAACAGAGACCCCAGAACAAGAGTATTGTCAATTGCACATATGGGGCTTGTAGATAAAAAAAGTACAATTATTAAAAACGACTCGGAAAATACAGCTTGGTTTACATTAAAAACTTCAAATATAAGCTTAGATGGAATATGTGAGATTATATTGGATAATGAAAATGGAACAGTTATTAAAACAAAAGTAAAAGCAGATAATAATAACATTACAATATTAGAAGCTGGAAACTTAGCATTTGACCATGCAAAAATAATATTTTATGGACTTACTAGAATGAGAAATAAGCTAGAATATACAGACATTGCGTTTAGTATGCTAGGAGAGCAATTTACAATGGCAGAATTACAGCAGGTTTATGAAGTTATATTAGATAAAAAATTAACTAAAGCAAATTTTCAAAGAAAAATAAAAGATAAAGTACAAATACTTAATAAATATAAGACAGGTGGATATAGACCTGCAAAATTATATAAATATAGAGGTGATGAGAATGTTAGATAAATTAAAATTAAATAAATTTGAATGGACATTAATTATTGGAATAATATTAATAAATATAATTGTTTTTATAGTAACTAAAGATATAAATGCAATTGGTATAATATCATCAATTACAGGTGTAATATGTGTTGTTATGACTGCAAGAGGGTCAATTACATGTTATTACTGGGGAATTATAAATATTGCTACATATGTTATAATTGCTTGGCAGACTAGTTTTTATGGAGAAGTTATGCTTAATGGTCTATATTATTTGCCTATGCAATTTGTTGGGATTCTTTTGTGGAGGAAAAACCTTAATAAAGATACAAATATAGTAAAAACTAAAAAGATGAGCATAAACTATATGATATGTATATCTGTAATATCTATAGTTGCCATTTTGGGATACGGAATAGTGTTAAGGCTATTAAACGGAAACCAACCTTTAATAGATTCTACTACAAATGTGCTTTCTATTGTGGCAATGTTTTTGTCAGTAAAAAGATACAAAGAACAATGGATTATGTGGATATTGGTTGATATAGTAACTATATATATGTGGACAAATGCATTTATAGGTGGCGAGGCAAATAGCTTAGTAATGGTATTTATGTGGGGAGCGTATTTGATAAATGCAGTTTATGGATATATTAACTGGACTAAATTAGAAGGAAACAAAGAAGTATGTACAAATTAGGTATGTATGGAGGCAGTTTTAATCCCCCGCATTTAGGCCATGTTAATGACATTATTGAAGCAAGTGCCATGTGTAAAAAACTATATGTAGTATTAAGTTATTCTAATAATAGAGATGAAATAGACCATAGAGAACGTTTTAAATGGCTAAAATTGCTAACTAAAGAAATGGATTGGGTAAAAGTTATAGAGGTGTTTGATAATGACAACAGTAAAGAAACATATAACTGGGAAAAAGGCAGAGACGCTATAGTTGCTAAAATAGACGGCAAGCTGGATGTGGTATTTTGCGGTGATGATTATAAAAATACAAATAGATTTGAAAAACTTTATCCAGATTGTACGATTCACTACTTTTCAAGAGATATAATTAAAATATCATCAACTGAAATTAGAAAAAACCCAATGAAATATTTTGAATATTTACCAAAAGTTGTTAGACCATATTATACAAAAAAGATTGCTATAATAGGTACTGAAAGTTGTGGTAAATCCACATTGGTAAGAAATTTGGCGAAACTGTATAACACAACATATGTTGAAGAGCTTGGGCGTGAAGTATGTGATAATGCAGGCGGTATTGACAATATGACACCTGAAGATTTTCCTGAAATAATGTTTAGACATAAAGTAAGAGAATTGGAAGCTATTAAAGAAGCAAATAGAGTATTGTTTATAGATACTGAAGCTATTATTACAACGTATTATTTAAAATTGCTATTTGAAGGAACAAAAGAGAAAATTAATCAAATAATAGAAATTGGAAATTCAATTAGCAAACTAAACAACAACTATTTATATATTTTTCTAGAGCCAGATGTTAAATGGGTACAAGATGGGACAAGGACGTATGGTGAAGATGAAGTTAGGGAAAATAACAATAAAATGTTAAAAGAAATGCTAAAAGAACGAAATATAGATTATAAAATCATAAACGGAGATTATTATAATCGTTTTCAGGAAATGAGAGAATTGGTAAATAAACTAATAGGGTGAAAAAACAAGGGCGACAAAATGTCGTCCTTGTTGATGCAAAACAATGTAAAAAAAGTTTAATTATTTAAATTTTTGTGTATATTTAATATCACTAAATTCAATTCTGCTATCATCGTCTAGCCAGCCCTTAGATTCCCTTAAATATAGATTCTTTAAATCTTCTCTTGTAATTTCAAGGTCTTCGGTTGCAATAGAGTCTAAGGGGTAGCCTAACCAATAACCAGTCTCCACCTCTTCATCAAACCAATTGCTTTTTTCAGGATGCACAAGAACATATTTATTTTCATTAAAATAGTATTTTAAATCAGCAAAATATTCATTGTTAAATCTAATGTGGAAATAACGTGGAATGTCACTCAATTGATAGAACCACCAGCTACCAAGTGCAGCTGCTCCATCATCGTCGTATATCGAAATTGTAGAAGTTATAAAACCAGAATCATATAATAAAGTAAAAAACTGATGTGCATTTTGGTTATCTTTAAATTCTGAATTATGTAATGCAAAATCAGAATAATTTTTAAAAATCAGTAGTTTCCCGCTAGAATCAACATCGTAAAACTCGCCCTTTTCTTCATTATAGAAACTTTCCCATTTTTCAGACATTTCGTCATCTTCAAAAAATAGGTTTTCATCTATATTTTTATTTCTATCTAACCTTTTATTTAAATTCACATAGCCGGAATCGCTTATTAATTGTTGTCCTTCTTCACTCATTAAATATGTATATAAATTATCTGCAAATTCGCTTGCTTTTTCATTGTTTTTATTGTAGTAAATATAGTTATATATAACAATTGGATAGGTTTCATCAAATATGGTATTATCATTCGGTTCTACATTATTTACTTTCAACAAAATTACATCTTTACTATCAAACTGTTTTTCGGTAAAGGTATACATATTATAACCGATAGCATGTTTTCTAGAGTCATACCAAACATTATTTTCGTAAGATCTATAAAAATCATTATTAAACCCAGCAACAGCTAAGGTAAGTTCACCCATTCCCTCAGCCACATAAGTCTTAGCTATAAGCTTATTATTACCCATAAACTTATTCATTCTTATTTGTGAACCAGAATCATCGTTTCTTTGATAAGGGAAAATTCTGGCATCATCTCCGCCAACATCTTTCCAATTTGTAATTTTTCCACTATAAATATCTGTTAGTTGCTCTTCTGTTAGACTTTTAACCGGGTTATCTTTATTTATTAAAAAAACAAAAGCCTCTTTCGTTATTTCTATTTGGCCTAGATTTATACCACTATTTTTTGCTTCATTAAGTAATTCGTCACTAAAAGTAACTCCAAACAATATATCATTTTCACCTTCAATAAATTTGTTAAAGGCATCTACTGTTTTACTATGTTTTACTTCATTAGTTTCAGAACTAAATTTGTCTCTTAATGCCTGGTGCAAAGGCATCATAGAAGTTGACCCATCAATATTAAATGTATCAAAATTGTTTTGCAAATATTCTTTCGCCGTTTCTTCACTCTTATCTGCTTCAATTTTACAAACAATTCCAACTCCTGCTAAAATTATTAATACGAAAACTGTCACAATTATTACCATTAAGGTTATTCCGTTTCTATTTCTTAACATTTAAATTTCTCTCCTCTTGACACGATGTATTTCAATATTTGTAAATATTATACATATAACCATTACAGTTTTCAATGATTTTTTGCCTAATTGCTTTTTTTCATTTTTGGTGATAAAATAAAACGAATATCAAAAGTAAAGAACGGAGAGCATATGTTAGAAACAGAAAAGTTTATGAAAGAGGCATTAAAAGAAGCAAAAAAGGCATTTGAAAAAGAAGAGGTGCCGGTGGGTGCGGTTGTTGTTAAAGATGGCAAAATAATAGCAAGAACACACAATGTAAAAGAGGAGAAAAGCGATGCTACTGCACATGCAGAAATATTGGCAATAAAAAAAGCATGTAAAAAATTAAACTCATGGAGATTGCTGGACTGCGAAATGTATGTAACACTAGAACCATGTGCCATGTGTGCTGGTGCCATAATAAATTCAAGGATTAAAATAATATATATTGGAACAACAGACGAAAAAACAGGTGCTTGTGGCTCGGTTTTAAACCTATTGGAAGATTATAAATTTAATCATAAAGTAATGGTACAAAAACATATATTAAAACAAGAATGTGAAAACATTTTAAAAGAATTTTTTAAAACATTAAGAAAAAAGTAATTAAATAAAAGATAGGGTGACGAAAATGAAAATAACAAAGCTACTTAAAAAAAATATTTTCTTTGGCATATTAGTAATTTTAATAATGATAGTAATATCAATAATTTTGAAATATGATGTTGAAGGTGAGAAAACACTCCCATATTCAATAAGCAGAATGCTTCTGGTGAGTACAGTTGACGGAGAAAGAATAGACGACATAGAAAACATTTGGAATATAAAAATAAGCCAGATAAACGATTTATACATTTACATTGACAACACAAGTAATACTAAAGAAACTATAAAACAGATAACAATAGAAAATTTTAGTATTAAAAAAAGACCAAACAAAGGCGAAGTAAAAATTTTAAGACCAACTGGAGATTTAGATAAATTATATACATATAGTGAACAAAACTATTTAAACGATAAAATAACTTATGCTGGAAGTGAGGTAAATGACTTAAAACTGTTGGAAATTTCGAACAATGGTGGGATAGTTGGATTTAGAATAGAATTAGAAAATATAGATTCATATATTTCTAACAGCGAAACCGAGATTATATATGATGGAAGTCTTTTATCGAATTTAGGAATAACTATTGAAGAGATTAAACTAGATTTAAGCTTCGATATTATAATAGAAACAAGTGAGAAGATTAACTATAAAGGGACTGTTAATGTAAGCACACCAATTAATACTATTATTGAACAAGGCTCTGCCAATGCGGAAATTACAGATTTTGAGGATGTTGTATTTAAGAGAATTTAGAGTTGCAAAAAAAATAAATTCATTATATAATTCAACTGGTAATAAATTTATTAGGCTTCCCTTAAGGAAGGTATGTTTCAATAAAAAGCTATGAATCTCGTCAGGTTCGGAAGAAAGCAGCGATAAGTAGTGTATTTATGTGGAAAATGCCTTCCTTAAGGGAAAATAGAAGGAGGAGTAATGTCATATACTGCACTATACAGGCAATTCAGGCCATTAAAATTTGAAGATATGGTTGGCCAAGACCATATTAGCACGACATTAAAAAATCAAGTTATTTCAAACAGAGTAGGACATGCGTATCTTTTTTGTGGTGGAAGAGGAACAGGAAAAACAACATCTGCAAAAATTTTGGCAAGGGCTGTAAACTGTTTAAGCCCAGAGAATGGGGAGCCTTGCAACAAATGTGAGATTTGTAAAGAAATTTTAGAAGGGTCGCTAACAGATGTTGTTGAAATGGATGCTGCCTCTAATAACAGCGTAGATGATGTTAGAGAAATTAGAAGTGAAGTAAATTTTTTACCAACAAAAGCAAAATACAGAGTATATATAATAGATGAAGTGCACATGCTTTCAACAGGTGCGTTTAATGCACTCCTTAAAACCTTGGAGGAGCCACCAGAGCATGTGAAATTCATATTGGCAACAACCGAACCACAAAAACTTCCAGCTACAATATTATCAAGATGTCAAATATTTGATTTTAAGAGATTAAAAAACAGCGACATAATAAAAGGCTTGGAAGTTATTTGCAATGGTGCAAAAATAAACATCTCAAATGAAGCGCTAAATTTAATTTCGGTATTGTCTGAAGGAGCTATGAGGGACGCAATAAGTATTTTAGAAAGATGTAATCAGGAAAATAAAAAAGAAGTAACTGCAAATGAAATAAAAGAAATGGTTGGGCTTCCGAGCTTAGAATATATAAACAAGATATCAAGAGCAATTTTAGAAAACAATGAAATAATGGCATTACAAGCAATTGATGAAGTTTTGGAAAACGGAAAAGACACATATAATTTTTTGTGGGAAGTAATAAAATATTTTAAAGACATATTAATTTTAAAAGCCACAAACAAACTGGAATTATATTCTGAAGAAGAAATTATAGAAATAAAAAAACTGGCAGATATAGCAGAAGAGCAAAGATTGTTAGATATAATATATTTCTTATCAGAAGTTGAAAACAGCATAAAATGGTCTTCTCAAAAAACAATATTGTTTCAAACTGGTATTATAAAAATATGTAGAAAGCAAAACACTGGAGGGAATTCAGAATTAGAGAGAAAAATTCAAGAAATTGAATATAAATTAAATAATATGAGATTTGAGCCAGTAGATAAAAAGGATCAAATTGAAGAAAGTGCAGAAATGGCTGTAACAGAGCAAAGCAAAGAAGAAAAAAATGTGGCACCAATAGAAAAGAAAGAAATAATTAAACCAGTGTATAGTAAAAAAACAGATGAGACATGGAAAAAAATAATAGATTCATTAAAGAAAAGTGGGAAAATAAGACTATACACAACACTTGTAAACACAACCATAAATGAAATAGGCGACATGATTTGGGAAATAGAATTTACAAATGGATTAACATCATTTAATGAAAAAATATTACAAGATGTAAATAACAGAAATGATTTAATAACAGAAATTTTTAAAGAAACAGGAAAAGAAATACATATAAAAATTAAAGACAGCAAAGAATTAAAAAAGGAAGAAGAAAATAACGATAAAATAAAACAGTTAGGCATAGACATTAATATAATCGACAATTAAAGTATACAAAAGGGACGTGCTTTTTTCTCAGCTGTTCGAACGAAGTTAAGCAACTCACGAAATGCGTAGCATGAGAATGAGTTGGCTATATGTGAAACGAGTTACAGATGAGTTATACTTTACGTTTTGTATAAATTAAGGAGGAGGAAAATAAATGAGTAAAAGAGGTGGATTCCCAGGTGGAATGGGAGGATTTGGCGGAATGAATATGAACAAACTTATGCAAGAGGCTAAAAAGATGCAAGCAGACATGGAAAAATCACAACAAGATTTAGCTGAAAAGGAGTTTGAAGCTACAGCAGGCGGGGGTGCAGTTAACGTAAAAGTAAGTGGAGCAAAAGAAATAAAAGAAATAAAACTAAAAAAAGATATAGTAGACCCAGAAGATGTTGAAATGCTGGAAGATTTAATTTTAACTTGTGCAAATGAAGCATTAAGGAAAGTAGATACGGCACAAGCATCTGAAATGGGGAAATATAATATACCATTCTAGAGGTTAGAAGTTGGAGGTTAGAGATTTGAAGAAATTAACGAAACTAATTTCTTCATTTTGAAAAAACATGTCAGAATATTCGCCATCAATTGAGAAATTAATAGAAAGTTTTGAAAAATTACCTAGCATAGGCCATAAAACAGCACAAAGACTGGCTTTTTATATGCTGGATTTAGATAACGAGGAAATAAAAGATTTTACAGATTCTATAATAAATGCAAAAAAGAATTTAAAATTCTGTTCAACATGTTTCAACATTTCAGACACAGACCCTTGTTATATTTGTTCTAACCATAAAAGAGACGAGTCTTTAATTTGTGTTGTAGAAGACGTAAGAGATGTAGTTGCAATGGAGAGAACACATGAATATAGCGGGATATACCATGTGTTGCATGGCTCAATTTCTCCTATGAATGGTGTAGGCCCAGACGACATAAAAATAAAGGAATTAATTACAAGAATAATGAATGGAAAAGTGAGAGAGGTAATTCTTGCTACAAACCCGAGAGTAGAAGGAGAAGCTACCTCCATGTATATTTCAAAATTAATAAAGCCGTCTGGTGTAAAAGTTACGAGAATAGCTAGAGGGATACCAGTTGGCGGGGATTTAGAATACACAGATGAAGTAACCCTAACAAAGGCGCTGGAAGGCAGAAGCGAGATTTAAAAAAGTGAACACTTTCCTCCGTCCCCAGGTGTTCACTTTTTTAAATTTCGCTTAACAATATTTTACAAATTTCTTTAGTAGAACGTGGCTTTGCGAGCTTTGAGGTGTTTTCTTTCATAATAGTTATTTTATTAGGATCTCGGTATAATGTTTTTAATGCTCTTGCAATATTATCTTGTTTTTTTATCCAAATAGCTACTTCGTTTTCAACCAGAAATTCTGCATTCTCTTCTTCCTGGCCAGGTATTGGGTTAATAATTATTATTGGTAAATTAGATACCAAAGATTCTGTTACAGTAAGGCCACCTGGCTTAGTAACAACGATATTGGCAATACTCATTAGCTCCGGAATTTTAGTTGTATAATCAAACAATTTCACTCTGTCTGAAGAATTTGTAGACTTAATTAATTCTTTAAATTTCGCATGCATACGCTTGTTTTTGCCTGAAACTGCAATAACCTGCATATTAGGGAACAACCTAATAAATGCTTTTAAAGTCATAAATGCAGTATTTCTTCCAAGTCCAAATTCGCCACCAGCAAAGAAAAGAACAGTTTCTTTACTAAAGTCTAGCCCAAACTCTTTGTAAACTTCTTTTTTATTTTTTCGCTTTAAAAATCTTTCCGAAACAGGTATGCCAGTAACAAAAATGTTCTGGTCATTAACACCACATTCAATCATGTCAGACTTCATAGTTTCGTTAGCAACAAAGAAGTAATCAACATGTCTATATAAAACAAGCCATTGAGGATGAATATGAAAATCTGTTAAAACAGTGGCTAATTTGCAATCAATCTTGTCACGTTTTTTAAGCAGAGCACACATCTGAGTAGCAAAAGGATGTGTTGAAACAATTAAATCTGGCTTAAATTGTTGTAATAATGCATCTAATTTATATGACATTAATTTGTTTGTAGTACTACTAATATACGATAAGGCCCCAGATTTCGCATTGTTATATATGCTTTTCCATATCCATGGGGCTTTTTTAGCCAATTCTTTATATGCCTCTGCAGAGACTTTATTTAAATACTTGTTTATATATTCCATACAGTCAACCATTTTAATCTGAACATCTGGGCAATTTTGGTCTAGGTAGTCATATATTGACTTTGCAGCTGCTAAATGCCCGCCACCGTACGACACATAAAAAACTAAAATCTTTTTCAATAAAATCTTCCTTTCAAATAAAACTGCCTACATTATATCACTAAACCTAGACGATGTAAAATTTAATTGATAATTAATAATTAATAATGTATAATAAAGGAAGAAATCTGCGAAGCAAATTTCTTCAATATAATTAATAATGAACTTTAAATTAGTAATTTGAATAAATTATAATAATGAAAACACAAGTAGGAGGAAACGGTGCAAGTAAAAATAAAAGACTGGAATATAAATTATGAAATATTAGGTGAGGGTACACCAGTTATTTTACTACATGGATGGCTTGCCGAAATAGAAACGATGCGTCCAATTGCAAACAGCCTAAAAAATAAATTCCAAGTATATTTGGTAGATGTTGTAGGATTTGGAAAAAGCGATATACCAGAGCACCCTCTAAATTCAAATGACTTTGGAGATTTCCTAGACGAATTTGTTAAAAAAATGGAAATAGAAAACCCTGCCTTAATAGGTCATTCAAATGGCGGAAGAATAATTATAAATGCAGTTGGAAGAGGGCTGGTATCTCCTAGTAAGATTGTTTTAATCGATAGTGCTGGAATTAAACCTAAAAGAAAATTAAGCTATTATATTAAAGTTGCAATATTTAAAATTGGAAAACTAGTGCTTAATTTATTACCAAAAACAAAAAAAGTAAGAGAGCTTAAAGAAAATTTAAGAAATAAAGTTGGATCTAGCGATTACAAAGCTTCACCAACTGTTTTGAAAGAAACCATGAAAAAAATTCTAAAGGAAGATTTAAGAGAATTGCTTCCTAAAATAAAAGTGCCAACATTGCTAATTTGGGGAGAGAACGATACAGCAACTCCAATTAGAGACGCACATATTATGGAAAAATTAATTCCAGATTGCGGACTGGTAGAATATAAAGGAGCTGGGCACTTTTCGTACTTAGAGAATATACATAACTGCAACGCCGTTTTACATGAGTTTTTAAAATGAGTATACAAATAGAAAGAGGGGACACTCTTCTTGTGAGAAGCATGGCTACGCAGAGAAGAATGCCCCAAGTGAAAGGATTTAAACTGTGGAAAAAATTTTAATTAATTTAAATTTAATTATGTTTTTAATTTTTCTGTATAAAAGAACGAGACACGGATTGCATATTTTACAATTAGAAAATTACTATAACGACAGATATCTTGTTTGGATGAAAAAAAACATCAAAAAAGTATTAAATATTAACACTATAGTTTTACTAACAATACCAATTTTAATTTTTATACAAGAAGCGAAGCTCGCTCAAATGGTGGCACTAATCGTAAACATTTTAGCATATGGAGCACTTATTATAACAACAAAAAAAGCGAAAGAGAAAAAGGCATTTGTAAATACGGCAAGAATTAAAAGAATGTATGGAACATATTTCTTAATTATTTTAGCAATATGGCTATGTGCGAACTTGTTTGATTACAGAATTGCACTAGGAATTACCAATATTGTTGCAATAATGGCATATGCACTTGTTTATGTGGTGAATATATTAAACAGACCATTGGAAAATTATTTGAGAAGCAGATTTTGCAGAAAAGCTAAACAAAAATTAAATGAAATGCGAGATTTAAAAATAATTGGAATTACAGGAAGCTATGGAAAAACAAGCGTAAAATATATTATAAACACAATACTCTCTCAAAAATACAATACCTTAATGACACCAGAGAGCTACAACACAACAATGGGAGTAGTAAGAACCATAAACGAAAAACTAACTGGAACACATCAGCTTTTTGTATGTGAAATGGGTGCAAAATATGTTGGAGATATAAAAGAAATCTGCGATATTGTGAAACCAACATATGGAATTTTAACAGCAATTGGTCCACAACACCTAGACACATTTAAATCACTTGAAAATGTTAAAAAAACAAAACTAGAATTGGCTAACGCTGTTTCAGAAAATAATGGAATTGCTTTTGTGAACTGGGAAGATGAAAACATAAAGAGTGCTAGCTTAGAGCTTGAAACCAAATTTAATCTTACCGAATCGCCAAACTCAATTATTAAATATGGGCTTACAAATGAAGTAAATTATTATGCAGACAATATTTATATAGATGAAAATGGATCAACATTTGATGTTGTAATTCCAAACAAAGAGAAAATTAAAATAAAAACAAAACTACTTGGCAAACTAAATATTCTAAACATTGTGAGTGCAGTAGCCATAGCAGATGCTTTAGGGCTAACAGCAGACGAAATAAAAGTAGGAGTGAAATATATAAAACCAGTACCACATAGGCTTGAACTCATACAAAATAAAAATGGAAGCATAATTATAGATGATGCATACAACTCAAATATTAAAGGTGCGAAAATGGCACTAGAAGTACTAAAATCTTTTGAAAACAAAAGAAGAATTCTAATAACTCCAGGGATTGTGGATTTGGGAGCTCAGTTTAAAGAGATAAATAAAGAGTTTGGCAAATATGCGACTAAAAGCAGTGATTATATAATACTGGTTGGAGAAGAACAAACAATACCAATTTTAGAAGGAATACAAGAAGAACATTATCCAAGCGACAAATGTTTCGTAGCCAAAAACTTAGAAGCGGCATTTGAGAGAATGAATGAAATAATAGATGAGAATAGTGTGGTGCTTTTAGAGAATGATTTACCAGATAATTATTTATAAAATTAATAATTAATAATTATTAATTATTAAAGAAGGAGTGAAAAAGAAATGAAAATTAAACTAGGTGTGTTTTTTGGAGGAAACTCAGTAGAACACGAAATATCTGTAATAACAATGAGCCAAGCGATTTCAAGCATTAATAATGAAAAATACGAAATTGTACCAATATATATAGCCAAAAATGGAAGGATGTATACAGGAGACGATTTATTAGATTTGCAGGCATATAAAAATATGGATGTTCTACTAAAAAGAAGCTATCCGGTATCTGTTGTAAATGATGGAAAAAGTGTAAAAGTAATAAGATGCCCAGCTCCTATAATCGGAAAAAGAACATTAAACACAATAGAGGTTGCATTTCCAATTGTGCATGGAACAAATTGCGAAGACGGAACAATGGCAGGTTTTTTAAACTTACTCGGGATTCCTTTTGTGGGGCCAGATGTAATGGCATCAAGTATTGGTATGGATAAAATATTAATGAGAAAAGTTTTGAAAGAATCTGGAGTGCCGGTATTAGATTATATATCTTTTTATGGAATGGAATATATAAAAGAAGAAGAGAAAATATTAAATGAAATTAGCGAAAAATTAAGATTTCCATTAATAATAAAACCAGGAAACTTAGGCTCAAGCGTTGGGATAAGAAAGGCAAAAGATAGAAAAGAATTAGAAGATGCAATAGAATTTGCCATGGAATTTTCAGATAGAATAATAATAGAAAATGCAATAGAGAACCTAAAAGAAATAAACTGTTCAATAATCGGTAACATTGTTGAGAACGAGGTGTCTGTGTGCGAAGAGCCGATTCAATCAGATGAAATATTAAGTTATGCAGATAAATATATGTCTGGAAACAACAAAAACAAAGGAACTCCAACGTTATCGAAATCTGCAGGTAAAGGTATGGCAATTTCTAATAAGAAACTGCCAGCAGATATAAATGACGAAATGAAGAACGAAATACAAAGATTGGCTAAAGAAACATTTAAAATATTGGGCTGTAGTGGAGTTTCAAGAGTAGACTTTTTAATAAACCAAGACACAAACCAAATATATGTAAACGAAATAAACACAATTCCAGGTGCATTATCATATTATTTATGGGAAGCAACCGGAAAAACATTTGCAAAAGAACTAGATGAACTGGTTGATATAGCTTTAAAAAGAGCAAGGGAAAAAGAAAAATTAACATTTTCACATGACCAGAACATATTGGCATTGCAAGGTACGAAAACAGGGCAAAAATAATTAATTATAAAGAGCAGATTAACATAACTTGCGTTTTATAAAAATCTATTTTCAGAGAGTTTTAACCACAATGTAAAATTTTTTGGAGGAATTAGCGATGGACGGAAGAAAAAGAGTTGTTGCGGCGATTGATGAACGGTATGCGTTGACTGTAGACCAAGACCTGATTGTTGAGGTCCCAACAGACGGTATTGCCCATATGGGAAGAGAGAGACAAGTATTTGCCGTAAGAGCCGGCGAGTTTACCCTTGTGGTAACATTCTTTCCAGAAGGAAGAGAAGATGTCCGTATAATGTAATTTCTTCTAGCTAAAAAGAGCGCCCTGTTACATATTAGTAATGGGGCCCTCTTTAAGAAAAAGCGGACACTTAATATTGCAATTTGCACAATTATGAAAAAATGTAGTGTTACAATAGATGTGAAACAAAAATAATAGAAAATAAGAGATTCAAGTAGTATAATTGAATTGTTAAGAAAAAATTA
>JGI24705J35276_12238734_pt1 | contig 48016 bp, 51 predicted proteins | sample TergutNt197P4_FD_35276 | JGI IMG/M metagenome (IMG submission 35276) | reverse complement strand
CGTGAATGCATCATTAGCCCAGCCTCTAAACTGTTAGGTCGCGTTTTACGTATAATGCAACTTAACGGTTACATAGGTGAATTCGAATTCATCGATGATGGTCGCCTAGGCAAATTCAAAGTTCAGCTATTAGGCAGAATAAACAAGTGTGGTGCAATTAAGCCACGTTTTCCATCAAAAGTTGGTGAATTCGAAGAATGGGAAAAGAAATTCCTTCCATCAAGAGATGTGGGATTAATGGTTGTTTCAACGTCAAAAGGCGTTATTGCACATAAGGATGCTGAACAAAAGAACGTAGGAGGAAGGCTATTAGCCTTCGTGTACTAAGGTGTTTTTTATGCGGCTCCCAGAAATATCTAGAACCATTCAGGTTCCTGAGGACGTAACTGTTAATCTACAGAGTAAACTGATTAGTGTAAAAGGTGAAAAAGGCTCCTTAACACGAGACTTCTCTTTTGCTCCAATCTCAATTGATGCTGAAGGAAAAAACATCCGTGTTTCAGCAAAATGGCCCCGTAAAAAGGAGTCTGCTCTTGTCGGTACGATATACTCACATATACAGAACATGATAACTGGAGTAACCAAAGGTTACTCTTACAAGCTAAAAATTGTGTTCTCTCACTTTCCGATATCTGTAAAACTTGAAGGTAAAAGCATCCTGATTGAAAACTTTACAGGTGAACGAAGAGCAAGACACGTTAAAATCATTGGCGACGTCAAAGTCAAAATTGAAACAGACGACATCATCATCTCAGGAATAAACTTGGAAGACGTAAGTCAAACATCAGCCAATATTGAGCAAGCAACACGTGTCAGAGGTAAAGACGCACGTGTTTTCCTTGACGGTTTGTACGTTTACGAAAGAAATGAAGGTATGGCATAATGACTGAAAAGAAACCACAATTACAGCGCAAAGCACTTAGAACAAGGGCACGTGCACGAAACAAGAAACCTGCTTTCCTTAGGCCAGAAAGCTGGAGAGATGCAAAGTTTAGCGAAAGCTGGAGAAGACCCCGCGGCTTAGATAATAAAGTTCGCCAAAAAGTCAAAGGTTGGCCAGCAAGTCCAAGCACTGGATACAAGGGACCTAAAATTGCCCGTGGGTTGCACCCATCAGGCTATCGAGAAGTCATTGTTTACAATGCAGAAGACGTAGTTGCCGTTGACCCTAACACTCAGGCTATCCGCATTGCTCACACAGTCGGCAAAAGAAAACGCGCTTTAATCATCGCTGAAGCTGAAAAGTTACAAATAAAAATCCTCAATGCTACACTTATTGAGGAAGCGACAGAGGTTGAAGGCGAAGACGCTGAGACTGAGCAAGAAACTGAAAAATCTGAGAAATCTAAAGAAAAGAAAGAGAAGAAGCCGGCCAAAGCTAAAGAAGACAAATCAAAGGCTAAAAAATCTAAGGAGAAGAAGAAATAATGACCAACTTATCCAGTCAAAGACGCCTTGCTTCAGAAATTCTTAAAACTGGTGAAAACCGTGTTTGGATTAACCCTGAGTACATCGGCGATGTTGAGGGCGCTATTACACGTGAAGAAATCAAGAAACTGATTCACGAGAATGTTATAACTTCATTACCTGAAAAAGGCGTTAGCCGCTCCAGAGCAAAGATCATTCGCGAAAAGAAACGCAAAGGTAGACGACAAGGTCCAGGTAGTTATACTGGTTCACCAAAAGCTAATGTAACCAAAAAAGAAGCTTGGATGATTAAAGTCCGTTCATTGCGTCGCAAACTACGCGAGCTTAAAGCAAGCCGAACAATCACTGAAGAGACATATACAGAATTCTACCGTATGATCGGCAGTGGTCGGTTTGAATCTATTGCTGATTTAGAGCGTTATTTGAAAGCCAAGGATTTATGGAGGAAACGTTAAGATGGCAAAAAATGCAAATTACCGTGTACAATTAAGACGCAGACGCGAAGGTAAAACTGATTATCAAGCCCGCAAAGGCATGGTCATTTCTGGTAAACCCCGTCTAGTCGTTAGAGGTTCATTAAAAAACGCTACCGTACAAATCATTCAAGCAAAACCAGAAGGCGACATAGTTTTAGTGGCTGCAAACAGCAAAGAGTTAAGTAAACTATTCGGTTGGAAAGCTCCAACAGGTAATATTCCATCAGCATACTTAACCGGTTTGCTCTGCGGTCTAAAAGCTAAAAACAAAGGTGTTAAAGAAGCTATCTTAGACATAGGTCTTGTTTCCCCAACTAAGGGTGCAAGAATCTTCGCTATGCTAAATGGTGTTGTTGATGCAGGCGTTAATGTTCCCCATAGTGAAGAAAAACTGGTTAAGGAACGCATAAAAGGCGAACAAGTTGCAAAGTATGCAAAGAAACTTGGCGTCGGTTCCGAAGAATACAATCAGAAATTTGCTGCATATCTTAAAGCAGGTATTGCCCCAGAAAAATTACCTGAACACTTCACAAAAGTTAAAGCCGACATAATTGCGTCATTTAAAGGTGAGAAGAAAGAATGAGTAGACAACAACGAGAAGATCGCGATAGACGTACCGTAAATCTTGAAGAGTGGGTTCCAAAAACTCGCCTCGGCAAGATGATTCAAGAAGGCAAGATTACAACAATGGAAGATCTATTCCTTAGCGGCATAAAAATTTCTGAACCACAAATCGTTGATGCTCTGCTTCCAGATATTCAGGAAGAAGTTATAAACGTTAACTTGGTTCAGAAACAAACTGACGCAGGCGAAAAATCCCGTTTCAAAGCAATAGTAGCCGTTGGTAACAGAGATGGATACATTGGTATCGGCAACGGAAAAGCCAGTCAAGTACGCAACGCAATTGAGAAAGCAGCAGCAAGCGCACGCCTAAACATTGTTCCAATAAAACGTGGTTGCGGAAGTTGGGAATGCAGTTGTGGACAACCTCATTCAGTGCCTTTCGAGGTTGAAGGCAAATGTGGTGGTGTCCGAGTTGTCATCGTTCCAGGTCCAAGAGGCTTAGGTCTTGTTTCAAGTGAAGTTGCAAAAACAATCTTTGGCTTAGCAGGCGTTAAAGACCTTTGGATGAGAAGCTTTGGTTCAACAAGAACAGTTCCATCATACGCATACGCAATCTTTTATGGCTTACGCAAAACATATAACTTGATTACTCAAGCCGATTGGGTGAAGTAAAAATGGCACAAACAGAACAAATCAAACAAATAGCAGTAGTCCGAATCCGCGGCACAGTTAGCGCACTAAGAGAAGCACGAGAAACTCTAACACTACTCCGCTTAGATCATACTAACCATGCTGTCCTTATCGATGACCGCCCATCATACAAAGGTATGTTACAAAAAGTAAACAGCTATGTCACATGGGGCGAAGTCACAAAAGAAACCGTTACAGCTATGCTTGAAAAAAGAGCCCGTTTAATGGGTAACAAAAAATTGACAACTGAATACCTTGAAAAACTTGGTCTCAAAACTTTTGAAGATCTTGCAGACGCAATAATGACTGGCAAAGTAGAACACGGTAAACTACCATTTATGACTCCACTGTTCAAACTGCACCCACCATCAAAAGGCTTTAAAGGTAACGTCAAGAAATCTTTTAAAGCTGGCGGCGAAGCAGGATACCGCGGCGAAGCTATTAACGATCTAGTCAAACGCATGATCTAACTGATCAGCGTATATTTTTGTTTTTTTAATTCTCAATCAACCATTTTATTGTCTTTAAGTATTTTTAGTGGTAATTTGGCTTCCATAGTGGCTATAACGTATCTTTTCCTGAAAGTATTTCCGCTTTTTTGATTTTTCCTAAAATATATCGTCACTAAATAGTCCCTATAGTAATTCAGTACAGACATTCCACTGATAGTTTTTTAATAAATGTCCTCATTGACTTAGCAACCTTGTTCAAGCTATGATGTTCTCTACAATTAGTCAACAAGTAACTCCACAAAAATGGTTAGAAAATCTCAAAAACATGATCAGCATAACACCACCTGTCATGTCTTTTACCATAACTGTGATATATGTTGATGCATTCTTTTTCTAACATCAGAATTTGGCTCAATCTACATTTGTTCCAAAGTTTCTTTTAGCAGCAGAAAAGCTCTCAGACATGAATTAGAACTCATCACCTGTAGAACCTTTTGTCAATTATCCAGTACAACACATACATTCGTGCCAGAAACAACCTGTTGTCATCAATCCACCTGCATCTGACAATGATGATCCGTTCATAGCTCAAGGTCTTACACTTCTTCTGGTTGTTTGCAGTTCACATGCATTGCATAACCTTCTCTATCATTTCTATATGGGTTATGCGACATTCTCCTTTTCTTTCATGGAACACTACCTTTTCCAGTGTTAATACATTGAAATGATGGTTACTGTGTACTTCCTACGTCGTTGCGTTTTCACTGTTTCTAAATTGATTTTCGGTGTCTGCTAACGTTTGATCCCATATTGGGGCTTGTATGGTCTGATTGTAGCTTGAAGTTACCTATTTTAATTCCAATACAGTCTGGCTATTTTGGCTCTCTTTTCTTTTATTAAGCTGTATCCACCAAGAGTATGCGCTTATCCCTCAGTATAGTTATTAGTAGCGTTACAGACTGAGTTTATGTCAGGACAATATTTTGAGAAAGGTAATGGCAGCTATAAATTAAAAACATTAATAACCCCTAAGTTGGCATCCAATTTTAGGGTAGGTAGAAACTTGCTCGAAACTGTACATGGCTAATGGCTCTAAAATATGTGTATGCATGATTAGTAGATATTAATTCAATAGCTTCATTGTGTTTATGGTTTAATTTTAAACGAGGATGCACAAAAGCAAATATTTCGTGCAGTATAGTTTGTAAATTTTTTGTAAATCTAATGTATATGAAAAAAATTGTAAAAAATGGCTATGAATTTGCTAAAAAAACAATAAAATTGGCACATCTCTCAAGGGCAAGTTTTTGTAGTCTGTATTTTAGTTATATCTATCAAGAACCATCAGAAGTGGGTTATAATGGCTTTTTAATCCAAATAACCGTGATGTCCCGAAGCCTCTTAAAGGAGCCGGTTAGTTTGGTTATAAACAAGTGTGCATTAAGTGTATTAGCCACTTGATTTGCATGTGGGGTATGTGTTTTTTGGCGGTTTTTTCTTTTAATGATGTTTCTCTTCTCGTTGTAGGTGTTTTTGCCCTTTGATATGCGATATCTTTTATAGTATCGATATAGAAATGCGTAAGTAAATTGGAGGGGGAAAAATGAGTGCAAAATGGCGTAGAAGCACTAAAAATCGTAAGTGGCTAGACCTTAATGATAATGATAATAAGGTTGTTAAAAGTAAACCAAAAACCCTGCGAAGTGAAACTATTAAGCCTGTTAAAAGTGTCCGTTCTAGCCAAAGTTTTAGGACCCCCAAAAGTTTTAGCAAGCGCAAATTTGTTGATCCTAAACCGTTAATTGACATTTTTCAAGAGAATAATTGGATAACTATAGTTGCAGAAATCGCAGGCTTTAATAAGGAATCCTTCAAAATAAATGTGAAAGACCAGAAAATTACGCTGTCTGCAAAATCAAAAGAGCGCAGATACTATAAAAGTTTAAATCTACCGAAAGTAGTCATTCCCAGCGATATACACACAACTTTCAAGAACGGCGTACTGGAAATAAAATTAAAGAAAGCTGAAATCCACAACAAATAATAAACAAAGAAGCGGATTAGAATATGCCTCATAAACTTAGAAAAATACGAAAAACAAGAGGTTCAAGAACACAAGGTTACGGAAGAATCGGTCAGCACCGCGATGCGGGCAGTAAAGGCAACCGAAAAGTTGGACGACATAAACATCTTTGGAGTAAAGTTGTTACTTATGAACCTGACTATTTTGGAAACCACGGTTTTACATCTCCACAAAGTCTCCACAGAAAAGAGAACACTCTAAACCTCCAAAAATTGACTGAACTCGCTGAAGCCAATACAACAGTCAATTTAACTGAAATGGGTTACACTAAACTGTTGGGTGCCGGAAGAATAACAAAACCCTTGACTGTTACAGTACCAACCTGCTCCAAGTCAGCCGAAGAAAAAATCGCCCAAGCAGGCGGAAAAGTAATCACTGTCTCCCAAGAGAACGGAGAGTAAAACTAACATATGGCCGGAAGATTCCTTAGTATATTCAAGCCAATAGGTAGAATTCTACCTGAAATAAAAAAACCTGGACGCAAAGTTTCCTTTAATGAAAAAATCTTCTGGACTGCGCTTGTTTTAATCATCTTCTTAGTTATGACTGAAATTCCCCTATACGGGATCAGCTCAGATGTGCAAGACAATTTTGGCCAGTTGAGGGTTATCTTTGCTTCTAATAAAGGAACTTTAATGGAGTTGGGTATTGGCCCTATCGTGACGGCTGGTTTAATTCTCCAATTACTCGTTGGTTCCTCGATCATTAAATGTGATATGTCAAATCCTGAGGATCGAGGGCTCTTTACTTCAGCAAGTAAAGTTTTCTCTATCCTGCTAACTGGTGTTCAAGCAGGTGCATACATCCTCAGTGGTATGTATGGTGCAATCACTGGTCCAATAATGGTTGCTATATTCTTCCAGTTGTTGGTTGCAGGCATAATTGTGATGCTTCTTGACGAATTAATCCAAAAAGGTTGGGGCCTAGGTAGCGGTATAAGCCTTTTCATCATGGCCGGTGTTGCCCAAAGCATATTCTGGTCAATGTTTTCCCCCTCAAACGGCTTATTCGTAGGCGCATTAACCGAATTACTAAACAAAGGTATAACAACCTTTGAATGGGTCGTAGGTACCACCAGCGGATACTTCCCAACATTAATCGGCTTCATCGCAACAATCATCATATTCGTCATAATCATTTACCTCCAAGGTATTCGTGTTGAACTGCCAATGACTTATGCAGGCTACAAAGGATTCCGCAGCAGATATCCAATTAAATTACTCTACGTCAGCAACTTACCCGTCATCTTTGCCAGCGCACTATTTGCAAACGTATTCTTCTTCTCACAGCTGATATGGTCACAATTTGGAAGACCTGCGGCAGGTACAAACTGGTTCTTCCGAATCATAGGTGATTACAGCGTAACAGAAAGTGGTAATGTCATAAACGTTGGTGGCTTGTCACATTATATGTCTCCACCATCAGGACTCCTTAATGTTGCAGCTGAACCATTGCGTGCATTGGGTTACCTTGGCATCTTGGTGGTTTTCTGTGCCTTCTTCTCGTTAACTTGGCTTGAAATTGGTGGATTAGGCCCTAGTAAAGTAGCAAAGCAACTCATGGACAGTGGTATGCAAATTCCAGGATACAGACGCAGTGAAAGACCAATTGAGCAAATACTAAAACGCTATATTCCAGTAGTGACAGTGCTCGGCGGTATAATAGTTGGTTTAGTAGCTTGCTTTGCCGATTTCCTAGGTGTTTTCGGCTCAGGCACTGGTATCTTGCTGTCAGTGGGTATCATCTATCAGTACTATGAACTGTTGATGCGTGAACGAGCTGCAGAAATGTTCCCAGCGTTTAGGCGAATACTGGGCGACTAAATATCAAGTTAGGCTTTTTTAGCCTATTTTTATTTTTTAAATTTATTCTTGAATTTACATAAAATTTTTGAAAGGCTTATTTTTTATCTTGACCATACTCGCCGGATTTTATCTTGTCTATAAGTAAACCAACAAACTCTATTGGCCACACATCATCACACACGTCACTTGTGAGTATGTTTCTTTTATTAAAGAATGATATCAAGTCATTTTTCAAAAGTAAAATAAGCATAAATTTGTGTCCATAGGTTTGTTTGAACAGGGAATACTTTGAAGACTGCTTAAGATTCATTTCGTAATGCGGTTCAAGAACAATTTTTCTACCGTTAATTTCTTTGTCTAAAATAAAATCTGGTGTATACTTGTCTCCTGGTAACGGAAACGTGATGGTTTCATAGCCATAAGAAATGTGCATCTGCATTAGTATTCGTGCGGTTTCTTTTTCCCAACCGCTTTTGTAACGGCTTAATTTTTGATAATGCGCTTGAGGTTGCCCTGTAACTTTTTGGATTTGCTCAAAGAATTGTAATGCCTCTTTTAGGGTGTTTCGGTTAAGGTTTTTACGTTTAAGCCATCTGCCTAAAAGGAAAAATGGGTAATCTGCTTTTGCTGGATCGTAAAGAAAAATTCGTTTGGCATATTCGGTGATTTTTAGTTGTGCTTTTAGGGCAGCGGTTTCATCTTTCCATAAATACGGTACAGTAGAGTTTATCAAGCCTAAGCTTATTGCAACGCTGGCATTTTCTCTTGTTAAGGGTACCTGTAAATCTTCGGGTGAGTAATGCTTAAAGATTTCAAGGTCAGGTTCTGGACGCGCCATCCAACGCATGTACGTCCAAGCTTTGTCTTTATCTCTCATTCGTTCAATGTTTTTAGTTACTCCTTCAACAAAATCTTTAGGTTTTGCAAATTTTAGTGCATAACGTATTAAGTCTTTTTCAGCTTTGAACTTGACAAAAATGTTTACTGCAGCTAAAGTTTCCGGAATAGTTTCTTTGCGTGGGCCAAGATAATTGTAAAAACTATATTTTACTATTTCTTCGCCAAAAAGATGTGGTTTAGTGATTTCAAAAAGCCGTGAGGTTCCAAATTTTTCATGCAAGTTAATAAGTAGGTTTCTAGCGTTTTCTGAAAAACCAACCATTTGATCGTCAAGAATTGACGCAACAAGTAAAAAATAGTGTGCTGTTTTCTTTTTTTCTTCATAATCTTTTGAATAAGGGTTGAACAGTAACCGTGGACTCATTCTTCTGTCCCACTGCATATCAGCGACGTTCGTGTTAGTTCTTACAAACTTCGCTAGCAAGGAATGCAAATCATCAGTTACCATTTAATATTTTGCCTCTTTATCTATTTTGTATTTTCAGCTTTTAATAATTTGCTTACAAAGCTCTATGTTGTCTGGTAAAACTGTTTTTTTATACCTGATGTGCTGCCATTTTTAGGAGGGTGTTTTGAGATCAATATGGAACCTGTGAGTTGCAAGTAAATCAGTAAAAACGGTTATAAACAAGGAAGAAGGATACGCATACACAAAAGTATTTCAAGTGAATGAGAATGTCGGCAGCAGAATGGGTTACAGCTTTACCAGTTGCAACAGTAGTTATCATGGCTACTGCATTTATAGTTTCAGTCATTAACATGTCAATTAATCGGGCACTTCTCAGTCACTTTATCGGTTGGGATAAATACCGTACAATGCAGAAAGAAATGGCTGAATTCCGAAAAGAAAGCATGGCTGCCGCCCGTTCAAACGACAAAAAGCAACTCGAAAAACTAAAGAAAAGACAATCACAAATTAACGCAATGCAGCAACAAATGTTTAAACCCCAAATGATTCAAATGGCACTAGTTCTAATTTACTTTCCAGTTTGGATCTTTTTCTTAACACCAACATTCGGAAATAAGCCTGTAGCTTTGTTGCCTGTTGGAGATGGTTACTATCAGCTTCCATTATTCCTTTGGTACATGATTTCATCTTTATTCCTAGGGACTGTAATGCAACGCGTTTTGGGTACGTTGCCTATTGAATAAGCCGAGGTAATGCCATGTCTACAAATAACATTTTTCAATGCGTTACCCGTAAACCCCTTATTTTATGTATTTCTGGAATGGCTGGTACAGGTAAAAGTACGCTTTCTAAAAAAATAGCTGAGAGATACAATTTAAAATGCTATTCTGGCGGCGATGCTCTTAAGGAGTTAGCTAAAGAGGCTGGTTATGAGATAACCGGTGAGGGTTGGTGGGAAAGCCCTGATGGTTTAAGCTTTATAGAGAAACGGGTTAAAGATCCCCAGTTTGACAAGGAGGTAGACAGCAAACTGCTTGGTTATGCAAAACTGGGTAATGTGTTGCTTGACAGTTGGACTATGCCTTGGCTGCTTAAAGACGGTTTTAAAATATGGTTAATGGCGTCTTTTGACAAGCGTGCGGCAAGAGTGGCTGAACGCGATAAAATGACTTTTGAGCAAGCTTACGCTGTTCTTAAAGAGAAAGAGGCTCAAACAAAAGCGATTTACAAGAAGCTTTACGATTTTAATTTAGGCGAAGACTTTGTTCCGTTCAATTTCATTTTGGATACCGACAATTTGAACGCTGATCAAGTTTTTGAAGTTCTTTGTCGAGTGATTGATAATACCGTTTGTGTCTGTTAATAGTTTAAAATATACCAACTGGGTGCTGCCCTATTTTTCGAAGGTGTTAACCTGAATCTGTTTGTTGCTGTGTTTTGCGGTCGATAAAGCAGGTTTATGGTTGTTACGTTATGTCATGCATAGGATTGAGTTAATTGCGTGTCTGCTTCATGAAATAGCTTTTGCAGCCTTAAACCGTTTAAATGGTACTGTGTTTTGCTGTTATTTGTTCAACGTTAATGTGTGTTTTTCCAATTACTTATTTTACCCCTGCAAAGTGTTGAACTATGTATATTTAGGTGAGCACTCAGTTCTTCTTCAATAAAAGAGATGCGTTTCTCCATTGTTCCATAGCTAACGAAATGTGCCCTGAGGGTGATCCATAAATCGAGTAAAATACATAGCACAAATATGTGCATTGGGTACAGGTTTTGTACTGTTCCCGCAAATCGTTGAATTTTTTACTCTTCCAACTTTTAGGTAAGTCAAAGATTAAGCTCGCAAAAGTGCGATTATGGCACCCTGCAACTCTACCCAAATGATCCACAACTAGAAAGCTTTGAAGTGCTTTGCAATCCCATGTTCGTTTTTCTTCAGCATAGAGACTTTTTAAAGTTTTTAGAAGCCTATCTGTCATAAGGATTCTTTTGTTGGTTTTCTTCATTTCCATTAAAGTGTCACAGAGTTTAACCATTGCTTCTTTATCCGTTATTATAAATTCATCGTTAGGTTTGCCGATACGGAACAGCTGATCAGAATCTGCTGTCATATCATATGAGTAAAGGCAGTACCAAACAGGAATACCTCTATCCGTGAAGTGGTTGGTAATATCTGGGATTTCATAAAGGTTAATTTGAGAAATCGTTGGAGTAACACTTACTTTTATACCCTCTTTCTGAAGGGTTTCAACTGTTTTCATGGCATTTTTCCATGCGCCCGGGACGTTTTTTATAAAATCCTGTTTTTTTTCATCTAAACTATCAATTGACAAAGCAACAAAATCAACATTTCTTAAGAGATCAATTTTTTTTGCTGCCATACTACCGTTATCATAAACTGTGGTTACAAATCGTTTTGTAGCATAATCAATTATTTCTCCAATGTCCTCTCTTAGAAGTGGATCCCCACCGGATAGGACAAGCTCCATTATGCCCGCCTCTTTAAGAATATCCATGCCGTGTTTAATCTCATCTGTTGAAAGCTCATTTTCGTCTTGTTCTTTCCATACATTGCAGCCTAAACATCTGTAATTGCATTTTCTTGTAATAAGCCACTGTGCATGATGTGGTTTGCCGTGAACAAGTGAGCGTGCCGCTATATTTGCTGCCTTTTTTACTCCCATAACCAAAAGGGTCACAAGCCGCTTAAATTTAACATTAGCACTTAATCAAGTCTGAACTATAAAAACCATTGTTAAAGTTCACTTGTTTAGTATCTGAATTTTAGATGGTTTAACAGTTTTATTCAACTAAACCTTATAGATACAAGTACAAGTGTACACTGAAACGAAAGTGATTAACAAATGGTGGATTCAATAGACGTCGTTTTGTTGACAAAGAATAGTGAGCGGGTGCTAGTTAGATGTTTAGATTCGCTCTATCAAAACGTTCCAGTCCACCGGTTAATTGTTGTTGACGGTTACTCAACTGATGATACTCTTACAATAGTGGAAACCTATAACCAGAAACATCACAATGTGGACATAATTTTTGATTGTGGTACTCGCGCTTCAGCTCGCCAAAAGGGTATAATGGCTGTGCAAACTGAATGGTTTATGTTTATAGATAGCGATGTTGTTCTCTGTCGTGATTGGTTCCAAAAAGCCGTAAAAAACATTGATTTACACGTTGGCGCGGTTTGGGGTACAGAAGTATGGTCAACGCTAAAAAATCCTAAAATGCTAAAATTATTTTTGCTGGTAACACGCAAAATTTTTGAGATTCGCGGCGGCACTCATGATACTCTCATACGATCTGTACTTGTAAAGGATATCCAAATCCCAATGAAACTACACATTTTTGAAGATGCTTACATCAAAGAACATATAACTCAAAAAGGCTACAAGTTTGTCGCTTGTTATGACCTATTTTGTATCCATTTTAGGTCTGATTCAGTGTGGACGTTTAAAGGTAGCTTAAGTTTGGTTGCTGAAGCATTACGGTTGGGTAGTCCACGTTTAATTTCAAAACTATTTTTAGCTTACGGCTTTTACACTGTTTACTCGGTTTACCAGTTTTTTGTAAACAGAAAAAATAGCCTTTGACAATAACTTATTATTTTAATTCTTACTATATTTTAATTCTTACTCTATATGAAAATATTTTGGCGTGTTAAATTTGAGCGAGTCTATGGTACAAATTGATGTGGTGTTACTTACAAAAAACAGTGAGTACCTACTGACAAAATGTCTAACATCAATCTACCAAAATGTACCTGTACATACTTTGATTGTTATCGATGGCTACTCAACTGACTGTACTTTTGAAATTCTAGAGAAATTCAATAAAAAATATAACAATATAAAAATAATAATGACAAAAGGCACTCGTGCACAAGCACGTGAAACAGGTATACAGCATGTCACAACTGAATTCTTTGCTTTTATAGATAGCGACATCATTCTATGTAAGGATTGGTTCAAAAAAGCATCCTCTGAGGTGCAGGAAGATGTTGGTGCTGTATGGGGAATAAACATTGATGTGATTCCAAACGTTAAACGAAAATGGTTTTTGTTGCTAGAAAGCATGATTGCGCGGCAAGGTTTTCGTCTACGAGGGGGTACTCATGATACGCTTATCCGAAAAAAAGCGTTAGAACGGTTGCATATTCCTTCTGAACTACATGCTTTCGAAGATGCCTACATTATTCATTGGATTAAAAAACAAGGGTATAAAGCAGTTGTTGGTAGCAACATTTACTGTCTACATTATAAGCCGCCAACAAATTGGAGTCTACAAAATGCCATTGATCAAGCAATTGTGGAATTCAAATGTGGCATACTTTGCTCGCATATGTTTGCTTATGCTTTTTTTTATCCGGTATTTGCGTTCTATTGGTTTTTGCAAGTGCCGTTGAATGGTTTTAGTGGCAAGTCAACGTGATAATGCAGTCCAAAGTTGGTCAGTTAGTGGTCTTGGTAGTGTTTGATGTGATCCTATTTTTAATTCAAAGGTGCGTTCTTCTGGGCTGTCGTTAAATTCACCTATAACTGCCGCGTAAATGCCCTGTTGCTTTAGGGCCTCAATAATCTTTGGAGTTGATTTAGGTTCTGCTGCAATTAGTAGAGCGCCTGAACTTATGAGTTGCAAGGGGTCAATTTTGAAGTAACGACAAATTTCTGCGGTTTCAGGTGCAACAACAATTTTTTCCTCAAATATTCTCAACCCCAGCTTTGCCGAGTCAGCCATTTCATGAATACCGTTAAGTATTCCCCCTTCTGTAGGATCATGCATAGCGTGTACTCCACCTGTTTGGTAAGCTATTAAGGCGTCTTTTACAACGCTGATTTTATTGTAAAAGCTTTTAGCGGTTTGTATTATTTCAGAGTTTAACACTTTTGATAGTTGTGTTTCTCGATCTGTGGCTAAAATGGCTGTGCCTTCAATTCCTGCACTTTTAGTAAGGATTAACTTGTCGCCTTCTTTTGCTCCTGCAGTGGTAACATATTCACCCTTTTTGGTTAAGCCCATGACGCAGCAGACTATAATTGGATTGGTTAAGTTGGGGGTCGATTCACAGTGTCCCCCTACTATGGCGATTCCCAACTCTTTAGCTGCCATGCCCATTTGGGTGCTTATGGTTTCAACTATTTGACTGTCTGCGCCTTCAGGAAGCATGATGCAGGAAAAGATGAAAGCTGGTTGGACGCCAAAAGTTGCAACATCATTAGCATTAACATTTACAGCTTCAAGGCCTATGTGTTCCACTGCGCCAGTGATGGGATCCATGGAGATGATGACTGACTTGTCGCCGATTTCAAGTACTGCGCCATCACTACCTGTGGTTGGGCCAAGTATGACCTCTTTGCGTTGTGCGCCCAAATTTTTGAAAACAATGTTCTGCAAGATGTCTATAGGTATTTTTCCAGGTGGTAGTTTCATACTTATATTCTCTGTTAAAGGTAGCTTTTAAGTTGTGGGAAAACACGTAACACAGCATGCATGACAGGTACAGCAATTATTAAACCTACCAGCATTTGGACAACGTTGAATGGTACTGCCACTAATGCAAATGAGTAACCTGCTATGAGTGTGTCGTATATGAAATATCCAGCAACCATCTCAGATCCTCCAATTAAAACTGCAATTGATGCACATAGGGTTAAGCTTTTAATTTTTTTGTTAAGTTTTTTTATTAGATAGCCAACAAGAAAGCCTTCTGTTGCTTTTATGATAAGGGTTGCAGGAGCATATACTGGTGCTATCAGTATGTCGGCTATGGATGCGCCGGCTCCAGCGATTAACCCTACAAATGGTCCAAAAAGTAGTGCAGCAGCGTAGATGATTACATCACCGAGATTAAAGTATCCGCTTGTTGCAGGAATAAAGAAGACAAAGGCTAGAGTGGCTACGGCGACGAGGGCCGCTAGAATTACTGCAGTTGCTAATTGGAAGGTTGACGGGCTGCGCTTTTTTGTGGTTGTCTTGTTGGGTTGCATTGTTTCACCTTGCGGATTATAATTTGATTGTAGAATGGTTAAGTCCAAATATTGATAAATGTTGTTTAATTGTTTCAAACAAGTAACGAATTATTGTTAAACGTTGTCAAGGCTTCTTACTGTATTTGTGATGTAAAAAAACCATTATTTTAGTATCTGCAGACATCTGTGGGTCTTAGTCTGCTGTCAGTTATAATGCTACAAGTTTTTGTTGAAGAGGAAAATTCTAAATGTATGTTTTCCGTAAATCATTTACAGTGACAGTTTATGAGTATTAAAGAAGATCCAATTAAGCTCCACAAAGACGCTAATGCATTGATGGAAACTGGTAAATCAGCCGAAGCGCGTGATTTATTTACAAAAGTCGGTGAACTTTATTATAAAGGACAAAACTATTTCGGCGCTGCTGAAATGTATTACAAGGCTGGTGAATGCAGCGTAACCTTAAAAGAGTATTCACAAGCCGTTGAGTTTTTCAATAAAGCTGCTGACATCGCTTTAAACAAAGGGTTTGACCGATACGGGTTAAGCGCACTTGAAGAGGCAAGAAATGCCCAAAAAGCAGAAGGGAACACTAAAGAAGCAGAAGAAATTGAGGTTCGAATAAAAGAAATTAATGATGAAATTAACAAACAAAACGCTGCTGGCGACGAAGACTCCTCATTTTCGGTCTTCTCTTAACCCCATAATTTTTTATTTATTTTTTTGTTTTCACTTAGATAGAAATATCGACATAATGGTTTCCACAAGACAGCGAGATGGTAAAAAATTCCGATAAAATGTGTGGAGTGTCCGTTAGAGAGAAGTGTTGAAACCGGCAAAGTTATGAAAAAATGACGCCATCTACTAAACATGAACCCTCTATTGTTACTTCCATACTGTCTTGATGAGTTGGTTTTATGAATTTATTTGTTTAGCACAGGGCATATGTTATTTCACTGGAGACAATGTTGATATTTCCGCTGAAGAAGCAAAAGATGCCTGAAAACTTATACAGCTATAATCAGTAGTAATTGTTGTTGGTATACAACCCATAGCATACAAACCAATCCTGCGCATATGAGGATTAGTCCTATAATTATAGACCCAATTCTTTTGGTATCTTTTCCTATAGGCACCATTTCAGAAGGAAAGATAAATAATCCGCCAAAACGTTTAGGGCCTGTATATGTTTTGCTAAACAGGCCTACAATCAATATAATAACGCCCAATACAGCTAAAGTTATTGCCATCCCAAACAAAGTTGATCCAGATAAATTTGCGATAGCCATATTGACGCACCTACTTTTTTTTAATGATAAGTACTGGATGTTTGATTAACTTTGTGTTGCATAGTGCATTGGGGTTTAAGTTAAATTTGTTGATTAACGTATAGTTATGTTGGAGATTCTTGGATTTTTGTGTGATTTTATCTATTGAATTTAAAAATTTACGTATTTAGTTTGCTGTATGTGTATGGTTTTGATTGCTGGTTTGGGTTTGTGTTGGTGGTTGGTATGGGTATATGATCTATGTCTATGAATTTTTTGGCAGAGCAGTTATGAAATGGGGTGTCTCAAGTATAGTAATCACTAATAGTTACCCATACTTGGTGTTTAAACCGATAGTCGCTGTCTGTGTGCAATGTTTCAACGCATTCTCAAATTAGTTATAAGATTTTACCTCTATTTTGAGATCGCTCTTAGCTTTTGCCAGAGTCGGTTGATTACGTCCCAGCCTTTTTTTCGTGGTATGTTACCAAAGGCTAATATCTTGTTTGAAAAGCTTCTCTCACTTACATTATATACACTAATCCAGCCCTCAGTATGAACCATTACACCATTCTGATCGGACTTTAATGACACCTCAAAGTATTTTGGAGCAGTCAAACCCAATCCACTAGGGATTCCAAGGCGTCCTCTCACGAACTCCTCTCTTTCAGCTTCTATAACTATGCCTTCTTCTCTTATCCACTTCTGGATCTCTTCTTTTACTTCCTTTGGTCGTCTTCCTGAAACAAAGACGTCTTGAACTGTTCTATTTTGTTCTTTTTGGTTTTGTTTTTTGGTATTTGGTCGAATCATTCTATAGAAGAAATAAGTAAACATTATTGCGAAAATAAATCCAAATGTCGCTTGCATCGCCCGATATGCATCTAAATAATCTGAAAAGTACAAATACAGAACTATCAACATCCACAAAGTTGGAAACAGAATAGCTACAATCCAGAATCTGCGCCACCAAACCTTCTTAGTCTTCAATGTACCATCCTGTTCTGGAAACTCTGTTAAAAACCGAGAAGCGAGTTTCCCTTTTTCAGAGAGCCTATACTGCCCCGAATCAGTTTTCCCTAAAAGGTCGCCTAAGACCTTAAGATGATAATTAAGCGTTCCCGTACTGTCGATTCGAAGAGTTTCCATGAGCTCGGTATAACTTAGGCTTTCTCTATCAGTTAAGGTCAGGATGATTTTTCTTCTTGTTTTGTCCTTGAGGATCTTGTTTAAGGCTTCGATTTCAGAACTCATAGACTGTTATATCAAGGCGGAACATTTTAGGTTTTTTGACGAGAAAGGTCGTCAAACAAAAATTATGGTTTTGTATATTCAACCAAAGTCCTCTCTGAATACAATATTGTGCTCCCATTTCCAATTTGTGTTAGGTCAGCTTTGATTAAGCGGAAGGTTCCAAGTTCTACGTATGAGGTGCCATTTATCTGCAAATTCATGCCATCAATGCCGCTCAGTATGGTGCCGTCTGAGTGATAACTAAGACCATTACTTGTTACTTCAATGCGCATGGTTTGGAAGGTGCCTGCTGGGACGTTTATCTCTTGGGTGTCCACAAATTTTAGTGTGACTTCCCCTGTCAGTCCCAAGCTTGCAGTGCCTGTGTTTACAGGTATGTTCCAGACATCGCCGATTGTTATCTTATCTTGGGCCAAATATGCCAAAAGTGCTGGATTACTATCAGCGTTGTAGAAAATAAATTGTCCCTGTGGCTCCACAAAGTTGTTGTAATAACTTGCTTTGTCAATGGATCGCGTAAGTGGCGGTATAGTCATGCCTAAATCGGGGGTCATAGTACCTGTTTGTTTTACTGTATAGCTATCGCTGTTTTCGCTTAGAACCTCTATAATTAGGGTTGAATTGGAGCTGTCACCAGTGATAGTATCAGGCAAAGAAAGTGTTGTGTCTGTCATTTGGGTTGTCGCTATGTTTGTATTTTCATAAACCATGCGCTCGCCTACAGCATAGTTTAGGCTTAACTCCCGAGGTGAACTATCACTTTGTGGAATCTCATTTTGTGGAATCAAAAGTGCCGCCACGATTATCACAATAAGTACCGCTAACACCGCGAAGGCAACGTATAAGACTCGGTGATGTTTGTTGCCGTTTTTTTGAATTTCAGGGGATAGCAATGACAAGATGGGTTTGTTTTGCTGTTTGAACATTCAGACATATCTCCAACCGGCTTATTGCCGTGATAAGCTTTAAGGTTTTTTGACTAAGACTTTCGTCAACTACTCGGAAAGAATCAATTATGGAAAAGTAAGCTAATTAACCGCCTCCTTTTTGTAACTGAGAAAAAGACTTATAGAAACAGAGTTAAACTGCAGATGAAAATCCCTCCAAAACGCTACTGCGGCTGGTTTGATTTTTTTAAATGCATGTATTTAGTGTTATGGAAAAACTATAAGCAACATTACAATAGTACTGCTATATTGTCCATAAACCTCAACGCGACTTAAATATACGAAAATTTTGTTTTTATGTGTGGATATGTTTGATTGTATGTAACACGAGAAATATGTGGGATAGTTTTGATGTGGTTTTGAAGAGGGTATGTGTTTGGTTTTTTGTTGTTTGGTTATTAAAATAGTGATTTGTTGGGTGGTTGGAGTAAAATGGAAAATTTAGGTGCGTAGTATTATTTTTTCTGTGTATTGGCTTAGTATGTTTGTGAATTCGTTTATGGTTTCTGGTGTGTAAATTTGTAGTGTTTGGTAGTGTTTGTCTGGGGTGTTTTCTGGTACAAATTGTTGTAATGCATGAGTTTTGGAGCCTTTGATTAGTTTGCCTATGTGGTCTATATCTTGTAAGGTGACTATTTCAGGAACGATGGTGGTGCGGAATTCGTAGGGTACTTTGCCCATTTTGAGTATTTCTATGCTTTTTTGTAGGTTGTTGGTATCTTGTGCACCTAGCTGTTTGTATTTTTCTGGGGAAGTTTTAACGTCTAAAGCTATGTAATCCACGTGATTGAGGCACTCTTCAAGCACTTCTGGATAGAATCCGTTAGTGTCTAGCTTTACAAAGAAGCCTCGCTCTTTTAGTTTAGCAAGAAATTTGGGTAATTCCTTATGCATGCATGGTTCTCCGCCTGTAATGACTACGGCGTCAACGTATTTTTTGCGGCTCTCTAAAATTTCTAAGGCGGCAGCTTCTTGTAGAAATGGTGGTTGGGGGTCGGTGGCGATTTTCCAGTTGTGGCAGTATGGGCAGCGTAGATTGCAGCCAGGGGTAAATAGCACGCTGGCTACTTTGTCAGGGTAATCAAGTAAACTTGTTTTTTGCAGTCCGCTAAATTTCATCTTTTACTTTTCACCTAATGTATCAAGGGGATTGAGGCGATGGTGTTTGAGCGGTCAAAAGTTTTGCGTATGGCAAATTCTGCTTGTTTTCCGTTGTTCCATTGGTCAACTGGACGTAAGTAGCCGACGACGCGACTGTAGACTTCGCTGGATGCACCGCAGACTGGGCAGTGATTGTGCTCTCCTGTGGTGTACCCATGGTTGGGGCAGATGCTAAAGGTAGGTGTTAAGGTGAAGTAGGGAATGTTTGTGTTGCATGCTACTTTTTTGACTAATTCCGCTGCTGACTTCCATGAGGGTAAGCGTTCGCCTAAGAATACGTGGAAGTTGGTTCCGCCTGTGTAGAGTGTTTGTAGTGTGTTTTGGTGTTCTAAAGCTTCAAAGAGGTCCCCTGTAAAGTCAACGGGTAGTTGCGATGAGTTAGTATAGAATGGTTCTGCATGTTCTTTTTGGACATGTTTTTGGTTAGCAAATACTATGTCACGGTAACGTTTCTGATCAATGCGAGCTAACCTGTATGCGGTGCCTTCTGCAGGTGTCGCTTCAAGGTTGTAGATGTCGCCTGATTCTTCTTGGTATTCACTAATGCGTTCGCGCATAAATGTAAGAGTTTTTACTGCAAATGCTTGTCCATCTTTAGAGGCGATGTTTTGTCCAAGCAGATTTAAAACTGCTTCATTTATACCTACTATGCCTATTGTTGAGAAGTGGTTCTTCCAGTATTTACCGTATCTTTCTTTTACGTTGCGAAGATAACGTTTAGAGTATGGATATAGTCCTTTTTCAGTGAAACCTTCCAGTACTTTGCGTTTGATTTCCAAACTTGCTTTAGCTACATCCATAAGAGTACCTAGTTTTTCAAAAAATTCGTCTTCATTTTTTGAAAGGTATCCGGTTCGTGGAATGTTTAGTGTAACTACGCCGATGCTGCCTGTTAATGGGTTAGCACCAAAGAAGCCGCCTCCGCGTTTGCGTAACTCTCGGTTGTCGATGCGTAGTCGGCAGCACATGCTGCGTACGTCTTCAGGTTTTAGGTCGCTGTTTATAAAGTTACTAAAGTTAGGTACGCCATATTTGGCTGTAACTTCAAAGATTGCCTGTGAAACGGGTGAGTCCCAATCGAAGTCTTTGGTGATGTTATATGTTGGAATTGGGAAGGTGAATACTCTGCCTTTTGAGTCACCTCTGGCCATAACTTGAGCGAAAGCTATGTTGAGCATTTCCATTTCTTTTGTCATGTCGCCATAGGTGTCTTTTGTTACTTTTCCATTGAAAATGATGGCTTCATTTTTCATGAATTCTGGAACCATTAAATCTAATGTGAGGTTAGTGAAGGGTGTTTGGAAGCCAACGCGTGTGGGGACGTTCATGTTAAAGAAGAATTCTTGTAATGCTTGTTCAACATCTTTTTGACTCAAGTTGTCATAGTGTATAAATGGTGCTAGGTAAGTATCGAAATTGCTAAATGCCTGTGCGCCGGCTGCTTCTCCTTGTAGTGTGTAGAAAAAGTTCACTATGTGGCCTAATGCGGTACGGAAATGTTTGGCTGGTTTGCTTTCAATTTTTCCTGCTACACCGCCAAAGCCTGAAAGCAGTAGGTCACTTAGGTCCCAGCCAACACAGTACGGTCCAAGGACTCCTAAATCGTGAATGTGTATGTCGCCTGAGAAGTGGGATTCGGCGATTTTTGGTGGGTAAATGCGGCTTATCCAATATTTGGCAATTACTGTGGATGAAAGGTAATTGTTTAAACCTTGAAGTGAGTAGCTCATGTTGCTATTTTCTTTTACTCGCCAGTCTTCAACTTCGAGATACTGGTCAACAAGATCTGCAGAACTTAATAACGAGGCTAGTTCGCGCATGTCGTTGTGTTGTTTGCGGTAGAGGATGTAGGCTTTTGCGGTGGAGGCGTGACCGTTTTCGATTAATTGTTTTTCGACAAGGTCTTGTACTTCTTCAACAGTAGGGACGCCGTCATCACCATACTGTTTGTTTAATATGGTTACTACTTCATCACTGATGCGTTTAGCTTGTTCTTTGTCTTTTCCGCCAACAGCTTTGGCAGCTTTCCAAATAGCTTGTGTAATACGCTCTTGATCAAAGGGTTCTAATTTACTATCACGTTTTAGTACAAATTTCATTGTTTATTCACTTCCATAAGTAAACGCCCGAAGTCTTCGGGTTCTTCAAATTTTTTGTAAACAGACGCAAATCTGATGTAGACGACGCGGTCTAAATTTTTGAGGTACTTCATAATTAGATCGCCAATTTCTTGTGATGAAACTTCTTGAGTGCCTTTCATCATTAGGTCTTGTCGTATCTGTCCTGATAGCTCGTTAATCTGAGTCATGGTGACCGGTCTTTTTTCACACGCTTTCTGTATACCGCGGATTATTTTGTTGACATCAAAGCGTTCCAGTTTGCCGTCTTTTTTGCGCACCATTAACTCTATTATTTCGACATACTCGTAGGTTGTGAAACGTTTGCCGCAGTTTATGCATTCTTTTCGTCGGCGTGTGGTGTTATCTGGAGAATCGCGTGTTTCTAGGGTTTTGAAGTTTTCGGAGCTACAGTAAGGACATTTCATGAATTTCACCATGTATAGTGCTAACAAACTTACGTGATACACTACAATTAGCGTCTATTTAAGTCGTTTTTACATTAAACATGAAATAAACATATAATCATAAAATATAGTTCCGTGAAAAATAGACAAATTTGGAGTAAATAAAAACCTCAAAATAGGTCTGTTTAAGCAAAAAAACTCTATATGTCCAAAATGATTTAGGGTTTAAATTTTAGGGTTAAAAGTTGATCTAACTTTCCTTTATAGGCTTCACAATCACATAGCCCTTATCAATCAGCCAATGATGAAACTGGTATGTAGTAAATAAGCAGCCCAACGCGCAAGTCTTACGGATTTTCTCATACTCTTCAGAGCCTTCTTTTTGCTTATTAAGCTCCATTTGAACAGAACATTTAACGTCGTTACAATACTCTCTACGTTTATACTCAACAAAACCCTCTAATGTCATATTCATCGACTAAAATAGCCTTCAAATAGGCTTATAAGCCTTATTTTAAGAAACAGCTATAATGCTAAGGCATTAGGTTTCTGATGTTTTAATATCAACTAAATATTTTTAACCCCTCTCACAAATACTTAGGCATAAATCTTGGAATCAACTAAATTTTTTAGGTTTACTTTTTAGTTTAAGCTCTCATTATTTTAGTATGCATAAAGTATACCTTTTAGGTGGGGAACGCATCCGTAAACGTGACGGTGAAACAGTCAACCAGCAAGCTTTTAGCGACGCTGGTGGGTCACCTGATGTTTTAGTTTTTTCGTGGGCAAGGGCAAATTTTGACCAGACATATCAACGCCAAAAGCTGATTTACAATTATCTGCGGTATCTAGGCGCTAATAGCGTAACTGTTGCTGGCTACTCAACTTCCAAACAAGAACTTAGAGAAAAAATCAGTCAAACCGACCTTATTTACTTAACTGGAGGTAGCCCAAGTGTTCTAATTGAACGTTTCAAACGTATCGAAGTAGACGCTTTACTAAAAGATTTTAACGGTGTAATTGTTGGTCGAAGTGCTGGAGCGTTAGCTTTATGCAAAAAATGTCTCGTAACCATTAGATCCACTAAACAGGTCAAAATAGTTGATGGCTTAGGACTGCTTGATTTAACAATGAAAGCACACTATACTCCTAAAAAGGATGAACAGCTAAAGAGACTTTCTATAGGTGAACAAATTTTTGCTGTTCCAATGGGCTCAGCAATAGTTTACAGTAAGGGCGTTTTGTCTTGTATTAATCAAATATATTTATTCGAAAACGGTGAACGCCAAAAATGTACTACTTGCCATATCGGACATAGCTAACCTGTAAGGTAACACCAAATGTCAAACCACCTGTTACCGGTAGTAAATGACTACAACGATGTAAAAGTTGGAAACACCTAAAACAGACAAGCGTCTTGTTAAAGCTTTTGAACAGCTTGTTTATATGACTAAAATAGTATCATTTGTTCTGTTGCGAACTGTGTTACAAGTATGCCTTTTTTGTTGTGGGCTGTTGTCAGTTTTTAGCGAGTTAGTTTAGAGGTGTTAACTGTACGAAATCTTTTTATCAAGAAAGCGTTAAATGGTAAAAGAAGTGTCAGTATGAACAAAGTCTTTCTCTTTATGTTGCTTTTCTTTTTCATATGTGGATCATTTGTTGTTGTGTTTAGTTCTGTTTCAGCCTCCTCAGAGCTGGTTGAGGATTCTTGGAACACAAAGATGTCAATGAGTCAGGCGCGGTATGGTTTAGGTGTTATTGCTGTAGATGACAAAATTTATGCTATTGGGGGTTCCACATTATATGGTTATGATAATAGTGGTTTTGTAGGTACAAATGAGTGTTATGATCCTAAAACTGATACATGGGTTACTATGACCGCTATGCCTACCAGAAGGGCCCATTTTGCTATAGCTGCCTCTCAGGGCAAGATTTACTGCATAGGCGGCTCAGCCCCTGATGAAAAGGGTGATTGGATTGCATGTAATGTAAATGAGGTTTATGATACTACTACCGACAGTTGGAGTACTAAAGCTTCTCCATCGGTTAATGGAGCGCGTCATGCAAGTGTCGTAAAGGGGAAAATTTTCGTTATACAGGGAGGTGCCATGTACATGTATGACCCAATTACAGATACATGGATTCAAAAAGCCAGTATGTCTAAACCTTTTATGGAGGATACTTTTAATTCGGCTTGCGTTTCAGTTGTTGTAGATGACAAGATAATAGTTATTGGTGATGTACGGGTTGAACGATTGGTTGAATATATAGGAACTGAAGACTTTATTCAAATAACCATTATCTCCAGCACACCAAGAGTTATGATTTATGATCCAAAGACGGATGTGTGGAGTGAAAAAGAAGCATGGTCTGTTTGTGAGTATGACGGTGCTGGGGTGACAACTGGTCATTATGCTCCTCAGAAGGTCTACCTAATTAACCAGGTTTATGACCCTGTAAGTGATACTTGGTCGGTTACCGAGGCTATACCTACCACTCGAAGTGATTTTGGTGTGGCCGTTGTTGATGATATTTTGTACGTGATTGGAGGAAGCATTTCCCTTGCAGAAGGTTATTCTACGTTAGTGCCTTCATCTTTAAATGAGCAATATGTGCCGATTGGTTATAGTGCTCTACCAACTGTTACTTTTGTATTTTCCTTAAATAACCATATTGTAATAGCGTTAATTCTAATGGATAGCATTTTTAGTATAACTTTTCTCTATTTGAAATTTAAAAAATTGAGTGGAGCTACTAATAGAGAGCACATTGAGTTGGTAAGCTGATATTTCTTATCTTAAATCCCTGTGTTAACTTGCAAAAATAGTTTTCAATAGTTGATTATTTTTTTAATTTGTGACTTAACTAAAAATGTTGGCTTTGTTGGGTGAATAAGTAGCGATGAATCACTGCGGTTTGTCGCCCAGACTCCGCCTGAGACTTCCCGGTCCTATACTCATACCCGCACCCCCTTGAGCGCATAACGTCCAAACTTAGGTTGCTCTCTCCCGAGCCTAGCCGGGTTCGCCTGGTAGACAATGAAGCAGCTCCCCTACGGAAGCCACCCATTGACCGCCAGCCCCAAAGGACGGATAATCAACGTTTCGGAAGGGGAAACTCAAGCGGCCTTTGACGTCTCATCCGCAGATGTCAGCCCGTCATGTAGAGGATTTACGGAAATAATGGACCCCTGACCCACCGCCTAAGATCCATCGCCGCAATCTACAACGAAGAAGGTACATTAAAACTTTCCCAGTAATGGTTATTGACTTTCAAGTTTAGTTGCTGCTTTTAATGCTTTTGCGGTTGTCTCAAGTTCCTCTAGCATAGTGACTATGTTGTTGCTGTTTTTTTGGACTATGTTGATAAATGCGCTGCCTACAATTGCAGCGTCTGCACCTGCTTTGATAACCCTTTGAACGTGTTCAGGTTGGGAAATGCCAAAGCCAACGGAAAGCGGGATCTTTTTAGCGGTAAATGGCTGAACCCGTTGAATCAGTTGTATCGTTGAGTCCTCTATTGAGGATTTTGCGCCGGTAACACCGAAGCGTGAAATCAAATATAGAAAACCAGATGATGCATCGACAATTCTGGTTAACCGTTCATTTGATGTAGCTGGTGCTGCAAGAAAAATTGTATCTAAGTTGTGTGTTTCTGCAGTTTTTTTAAAGTCTGCTGCCTCTTCAACTGGCAAATCGGGTACGATAAAGCCATTAACACCGTGTGCTTTGGCTGATGCTAAGAATTTGTTAAGACCAATGCGAAACACTGGATTGTAGTAGGTCATGATAACTATTGGTACATTTTCTTGTTTAGTTTTGATTTCTTTTGCAATTTCTAGTACTTTCATTGGTGTGGTGCCTGCATTTAGTGCGCGTAAGCTTGCTGCTTGAATTGTTGGGCCGTCAGCAATTGGGTCAGAGAATGGTAATCCTAACTCAAGGATGTCTACGCCGCCGCGGATTAATGCTTCAGCGATTTTGGGAGTCATTTCTGGTGTGGGGTCTCCAGCGGTGATGTAGCCTATGAGGCAGCCTTTTCCGTTTTTGCGGTTGTTTTCGAAGACTTGTTTTATGGTGTTCATATTTTTACACCTGTAAATTCTGCTATTGTTTCTACGTCTTTGTCGCCGCGTCCAGACAAAGTAACAACGATTGATTGATTTTTGCTCATTTGTGGAGCAATTTTCATTGCATGTACAAGAGCATGAGATGATTCTAACGCGGGTAGGATGCCTTCAGTTTTACATAGTATCAAGAATGCCTCAACAACTTCTTTATCTGTAGCTGAGACATAATTTGCCCGGTTAAGTGTTTTAAGGAATGAATGTTCTGGTCCAACACCTGGGTAGTCAAGGCCTGCCGAGATGCTTGAGGTGTTTCTTATTTGTCCATTATCGTCTTGTAGAATGTATGTGTGCATGCCATGGAAAACTCCTTCATAACCTGCTGTAAGTGTTGCTGCATGATTACCCGTTTCTATACCCTCGCCTGCAGCTTCTACGCCATAAAGTTTGACTTCTTTGTCATCTTCAAATGGGTAAAATGTGCCCATAGCGTTGCTTCCGCCACCCACACAAGCTACCAATGCGTCTGGTAGGCGGCCTTCTTTTTGTTGAAATTGCTGTTTGATTTCTTTTCCTATTACACTTTGGAAGTCACGAACCATCATTGGGTAAGGATGTGGTCCCATTGTTGAACCTATCAGATAATATGTGGATTCAAGATTAGTTACCCAATCACGAAAAGCCTCATTAATAGAGTCTTTAAGAGTTTTTGAACCAGAATCCACCGGGTGCACTTTGGCATCTAAAAGTTTCATACGAAACACGTTTAGCTTTTGACGCTCGCAGTCCTCGGTGCCCATGTACACTTCAGCCTTTAAACCCAAAGCTGCGCAAGCAATAGCTGTAGCTACCCCATGCTGCCCTGCACCAGTCTCAGCGATAACGCGCGTTTTACCCATACGTTTTGCAAGCAACGCCTGTCCAAGAGTATTGTTGATTTTATGTGCTCCACCATGCGCTAAATCTTCACGTTTTAAGTAGATTTTTGCCCCACCCAGTTTACGTGTCAAGTTTTCTGCAAGATATAGCGGCGTTGGTCTACCAACAAAATCCGCCAAGTAATAATCAAGCTGTTTTTGAAATTCTATATCTCTTTTAGCTTGGTCATAGGCAGCTTCAAGTTCACTTATTGCTTCCATTAAAATTTCTGGAACAAATCTGCCTCCAAATTTTCCGTATTTCCCATCCTGTGGATAACTGCTTATTTTCATGCGTTTACAAACTCCCTAACTTTCTCTTCAATATCTGCTGTTAACATTATACTTGAACCGATAAGAAAAGCAGACACGCCCGTTTGACTTAGAAAACGTAGATCTGCTGATGTGTTAATTCCGCTTTCACTTACAACAACTAAACCGTTAAAACTATTTGTTTTAAGAATTTTTTTAGTAGTGTTTAAGTCTATTTTTAAATCTGCAAGATTCCGATTATTTATGCCAATCACATCAGCATCTGTTTTTTTAGCTGCTTTAAATTCTCCTTCTGTGTGAACTTCAAGCAAAACTTCAAGACGATTCCTATGTACATACTCTATCATATTATCAAGATCTGTCTCGCCATACCCTCGATCATAAAGTGTTTTAATTAGCAGCACTGCATCTGCCCCAATTTGGGATGCAACTGTAACTTGTTTCTGACTTAGAATTATATCTTTCATTAATAGTGGAAGCTTTACTGCTCTTCGAACATCTGAGAGTGTGTCTATTGAGCCTTTAAAATGTCTTGGCTCTGTTAATACTGATATCGCTGTTGCCCCACCCTTCTCCATAACTTTGGCAATTTCTGTTAGATTTATGCTTTCTCGTATAGTTCCAAGGGTTGGCGAGGCCAATTTGATTTCAGTTATTACTGGATTTTTATTGCATTCTAGGATTGCCTTTTTAAGGCTTAAGTGCAGGCTTGGCATAGGTTTGAAAACGTCATAGTATCCGCCGTTAATGGTTGCTTGTGCATCAAAGCCTAATGTATCATAGAAGTCACTCATGTTGTGATTCTAACTCCTCAAGTGTTTGTAAGTTACCGCCAGAAATGCTAATTAACTCTTTTAGTTTGCTGTAAGCTGCACCGCTCAAGATGGATTCTCTAGCTATTTGTATGGCTTCTGTGAAATTGTTTGCTTTGCCGCCCACGATGATGCCTGCTGCGCTGTTAACTAAAACCATTTCTGCTTTAGGATCTTTTATGTTTTTACCTGCTAATATGTGGTAGATGGTTTTGGCGCTTTCTTGAACGTTTGAAACTTTTAGATCTGCGGCTTCTGCTTGTTTTATCCCAAAAAATTCTGGGGTAACTTCTAATTCATAGATTTGGCCTTGTTTTAAGTATGCAATTCGTGTTTTGCCTAACGTTGATATTTCGTCTAGTCCGTTTAGGCCGTGTACGACCATTGCTTCTTTGCAGCCAAGCTTGTTTAGCACGTTGGCTAAGGGTGTGGTAAGTTTTGGGTCATAAACGCCAAGTAGTTGTCCGGTGGCGTTTGCAGGGTTAGTTAGTGGTCCAAGTATGTTAAATATGGTGCGTATGCCTATTTCTTTGCGTGGTTGAATTGCAAATTTCATAGCGGGGTGAAATGCTGGTGCAAACATAAAGCCGATGCCTACCTTTTCAATTGCGGTCTGTACGGTTTGAGGTGTCATAGTTATGTTTAGTCCCAGTTTTTCAAGTACGTCTGCGCTGCCACTTTTGCTTGTTACTGCGCGGTTTCCGTGTTTGGCAACTGGAATGCCTGCGCCTGCAATTACAAATGCAGTTGCGGTGCTTACGTTGAAGGTTTTGATTTTATCTCCGCCTGTACCGCAAGTGTCTACAAGTCTGCCCTGTACTTTGGGTTTGATTTGTTGGCATTTGCTTTTCATTACGTTAGCAAAGGCTATGAGTTCTTCAATTGATTCGCCTTTAATTCGTAGTGCTGTTAGAAGTGCGCCTGTTTGGGCGTTTGTTACTTCTCCTGTCATGATTTTTTGCATGGTTTGTGTGGCTTCGTTATGTGAGAGGTCTGTGCCTTCAATGAGTTTTTGGATGCATTCTTGTATCATAGGTTTTTGCCTTCAATGAAGTTGTGGATGATTTTTTTGCCGTCTTGGCAGAGAATGGATTCAGGGTGAAACTGGACGCCGTAAATTGGGTACTTGACATGGCGTATGCCCATGATTTCTCCATCATCTACTGTTTCTGCGGTTATTTGTAGACAGTTTGGGATTGAGTTGCGTTCGCCTGCAAGTGAATGGTAACGTGTGGCTGAGAAGGGATTGCGTACGTCTGTGAAGAGTGCTTTATCATCATGTTTGATGGTGCAAGTTTTGCCGTGCATGAGTCTTTTGGCGTGGACTATTTTTCCGCCGTAGGTGTGGATTATTCCTTGATGTCCTAAGCAGACGCCAAGTGTGGGAATGTTGTGGCTTAGGGTTTGCAGGATTGTTTTACAGATACCAAAATATTTTTCATCTTCAGGAGTACCTGGACCTGGTGAAATGACGATGCGATCGGGTTCAAGTTTGGTGAGTTCTTGTATGTTTGTTTGGTTATTTCGGTAAACTAGGGTGTCTGCACCCATTTCGCCGATGTATTGCACGAGGTTGTAGACAAATGAGTCATAGTTATCAATTACTAAGACTTTTATTTTCAACGCCTCCAAATGTTTTGAGTGCTTTCATTAGAGCTTTGGCCTTGTTTTCGGTCTCGACCCATTCGCGCTCAGGAATTGAATCTGCAACAATACCTGCGCCTGCTTGTATGTAGGCCTGGTTTTTGTCAGCAAACAATGTTCTAATTGTGATTGCAAAGTCTGCGTTGCCGTTGTATGAGAAATAGCCAACTGCACCCGCATAAGGTCCCCGTTGTGAGGGTTCTAATTCATCTATGATTTCCATTGCTCTAACTTTTGGTGCTCCAGAAACAGTGCCTGCTGGAAAAACTGACTTTAATGCATCAAAGCATTCTAAATTGTCCTGTAGTTCACCGACTACCTGAGACACGATGTGCTGTACATGGCTGTATTGGTGTACTTTCATGAATTCTGGTACACGTACGCTTCCAAATTTGGAAATTTTTCCTACATCATTTCGAGCTAAATCCACAAGCATGATGTGTTCAGCGCATTCTTTGGGATCTGAGAGTAACTGATGAGCTAAGCGGATGTTTTCTGTTTGGTCTTGCGTGATTTGGGTAGTTCCTGCGATTGGAAAAGTTTCAACCATACGATTATCGACGCGGACGAGCATTTCGGGGCTAGAGCCAACAATTTGGTGTTCACCTGCCTTGTAGTAGTACATGTATGGTGAAGGGTTAATTTGGCGTAAGGCTTGGTAGAACGGGATTAAGGAGCCTTTGATTTGAAACTGATAACGTTTTGAGAGGACAACTTGGAAAATATCGCCTGTAGTTACATATTCTTTGGCCTTTTCAACTGCCCTTTCAAAATGTTCTTTTGAAATGTTAACTTTCGGTTCATAAACCTCAAGTGTCTCAATTTCTTGATTGTTATCGGGTTTTAGGAGTTTTTCAACTTCTGATAATCTGTTTTCTTCTTGATAATAGTAAAGTGCTAACTGTTGGGTGTGGTCAAATATGAAACCGTCATCATAAATGCCCATTTCAACGTCTGGGAAGTCTATGTCGCCTTTGGTTTGGGGTAGTTTTTCCCAGTACCGTACTGCGTCATATGAGATATAACCTACTGCTCCTCCAACAAATCGGAATTCACGGTTGTGGACTGTTTTGGGTTTTAATGCTTCTTGAATTAGTTTAAGTGGGTCTGTGGTTTTTTGCTGGGTTTTTTCGCCTGTTTTCTCATTTATAGTGGTAGCTTGTCCATTTTTGGCTTGAATGGTTATTGTTGGCGAAAAACCTATGAATGTGTATTGAGCTAGCCTTTTTGGGCCTTCTATAGATTCTAGGAAGTATGCGTTTTTGTAGTGGGTTTGGAGTTTTGAAAAGATTTCGAAGGGTTGTTTTGTGTAGAGGATTTTTTTGTAGGTTATGGGGTTAGCTTGTTTGATTGATGTTGTTTTGGGTGTTTGCATGCCAAAGACGATTCCTCATTTTACATGTACTCCTATCAGCTCACAAACATACTACAATGCTTTATTTAAGGCTTATTTGTACATAAATGTACACGTTAATGGTTGAGTGCGCCAGCCATCCACTCAAAATACTTCTTAGAACCATCAACAATAGGCACCGCAATAATCTCAGGCACCTCATAACTATGCAAAACCCTAACGCGCTCCTCCAAAACCGTAAACAAATCCCCACACGTTTTCATAATCATCAAATACTCCTCAACCGAATCAACTTTTCCACCCCAATGAAAATGCGAAAACACCGGCCCAATAACATTAACACAAGCAATCAAACGCTCACTTAACAGGGCATGAGCAATTTTCTCCGCCTCTACCTTACTGGCCACTGTGACATAAACCATTATAAAGTCGCTCAAGAACACTAACCTCTATTAACTATCTAAAATTGACAAATAAAAGCTTCTTTGTTTACGCATTAACAAATTTAAACCTCAACGATAAAATAATAACATACGGTGATTCTGCATTGAACAACGTCCAATTAAAAATTTTAGAATTAATGAGCCAAGTCACAAACCGCATGGATCTAACAATGTTTGCCCAAAAAATTAATCTCGCCCCCACCGATGTCATAGCAAACGTGCAAGAACTCACCAACGAAGGGTTAGTACATAAAACCAGCCGAGGTTATGGCGTAACCGACAAAGGAAAAACCACCCTCAAAGCATTCACACAGACACCTGAAGATAAAGCATTCCATTTCTACGCCCGAATAGAGTGTCCAACAGCTTACACTGCACAAAGCCTCATAGACTTCTACAACATCATCCAACAAATAGACGAAGACAGCCTTAATTTTCATCTATCACGCGGAGACTTTGAAAAATGGTTTAACGATGTCCTTGCTGACAGTGAATTGGCCAAAAAAGTAGAAGCAATCAAAAAAACCCCTCTGCAACATGACATAATTAGAAAAGAACTTTTAAACGCAATAGATCAAAAATATGGCCTTAAGGACTTACTTTGACTGTTTCTTCAAGTTTTTGCGTCTCTGAAAAACACGCTTCTGGATTACTGCACCATATCAGGTTAATGTAATTATCTTCTCACAAGGAGTGACAAAAATACATTAGCTATATGTATTGCTTTTAGGTAATTGTCCTAAATCACAAAATCAAGCACTAATCCCAAGTGTCTTCCTATAATCCGTAAGATAATTGTGTCTTTAGTATTGTTCTTATTTTGTAATGATCAACATGTATCCTAAATTCTGTAAACTTGCATCAAATTTTGTAAAACTCTTTTTGTTGTTAGGGTTGTAAGAGGAAGGAAGAAAGAGATAAGAAAATGAATGTTTGGTAGGTAAAAACTTCCTCTCTCCCACAACTATCCCTGACTTGTTTCAGCTATATAAAATGGGTCTCATATTCTCTATATCAACATATTTTTTTGATGAATATCAATACTATGAATGAATAAGTCTTTTGATTAGCAAGGTGACTGAATATAAATTTGGTAAATTCTCTTGAAAAAATGACTTTATTATCTCCAAAGGAGCCAGACCACAATGCTGTAAAACAAAAGAAACCGTAAGCTCTATATTATTCAATGAAGCATTTTTTGAACTGCAACAAGTGGGCCCGTGGCTCAGTCAGGCTAGAGCGGAGGACTCTTAATCCTTAGGTCGCGGGTTCAATTCCCGTCGGGCCCGCCAATTATCAATAATCCCCTGCAGGTAATTTTAGGAGATGTTAAAAATTTGGTGCCCATGATATTTTGAGAGGTTGGCGTATTCACTATTTTTGTGCATATGTTTGTTTCACTTTTGGTAAAATAAAATTAAAAAATTTTGGTCTTATTTTTTTATAGTCTGCGTTTTGTTAGTGGCTGACTTTTTGGTGTGTTAGCAGTTGTCGTTTCACTGTTTAGGCGCTGTTTTAGCCGTATCACGAGTACTTCGCGGTCGTTTGGTTTTAGTTGCATCCAAATGGCGCGATTTTCTCTGAATTCTTCTCCAGTGATTTTTTGTTGTCTCTGCAGCTCTCCTAGAAGCTTTACAAAGCCCTGCATATCAAGTTGCTCATCAGTTACTTGATTTACCAATTTTTTCTCTTCACTTGTTCCTATTTGAGCTTGTTCACTATCAGGAGGTGGATAAGTCTCATACAGAAAACGTGTAAAGTACAGGTTATCCCAGCCACGTGTGACAGGTAAACTATTTTTAGTTTTTAAAAGCTCCAAAGTGAAATGCTCATATTCTTGTCCTAGCGAGAAATATTTTGTTGATTCACTTGAAGTGTCAGTTGTGCGGTTGACAAAGTAGCGTAGATGTTGTATACTAAAAATTGGTAAAACTGTTTTGTTTTCATAGTTAAGACTGTAAATGATTTCCATAGCGAGGGCTTTGTCTTGTCCTATGCCGCCGATTCTTTCCCATTTAGCATCAATTTTTTGAGCTAATGGTTTTCGATCATCAGCTGCTGTACGGAGTAAAAGTTTGAAGTCATTTATTTGTAGGCGGGCATTGCGGTAAATGTTAGAGTTGCCAAACACGGGATATCTTAATGGTTTAAAAATGCCCTCTAAAGCTTGGAAAAATTCTCCAGTACTGTCGGGATTTATCCTAAATAGTCTATCAGGGTTTAACAGATCTATTTCACGTAAGTTTTCAACGAAGGGAAATTTCTGTCTAAACTCTTTTAGACTAACAAATGTCTTATCGACGTCATGTTTAATTAAACCTGCCTTGTCGAAAGCATTTGCTTTTTCTTGCACTTGATTACTTCGAAGCATTATGCACCATTACCAAGTATTGCTTAAATAGAGCTAAATATGTTTGCGCTACCTCGTCACTGTAGGTTTAGGAGAATATGAATCCAATAATTAAACCTACTATAAATCCTAAACCTATAGGTAGCACGCCTATGAGAAGTGTACCATATTGAATGACCATTGGGCCATACGTTTCTGCTGCTGTTTTTAAGGCTCCAAGGCTTAAACCAAAAAAGCCAAAGTAGCTAACAACAACAATAATTATTGCTGCAATAATGGCAAATTTTAAAACTTTACGCGCAACATAGCCTACGATTACACCTATAACAAATGTGATAATCATTACTGCAAGTGGTGGTAAACCCGCTATGCTTCCTGAAGTTATAAAATTCAAGACTTCTTCTATTGCGCCCATTATGACAACTCCAATTGAAATTAAAAATACGAAATACCCCTATTAAACCTGTTTGATTGTATATTGCAAATCTTAACATAGACTGCTTGCCCGAGGCTTTTTAGGCGTCTATATGCTATTAATCACCTAATAATCATAAGAGGCTTATGAATTGAGGGGTATGCATGTTATAGTTGGGGGTCTTATGAGTGCGGACGGAAAGATAGCGCCTGCTAACCATAAAGGTCGCGAATTTTCACAATATATGACATCTCAACATGAGCAATTATTACATGAAATCCGTGCCAGTGTTGATGCAGTAATAATTGGAGTCAACACAGTAATAGCTGATGATCCGTCCCTTACTGTGCGAAGAGCTAAAGGTAGAAACCCTCTAAGGGTAATATTAGACAGCCAAGCTAAAACACCGATTGAATCAAAAATTTTAAACATTGAGGAAGCACCAACACTAATTGCGGTCGCTAAAGATGCACCTAACGACAAAATTGACCTATTCAAAAGTAAAAATGTGGATATACTGTTTTCATCAACTCAAAAGATTGATTTAAACGAACTATTAGTCAAACTATCCGAGCGAGGTGTTAAGCGAGTGTTAGTTGAAGGCGGTGGAGAAGTGCGTTGGAGCTTTTTTGAACAAAAGCTTGTGGATGAATTATTTGTTTGGATTATACCTGCCATTTGGGGTGGACGAAATGCGCCAACACTAGTTGATGGTGCAGGTTTTCTTAGCGCAGAGGATGCAGTTAACATAGAACTTAAAAGTGTTAAACAGGTTGAGGGCATATTGATTTTATGGTTTAGTGTTAAACGTTGAGTCAGTGTTTTTGGAGGCAATTTTTTTAAGCAGTTGGCTTTCTGTTACCCCTCTTATGCTTCTATAGGAGAGAAAAGCTTCCACAAGCATGTCCAAGAAGACATCCATTTCTACAATGTGACTTGAGTCCTGTTCAAAAAGTACCTTTGCTTTGTAGAGTTTTTCTAGGTTATCTTTATCGTAACTAACTTTCAACTCAGTTTTCTGATGATCTGTTGACACTTCTTTTTTTAGCCTCCATTTTCAAATTAGTCTGTTAAGGTTGTTTTGTTTACCGCTTGTTAACTGTACTAACTGTTTAAGCTTTGTAAATGCTCGTCCATCCTCGATGGCTTGTTTAGCAAGTTCATACCCATCACGTAAATCTTGGCACACATCTGATAAAGTAAGTATTGATGACGCATTTAACAGGATAATGTCTCGGCGAGAGCTGGTGTCTTTACCCGCCAAAACCTGTGTTATAGCCTTAGCATTATTTTGATGGCTTTCTTTTGCAACAATTTCACTTATTTTCCCTTTCTTTACCCCTATGTCTTCAGGGTAAACATCAAAAGTTTCAGTATCACCGTTTATTTTTAGTTCTGTCACTACATTTCTGCCCAAAGTAGAAAATTCGTCAATTCTTGTCTTTTCTGTTTTACCATAGCCCAAAACAACAAAAGCCCGCTCATAGCCACATTCACCTAAAACCTCTGCAACCAACTCTGTAAATGGCTCACTAACACCTCTTACCTGACGCTTAAGCGAAAACGGATTTAACGCAGTTGCAATTACAAGTCTTAACGAGTAAAGAAGAGGCAACAACTGACTTGTAGGTGATGTTGAACCTAACTCAATTAACGGATGCATCCACGGATATATACCCTCTGAAGCCCAAATCCCCGTTCCAATTGTCTCTACACATTTTTCTACTTCATTTGGCGATAAATGCACATTAACCCCTAAGGCTTCAGCTACATCTATGCAGCCTGTTTTCGAAGAAAACGATTTCGATCCACTTTTTGCCGTATAAGCTCCCGCCGCTGCAGCCGTTATAATTGCCGGTGTTGTAATGTTTATAGTGTGCAAAGTATCACCGCCTGTTCCACCCGCTGTAACCACCGGCTTATCAACTTTGAAGTGAAAACTAACAGTTTTTGTTTCCTCCATGGCTTTAGCAGTTCCAATCAACTCTTCAACATAAGGTTTTTTTATAGTTAAAGCCCCAAAAAACGCTGTCAACAATGCAAGGTTATTTGGTTCTTTGTTTGTTAAGGCTGTAAAAATTTTAGATGCAGCAGCTTGTGCTTCTTGTTGAGTCAAGTTTTCGCTGGCGGCAAGTTTACTAAAGATTTCACTCATTTCCTTATCATCGTTTTTCATCGTTGTTTTCATTTCTTTCGCCAAGTTAACGGATTTTGGACCGATTTACTGCTCTAACTATTATGTAGGACAGAAACGTTGAAGGTCCAAGCTGCAACACAATGTACGTTGGTAATGCTGCAAGATAGACAATGAAGGGTAAGCCTAGCACTATTACCATTACAAAATAAACCATTGGAATATTAAGTAATGCGCAAACAAAACTCATAAGCAAAAGTTTGGTGCTATTTTTTGCGTTTGGCCGCACTTTTGAAAGCATTACGACTGTAACGCCTACCGCTAAAGCGAAAACTAGGTTTACAAATGGCCAAACCCATGACAAAGGGTTTGCTACTGTGATTAATCCAATCATTGCTTGAATCTCAGTGGTTATAATTGCACCCCAAAAACCAAATAGCAGTGCAGAGACAAGTATCCACGTGTAGGTGTTTATGTATCCTAACGGTGTTGCATTACCCCCTGTCATTAATGCATCAGCTCTTTCAGCAAAAGCAGCTATAACACCTGCTGCAACACCAAGAATTAGGGCTGCTATTTTATTTGTTCTTTTTAAAGTTGTATTGTTAGCGTTCAAACGTTTCACAACCTTCTCATATTTAAGTACAAACCCAAAAATACGTACGCTTTTATAAGTCTTATTAACCAAAAAAGAGTACACACGATGCCTTACGTTCCCTCCAAAACCTGTAATATCAAACAAACATGAACAAAGCTATTGATATATGAAAAGCTTTTCTCAACTTGTTTCTATTTTAAGGCGTCTTTAGTGGGTGGACGTTTTGTGAGAAACTATTGGCAAGTGCTTGGGTGTCTGATGTTCCTATGATGAGGTATTCGCCATTTTTTAACTCGATTATAAGACATGTAGCGTTAGTTGTTGCTAGGTAAGCAGTAGCTCCATTTCCCAAAGCAAATATACCTACGTTTGTATCGCCAGAGTCAAGTCCGAGCTGCCTATGTAATGTAAAGTCGCCCTGACCTACCTGACCAACAAAAGCAGCTGCTATTTCCTCAGACGCAACATACTTACTACTACTAATACCAAGAAGACCGCCAACAAGATTAAAGGAAGTAGATTCCACATTTATGTAACCATCACCAACAGTCACAACTGAAGGTGATGTTACAGACGTTAAAGCACACACTACAAGACCACCAGCTATTAGTAGCACCACCCGAGAAGCGCTAAACCATATTTACTATCTACACCTATTCCTATGCCCATCATTTTTCCACCAAACGCTGAGCGACTTTTTAACAAACCGTATAAAAGCACATTTGATACTAACAGAACAACACCAACCACTATTAGAACAACTCCCACAATCATTGAGTTAACCATAAACGGTGGTTGCACAGTGAATTGTTCAATTACCAACTGTTAACCTACTTTAGTTAAACATCACAATATTTCATATATGTTTAACTCTGAAGAGTGGCTGTAAAAACGAAACAAAACGCATCTCCTGTACCTATTATTGTTTCATTGAAGAGAAACCTTTTATTTAAAATCATAACGTGACAAGTCAAGTTGTGAACCACATTCAGGAGTAACAAAATAAAATACATATCCACACTTACAACATCGGTGTTCCTGATTCTTTAGTCTCTCAATAACCTGAGAACCGCACTTTGGACACTTCACATCAAAATTCGGCATTAAATCACTGTCAACATGCATAAACGGATTTACCCTTAAAGAGCCTTACTACACTTAGACAAACACATAGCGTTAAATCTACAACAAGTTAACTTCCAAAGAAACAATCAACAAATGCGTGTAAACAAAATAAAAGCCTACCTACTTACACCCAAATTAACAATCAAAATTATTTCGGTCTACCCTGTTGATGTTAAATAATCCAAAACCCAACCAACCCTCTATGCTATGTTTTATTGCTGTTGCCATTTCTGCTCAAAAAGAATTCTCTATCTTTTTTGTACATTTTCCGAAAAGTAAATAGCCTGAGCACAACCAGAATATTGCGTGAACGCAAACAGTCCTCGAGCGTTTTTACATTAAACTTTCAGATGAAACATTAAGGGAAAAAACATGGGAACATCAAAAAAAATCCTAACATTCATAATCATTACAATTCTCGTATCTTCAAGTTTCACTTTACTGATGGCCATACAAAACAATGCAACAGCGGCTCCTTCAGATTACCTGCTTAACTTTGAATGGCCACAATTTAACGGGGACTCCGCATTTACACGTTTCTCACCAGGGCCAGCGCCCTCAACACCAGAGGTTACTTGGCAAGCTGACATCGCCAATTTGCATAGTTATCTTGCAGCTTTTAATGGTCTTGTTTTTGCTGCAACAGATGACTTAGTATTTGCTCTTAATTATGATACAGGCGCCACTGTTTGGAGTAAAGAAATTCCAATGAAGGGCACCTGGCCAGTAGCATACAAACTAGATGATACCCGTATGATAGTAGAAAGCACCTGTATTGAAACTGCAACAGGCAACATTCTTTGGACTAGTAGCGATTTTTGTGCTGACACTGGAAACTTTAACTCTAACGTATATGTTTCTGAAGAGAAAATGTTCTACTTAAAAGTGGACTCTTTCGTAGAAGCTTGGGACTTTTCTGATCTTTCAAAACCGCCAACTTTAGCTTGGACCACCTATGTTCCAGGTGGTGGCAGAGTTGGTTCAGGCGTAACATATGGTGATGGTAAAATTTTCCCTGGTTCCTTCCAAGATCAACAAATAGCTATTGATGCTAAAACAGGTAAAGTTCTATGGACAACCTTTACCAAGACGGCAATGATTTTCTTTGGTTCATATGCTGATGGTAAATTCGTTAGAGGCGGTACCGATGATAACACAATGTATTGTTTTGATGCTAATACAGGTGAGGTTCTGTGGACTTATATTGCTGATACTTCTGGTTATTTCTGCTCAGGTACAGCAATTGGGTATGGTATGGTCTACTCGCCAAATAAAGACGGATATATCTATGCTATCAACTTAGCTAATGGTGAACTAGTTTGGCGCTATAAAGGTCCTGGGACAATGCTGTTTCCAGGAATGCCCACAGTTGCCGATGGCAAAGTGTATGTTACCTCAGGTCAAAACGCTAGTTATGGTGCTGAATCAGGTTCATCCCAATTTGCGTGTCTAGATGCCTTCACGGGTGAAGCTATTTGGACATTGCCAATTGAGGCTTATGCGCCAAGAGAATCGGTTGCGATTGCGTATGGTTACCTATACCTTATCCCAGGTGAAGTTACTGAAGCAGTTGACTCTACTTCTGGTGATGAATATGATTTGATGGGCCATATTTGGGCAATTGCCTCAAGTGAAACTGAACCCGAAACTGATTCATGGAGCATGTTTCGACATGATGCAGGGCGTTCTTCCATTGGTGAAAGAGGACCTGCGAATCTAAGTTTAGTGTGGAGCTTTGCAACAGGTGGTGCAGTTATGTCTTCACCAAGCGTTGTTAATGGCATTGTTTACTTTGGGTCACAAGATCATAATATCTATGCTGTTGACGCTAAGTATGGCAAACCAATTTGGACTTTTTCAACTAATAACACAGTCGAGTCTTCAGTTGCGGTTGTTGACGGCAAAGTTGTAACAGGTGCTGAAGATGGTTATGTGTATTGTCTTGATGCCTACACTGGTAAACTACACTGGAAGACATTTGTCAACGGAAACCAGCCGGTAACCTATGGTGCAGCAGTTATGATTCGATCTTCTCCCGCGATAGTTGATAATATGGTTTACATAGGCTCTTTAGATGGTAACCTTTACGCACTCAACTTTGCCGATGGCACAATTATGTGGAAATACCAAACCGGCGGATGGATAAAATCTTCGCCAACAATTTCTAACGGTGCCGTCTACATCACTTCAGAAACCCCTGATGTTGGCACAATTTACAAACTTAATGCAACTACTGGTGTTTTGATTTGGAAACAAACTCTACCATACGAACATCAATTCACCGGAGGCTCTGACATGATAGGTACCCCAACAGTAGCCGATGGCAAAGTATTCACTTCTGCTAACCTTAGAACTTACTACTGCCTAAATGATCAAAATGGAAACATAATATGGAACTTTACAAACACTGCAGCTAACGAATTCATTGTATCCTCACCAATCTATCTAAACGGCAAAGTATTCGTTGTCGACAAGTTTGATATAACATGCTTAAATGCTTCAACTGGCGAAAAAATCTGGAACACTTTCACTGGTGACGAATACTATGTTTCACCCTCTTATGCAGATGGTAAAATCTACATTGTCACAAGCGAACGTAACATCTTTATCTTCGATGCAACAACAGGTGAAAAACTTGACTGGTATATTCTCCCCTCTGCAAGCTGGTCTTCACCAACGCCATATGACGGTAAATTATACATTGGAAGCAAAGACTGGAATCTTTACTGCCTTGGTGAATACAACACAGACACAATGACTGTTACACTGCAAACTGACAAATCCCAACTTAAAACAGGCGAATCTCTAACCCTTTCAGGACAGCTCTCACCAGTGTTACCCAGTGTTAACATACTACTTAGCTTCACTAATCCTGACGGGAACATACAGACCTCTACAGTTACTACTAAACCTAACGGATCATATAGTTACCTCTATACACCAAACATAGACGGCGCCTACAACGTTACAGCAACTTACCAATCAAAAATACCCATAACAAGCCCAACGTTAACCTTCACCTTAAACTCACTATCAACAACACCTCTACCTCCCACAACAATAACCCAGATACCTAACTATCTATACGCTATCGTGCTTGTGCTCGCAATTGCCCTAATTGTGGCAGTAGCACTTCTCGTTCTAAGAAGACGGCAATAGATACACCCTTTACTTTTATTTTTATTTAAAAACAGTTATTCATTATTACATATGCGCATGGCTTTTGAGGCTTAACTAAAACGGTAAGGTTATAATGTAGAATTTTAACTATCGTTCTACAATACAGCCCAGTGGTGTAGTGGTCAAGCATAGGGGCCTCTGGAGCCCTTGACAAGAGTTCGAATCTCTTCTGGGCTACTTTCTCATTTACATTTTTCAGCATTTTGATTAAGCTGTTAAATGTAATACAAGGATTGACGTTTGGGCGTAAGTTTTAACTAAAAGTGTTCTGGAAAAGGGTTCACATAATTTTGTGAAATCCCTGTTGATATTGTTGAGCCTCCAGTTGAAACGGTGAATACATCAACTATGGTTGTATCCTGCCAGTTGCCCAGGTTTATTCTGGCTTTAAAAAAATGTTTAGCTCAAACAAAATAAAAGTGTTTGATTTTGAACGATTTTGGTTTGGTGATTTGGTGTAATTTTTATATATTATTATTCACTGAATTCTTAGTGAAGAGTTATGGCTGATTTGAAAGGTTGCCCTTTTGGGCAAGATAATAGAAATGATTGTAAGAACTGTGATTATGGTGCAACAAACCATTTTGACGCTGCATTAAGGCAATGTATTAAACGCTGAATCTCCTTATAGGGGTAAATGTATGGTGAAGGTTGTGCCTTCATCTTTTTGAGTTTCGTAGGTAACTTTTCCGTCTTGTGCTTCAATTAACCGTTTTACAACAGCTAAACCAAAACCTTGTCCCTTGGCTTTGGTGGTAAAAAGTGGCATGAAAAGATTTTTCTGTGCTTCTTGGGAAATGCCTTCTCCGGTGTCTTGGATGCTGATTTGGACTTGGTTGTTTTTGGTTTGTGCCGTGATTTTTAGTGTTCCATCATTTGGCATGGCTTGAACTGCGTTTTGGATAAGATTGGTTAATGCATGTTTTAGCATTGGAAAATCTACTTTGATTTTTGGCAAGTTTTCTTCAATTGTTATGTTAACATTAAGTTTGCTTGGAATGCTAACAGCCAATAGGGCTCCTTCGATTACTCTTTCTATTTCTACGGGGTTTTTGTTAGGTTTTAATGGTTTTGTATGATCTTGTAAGTCAGCTACTATTTTGTCTATATAATACAGATCCTCTTCAATGTTGTCAATGTTTTCACGCAAGTTCTTTTTAGACTGACAATCCAGCATGGCATCCAGATTTTCTTTAGCTAAATAAAGCTCCCCTACCATGGATTGTAGTGGATTTCTGATGTTATGTCCAATTATGCTGGCGGTTTGCTCAATTGCTGCTAACCGTTCTAATTGGCTAAGTTGTTTTGCCCGTACTTCTGCAAACATTTCCATCTGATTGGCATATTCAAGTTTTATCTGAAACATTTTCCGTTCAGTTGTTTCCACAAGTGAAAAAACTATCCCTTCTACTTTTCCTTGAGCGCTTTTGATTGGTTGAAGCGTCCAGTCCCAATAGGTTGTTTTTCTTTCTTGTTGGTTAGCAAAATTGAACGGTTTATCTTTAAAACCAATTGGCATTCCTGTATCTCTTGCATTGCAGAAGATTTCTTTATCCTCTTTGTTTGGATAAATATCAAAATAATTTTTTCCAATAATTTCTTGTTGATTATACCCGCAGGCTTGTGCGTATGTTTGATTGACTTCTGCAAAGTTAAAGTCACGGTCTAAATAAACTAAGTGGACATTTGAGCAATTCATCATTGTTTGAAGTAAAATTTTTTCTTTTTCAAGTTCCTGTTTTTTCTGTTTTAATTCATTTATCGGTATGAAATACACTTGGATTTTTTTGGTGTTTGGAACCAAAAAGAATCGTGTAATAAACCAGTTGGCGCCGATTTGGCTTTCTTTGCAGAAACTATTCATAGTTTTATTTGTGAGGTGCTTTGTTGTTTGTTCCCAGTTGGTAAATATTGCTTGAATTTTGCGTTTTTGTTCTAAATCTGGAAACATTGTTTTTGCTGCTTCATTTAAATATATCAAGTTGCCTTCGAGGTCAGCTTCAATTATTGGGTTAGGGTTAAGTATTGGAAATGGTTCAAGTGGTGGAGAATTTGAGTTGATGTTCGAAGGTTTATTCATAAAATGCAGCTCCCATAAAATTTAATTATAACAACTTTCTTAAGGATGCTTATAAGAATTATCTAAGATAGAATTATAATTCGCTGTTTTGGTTTGGTGCAGAAAATATGTGCCTTTTTTAACTTGAGGGTTTTACTTTTTCTGTCCATAGTTTTCATTTCCCACAGTATAGTTGTCTCAAGTTGTTGATGAATATGTTGTTAATATCTGCATTTAAGTTTCCTCCTTTTGATCAAGTAAGGTATGGGGTTCAATTAGTAGTAAAGTTCTTTTTCAAACGTAAAATACTGGCTGTTTGGATTGTACGAACTTGACTTTTATAGGCACACCTATAAAAGAGGGTGCAGCAACATGCTAAATGCAAATACTTGGGAAAATAGAATGACTGAACAACCTTACGAGAAAAACCTACAAACCCCAGAAAAACTCGAAATTGATGACCCAGAAAATTTTCAGTTCCACGCAGCATACTCTGTGTATGCTGAAGCCTTTGACAGAACCAGTGATGGTGAAACAAAAGAAGACTTAAACCAGTTTATTTTGGATTTAAAAGATAACAAAATGAACTATGAAACCTTCTATCGTGAAGTGGCGCCTTTCCGCAAGATGGATGTGCCTAGGCAGGAACGTTTTACGATGCAGACTCAGCGTAAGAAGGATTGGCGTAAGAAGACTCAACGTCAAGACCGCATAAAACGCCACAAGAAGTAAACGTTTAAGGCTTAACGTGGTTGCTTTCAAGTTTCAAAGTTTATTCTTTTCCTATGTTAAATTAGGTTCTTGCTGTTGTGGTTGTTTGTTTTCTGCTATGTTGTTTAAACATGTTTAAACATTATAAACGGAATACTTATTTGGGTCCCAACTTTTAGAAGTTAAACTCAAGTTTAAGGGGATGACTATTGAAAATTAATCTTACAACACAAGATGTTGCTGTAATAGGTATTTGCTCAGCGCTATATGCAGTATTTGGATACTTAACAGCAGGGATTACTTTTTTTGGAATAGGTTTTCTTCCCGCAGTTCTCATTCCTGCAGTTTTTGCTGCGCTTTTTGGTCCATGGGTTGGCGGTATAAGTGGTGCAATTGGCATATTCATACGTGATATGCTTGTACACGGAAACGCTCCGTTAAGCTTAGTAGCAGGTGTTCCAGCCAATTTTATTTTGTTCTTCTTGATTGGTTACCTATACACTAAAAATATTCGTTTAAAGCAAGCCCTCACATACGTATCTTTAGCAATTGTCGGGTTGTTGGTTCTTTCAATTGTTTTACTCCCTGATATGACTGCTTATGCTGGTTTCTCAGCTAGAGCATTTTTACTTACATTTGTGTTAACCGTAATTGGTAGTTTAGTTGCTATTGCTGTGGTCTCTATACGTTGGAAAGAATGGCGCAGTTACGCTATAGGTGCTGTAGTTGGGCAAATTGCTGGTGGTTTTTTGCTTTCGATAACCGTATGGGCTGTAAGCCCCTTGTTTTTAAACTATTTCGAGGTACCTTTCGAGGCTGTCTTTGTTTTGCCTCTTTTTGTTTGGACTATAGCTACCGAAATTCCTTTTATTCTGTTAGCTGGGCCTCCTATAATCGCGGTAGTTCAAAGAGCTTTTCCAGTCTTGCAATACCGAAATAAACCTCAAAAAGGCGGAACTATTGGTCAAAAAAATCGCTAAAGCATTTGCACCTGGAGCAATATCCAGTTTCTTTGAAATTTTTAACACTAACCCCGATGGCACTCCCATAACTGACCTGCAGTACATGGGTGCAAGAGGCGGTGGTTTTGGGCTACAATATGGTGTCCACACCAAGGTTACTCTTGAAGACGCCTTTGAAAACAGCGTCCATGTCATTATAAACAATCAGTCATCCACAGAGGCTAAAGTAACCAAAAGCATAACCCAAATGATCCTCAACCAGATTACCGCGAAATATGCCGTTACAGTGGAACACCAAATTGATGTTCCTGTTGGTATGGGGTTTGGAACTAGTGCAGGTGGTGCATTAACCACCGGATTGGCACTTAAAGAAGCCCTGAATTTACCTTTAACTTACAATCAAATCGGAAAAATTGCGCATTTAGTTGAAATTCAATCTCAAACAGGATTAGGTACCGTCAGTTCGTTAACGGTTGGCGGTGGCTTAATTCTTGTAACTGAACCCGGCGCGCCTGGTGTGTGTAAAATCGATCGTATACCCATTAACCCCGAATATGTAATTGTAGCTGGGTTCTATAACACAAAAATCTCTAAAGCATTCCTTTCTTCTCCTGAACGCAGAATTAAAATTGATCGTTACGGTAAACAAACTATGGCAAAAATTTTAGAGGAACCAAGTATAGAGAATTTCTTGTCAAGTTGTTGGATGTTTGCCCAAAAAACTGGTTTTGCATCAGATGGTGTATGTGAACTTGTAAGGATAGCCGTGAAGGCAGGAGCGGTTGGTGCAGCTCAGAACATGATTGGTAAGGCAGTTCACGCTGTAGTTTTGGAGGAAAACGCCCTTTCTGTAGTAGAAGCTTTTAAGCGAGTTTTGCCAGAAAAGCAAGTGTTAATGTGTAAAGTGGATTTCCAAGGTGCCAGATTAGTTGACAATAAAAAAACAATTTAAAAAAGTTGCAGTTGGCGGAACCTTTGACGAGTTGCATAAAGGGCACAGAGCACTGCTTAGTAAAGCTTTTCAAGTTGGTGAATACGTGCTTATAGGCTTGACAAGTGACGAATTTGTTGCTAAAATGCATAAATCCCATAAAATCGCGCCTTATAACGAACGGCTTGTGAGTTTGACTTGTTTTTTGGAAAAATCTGGCTTTAAGAACCGGTTTGAGATTTCTCCCTTATATAACTCATATGGATTAACCCTGAACCAAAGTGGCTTAGACGCTTTGGTTGTCAGTCAAGAAACCGTTAAAACAGGCGAAGCAATTAACAAAAAACGTGCCGAAATGGAACTGCCGCCCTTAAGTATAGTGAAAATCGATTTAGTGCCCGCAGAAAATAAAACACCAATCTCCACTACACGTATCCGCGCAAACGAAATTGACAAAAACGGGCACTTACTAAAACATAAAGTCTAAGTCTATTGGATTTCGCCGATTACGTTAACTGGTTTGGGAAATAGATCTTTTAGGTCTTCTACATGTTCAGAGTCAACACTTGCCAAGACTACTGTTGCTGGCCCTGCTGACTTGTTAAGATCTAAACCTTCTACGTTAAACAGTTTTAGTTGCCTTCCTACGCTGTAAGCCATCATCCGTGCTTCCGCTGCAATACCATACGTGCCAACAGCTGCAATGTCATGCACATAACTTTTTTGAACTAGTTGTCCAACATTACGTAAATCCGCAATTTCACCATGCACTTCAGCAGGTATGACTTCTTTGCCCACCTTTGGTCGTCCAATTGCAACAATTTTATCACCTGGACATGTTCTTGCCAGACGCAGCTCAGGCTCGTTTGCAAAACCGACCACGGTTATGCCTACACCTGTTTGCAGAGTTTTAATGTTGTCTTCCGTGTTTTCCAAAAGGACTTGATTTGGGTCTAAACCAAGGAAACGAGTTTCTTTGCGTATACCTTCAAGGATCTGATTGCCTGTTGGCTCCTTCTCGACTCCTAACGTGACTGAAAGCAATAATGGAAAGGCACCTGTCGCAGTCACATCCATCAATGCGACGCGAGCAAGAAATTTTCCAAGTATTGCGCCTGTTACCTTGACTTCGTCAAGTTCTTTAGGGCCAATTGCACCGCTGCTAGTTGAGCCTGTAACGATAGCATGCCCTGTTGGAGTTTTTATAATTGAGACATCGCCGTGTCGTGTGTAATCCATTTGAGCGGGTTTGACTTGAAAAACAAAAGGCCGTAGTATTGTACCAACATTCTCAACTATATGCAGATATATAGTTAGGGCTTGACGCATGACTTCACTACGTGTCAACTCGTGTTTTTTAGCTAAATTGTCTAAGTCGCCTGCGATTTTGTCCGGTAAACGCACGTTAATAACTTCCATATTGACACCCTGTATTACATAAGTAATACATGTAGATTTTATCCTTATCCTAAAAGCACTTAAGGATTTATCTAATAAGCCTTAGATTAATTAGAAAATAGTAAAGTTAAAACAAAAAAGGAAAGTGTATGGCTACTTTTTATCTAAAAATAAAAATGTGCCATATGTTTATTTGTATTGGAAAATAGTAGATTTTCCAAGTACACCCATAGTGGAATGGTTTAAAAATTACTGGTATGTCAAACTGTGGCGCTGATGTTGTCGGTGTTGGTGTTGGTGTTTGGGTTGGATCTGTTGTTGGTGTTGGTGTTTGGCTTGGATCTATTGTCGGTGCTGGATCGGTAGGCGTTGTTGATGTAGTTGGTGTTGGTGTTTGAGTAGTTGATGGAAAGACTTTTTGTTCTTTTAGATATTGTTGTGTTATTTGTCCACCTTTTGTGGGCGTATAGTTTGGTGCGCCATTATGTAGTCTGAATATGCCTATGTCTCTGAACCAGTGTACTATCCAGTTTATGCCCCATTCGTTGAAGATTTTTAGTTCGTTTTCAAATGCTTGAAGTTCATAAATCGATTCTTGACCCGTTCTTTCTACGTTTGCGCCGCATTCTGTTATGAATATTGGTTTGTTTAGGGTGTTTAGTACGTAGTCTATTTTTTCTGCGGTGAAGGCACGTTTTAGTT
>JGI24705J35276_12238736_pt1 | contig 48239 bp, 26 predicted proteins | sample TergutNt197P4_FD_35276 | JGI IMG/M metagenome (IMG submission 35276) | reverse complement strand
GACAAAAGAGAGGATTTAAGACCTGCCGGATTGCCACGTCAGGACTTTGTCCTTTCTCGCAATGACAAAAGAGAGGATTTAAGACCTGCTTTTGTCAATTATAGTATTCCGTTTTCGGGCTTGGAGCCTGCGGAACGGTTTCTTTTATTTGTCCGAATTTCGCTTCGTATCTGGCAATGTTTTCTTTCAGCGCTTCTATCATTTTTTTTACATGCGCCGGAGAAGTTATTATTCTGCTTCTTACTTTAGCTTTCTGGTTTTGAGGCTGAAAAAAAATAAAATCCAGAATAAATTCGCTTTCGGAATGCGTTATCAGAGCCAGATTTGAATATATCCCGTTTGATGTCTGCTCGTCAATTTCAATTTTTATTTCATTAGTCTTTTTATCTTCCATGATTCACCTCTTTTCAATTATAAATCTATAGCCTTAATAATTTCGTTTATTTCAGCCTTAACTTTTTTGGGTTTAACCGCATTTGACACAGCCGTATCAGGATCTTTTAAACCGTGTCCGGTAAGTATGCACACAACTTTAACAGGAGCCGTATTTTTAAAATATCCGTTCTTTATACTTTTAATAAGACCGGCAAGCGATGAAGCGGACGCAGGCTCGCAGAAAATGCCTTCAGCCGCGGCAACCATTCTGTAAGCTTCCAGTATTTCTTCATCAGTCACCATATCTATAATGCCTTTTGACTCGTCTCTTGCGGCTTCAGCCATTTTCCATGAAGCCGGATTTCCTATTCTGATGGCAGTGGCTATGGTTTCGGGCTTTTCTATAGGATGCCCTTTAACTATAGGAGCCGAACCCGCTGCCTGAAAGCCCATCATTTTAGGAAGAACGTATTGTTTGGGATAAAGTTTATTGTATTCTTTATATCCTTTCCAGTAAGCGGTAATATTTCCCGCATTACCTACAGGCATGAACTGGTAATCCGGAGCAGCTCCTAGCGTTTCGCAGATTTCAAATGCCGCTGTTTTTTGGCCTTCTATTCTGAAAGGGTTTATGGAATTCACCAAAGTCAGCGGATATTTACTGCTCAAATCTTTCACGAGATTAAGCGCCTCGTCAAAATTTCCGTCTATTTCCAAAACTTCCGCGCCGTGCATTACAGCCTGCGAAAGTTTTCCTAAAGCTATCTTACCCTCAGGAATCAAAACAACGCATTTTATTCCCGCTCTGGCAGCATAAGCGGCCGCGGAAGCGGATGTATTGCCGGTTGAAGCGCAAATAACGGCTTTGCTGCCTTCTTCAACGGCTTTTGAAACAGCCATTGTCATTCCTCTGTCTTTAAACGAGCCTGTCGGATTCATGCCTTCAAATTTAAAATATATTTCGCCGCCAAAGCCAAGCTTCTTAGGCAAATTTCTTGCCGGTATAAGCGGAGTGTTTCCCTCATTTAGCGAAATCACGGGAGTTTTCTCCGTAACAGGCAAAAATTTTCTGTACTTTTCAATCAAACCTTTGTAGTCCATAAATGTTCCTTTTACTTTATTTTACCTAATTTTAATTCTATCCGCTTTTTAATATCTTCTACTGACGGCAATAGTTTTGAATATTCCTTCGGCAGTCTTTCAAATATTTTATATGCGCTTACGCCCATCGGTTTGTTAATATCTTTAAGAGCGTATTCAGCCGTTAAATTATCTTTATCAGCACAAAGCAAAATACCTATACTTGGCTTATCTTCTTTCTTTTTCAAAATATCATCAACCGCAGAAAGGTAGAAATTTAATTTTCCCGCATACTCCGGCATAAATCCGGTTGTTTTCAATTCAACTACAATGTAACAGCGCAAATCAAGATGATAAAACAATAAATCTATATAATAGTCCTTTTTTGAAACTTCAATATGATATTGGTTTCCCACAAAAGCAAAGCCTTTGCCAAGCTCCACAAGAAATTTTGCAATATTGGTAACGAGTTCTTTCTCAACTTCTTTTTCTATTAAAGGATCTCTTGCCGAAATGAAATCAAAAATATAAGTATCTTTTATTGTTTGTAAAGCAAGCTCGCTTTGCGGTTTTGGCAAGAGTTTTTTAAAGTTTGTGGTTTTTCTTTCAGCAGTTTGACGTTTATATAATTCAGTATCTATTTGCATAGCTAAAACATTTCTTGACCAGCCGTTTTTTATGGTTTCGTTAGCATACCATAGATACTCTTTAATATTTTCTGTCTTATCCATTAAAGCAATATTGTGATACCACGTAATTTGTGCAAGTACCGCTTGCACAAATTGATTATTCGGATACAACTTTGCAAACTTAGACATATATTTTAAATTTCTGACGGAAAAGCCTTTTATGTCGGAAAAATCAGATTTAATGTCTCTTGCGAGATTTTCAACAAACTTATTTCCCCATTTCGCTTTTTGATTTATAGATTTACCTATATCCCAATAAAACAATATAAGCTCTTTGTTTGCATTTAAGGCAATACGAAACCTCGCATTTTGAATTTTTGCTTTTATGTCTTTGACTATTGATAAGTATTCATTATTATTCATCAACATTTTTATTTTACCTCTATACAAAAGAAGAGTTTTGTCACAATACTGCAAGTTAAATTTGCCGCACGCTGTATACTCTTAAATTATTTCAACTTCTTTACTTGTCTATGTCCAAGCATTTTAGTATTTTAGCATTTTCTAATGCATAACATAAAGTGCACGCATCAATTAACAATTGCTGTGTTTTCCGCGAAAATTCATTACTCTGTTTCGCCAAAGGCGAAACTACACAATTGTTACTTATTAATTGTTATTTGTTAATTATCTTTTTTATGTTTATTCCCAATATTTTTTGTTTGTTTTCTTCCGATATGTTTAAGTTTTTTATAAAATTAACTTCTTCTTTAGGGATTTGCATCGGAAAGTCTGAGCCGTAAATAATCTTATCAAAGCCGTGTTTTTCAAAAAATTTGTCAAGAAGTTCCGGTTTCATGGCTCTTATGCTGTCTGAAGTGTCAAAATACATGTTTTTTCCCGCAAGTTTTTCCAATACTTCTTCCCACATAAGAAAGCCGCCCATATGCGCGCCTATAAATTTCATTTCAGGGAATTTTTCCAAAACTTTTAATATTCTGTCCGGAGACGATTTTACTTCGCCCGGAGAACTGAGCTCAACGCCGCAGTGAAATATTGCGGGCAGACCGAGTTCCTGCAGTTTTTCATAAAGAGAGAAAGCTCTTTCATCATCAACATAAAAATTTTGAAATTCCGGCTGGAGTTTTATGCCGAAGGCTTCGCCTTTAATCCTTTGCAGTTCGTTTTCAAAAGCGCTTTTGCCCGCAAATTCGCCGTAAAAAGGGTGCATTGAAGCAAAAGGAATAAACCTTTCGTGCTTAATTGAAAAAAGCCAGTTATTTATTGAATTTACCTGGTCACCCCGCGAAGCTACCGAAGAAATAACGCTTTTACTTATTCCGGCTTCGTCCATACGCTTTAAAAGATTATCCGCAACCGGCAAATCAACCATTTTATGATTGAAAGCTTTTTCAAGATAATCTTTAGCTTTATGAACTACTTTTTCCGGCCAGATATGATTGTGAGAATCTATTATTTCCATTTTAACACCGGATGCAGAGATACAAGGAGGCAGAGACGCAGGATAACGACTTTGTCTTTGCTTTTACCTCGCATATAAGTTTTTATTTTTGCAAAAGCATTATCGCACTGACCATATAAACATCGTCGGCGCTGCAGCCTCTGCTTAAATCGCTTACCGGAAGAGCAAGCCCCTGGATTATGGGGCCTAAAGCCTGAAAACCGCCGAGTCTTTCCGCCATTTTATAGCCTATGTTTCCTGCGTTCAAATCGGGAAATATGAAAATATTAGCTTTGCCGGCAACTTTTGAATCAGGCGCTTTTTTTTGTCCTATTGCAGGCATAACTGCCGCGTCAAACTGCAGTTCTCCGTCTATGTTAACCGATTTATCGTTTTCAAAATATTTTTTTGTCAGCTCAACGGCTTCAATTATTTTGTCCAGCGTTTTATGTTTCGCACTTCCTTTTGTCGAAAATGAAAGAAATGCCGCATTAGCTGTCTGCCCTGGAAAAAGTTTTTTAAAACTCTGAACTGTCGCATTAGCTATATCTTTAAGCCCTAAAGACGAAGGGTCCGGATTTACGCCGCAGTCGGCAAATAATACGGATTCTTTTATTACTTCATGGTTTGCTGGAGGTATCATTAGGAAATATGAAGAAATAAGTTTTATTCCTTCCATTGTGCCTATCGTATGAATCGAGGCTCTTAAAACGTCCGCGGTGTCATAAACCGCCCCGCAAACGCACGCGTCGCATTTTTTGCTTTTAAGATACATCATTGAAAAATAAAGCGGAGTCTTTAAAAGCTCTAAAGCTTCTTCCGGGTTCATTCCTTTTTTCATACGGGCGGAAACAAACGCTTCTATCAATTTTTCGTCGATTAAAGCCCTGTCAATTTGTATAATTTCAACACCCTGAAGATTTACGCCGCCCTTAGCAGCAGCGTCTTCAACAGATTTTATATCCGCCGCAGGAAGAACAACCGAAGCAATACCGTCTTTTACAAGCATCTGTGCGGCTTTTAACACCCTTATATCGGTACTCTCAGGCAAAATTACCTTGCCTTTTACTTTTGCCGCCAAATCAAGAATATGCTTTCTTATGTCCATAACAACTCCATTTTTAACGACAAGAGTGAAGTTTGGAGTGTGGAGTTGTTGTGTTTCGCCTTTGGCGAAAACTCATTAACTCCACTCTTCACACTCCACACTCAAAACTCAGCTCTTCAGTCTTGCCGTTTATTTATTTTGGTCCGTTTCCCTTATCTCAACTCTTCTTATTTTTCCGCTGATGGTTTTGGGAAGTTCTTTGGCAAATTCAATAATTCTCGGATATTTATAAGGGGCCGTAACTTTCTTGACATGCTCCTGAAGTTCTATAATAAGTTCCTGGCTTGGCTCATATCCTTTTGCCAAAATTACCGTGGCTTTTACAATGGCGCCCCTTTCGGGATCCGGCACTCCGGTTATAGCGCACTCCAAAACGGACGGATGCTCAATCAGCGCGCTTTCAACTTCAAAAGGCCCGATTCTGTATCCCGAACTTTTTATAACGTCGTCGCAGCGCCCCACAAACCACAAATATCCGTCTTCATCTTTATATGCCATATCGCCGGTATCGTATATTCCGTTGTCCCACGCTCTTTTTGTCATGGCTTCATCTCTGTAATAACCGCAGAATAAACCCGTAGGTTTTCCTTTATCCGTCCTTATTACAAGATGTCCTTCCTGTCCCGGTTCGCAAGGATTATTATCGTCGTCGACTATATCAACGTCCCATCCGGCGGCAGGTTTGCCCATTGAGCCCGGCTTTGGAGTCATCCACGGAAATGTCGCGGCAAAAACTACCGATTCGGTCTGCCCGAAACCTTCTTTGATTTCAAGTCCGGCCATTTTTTTAAACTGGTGGAAAACTTCAGGGTTTAAAGGCTCTCCCGCCGTTTCCGCGTATTTAAGTTTTGACAAATCGTATTTTGAGATATCTTCTTTTATAATATGCCTGTATATCGTGGGCGGCGCGCAAAACGATGTAACGCCGTGCTTGGCGACAACGCTTATAAGCTCTTTTACGTTAAATCTTTCGTAATCATAAGTAAAAAGGCATGCTCCGCTTATCCATTGACCGTATATTTTTCCCCATGAAGCTTTTGCCCAGCCGGTATCAGCCACCGTCAAATGTATGCTGTCGTCATCCAGGTTCTGCCAAAATCTGGCGGTAAGTATATGCCCCAAAGGATATGAAAAATTGTGATAAACCATTTTCGGCATGCCTGTCGTGCCTGATGTAAAATATAAAAGAAAAATGTCGTCTTTTGTTATGGCTTCGCCGCCTTGCGGTCTTTCAAAAACATCGGAAAATTTTTCGACTTCTTTTGAATACTCAAGCCACCCGGCAACATTACCGTTTACGGAAATCAATGTTTTCAATTCAGGAAGTTCTTTTTTCGCTTCGTCCACAACTTCGGTAATTCTTTTATCGGCCGCCGAAACTATCATTTTTATGCTGGCCGCGGTTACTCTGTATATTATATCCTTCACAGTCAAAAGATGGGTTGCCGGTATCAATATAGCGCCTATTTTATGAAGCGCTACCGAACAAAACCAATATTCATACCGCCTTTTTAACATAAGCATAACGGCATCGCCTTTTTTAATTCCCAAAGATTTAAAAAAGTTTGCCGCTTTACCGCTTTCTCTTTTCATGTCCCCGAAGGTAAATAATCTTTCTTCGCCTTCTTCGTCACACCATATCATTGCTTTTTTGTCCGGCGTCCGATTGGCGGTTTCGTCTACAATGTCAAAACCGAAATTAAAATTATCGGGAACCGTTATTCTGCAGTTTTCCGTAAAATCTTCGTAAGATTTATAACTTGATTTTGTATATTTATCAACTAACATTGCTTCTCCTTTTTGAAGACAGAGTGGAAAGTGAAAAGTGGAGAGTGAAGATACGTCAACGTCTTTTTTCGTAGTTGCAGTATCTTCACTCCTCACTCTCCACTCTTTACTCTTTTTTTCTTAAAGTACAACCGCTATAAATTTCACGGGTTTATCGCCTACGGCTGACATCGTATGATTATATCCGGAATCAAAATAAACGGAATCGCCGGGCTCCAAAATATACTCTTTGCCTTCGAAAACGACTTTAAGCGAACCTTCGAGAATATAATTAAACTCCTGACCCGGATGCGAGTACGCATGTTTGGGAGCTTCCTTCTGCGGTTCGGCGGTAACAAGAAAAAATTCGGCTTTCTTATTTATAAAATTAAACGCCAAATCCTGATACTTATATTCTTTTCTTCTTTCAATGTTCAAACCTTTGCCTTTTCTTACGACATTAATCCGCGAAAGCCTCGGCTCTCCGCCGGTAAGAAGCGCCGTCATTTCCACTTTATATATACTTGAAATAGCCGAAAGCACGCTGATGGGAAGATCCGCTTCGCCGTTCTCATATTTGAGATAAGTTTCATTATCCAAATTAAGACTTTTCGCAAAATCGGCTGTAGACATATCCGAAATTTCCCTAATAGCTTTTATTCTGATTCCAATTTGTTTTAACGTATCCGACATATTGCCTCCTAAAAAGCAAATTTCATTGATTGTACAAAAAAATAATCCCGACAACAACAATTAATAATTAACAAGTAATAAGTAATAATTGCGGAGTTTCGCCTTTGGCGAAACATATTAATAAGTTTTCGCTTTGTGAAAACACAATAATTGTTACTTATTACTTATTAATTATTAATTGCCGTTAAAGTCTTCCAGCAAAAGAAACTCCTGCCAAAGATTGTAAACGTCTGATTCCGACGCGCTTTTAGGCTGCCTGATTGAAAAATTATTCGCTTTTGCATAAATAATCTCTATGACGGCAGGCTCTCCGCATTCCGCTTTTTTTACCCTGATTTTTGCAAACTCGCCGTTTTCCGCGCCTATATATTGAGCCGTAAATCCCGTTTTTTTATTTATAAAATCTATGAAACCCAAAGCCTTATTTTCCAAGTTTATGAATCTTCTGCTTGCCGTGCTTGATGTTGCCGTGGCCGCCTTTTTAGCCAAAGCGTCCGCCTCATCATTTTTAGAGTTGCCGGTATGGCTTTTAATATGACGCCACTCAATATTAATGCCGATATTTCCTATAAAGTTCACATAATCTTTAGAAAGATTATTTTTAGGCTTCCATTTGCCTGTGGCGAATTTTTCTATCCCCTGATAATCATAATTTATTCTTACTTTTTGTACTTTATTTGCCGCGCACCACTTCAAAACTTCTATGGCAGACTGCAGCTCTCCGCCGAACTGTCTGAACTCCACATCCAAAATTGTGCCGGATATTTCGGCTTTCAGTTCGCCGCCCAAATAAATAACAGCTCCGTATCCGGTTACTCCTGAAATATAAGAACCGTCAACAAAAGCTTCATATATTCCGCTTTCGGCGCCGTAAGTCCCGCTTTCGTTAATATTATCCCAGACATTTTCGACAATCCTGCTGATTTCTTCATCCGGAATTTGTTTTTTCACGGAATACGTGTTTTTTGACGGTTTGTAGTATATTGAAACTTTACCGAAGCTTATTCCGTTTTTTCTTATTGCCGCGATTACAAGATAGTCTCTGAAGCTCTCATCATTAAAGAAAGCTTCAATCCCTTCATTTTTCAAAGCGTTTTGAAATTCAAAAGCTTTACTGTTGAGTTCATTTTTATAAAGCGTCATGCTGTTTATTATACTATTTTTACATTATGAATAGAAGATAAGATGGCAGGATGATAAGAGGATAAGAGAAACGAGGTTCGTTTTGTATTTGTCGCCACCTATCTTCATACCTTCCTATCATCTTACCTTCTGCCGTTTTTGTATTTGACCTTAAAAAATTTTTTGTGTACAATTATTGAACCACACTAAAAACAAGGAGAAATTGCATGCCAACAAACGCTTTTGACATTAAAGAAGTTTTTACGTCAGCCTGGGAAGGTTTTACAAAAAACGTTGTTTTGCTTGTAGTTTTGGCTTTAGCTTCTTTAGTTGTGCCTTTTGTATTTTACGGATTTTTAATGCTTTTCACAATTGTGCTTCCTATTTTCATTTTTTTATTTCCCATATTTATTCTTATTGAAATCGTTTTGACGTTTTACATATTGTTTTGCATCGTAAAAGCCTCTCTTGCCGTTTCAAAAGGAGAGACCGTTTCATGGGAAATTTTGAAAACAGATTTCATACCGCCTTTAAAGTTTTTTATAGTTTTCCTGATAATGGGAATAGCGACCGGAATAGTTTCAACGGTAATAACGTTTATTTTTCCGTTAATTTTAGGAGTAAACGCCGCTTCTATGTTTATCATTACGGTATTGATGCTTGCAATCACAATCGGCGTAATGACATTCTTCTTTCCGGCGCAGTTTATGATCATAGATAAGCCGAATGTTTCAATAATAGACGTTTTTACAAAATCCTGGAATATGACTTTTCCGCAAGCCGTACAGTGCCTCATTTTTATTTTTATATGCTGCGCGCTAGTCCTCATCGGCATGATTCCGCTAGGGCTTGGATTGCTGGTTGTTATTCCCGTAGTATATATAGCCGGCGCAATTGTTTACAAAAAACTTGATGCCGCCGCCATTGCGGCAGCTGAGAAACCTGCGGAAACAGCCTCTGGCAGCTGATTCGTAATTGCCGTTAAAAAAGGAGATTTTTATTATGGATACAAAAGCTTTTGATATTCAGGAAGTATTGAAGTCAAGTTGGGAAGGTTTTAAAAAGGCGCCTGTTTTGCTTATAGTTTTGCTGCTGATTCCGTTCATGGCGTCAGTAATAATAAACATTTTTGCCCAAGTATCTTACACTTTTTTCGGTTTTCTTCCCATTTTGACTTTGGCGCTTTTAAACATAGCGATAGGTTCTTATGTCATGCTTTCCACGATTAAAGCCGTGATTATGCTCGGCAATGACGAAATCCCGGCATGGGACGTTTTAAAAAATGACCTCAATACCTATTTAAGATTTTTGGCGGCGAGTATTATACTTTCAATAATCTTTCTTATATCAACGCTGTTATTTCTCATTCCTTTGCTTTTTGCAGCGGCAATTTTCTTCCCTGTGCCGTATATAATAGCTACCAGACAGGGTTTATCAATTATCGACTCTTTTCAAAAGAGCTGGCAGATAACAACCCCTCAGTTAATTCCATGTATTATTTTTATAATAGTTGCGTTTATTTTGATAATTTTAGGAATGCTGGCATTCGGCATAGGAGTTTTTATTACTGCTCCCATAACATATATTGCCGGCGCAATTATTTACAAAAAGCTTGACGCGGCTAAAACGGCAATTACGAATTAATAATTACGAATCAAAAACAACTAAAACAGGCAGAGCGATTTTTTGCTCTGCCTGTTTATTTTTTAATTTGTTTTTACCGTTGATTCGTAATTCGTAATTTTTAATTGCCGTTATCAAGTTCTTTAGGCATATCCTTTTTTACGGAAGCGCCAAGCTCTTTAAGTTTCTGTACTCTCTCTATCAGACTGTCGCCTTTCTTATCCGAATTTGAAAGCCTCTTAACCGCTTCTTCCGTTTTATCTTTGGCTTCCGACATTTTTTTATCGGCTTCAATCAAAATCTGAGCGAAAGAAACAAACTTATCGTAAAGAAGCCCTCCCTGCTTTGCAATCTCCAAAACGTTCTTCTTCTGGTTTTCCTGACGCCATATATAAGCGACAGTTTTCATTGTCGCAAGCAGCGTTGAAGGCGTAACCATGACAACGTTTTTGGAAAAAGCGTACTCTAAAATCTCGGGAGACTCTTTAACGGCAAGAGCGCTCGCTCCGTCTAAAGGAATAAACATTAAAACATATTCCGGCTGATTTAAAGCAGGCAAATCCTGATAGTTTTTTTTGGAAAGTTCGTCTATATGTTTTTTCACGCTCAGGATATGTTCTTTCAAAAAAATTTTTCTTTCTTCGTCATTTTGCGAGCCGTAATATTTCTCGTATGCGGTAAGCGAAGTTTTCGAATCGATTACCATGTGTTTCTCTTCCGGCATATTCACGATATAATCTGGCATTTTTCTGCCTTCTTCGGCGCTGAAAGACTGCTGCGCGCTGTAATGAACGCCTTTTATCATTCCCGCGGACTCAAATATGCGCTCAATATTAAGCTCGCCCCACACGCCCTGCATCTTGTTTTCGCCTTTCAAAGCGCCGGCAAGATTATTCGCTTCTTCGCTCACCTGCTTATTAAGCTCCATAAGCCTTTTTAGTTCCGCGTTTAAAACGGCTCTCTGCTGGTTCTCGGAAATATGTATGCTTTCAACCTTATTTTTAAACTCGTCTATTTTTTCTTTGAAAGGCGCGACTATGCCGTCAAGCTCCCGTTTATTCATATCGGATAGTTTTGTGCTTTTATCTTCCAATATTTTTGCCGCGATATTTTCAAATTCGGCTTTAAACGAATTTCGCGCATCGCCGCTTTTTACAAGATTTTCGGCCAAATCTTTAATTTTTTGTTCTTTTGCCGCATTTTCTTTGGACAGCGAGATATATTTGAAAATAAAAAGAGCAGCGCCGAACGCGGCGCCCAAAAAGAACATCATGATAAGCATAAGTATATTCATACGGTTATTATACCAATTTTTATATTATTTTCTGCGGCAGGCGGACCCTAGTTCAAAGGAAGTTTAATGCTGAAAACAGTGCCTTTATTTATGGTACTCTTAACTGATATATCGCCTTTGTGGGCATTAACAATGCCATAGCAGATAGAAAGCCCCAATCCCGTTCCTTTGCCTGCGGCTTTTGTGGTAAAAAACGGATCAAAAATTTTCGACATAATTTCTTTCGGTATGCCTGAGCCGGTATCTGCAATATCTATTACAAAATATTTATCTTTAATTTCAGTACGCACCGTAACTTTTCCGCCTGACGGCATGGAATCTTTGGCGTTAAGAAGCACATTTAAAAGAACCTGCTGTATCTGCATCGGATTTGCTAAGACGGATCTGTTGTCTTTTGTAAGATTTTTTTCTATTTCAATACCGGTTTTGCGAAAATCTTTATCGATGATAAGCATTGTCGATTCAATGATATCGTTAATACGCACAAACTGGTTTTTAGCCGTATCGGTTCTGGAAAACTCCAGCATATTAGTTACCACGCTCTTACTTCTTTTTGCCGCTTCATAAATATTTTCAATTCCCTTTCTCGTTTCTTCCCCGAGCGACGTATCTTTTATAAGAACCTGTGCGAATCCCAGGATTATGCTCAGCGGATTATTAAGCTCGTGAGCTATGCTTCCGGCAAGCTCGCCGAGCGACGCGAGTTTGTTCTGCTGTATGAGGTTTGCCTGAAGAGCGTCCCTTTCTTTCTGCATCTTTCTCTCATACGTCGCGTCTATAATGACTCCTATAATGCCGCCGAAATTCCCGTCAATTTTTCTGTAAGCCGATTTATAATATATAAGATTGCGCGGACCTGATTTTCTGAATCTTACGACTTTCTCATAAGTAATTGACGATAAATTTTCAGTCGCTATTTTATCGGTACGCTCCGATTCTTTTTCGGCCTCGCCGTCAAAGTATATTTCTTTGGCTAATCTTCCTATCATAAAATTCTTGGAATGCTCCATAATATCCTCATAAGCTCTGTTGCATCCGATAAGGCGCATCTCGCTGTCTTTATAGTAAACGGCTATAGGCATACTGTCTATAAGCATCTGCAAAAATTTTATCTGCTGTCCAAGCTCAGTCTCAAATTCTTTTGTAGCCGTTATGTCAACGCCGGAAAAAATATAGCCTATCAGTTTATTTTTAACCGAGAACTGCGGCAAAACGCTTATGAGAATTGTTATAAAAGTGCCGTCTTTGCGTCTGCACATGATTTCTACGCTAGGAATTGAAGAGTACGCCACGGCGTCTTCAAACGTTATCGGAGCTCCTTCTTTAAATATAATGTTTTCGATTCCTTTGTTAATAAACTCATCTTTTGTGTATCCTAAAATATCTTCCGCTCCCTCACCGTAGACTATGATTCTCCCATGCACGTCGGTAGAGACAATCATAATGCTCTTTGCCGAATTAAGTATGGCTTTATGCTGCAGAGCCAAAGCCAGTATTCTGTTAGACTGGTTTATTGACCAAAATAAAAGCAAAATAATTATCAGCGCGCTGCTGACTCCGGCTATGTTCAAAATTTTAAACTGGCTTACGGGGCTTAAAGAGCTGAAATAAATGACAGACCAGTCGGTTTCATTTATGAATTGCCGGGCAACAAAAAACGGTTCGCCGTTTACAATGACAACGTCGCCGTCAAAAACTTCTTTTGAAAGAAATTTTCCGTCGTCGGTTTCATTTTTATCGGATGTTTCCGCGCTATATAAAGGCCACAGGTAGCCGAAATAAGACTCGTCATTGTCCGCAAGTAAAACTATTCCGTATTTATCGACTATGAATATATTTTTAAACTGTTTCAATTTTTCGCTGATATCGTCAACATCATACTGAACTATCACCACGCCCGACATTGCGTTTCCGTCAGGCAATATGGGATGTGAAGAGAAATAGCTTTGCTGCTCCCCGGTAAGACTTTTATATAAAACGCTTCCGCGTTTTAAATTTTTCGCGCTGGTAAAATAAGGTCTGTGCTTTAAATTAGTCTTAAGGATGCCGTGTCCGCTTAATAGATCGGAGTAGAACACTATATTTCCCGCATTGTTCATGGTAAAAATTACGGAAACGTCAAAAATACGGCGATAGGTTTCAAGCATTTTGTTAATCGTATTTCTGTTTGATTCCTCTGGGTGAAGCATTCCTTCCACAAGAAACGGCGTTTGCGAAAGAGCAAGGCTTATCTGATCCGCCTTGGCAAGCTTAGAAGTAATGGTTCCGGCTATATTTGAAACCGTATTTCTGCTGTTCTTTTCTATATTATTTATAGAGTAATTCTCAAGATACATTGCGAAAAATAGCCCGCCTACTAAAACCATAAATAAAATGCTTCCTATCGGAATATGACGCCAATATACAGGCAAATAGTCGTAAATTCTTACATGCTTTTCATGAGATACTTTATAATATTTAAAAACTACGGCGCCTATGGAAAATACTATTACGGAAAGCATTGCGTCGCATATTGCCTGAAATTTTACGCTCAATCCAAACAGCATTCCGGCTTCGGAAGCAAGATAAACTATGCAGTACGCGATAAAAAACGCGAGAATAAAGAAAATATTCAGTCTGTCATATTTTTCGGTTTTTGTCATGTAATATATTGACACTGCCATTATAACCGACGCGGGCATCCACATAAAAACAAAGACGGATATGTTAAACCATTTGATTCCGAAAACAAGGCCTGTTATGATACCGGCGAAAGCGCACGAAATAATAATGTAGTTCAGGAATTTTTTTTCAGGTTTGAATCTGAGATATGTTTCTTTGGACGCCATGAAAAAGAATGACATGGCGGAAAACAGCATGAAGGAAGTATAAAGGGAGTATTTTTCAACCGTATAAACGCCGCCCGGAGTGAACATCTTGGAAAATTTTATTACGGCGAAAGTTACCGCGAAAAGAATTATCCATCCGTATGACATTTTCCCGAATCCCGCGCGCCATAAAAGAAAGCATGACAACGCAAAAAGCAGGAATGAACACCCGCAGAAGAAATTAAGATAATAGTAGTATTGCGAGAAAAAATCCATTTTTAACTGCAATTACGAATCAACTGCAAAAAGAGTATTTTCCCTCGCCCCTTGCGGGAGAGGGACTTGCGAAGCAAGATGGTGAGGGGTTGCCGTTGATTCGTAATTCGTAATTGACTCCTTTATCTGCCTTTACATATCTCCCTGTAGCTGCAGTATTTGCAGAAAAACGTTCTTTCCGTCAAAGGAAAATCTTTTTTGTCTTTCGGTATGTTCTTTTCTATATTAACAAGGTATTCATACATTTCTTTTGTTTCCGCCTCAACGGTCTGCGCGAAGTCTGAAATTTTTTTATCGTCGATTTTAACGCTTGTCTCGCTGTAAACCGGCGACAGATACACTACTATAGGCTCAATATTTTCAGCGGGCTTTCCGAAGTGATAGTTCGCCCAAAGCGAATAACCCGTAAGCTGCCTCATATGCTTTATTTCGTCCGGCTTTCCAGTTTTCCAGTCCATTATATAAATCTTATCTCCTACGGGAAACAAAAAATCGACTTTACAATAAGCTTTATAATTATTTATGCGCGTTTCTCCGAAACCGTTCGGCTCTATCACCCATTCGGAACTTTGAGGCACGGCGTATTTTTCAATCCACGAGAAACGTTTGCTGTCTATGAAATTTTCAAGCATGTCTTTAACTTTCGAATAAATTTCCTGAACGGAAATTATATCGTTGTCGTAATAATTTTCAAAAAAAGTTTTCGCGCCGCAGTACCGTTCGGCCAAATCAAACGAGTATTTAAAAAATTTGTCTTTATTTACGGGTTTGGAACTTTTCTGAAATCTTCGCAGCATATCCCTGATAATGTCATGCACGATATTTCCGGTTTCCAACGCTTTAGACGTAAGCGATTTTAAAAACTGTATCTTTTCAAAAGGAACGTCTTTATCGTATTTCGCATAATAATCGTAATAATACTGTCTTTTACAGTTTGAAAATCTGTCGTAGCGGGAAACAGACCAGCCCAGAATATCCGTATAAGGGAATTTTTTTATTTCATTCATGATTCTTCCTATGATAGAAGTTGGGAGGTTGAGAAGCTGGGAAGCTGAGCAAAAACAAAGCCTTTGCCCAACTTCTCAACATCCCAACTTCTCAGCTTCTTTTTTTATTTATCTTTATAATCACAAAAATAATTAGCGCGACAGTAACAATAAGCGCCGACTCTGATATTAAAGCATTTTTAAAGCCGAATTTATTTACAAAAACGTTCCAGAAACCCGCAAGTCCGAAAAGAATAAAAATTGCCGCGGAAATAAACTTTATTGTTTCCGCCGGAACTTTTTTACCCAAAATCACGCCTGCGCCTATGCCTATAAGATTGGCGCATATCATCCCGGCCGACGCCCCGATTAAAACGTATACGGGCGCTGCGTAATTCATCGTAAGAGTCATCGCCGCTATCTGGGTTTTATCGCCGAATTCCGATATAAAAAAGAATATTGCGACGGTAAAAAAAGGATTTATTATTATCTTTTTACCGGAATTTTCTCCGTCATCTTTGCCGCCGTATATCGTCCAAAATCCGAAAAGTATGAACAGAATATACGCTATGATTTTTATTACGGATAAAGAAAAAGCGCCGGATAAAAAACTTCCGGCCGTAACAGCAATTAAATTATTCAATATTGTCGCCGCAGAAATCGCAAGAATTACCTGAGACGCTTTAAACCTTGCCGTAAACGCCATGGCAACCAGCTGCGTTTTATCGCCCATTTCAGCTACGAAAATTAAGAGAAACGAAGCAATAAGAGATTCCATTATTTTTGAAGCACTTCCTTTTTATAATACTGTTTATCCGTCAGCAATTCAAGCCGGTTAATAAGCTCGAGGTTCTGTATGCGCAAAGCTTCAATCTCCAAATCTTTTATATTAAGCTTGTCCTGAAGATTTTGCCTCGTCAGCGCGCTTTCGGTAATCGCTTTATTTTGAATATTTTTTGAAGACTTAATAAAATTTTCAAGCGTTTTAGCTCTGTCTTCATAATTTTTAAGCGCGCTTTGCAAATGAGCGTTTCTGTATTCCAGCCTTTCTATTTCCGAGGCAAGCTTGTCGTTTTCCTGCGTTATTCTGGCTCTGGCAAGATTGCTTTGTTCCAAATGAAAAACGGCATTCTTATACTTTGATTTTGAAACGCAGCCAAAGAAAAGAAAAAAACCTAAAAACAGCGGCAAAATGATTATTTTTTTCATAAATTATCCTGCTAAATTTTAACATTAAAAAGCAACAAATACAAATTTAAGACAATTACGAATTACGAATGACGAATTACGAATCAAAGACGAAATACACCGTTAGGCGGCACCTGCCGCCTTTTTTATAATTTGTTGCCGTCAATTCGTAATTCGTCATTCGTAATTCGTAATTGCCGTTAATAGTACGGCGTCAAAAGACGGCAGGCATTATTCCTGATTCTTTTTAAAAAGTGAAGTTTTCTGCTTTTTTCAATTGTGGCTGTCCTGGCTTTTTTCTTTTTACTTTCGGTAATCGCAATAAGTTCGCCGGCAAGTTCTTTGCTTAGAAGTTCCATATTGCACTCAAAATGAAGCCTGAAACTTCTTACGTCCCAGTTTGCCGAACCTATGAACACCCACGCGTCGTCAACCACAAAATATTTGCTGTGATCAAAAGGCGGATGGGTTTTGTAAATTTTTACTCCTCTTTCAATAAGCTTGGCGAAATTAGGCTCCATAGCCCAGTCCATAATTATACTGTCGGTTTTTGAAGGTATTATAATTTCAACTTCAACGCCTCTCATCGCGGCCATTTCTATGGAAGTTAAAATATTGTTTTCAGGAAGAAAATAAGGCGTTACTATGGTGATTTTCTTTGACGCTGCATTTATCGCGCCCTGAGCTATAAGTTCAATTTTCCTCTGTTTATTATCCGGACCGTCAGGTATTATTCTTCCGGGAATACTCCCTTTAGGACTGTCAGGCAAATTTTTTGAATATCCGCGCATTGGTTTACCGGTTGTAAATTCCCAATCGTCTTCAAATACCTGCGACATCTGATCTACTACGGGCCCTTCAACCTTAAAAGTTATATCCTGGACCCCTTTTTTCATGTCATCCGTAAGAGTGTTTTCAAGAGCCAGATTCATTCCTCCGAAAAATGCCGTATTGCCGTCGACAATCATAATTTTTCTGTGATTTCTCATATTAACAAAAGGCAGCGCGACGGGTATATGCGGCGGAAGGAAAATACCGTACTTCAAACCTTGAATTTTTTTCAGCGCCGGTTCAATAGCCGCTGCTCCGGGACCGATAATGCCGATGCCGTCGGCAAGAATTTTTACCGACGCTCCGTTTGATATTGCCGTTTTACAAGCTTCAAGAATTTTTTCGGTTTCCGAGTCATAATCGAATATATAGCTTTCTATAAGAACTTCATGTTTCGCGTTTTTAATCGCCTCAGCCATTTCAGGATAAGCCTGCGTGCCGTTTTGAAGAGGTTTAACGGAGTTTCCTGCGGCAAAATTCTGCGGATGCACATTATGCCCGTACGCCATATACTGTACAAACCGGCGCGGCATCTGTTCGGCAATCACTTTAAGCTTTTCTTTCGGTATTTTATCCGTTATGCCGCCTTTTTTTCTGAGCCTGACGGCTTTGCGCCTTACCCTGTTTATACCGAGAAAAATATATAAAATAGGTCCGATAAAAGGCGAAAGAAAAACTATACCGAGCCAGCTTATGGCGCCTTTAATATCTTCTTTATACAGCAGTATGTGTATTGCGCAGCTTACGGATACCGTCAGATAGAAAAACGTTATAACGAAAGAAACCAGCGCGGCATTATTTGATAAAAAATGCATTTAAACCTCTGATTGGGCCTATTGAGAAACCCAATATTTGTCATTGCCGTTGATTCCCCCGATTACGACCTTCGGGGGCAGGCTCCATTCGTAATTTGTAATTGCCTTTCACTGTCCGACATTCATTCTGCTTATTTCGTTAAATTTCCCCGAAGCAAGGACTTCCGTCTTTATAATTTCTTTTGTTTCGGCAGAACGGCTTGTAAGCTCTATGTAATACGGCGCGCCTTTAAGGTTTATAACGGAATCGATTCCGTTGGAGCTGTCTGCCCACTCGTCATATCCCACAATAAGCGAAGCTATATATTTGTTGTTTTTATCATAATTTACAAGCCGGCAGATATGTTCATGTTCCGACGCGGCCAAAATAAGCAAAGACGAAATATCATCAAATATCTGAACGTATGAACCCATATAATATTTAAATTCCTTTCTGTCGTGATTACTGAAAGAGGCTATTTGGTAAAAATCAAAATCTTTTGAGTCGAGCTGCATACCGTCTTCAAGAACCTTCATCATAAATTCGGAATTAACTGCCAATTTTGAGTTATCCTGCAACGGCATATTGCCTATGTCGTTAATTCTTACTTCTCTTATTTCTTCGCCCGGAGCGCTTTCAACCGCAGCGGTTTCTCTTACGGCGGATATTTCATTTTGTTTCGCCGCTTTCTCTCCGCATCCCACGGTAAATCCGCATACCGCAAAAACCATGACAAAAAACAATACTCTTTCCATGATGTAAAACTCCTTTTTAACGGCAATTACGAATTACGAATGACGAATTACGAATCAACGGCAAAAGGCTTTTTAGTCTTTTATTTGTAATTCACAATTGCCGTTCTTCGTTGCCGTTATTGTCTTTAATTCGTAATTCGTCATTCGTAATTCTTAATTGCCGTTATTTAACGACTCCGCATGCAATTCTTGCTCCGCCGCCTCCGAGCGGCAGGGGGTCGTCCGAATAATTATCTCCGCCTGCGTGAATCATTATAGAACGGTTTTTAATATCAGCCACGGTAAGCCTCGGAGCTGTGACGGTTTGTTTGATTTTTCCTTTTTTATCAGCCGTCAAAACCGGCAAATCGCCTTTATGTCCTTCTCCGTAAGGCCCGAGATGTTTTCCCGTATTATCAGGATCATAATGTCCGCCGGCAGCAAGCGCCGCGACAATTTTTCCGTCAGGACCTGCGGCAGGCGCGCATGACGGATGTTCATGCACGTGAAATCCGTGTTCGCCTTCGGGAATGCCTTTTATGTTAACTTTTAGAACAAGCCCCTTATCCGAATCTTCCGCTTTTACAGTGCCGATTTTTTTACCGCTGCATTCAGCGCTTGTTTCATAAATATCAACAGAAACCTTATCCGCAAAAGCGCACGCGCAGTAAAAAACAACCGCTGATAATACAAATAAAACTTTTTTCATTAAATTCCCCCTGTTTTAACGGCAAAGTTCAGAGTTTAGAGTTCAGAGTTCAAATGTCGTGTTTCGCCAAAGGCGAAACTTGTAACAGGTTTTTGCTTTGCGAAAACACATAATTTGAACTCTGAACTTTGAACTCTATTATAACTTCTCCTGTTTTTACTTCCCGGCATCTTTACCGCCTTTTTTAATAAGTGAATCTAAAGACTTTAAAATATTAGTCACTGCGGGATTTACGTTTTTTTCGGATTCCGGCGCGGCAGAAGTTGATGATTCAGCCTGCGCTTGGCCGGACGTATTGCCGCCGGGTTCGGCATTGCTCTTATTTTTGTTTATCAAAGCGTCTATCTCCTTACCGAAAACAGACTGTACGCTTCCTGCAATATCCAGAGATCCTTTGGGATTTGACGGCGTGCCGGTAATTCTCATAATTATCGGCTTATTTGGCCCAGGCTGAATACTTGCCTTCATGTCAAGTTTATCGGCTTTAAAATCGCTCGTTCCGGTTATGTTTATGCTCAAAGCTTTTGAAATAAAATTCATTTTTTGTATGCTCATTTTTCCGTTTGTAAATTTTAAATCGCCTTCAAAAGAGTCATAGCGGATACCTTCTTTATTATTGGTTCCCGCCAAAGCGTCGATCTTCAGCGCTTGTCCGGCTTTATCCACGACAGCCAAAGCGCTAAACATTATTTTTGTTATTTTATGCGCTCTTGCCAGCTTTTCAGCATCATCCACATTGCCGGACGCCATGCTGAATTTGATTGTGCCGTTAGCTTTATCAAGTTTATCCGTTATATCCGTCATCTTTATGTTAATCACTGCGCCTTCATTCGAGTGAAAGTAAGGAATTTGAATCGCGCCGGTTTTTAAATCGGCAGTCAGGTTTAAAGGCAGCACAGAAGGCGAAGCCTGTCCCGTTTTTTTGACTTCGGCAGAAGGTTGCGCTGAAGATGGAGTCTGCTCCGTTTTTTTGCCGGAAGCGGCGGAAGATTCCGTATCCGCGCTTTCGGGAAACACTTTTAAAACCAAAGCTTCCATGTCAAAATTCATGTTTATGTTTACGGAACTTTTTGATTTTAAATAATCCGCTTTTCCGCCGAACTTTTTATCGTTAAACAGACCGGATAATCCTGTCAGCTTTATATTGTCCAAAGAATCAATTTTAATATTTGAATTTATCTTTTCAACGGCAAACACAGGCTCAAATTTAAAGCCCGCGTTCTCCGCGTTTATGTCGGCTTTTAATATTTCGGGAGTAATCCTAGCAACGGCTTTTATCCTGCCTTTGGGTTCATAAGCTTTTACCATTTTCGGCACAATAAGCTGTAGAGTATCAAGTATAAAATTAACTTCGGCATTTAAATCATACTTCAAATCTTTCGCCCAGTTTACACTCCCGTTAATTTTCAAGTCAGAACCCAAAACGCTTATTTGGGCATTTTTTAAAAGCGCAGCGCTTTTATCCAAATCCAAAATTATTTTTGAATTAAAATCCGCTTTGCTTATCGAAAACTCCGGAAGATCCGGCGCAAAATGCTTTAAAGCATTATTTGTAACAGAAGTCAGCGAAGCATCGATGTCCGCCTCAGGCGCTTTTAAATTTTTTATGGATGCTTTAGCGTTAATTCTCATATCTTCCATTTCAGCCTGGGCGGAAATAATATTAACCGAAGCTTTGCTTAAATCATTAACGCCAATATTTGCTTTAATATCCGCTTTTGTTACGACAAATTCCGGCAAGCCGCTTACGAAATAACTTAAAGTATTGTTGCTGAGAGATACAAGCGATACTTCGGCGGATATCTGCAGGTCATTAAAGTTAACTGCGGAAGCCTTGCCGCTGATCTTCATATCTTCCATTTCGGCATTAAAAGAACTTACATTAACAACAGCATTCCTGAAATCGCTCATTGTAAGTTTCGCGTCAAATTCCGCTTTGTTTACCGTAAAATTCGGAAGTTCGCTCTTAAATTGTTTTAATGTATTGTTGCTCAAAGAAAAAAGAACAGCCTCGGCGGTTACAGCAGGGTCGGAAAGATTTTTTACAAAAGCTTTCCCTTCGATTTTCGTATCTTCAAAACTTATTTTTAATGAAGTTATATTAAAATCAGCCTGCGGCATATCCATATTTTTAAGATTCGCCGTCATTACGGCTTCAACGGGAATTTTCACGTCAGTATTTTCATCTTTATATCCGAGGTTTAAAGACAAAGTGCATATAAAAGCTTTGCTGAAATTAAATCCTTCCATTACAGCCTTTATGTCATTTATTGAAAAAACAAACTTTGCAGGCAAATCAGCATAAAATATATTCGAGTTTTTGATAATGAGCTTATTAAGAATAATATTCGGAAGTTTTATTTCCTGAGATGTTTGAGAAGTTTTAGATACTTTCACGGCTTTATCATTCGCGGTTTCTTTTGGCGGAGGAGTTTCAAAACGTTGTATTATATCGTCAAAATTATATTTACTGTTTTCTTCTTTGACAATTTTAATTTCCAGCCCGTTTACAATAATTCTTTTCACTCTTATTTCTTTTCTCAGAAGAGGAAAAATTTCAACTTTTACGGAAAACCTTTTGATTTCGGCAAAAGTTCCTTTGTCAAAAGACGCGTTTTCGCTTATTGAAAAATTTTCTAAATTAACTCCTACAAAAGCAAAGGAAAGCTTTTCATATTTTACTTCTCTTCCCAAATATGTCTTCGCGGCATCATCTATATAACCCCTGATTTTTTCTTCGGTAAATATAGATTTGAGAACTACAAAGGCAACAATTGCGGCAACGAAAACAATACAAAGTAAAATTCCCGCAAATTTCATTATTTTTTTCATTTTAAATGTCTCCGCCGGCTTTTGTAATTCGCAATTATCGTTCGCTGTTGCCGTTATTGTCGTTGATTCGTAATTAGTAATTTGTAATTGCCGTTATGTAATATTGTATAATAATTTTATGGAAAAAAAGAGAAATTTTAACCAAAAAGTTTATGAAATAGTTATGAACATACCGCGGGGCTATGTTATGTACTACGGGCAAGTTTCAAAACTTGCCGGAAACCCGAGAGCGTCCCGCGCCGTAGGATACGCGCTGCACGCTAACCCCGACCCTGAAAACATTCCGTGTCACAGAGTGGTTTTTAAAGACGGTTCGCTTACTCCGGCTTTTGTATTCGGAGGCATCGACAGACAATATAAACTGCTAAAGAATGAAAAAATAAGTTTTAGCAAAGATAAAAAGGTTAACATGTCCAAACACTGCCGGCATCCAGATATAATAAAAATTTTTAAGAGAAAGAAGAAATGATTAAAATTAATTTTAGATGGTGCTAATAATTGGTTTTGACGGGAATATCAAGAAGATTGTGTAAAATTTCCTTTGGCAGCTTCAAAGACATAAATATCATTTGTTTTATTTCCCATCTAATACAGCCTTAACTTCGTTAATAAGCAGTTGCTTGTCAGGTATATAATAAACATATTTTGAAGCATAAACTTTATTACTTATACCGCCAAGAGCGTATTCGGCTTCAATGTCATTAACACCCTTGCATAAAATTATACCTATCGGCGCGTTATCGCCTGTTTCATTAACTTCTGTTTTGTAATAGTTTAGATATTGGTTCATTTGACCTGCATACTCAGCTTTCATATCTCCGATTTTCAAGTCTATTAAAACATATGCTTTCAAAATTTTATTATAAAATATCATATCAACATAGTAATTATTCTTGCCTATATTTATTCTTTGTTGAGAACCTACAAACATAAACCCGCGTCCTAATTCTAAAAGAAAATCTTCAAGATGCCTTATAAGCTTATATTCAAGTTCCTTTTCAAGCATCGGCTTGTTTTCTTTAATTCCAAGAAATTCAAAAACAAAAGGTGTTTTTAATACTGCTTCGGGTTGATTTAATTCAACGCCTTTCTTTGAAAGTTCTAAAACTTTCTGCTTGTTATTTTTACCGTTAGACAATAGAAGCCTTTCAAAAAGAGAAGTTTCTATTTGCCTTTGCAGTTCTCTGACAGACCAATTTGAGTTTATAGATTCTCTCTCATAGAAAGAGCGAGCATCATTATCTTTTATTGTCAAAAGTTCACAATAATGCGTCCAAGTCAATTGTCCAGTCAGTGATTGGACAATTGGATATGTCAAATAAAACAAACGCATATTTGCAAGACTTGAGCGGGAAAATCCTCTGCCCATTTGACGAGTAAGTTCCTTTGAAAGCTCTATTAAAAGTTTATCGCCGTAACGGGCTTTGATTTTCCCATCTTGTTCTTTCTCTACAATTATTTGTCCTATTTGCCAATAAGTTTTTAAGGCTTGCTTGTTAATATCGCTCAATATAACTTTTCTTGAGTTAGCCATTAATTCTTTGATTTTAATTATGGCGTCGGAAAGCAAGGTATTATTTCTATTGGCTGAAGGCGTTAATTTGACTTTTTTTATTGACATTGTTTTTCCTCTTTAAAAGTCCTAAGATTTCAATCTTAAGTATTTATTTCGGCAATATTCAAAGGCTTATAGCGTTCCTTATTAAAATTTATACAACTATTATAATACAGTCACTGAATATTGAAATCACCTTACATTAGCTTTTTAGCCTTTTCCAAATCTTTATGTTCAAAAGCGGAAGACATCTTTTCAATATCGCTTTCTTTAAGGCCAGCCTGCTTGGCAATTTTTTTCCACTTGGCTACAGCGTCTACAACATCTTTAATAATAGAATGAGCTTGCTTTTTTGAAAGTCTGAAATCTTCTATGACTGATAAAGCCAAATCTAAACTTGCTTCATTGTTATTAAAGTCTATAGCTGTTGATAAGATTCTTGGCTTTATTACGGCGGGCGTCGGGTTAATGTCATAAACAGGCGACAGCTTCCAGCCTTTCTGATGTTCATAAAGAAAGCCGTGATTGCGGAGATGGTCATCGGTATTTGAAATCAGCACGTTAAAAACGATGCGTTTCCAGAGTTCTGCCAAATCTTTATTGGGCTGCGAGCCGTGTTGGCTGATAACATAAGCTATTTCAAGATAACTGCGTGTCTCATTGTCTGTCGCGCCAAGCATACTCATAGAAGAAAGGAAAGGTATTCTGCTCTTATTTGTTCTGTCAAAACGCTTCTCTATGAGAACAGGTTTTTTAAGCACATTTTCAATTCGCCACTGCGGCGTTATGATACCTGCCGTTTTGGCAAGCGTCAGCGCAACCGCTTCCCATAAGACAATGTTTAAGCTGTCATCTTTACATGGAAACTTTGCAATGGCTAAAGAGCCGTCTTTATCCCGGACAGATGCTTTAGGTCTTGCGCCGCCCAAAGATGAGCCGGGCGCTAAAAGCAGTTTTAAGTCCGACGCGCTTTCTTTTGAACTTAAAAACTTTTCAGAAGCAGATAATAGTTTTGGAAGCTCTATAAGCGGCGGTACCGAGTTTTTATCAGAAGGTTTTAGAAAATGTCCGCCTATGTTTTCGGCAAACCTTAAAGCGCCTTGCCTTGTTTCATCATTAACGCCAAGCAGGTAATCTTTTTCCATTAAGGTTCTTGCGGTTTCTTTTTCACTTAATGCGCGTTTCGCTTCGGCGCGGCGCATAAGCAGCCTGCCCCAGCGGTCAGGCGCAGAATCGCCAATAGCGCCAAACAAAAGCTGTTTATCGTTTGTATGGTAAGAACCTTCCATAAGCTGTAAAGCCGGCTCCAAGGCAAACCGTTCAGGGTTATTTAACCAATCTTTATCATATTCAAAAGATGCGCTTTCCCTGCCTTTACGGTTATGAAACCATAACTTGCCGGCAAGAATATCTTTTCCTTCAAGAGATATATAAACAAAGATTTCGTTATGAAGCATTTTTCGTTCCTTTGAAACTTCGTTTCTTAGAACTTAATACTTTAGATTTGATAAGTTTAGACTGGTGCCCTTCTTTCTCAAGAGGTGCAGGTTTATTAAAGCGCCTGCTTAAATAGATGCGTTTAGGAAGGTTCTCTTCTTCAAGCATGCGGCCTACAGTGTCATAATTTGCATCTGCTAAATCGCGAAGCCTGTCTGTTAAACCCAAAGAGGATAAAACAGAGGCATAGGCTCCCATTGATACGGTAGGCACGCCTTTTTCTATTTTAGAAAGCGTTGCGGCTAGAATTCCCGCGCGCTCGGCAAGCAATGCCATAGGTATTCTACGGCGTTTGCGAGCATCGCTTATATCTTGCCCCAGCTTCCGAAGCGCATTGACGGCAGTCAGTTGTAATTTATTCATAATAATACCTATAAGTATATTTACACACAATAAAACAATTTATAGATAATATTATAATAAAAATACTACGAAGTCAAGCCTATCAAATACGGCAAGAAGCAAAAGATGGAAAGTTATACAATCCGTATAATACAATCACTTTCGAAATATAAGTTTAAAGCGGGCTGATAAATTTTATCAGCCCGCCTTGGTTTTTAATTTTTACTTAACTGCCGTTCCGCAGTTTATTCGCAATTGTCTCTATCGTTCGCCGTTGATTCGTAATTCGTCATTCGTAATTTGTAATTGCCTTTATTATGCCTCTCTGCCTCTTTGCACCATAACGACTATACGTAAACAGGAAAGCAAATTATCTAAATCTCACTTTAACAAAACATATTCTTTAACTTCTTTAATAAATTCTTTCGCTTCGAATAATAGTTCTTTTACCTTTTCGACATTCAGTTTATAAGAAACATCGTAATCGCTTTCTTGTCTCAATGAAAATGCCTTAGAATATATTTTGAACAATTTCTCGTCAAAAATTTTATCTTCATAGATAAACTTCTTGTTAAACCAAGCTAATAAAACCGAATGTTTTGAAGTCGCAAAATCATTCTTTTGCGCTAGAGATGAAACCATATAAAATATTGCATAATAAATTCTATTCATTGAATTTTCAAATCTCTTACTATCATATGCTGCCTGCGCATCTTCAATGGCCGTATTTGCTTTTTCTATCCACATATTTATCAAAATATCTTTATGCGGCATCATAAAACACCCCTCTATTTACAACTTCATTGTGAAACAGATAATTAAATTCTAATTGCTTACGGGTTCTTCTATGAACATCCAATACAACACCATAATCATACATTAATTTAGAAATAATACGATAATATTCATCAGACTCATTTTCATGATTATTTTTAAAAATCACAACTATATCTACATCGCTGTATTCATTAGCAGTACCTTTTGCCTGCGAACCAAAAACATATAATCCCTCAAAATCTTTAAAAGATTTTTGTAAAGCGTTTCTTAATTCTTTTGCAAGATTATCTATCTTTTTATTCATATATTTACCTCTGCAATTATTATAATACAATCCATTTCTAAATACAAGTTTAAAGCGGGCTGATAAAATCTATCAGCCCGCCTTGGTTTTTAATTGTTACTTAACTGTCGTTTCGCAGTTTATTCGTAATTGCCGTTATGCCGCCGCCGCTATTCTCTTTGCGGTTTCCAGTCTCATCACAGGGCTTAATATTTCCTTGCCTCTTCCTTCTCCTATCATAATCAGCAGCGCTGCTTCATCCTTTTTACCAAACAGTTCGAACTTCGATTTGCCGGTCTCAATGCCCATCTTTATTTCCGCTATATTTATCTCAAAGTCGTCCTTGCCCATCTTCATAATATTGTTATCTACTCTTACAGCTACTGCCATCGCTTCTGCCACAACATATCTGTTTACTGGCACTGTCGAAGACATTCTTTGCTGCAGCAGGCCTATCGCTTCCATCGTATTCGCATTCTTTATCATATCTTTCACTTTTGCATCTTCTGACGCTGCCATCAACATGTCTGCCACCACTCTTATCAATGCTATTTCTTGATCTCTTTCCACAGGTGTCAAGTCGCCTTGCTGCGCCAAGAATATCGCTTCTCCTATCTTGTTCATCGCTGCTTCTGCAACTTGCTGTTTATTATAGCTGCCTTTCAATCCCAGATACTCTTCCATCTCACCCGCGTCTTTGAACGCAGCTACAGCTATCAATACCATTGTCTTCAACTCTTCAGGACTTGCGTATGCTTCAACAACCTTTTCAATCAGCTTCTCTCCTGCTGCTTTCGCTTCTTCAGTACCGGCAAACTTACTTCTGATTACTTCAATCTGCATTGCCATTGAGCTTGACAATATCGCTTCCACTATTTTTCCGCTGTTTGCTTCGGTTGCTTTTTTCATAATTGTGTTGACTTTAGCAGTATTTTTATCAACCCATATCAGCCCTTCAAAGCCTATCTGCTTAAACTCATCCATTGATATTGTTTTCTTTCCTGCCGCATTATCTATTATTGTAATCGTTTTTTCTGCAGCATCTATACCCACTACGGCAACCGCATGACCTGTTTCTTTTTCTGTATTCAGATACGCTACAAAACCGGCCGAGCCTTCAGGTATTATTACATCTACAAGATTTTCAACCGGAAGAATAACATGAGAATTCAGCCCGACTTCATTCAGAATACCCATACGGAGCGCATTCTCGCCATCTATTCCTGCAGCCCTGAGCATATCCGCAGGCGAATTTATCTGCTCATCGTTTGCCGCGGCAATTGCAATCATTCCTGCAAGTATACGCGGATTGACTTTGCCAAGCGCATCTGCAGCTGCAAGCAAGCATTGTTCGCCGGTATTTATATTCAAGCCGTTTGCATCTATCGGATTTATTACACTTCTCACAGCTTCTCCGGTAATATTTGTTCCTTCAATCGCTGTAACTGCCGCCAACTTCGCCGCTTCCGCAGCTATCTGTACAGGTGTAGTTTCTGCTTTCTTTTCGGTAACTTGCGTATTTTCAGTTATGATGTTTTGTTCGGTAAAAATATTCAGTTCTTCTAATGTTATTTGTCTTACATCAGCTTGCGGATTAGTTTTAACATATTCTTTAAGTTTACCGTATGTCACTATATCGATAATCTCCGGATTTATCAACATCAGCGCCATAAACAAATTATCACGCTCGCTTCTTTCTCTCACGGTTTCTTCTATGTCAGACATTGTGATGATGCCAACATTTTTCATACTCTCTAACAGAGCGTCCATGTTTTCATTATTATTATTTAGCAACTGAGAGAATTTTTGATACGATTCCATTTTCTCAGCATTTTTATCAGCTATTAATTTCTGTATTCCTTTTACCATTTCATAATAATCAGTATCCGACTTTTCAGACATTATTTCTAGCGCCTTGACATAATCTCCCGCTCTCACCGCCGCGTCAAATTCTTTGAAGTTATAATTCTTGTCAAAATTTGCGCCATGTTCTCTTGACGACTGCATCACGGCAAAAAGCGTTTTGTAATTATCAACCATTTTATCGTCAACTACAGATGCATTCGTATTAGGCATATTTACACCGTAACGCATCAAGGCAATCATCGCGTCCGTATTAGGTTCTTCAACAAACATTCTTGCAAACAGACTGCTATCAACCAAACGCGTATTTGCCCTCTTAGCATTCCACTGATAGAAGCCGTATTGCAATCTTTCCAATCTGCTAAACTCGGCAGGCTGCTTTCCAGCAGTTAATTTATCAAGTTTCTGCTGGTTGTTTACCGGGCTTAACAACGGTATTGCAAGCGGAGCTTTTGTATAGATACCGCTGTAATCTTTCAATACTTCCTTTATACGTTTTTTTACAGCTTTGTTTTCTTTATCATTAGCAGATATTGTCACGTTATTTATTCTCTCTCTAATCAAATCTACAAAAGCAATCTGCCAATTAGAGCCGTGTTCAGCGATCAATCCAAAAATATTTTCTTTGGTAATATTAAGTTCAAGTTCTATTCTCTTTTTCTCTCCGATGTAACCTACATTTGCAAGAGAATACACTAAGTCAGTTGCAAGTTGTGAATACGCACCGATGAATTCATCAACAACGCTGGAATTAATATTAAACTGCGGTATTACTGAACCTGTTATTATAGGTTCACCATCTCTATATTTATTCATTAACGCACCAATATTATCCAAATCTGAAACCGCCATTACAGCAAGATCCGAATCTTTTCTATAAAGTTCCGAAACTCCTATGTTTATTATATCGCGTATCACTTTTTCTTTATCTTCGTCACTTAGATTTCCGTTATACAATTTATTTGCCAAATCGGTATCAACAGATGCTCCTAATGCAAAAACCGACCTCATCAGGCTACTCTTTACGGCTTGCATCTCGGCAACGCTATATTCACGCATGGGAGCAGCTTCAGGCAATACGGCATCTCTTGAAGTTTTCGAATCCTTTATGGACTCGACGGCAGGCTTGCTTACTATTGATTTAATATCTTTTTCAGCCTGTGCTATCAATTGTTCCTGTTTGCCTGTCATCCTAGCCATTTCAGGCATCATATAATCTTCCAAAGATTTCATTACTTCTACAAACTCACTCATATTGCGGGTTGAATCTAAGCCTCTTTCTTTATTAGCCTTCAACGTGTTATATTCTTTATTTGCAATTTTCATATCTTCAATATGATTCTTTACATAATTCTTTGCAACAGAATCACTGAGTTTTAGTTCTTTAAGAACTGTTAACGCTTCATTATAAGTTCTGTCAAAAACTTCTTTCATAATTTTTTGAGAATCTTTTACAGAACCGGAATCTTTCTTAATACGGAAATCAACCTCAGACATCTTATTGTTTAAGACATCATTGAGCGTTTTCATAACGCGCTCTTTATCAGCACCTGAAGTTTTGAGAGTAAGCTGTCTTAAAGGATTGATAACCATTCTATCTCTCATTGTATCACTGACAGAAAATTGTATTGAGCTGTTAATATCATACAAGTCCCTTATGTTTGAGACAAAAGCTATCGAATCTTCCGCGCTTAATCTTGCGGTCTTATATTGAGCTTCATATTCATTGTAATTACGGAATTTTACAATTTCGCCTGTTTCATTTGCAAGCCTAATGCCATGCTCCGGCAACCTTCCAAATTCCTTTTCCGTAAGTTTTTCTCTCATTTCAACTTTTAATCTTAATGCCGCCTGTTCATTATTCAAATAAGATTCGCCTGTCCATGATTTTCTGGCATAATCAACAAAAGCATCATTTTTAACGAAAGCCTCAAGCTGAGCGTTCATCTTTTCGTAATTATTAACAATATAACGATCCGTATCCCATCTTCCTTTGTCGCCGCCGGGCCTTCCTGTTCTCTTAATAGCCTGCGCAAGATCAGTATTACTCATTAAATGAGCATCAAAAATAATATTCGCGAATTTACCCTGATAATCAATGCCCGTCGCGCCCATTTCGTTGGCTATTATGATGCGTTTCTCAGAAGAATTTTTCGCAACATAGGAAATATCCATATCGTTACCGTCTTTATCTTTGCCTAAACGTTCTACTTCTATTTCTCCTTTTTCATTTACTTTCCATTGGCCTTGCCTGTCATTAAATTCATAAATCTTATATCCTGCCTTTGTAAGAGCATCATATTTTTCCATGATGGCTTCTCTTATAAGTCTATTACTGTCAGCAGTTTTAGCGAGCGTTAAAACATTGTCCATTGCTCTCTTGCCTGAAAGCACTTCATCAAATAACTTGGAATACTCAGAAGACTTTGTAATTGAAGTTGATCTGAAATCTGCCGTATTTACACTTTCACCTGTAATATCATGAACTTTTGGAGAACCTGCTCTATTACTAATCAACTGCTCCAAACCTGCAACAGTACCTGACATACCTACCATTCTTGTACCGATTCTATCGTAAATTGCAGCCAATGAAGTTTGCATAGACGTATTACTCGTCTGAGTAGATTTACTGGCAAAATCTGCAAGTTCTTTACCTGACAGATTTTTCTCAATAATACCTCTTTGCAATGCATAACCGAGCTGATAATAAATGTCGCTTATTACCATATTTTCCTGAACACCTTGCTCTCCTACAGGCTTTACTCTGCCATCTGCGCCGAATTTAAGGCCTCCTTTATCCGATACGCCAAACATTCCGCGCATTACACTGTCTATTTCTCTGTTCTTGTAGCCTAATGACTCCACAATCTTAGCAGCTGAATCCGTCATTAATATCTTTCTGTCTGCGGTTGTTTCACCGATAACTGATATAACGTTTTCTTTACTTCCCTCTAAAAGCACTTCAGCTTCTCTTATCGTATTATAACGCTTAACTGTTACTTCTTTTTCTCCTGCCGATGTCTCTATCTTTATAGTTGTTTCTGTTGCTTTGCCGTCAATAATTTCTCTATACACATTATCAAGCTTTAATTTTTTGACTATTTCTGCCGCTTTTAACACCACATCCATCTCCGGCGGTTTATTATCTCCGCCAATAACGGCAGCTGTTCTCTCCAAAGTCCAGCGGTGTATTTCATCAACAAACACTCTGTTAACACTGTTAAGAGCTTTGTTCAACTTCGCATCTCCGCTACTGATAGCCTGATTTCTCAAATGCCCTCTTGTAGTAGGATCCATAACTACTATTGAGTTATGGTCAGCATAAGCTTCCGCTAAACGATCAGTGCTGACTTTTATATCTTCTATGGAAACCATTTTCAAACCAACTTTATCGGCAAGTTTTCTTGCTTCCGATTTTGCGCCGGTGTAATTGTTAAGATCTCCATTTCCTACAAGTATCTCTATATTCGCATCCTTGCCCAATATTATTCTGCTTATAACGGCAAGCTCACCGGCTGAAACGGTTTTTCCGCCACCCATACCTAAAGCAACATTCTCTCCTCTTAACATAGCGCTTATCATTTCAGACTGAGAAGCACGAGGTTCAAAGCCGACTGCATCTTTAAGCATCTTATCTACAAAACGTCTGAGGATATATGCCCCTTCTTCGCCATTCTTAGACTCTTTTATCGAAGTTCTAAGCTCTTCAAGAACCGACAGTTTTTGTTCGCGGACAAATGCTTCGTTAACAGTCTTTCCTTCTTTAATTAAGCTGTCAGCATCTCTATCAATTCTATTTATCTTTTCTGCAAATTCATTTATTATCCTTTCAGCCTGAGAAAAATCTTTTTTAACTAGATCTATATTTTTATTTACCACTTCAAGTCTTTCATAAAATTTTTGCAAATTGTTGTCAAAACCAGCTTCTTTCAAAGCATTTTCAACAATGCTGTTTTTCATTTCATACGGAAGACCTGCGCTTTTTGCTTCTTTTTCCGCATTTATCTCCTTTCTAAATTCTGCTATAAGTTTGTCAAACGTACCTGCTACAGATTCCGCAAGTTTGTAAATTGCCAACATATCCGCTTGTGTCAACGCTACTTTACCTTCGCCATATGTTTTAGTAAGAGCTTCATATATTTGTTTGCCTACAACTGCTCCCCATTCTCTTTGGAATGAAAACTGGTCGGTAAACATTTGAGTATTATTTCTAAAATTTTCAATATCAACATTTATTTTTCGTATATTATCTTTTGTTACTTTACCGTCTTTATCTTTCGCTTTTTCCATCATAAAATCTCTTTCGGCTTTTAAGAGCTTTTCACGGAAAGATTTATTAATGTCAAATTCAATCATGTCAGCATTAGACAGTATATAATCTTCGATACTGATCACTTTGTTAAGTTTAATGTCAAATGTAAGGGCTTTTTTTACTGCTCCTTCCGACGACTTATCGGTAAATTTTATATTTTCTATTTTCGCTCCTAAAGCTTCCAAGCTTCTAAGCGATAGCCCTTCCGATATTTCTATTACTTTACCTTCAAAATCAATCCTTACTTTCTCTATCATCCCATTATTTATGGTTATGCCGTTTTCGGCCAGCTTAGCGCCTTTCAATAACTCTGGAGAAAACTCTTGTTTTGCAAACTCAGAAGCTTTTATCACACGTTCAAAAGCCTCTCCAGTTATTTCTCTTTGCGCTCTCATTGTTATTTCATTTCCTTCCTGGCGCATTACTTCATTTAAAGCTTCTTTGAGTTTTTCTAATTTGAACTCTTCAAAAACAATAACATCTTTTCCTTTGCCTTCTTTTAATTTATTAACATTTTCTTTTAATGCCTCGTATTGACTTATTATATCTTCCGCATATCTTTTAACTATTTCATAAGATTTTTCCCTCATCTCTGCCGTAACTTTATATTTTGTACCGTCAACTCTAACAGATTCTATTTTTTCTCCGCCTTTTAAGCCAAGGCTTAAAAAGTCCATACTGCTCATCAATTCACGTTCAATGCTTGCACGAATAAATTGTACTTTGGCATCCATATCAACTAGAGCAGTTTTTGAATCGATTTCTTTATTCACTTTATCAATTTCCATCTGAATTTTTGCATGTTCCTGCGTGTTCCATTTCGGAACATTATTTAACGCTTCGGTTAATTGGGCAAGGTCTTTATCTAAACTCCTAAGCGCAGATAAATTCCTTTCCGCATTATTTAACAAATCTCTTGAAGCCTTAACTTCACCGCTCATTCTTTCAAATTCAGCGCGATTAACTGAAACAATACCACTCTTGTCAAGCATTTCCGTTTTTTGAATATGCTCTGTGTTCACTTTATCAATTTCTGTCTGAATTTTTATACGTTCCTGTGTATTCCATTTCGGAACATTATTTAACGCTTCGGTTAATTGGGCAAGGTCTTTATCTAAACTCCTAAGCGCAGATAATGCATCTCTTTCGGCATTATTGGCATCTTTACTTAAAAATTCATCTCTTCTGCTTATTGTATTTTCTTTTTCCTGTGTTTGACTCCTTAAAATATCGAGCGCTTTATTATTAAGTTCTCTGTTTGCCGCTTCATTTTTAGGAGCCAATAATTCGTCTATTTGTTTTGCTATTTCAAACTTACCGGCAAAATCAGCTTCAGCATATCTGACACCCATAGCTCCCGCTAAAATTTCCTGATTGATCCTTATACCGTCAACTTCAACTCCATATTTGGCATAATATGCAAGTTCGGCATAAGATAATTCCGTACGAGCGGCAACTCTGTTATTGATTTCTGCTTTAGCCGCTTCTCTAAGCGCTTCTCTGCCTGCCATATCTATTACATACGAATTATTTTTTGCATCTTTCATAACAATACTGTTCACAGACGGATCTGCAAGTCTGCTTAATGTTTGACCGGACTCGGCTTCAACAAGCGCTCTGCTTGCTGAACGTTCCATATCCGGACTTCTTACTACCGGATTATTTTTGAAATATTCCTGAGCGCCGGCTTTATCCAGAGCTTTCATTCCTGATTTACTTGGAACTAATAGCATTGCTACAGCTCCGAGAGAATAAGCAAAGAATCCGCCCATTTCGCCATTGGTTAATTGATACTTCTTCTCCATTCCGAGACGATCGTCAAGCCATCCTCCTGCCGCAGTACCGATATATTCCGCAAGTTCAAACTGTTTAAGCGTAATCGCCGTATTTACGCCAGCTCCTAATCTTTGAACTAATCCTCCTACTCCCGGGATAGCTGCAACAAAGTTTCCGCTTTCAGCTATCTTTACAAACATATTTCCGATTCTTCCGCCAAAAGCATAAGCCGGCAGCGCCATACCGAAGAAAGGAGAAACAACTCCGCCCATACCGGCGCCGCTTGCTACTATTTCAGCCCATACTTCACGCGTATGTTTATCGGAAACATCGAAGGAAAATATGGCTGTATAATCTCCCCATGCTTTACCCCAGATTTCAGTAATATCAGAACCTTTGTAATGAGTATCAAAATAATCTGTATTAAATGTATCGTTTAGTTGTATTTTAACCGTATCAAAAGCAAAATGAAGCATAGGCATAGCTACAGCGTTAAAAGTTGCAAGATGAGCCGCTGAACCTAATGCAGTAAACATTGTCGCTGGGCTAGCTAAGCCTGCAAGAGTTCCTCCTATAACATCTTGAGACCAGAACCTAAAACTGCCTGTATTCCTTGTAACAATGCTTCCAAACAATCCAAAAGCAGCTCCTAAGGTATACGCAGCCATTAAATTATCCATATCCAAGCCGGTAAAAGGATTTTTACCTTGTGACAGATTTCCGGATATTGTCATCATTGCGCTCATAGAAGCCGCAGCCACACCAAACATTGCCGCTGTTTCGGCATGATAAGTAAATTTTTGCCGGAAAGTTGTTAACCCTTGATATTCTGTAACATATTTCTCCTTGATTTGCATTACTCTTTGTTGCTCTGCACTGGCGTATTTTGATTCAAGTTTTGCTATATCAGTTTTTTGTTGCGCTTTAAGTTGTTTTACTTGAGCTTGTGTTGCGCCTTTCGCTTCCAATTCTTTTACTTCAGCTCTTTGTTTATCTTTCAGTTCTTTTACTTCAGCTCTTTGTTTATCTTTCAGTTCTTTTACTTCAGCTTTTTGTTTATCTTTTAGTCCTTTTGCTTCAGCTTGTGCGTCAGTTTTTTGTTTAGCGTTAAGCTCTTTTGCTTCAGCAGCTCTTCTATTACCCATCATTGACTGGAAAGAGAAAGCTACAGCTATAAACAAGTTAAATGCCGCGCCCACATAATTTCCGTTTTCAAAAGCGTATTGAGACTGTCCCATTGCAATATGAATCATACTAGTGCTTAAAACTTTTGAGCCTAAGAAACTTGTAGCTCTCAATGTAATACCGGCTTGAGCCTTAAAACCAGCGCCTCTGAAGCCTTGGACAGTCTTCCCCCAAGCGCCAGTTGAACCGCGCCAAGCTACATTTAATAAAGCGCCTTCTATGCCGCTGCGAGCAAAACTGCTCCAGCTAAAATTATCCCAACCGCCATTATTTATATACTGATAGGTCGCATTTAAACCCATACCTACACCGGCTCCAACAGCAGCACGGTTAACAACACTAGCAGCCAATTTAGTAGCGTCCTTAATGCTTTCTTTAGTTACCTGCATTCCCATGGACTTAATAAATCCTTCTTTCCAAACAGTACCTGAAGCAAGCTTCATTACTCCTGCTTTGAGACCTCCGGCTATTTTAAAAGCACCACTTGCCAATCCGCCGCCAAAGAAAGAAATGCCTATGCCGACTAAATCCATGGCAAATGCGCCCCATTGTCCTTCATAAGCATGGTCAACAGCATCGCCTACTTTATTGTAAGCAAAATATGCGCTGTAACCCGCAATACCAATAACAAACGCAACTTTTAAAGCCGCTGACACACTAGTAAAAGCAGCAAGCCACGCAGAAGCAGCTAATCCGCATGTTAGAACAGTCGTAACAACTACTGCAACGGCAATAGCTGCGCCTACCGCTACTTTTATCATTCCTTTTTGCGTGTCTGTCGCTTCTATCGTCATCATTTTTGCAAAGTTTTTATACATCATTCCGTCGGACAACATCTCCGCGGCTATATTGCTTATGTAGACGCTCATTATATTGCTTGATTCTATTGATTTATATGCCGAAGTATTGCCCACGCCGCTGTTGGCAAAATATCCGCCGTTTTGGTCTAATACTTTGAAATGCCCGTTTCCATCTTTTCCATCGCTGATTCCTGCATTTACAGGCACGCCGTCAACAGTGTACGCTTTAGAAACCGACGAATAAGTTGTATAAGCCGTACCTCCCGCTGTTCCATATTGCACATATTCGGTGGTATTGCGTCCCGTTACTGTTTTGCCTTTATATTCGCCCGCAAAATAAGTTCTTGTAAAGTCATAACCCGTTTCTCTTCCCCATGCGTCTTGCGTAAAATTCTTATTAGTGTAAGAATAACTTTGCTGCGCATTAAGCATTCCGTCGTTCCAATATCCTTTAGCGTTCTTAATTCCATCAAAATTAACGCCCAACACGGATTCGGCGCTGGCAAAATCCCATCTCTTTGTAGTACCTGACACTTCTTTGTCAATTAATTTTCCATCGGAAGTATATTGTAGCTTCGTAAAAATATTGGTATTTGCAACGATATAGAATTGTCCGTTTTCATAATCCGCAACTTGACTAAATGATTCGGAACGACTTGTTCTCGTGTAATCTGCAACATTAATATCATATTCTCTGCTATAACCTTCTTCAATTTTGTTAAGCTTGCCTTTACTGTCACTGTCTTTGTCAAACTCGTAAGTCTTTGTCGTATATCTGTCGATATTTTCAATTTCTTTGTAACCTATGTAAATCCCATCCTCATATATTTTTTCTTTAATAAAATCCTTACGCCCGGTTGTCTCCGCAACTGTCCCGCCAATATAATCGTAAGAAACTTTTGTATATTGTGAATAAGCAGCCTGATCGCTTACTGTTCCGTCAGGAGCGGTATAGTTAAAACTTTCGGAATATATCTCTCTGCCTTCTCTTATTGTTATATTTCCGGTAGCAATAAACTCTTTTGTCTGAGCGGAGTTAATAGGCATACCGTATCCTATAACCTTAATTTCGTTATCGCTATAGGTATGTATAAGCTTATTATCTATATAATATTCATAACTGGCAGTATTGGTTAGTATTGTAGTTGTGGCAAGCGAGCCGAAACCTTTAATAGGAGAAAGTATGCTGTCCTTGTAAGTATCATTTATGGTTTTGTCAGTTTCCCTTACAACTGATTTTGTCGTACTGCCGTCAGGCATATTTACAACGGCTGTATATGTCCAGCCGTTTTCAGCTTTCTGGAGAAGCCTGCCGTTTGAATCTGTAACTATTGATTTTTCAAAAGTTCTTATTGTTGTGGAATTTCCGAATTTATCGGTATGTATAATTTCCTGCACTCCAAATTCCGTAGTAGTAGAAGAACCATTGAAGAAAAGACCGTTCAATTGCTGTGTTTTAGTGTTCTCGGAATATGTACTTTCGGAATTTAGATTTCTTACCGTCTTAGAAGAACCGTCGCTGTAATTCAGCGTGGTTATATCTTTGATGCTCGTCACGTTTTCACGGATAGGATAACCCTTTTCATCCTTTGTTATAACTGTTTGAGTATATCCTGAAACAACTGTTTCCGAAGTTGCATTAGCAACGCTTGTAATATTTCCGTTGATAAGAAGCGTAGATTCTTTTCTCACGCCATAATAATTCGTAACAACAGTTGAATAACGCTCATTATTCGTGTACTCTATGGTCTTTGTGGACTCTCTGGTCTTTCCTGTATATTCTCCGTTCACAATTTCTTTTTCTTCGACCTTCATAGAAATAGTATCGGTTCTTGTTTTTGAAGCATATACATTACCTTCTATAGAAGAACTAAAGTCAACCCCATCGCTTGAATATTGTGTATTATATGTCACTTCAAATCTAGACATCGTTTTGTCGCCGGTCATTATTCCGTCAGGACCGCCGATCATTTCCCCATCCAGTCCATATTTATAAGCATAAGAGACTTCCCGAACACCTTCAACCAGGCTGTAAGATTCTACTTTCCAACCGTCTTTTTTATCAGCTTGGGATGTTTTAAACGTAATGTCATTATAAAAACTGCTGCTTGATAAGACATATCTGTCATCCTTAGAAGATATATTAGTAATCTTGCCGCCGTCTAATATTGTCGCGCTTGTTTTTCTCCATTCCTGCTGAACTGTTCCGTCAGAATAAGTGATATCTAAAAGCTTATACTGAGTTACTTGATAATTTTGAGGAATATATTGAATAATGCTGCCTTTTTCGTCCCATTTTATATCCCTCATAGCAGCACTTCCTCTTCCGTCAAGCGAACCTGTTCCTATCTCTTTTTTCTCTAACAGATTATTATTCCTGTCATAAGATTCATAATATCCGCTAATATTTATAAAGTGTTTTATCGTACCCAAATCAATATTTCCTTCTTTATCCGGACTCCATTCATATGTATTTGCCTGAATAACTTGATTGGTTCTGTTGCCAAGCACGTCTAAAGTGCTAGACGTTTTTTCTATAAGATTTTTAGATGGGTCAATCATACTCATTGTTTCAACGGAAATTAAACCGGTAAAAGAATTATGAGATATGGAAATTTGTGTTTTCGGAGTAATAATATCACCCTTCTCTGAAAACAAAGAAAGCTTTATATCTCTATCGCCGATTTCCTGCAGTCTCAACACTTCTGTATCATTGTCGCCGTATGCACGGAAGTAATAAGCTTTATCCTTTTGCGTGCCATAAAAAAGTTTTCCGGTTTGAAGATCGACTAAAGTATACGAGTTGGTAAAAAGATCCCAATCATATTTCAGGGCAATCATATTATTTAAAGATGCTCCGCCAAAAGTGATGCCGTTTAGATCAAGGCCGCTTAAAACAGTAGCGCTTTTTGCGCCGGCATTAAACGCTAAATCATCCGCAAGAGAAGTGTAAAAAGTAGGCATGGCAGACGATATGCTTTGCCCGTTAGAATCTTTTATGTTGAATACGGCCTGAACAACGCCGTTTCTATCAACATAAGCTCTTCCGCCGGAATCAGCGTTAAAAGAACTTGCTATGCTTCCGTCATTATTGTATTTGTTTGAAGTATATCTTATGATATCCGCATTGCCGTTCTTTAAGGCATTCGCATAATAATCAATAACTTTTTGTGTACCGTATGTCGTCTGACCATTTCTTTGGTCAATACGTTCTATATTATCCGGTCTGACATTAACATTGCAGGAAATTACCGAATTTTCCATAACAAAGCCGGTCTTTGCATCAGCAACCGTTTGATACTGCGTTACGGTTTGTATCTTTCTGTCTTTATCTTTTTTAGCGCCATTATCCGTGATAAGAGTAATATAGGAATACCTGTTATCGCCTATAACTGAAGATTCGACTATCATATTATTGCTTTTGAAATGGGCATCTTTTCCCATACCGTAAGCAAATAATGAGTGATATGCGTCATATACAGAGTCTGAAGAGCCTCCGGATACCGTGCTAATAATAGGCTTACTGCCGTTTTGACCATTTACAGCGTCAGCAATACTTGAATACGTTGTTTGAGTAACATTAATAACAGTTGAAGGAATTATCCATCCTTCACGTTCATGCGCAAGTTCAAGTTTTGCAACCTGAGTAATTTCGCCGGCAGAATTATAAGAAAGATGATATTCTGTTAATTTAGCGCTATAATTGCCGTTATTAAATCCCTCCATCACTGTTACTTTGCCGTTTTCACCCCTTGATAATACAGAGAAGGTCGTACGGGCGTTAACAGTAGATATACTCTGACTTCCATAAGGGCCTGAATCTACAATCTTATACCACGTCCCCGGCTGTCCATTTGCACCAGGAACATAAAAATTTCCTGTTTCGCCGGGCTTCACTTCTTGCATTTTCATAGTGTCTATTACGCCTACAGCCGTATAGTCTTTTCCTTTATCATAATAATATCCTAATGTCTGGTTGTCCTTAACCAAGCCTTTAGTATCTTTTACAATTTGTGCAGCAATTTCTCTATTTTTAACCTCAGACGCTTTACGGTCAAGATTTGCCATTTCCTTACCGTCATTAGTATTGTAACGATACTCTCTGCCGTCAACTGTAACTACAATAACTTTTGTATTATTCTTAGCAACTTCGTTTATAAAGTTTACAGAAGGCTGCGATAATACATCTACACCTTTTAGGAATGTGTTTAAATCACTTACAGGAACAAATCCTGACTTATTCGGCATAAGTACATCTTGAATTTTAACATTACCTTTACCAAAAACTTTTTCAAGTTCGGCAATTCTGGCTGTAGCATATTCTCCTGTCCTTTGCAACTGCCTTTCTTTTTCGGCTTTAATTTCCTGATGTACAGCGACTGTAAATGCTTTCATTCCTTTGGCGGTAGTCACATCATAACGCATATCCTGAGCATTAAAAACAAACTTATCTGCCGCAGACGCAGGAATAGTAACTTGCCCGTTCTTTACTTGGTATGTCTTACCACCGATTATGGCGGTTCCGCTGTTATAATTTAATGTTTTTCCGTCAGCGTTAAGTTTAAAATTATATGTACCTTTTCCTTCTGCCGTTTCAGCAGTTAAAGTTACTGACCCTTTCCAGTATGAACTTGCTACTTTATCTGTAGGAACACCTATACGCTGTCCGTCAACAGTCACATAATCAATAGCAAACTTTTGAACAAAAAGAGTTCCTTTATCACATTTACCTGTTAACTTATTACCTTCCTTATCCACGCCGTTCCAACCGCTTCCGCCCTTGTCTATTGTTCTTGTCTTTTCTATACATCCTTTCTCGTTGTATTTTTCTGTTATCAATCCGCCTGCTGACTTCAAACTTCCGCTTGTGATTTCAGCTCTGCCGCCAACGGAAACCAATATGCGCTGTCCGTTTGCGTCTATACTAACTATACGCACTGTGCCGCTCTTAACTTTGCCATGCCCGATGACATCGCTTCCTTTGTAGAATTCGCTGCCTACAGAGTATAGGTTGTTTATTGTAATTATTCCGCTGAGAAAATTTTCGCTTGAAAAATTTACGCCTGAAACGGTTAATATTCCGTCAGCTTTTCCAGCGTGCACAGTTCCTTTAAACACTGTTTTTACTCCGCCGCCCTCTCCGCCTTCTCCTTTCGTATTTTCAACCTTGACGCCGATAAGCTTAAGATCTGCTTCAATTATATTGAAAGAGCTGTCGCTGATATCAACCTTGGCGCTGATCATTTGCACATTGTCTCCGTTGTGAACGAAAACGAAATCTTTTCTTCCGCTTAAATCTGCAACGAAATTACCTGCCTTATCAGTTGAAATTTTTAAGTCGCCTTTCTCAAAAATCTTCTCCACTCCGTCAACAGTTATTTTCATACCAGCGGAGTTTGTAATATAATGATCTCCGTAACGGTCAAAATAATTTATCAATCCGTTTGCGAGAGTTATCTGCTGATCTTTTTTAAACTCGAGGTTTACTACATTAGAGGCAATGCCGCTTGCCCTCATCAGCTCATAATCTTTAGGAAGAGATCCGATAGTATTAAAATTATTCACGGCAAATAATCCAAGATTGCCTTTGTCGTCAAGCTTGAACAACACATCAATTCCTGTGGGCAAGGCAACCCCTCCAAACTGTACTTCGTTACCTTTGGAATCAAGTCCGACTTTCGCTTCAACTGCTTTACCTGTTCCGCCGTTGCTGCGCAAAGCATTTTCAATAATCTGCAGTCCGTTTGTCGGTATATTGCCGGATTGCGGACCCTTCAGCAGGTTTTCTATTGACGCGATGCCTCCGCTGCTATATCCAAGCGCTTCTAACATCTCTCCTGCCGCTTTTGCCGCCGCAACGCCGCCATCATTATATGAATAGGCGTTGGTTGAATCCCCTTGTATAAAATTGCCTTTTTTGTCAAATTCAGTGCCGGTTCTCCACTGTCCGTTAATCATCGTATGGTCTTTGTGGAGTGTTACGAGGCCGCCGGCCTCGGTCATAAGCTGTGACCCTGTCAGCGCTATTGCTTTATCTCCAAATATGACAGCCTTGCCGTCTCTGAGAGATATAGTACCGTCTGTAATTATTGTTCTTCCGTCTTCGCTTATTATTTTGGCTTTCGTATCACTAGCATCCCTCGTATCCGGCGCGGAGCCTTGTCCGCCGCCGCCTCCGCTTCCGGCCGACGTCATTACAAACGGCTGTTTATTCTTATCATTGCCTACTATTATTTTTCCGTTAATCGATATTCCTTCGGCGGTTAATCCAAACTTCGCGTCAATGTCGAATTCTCTACCATCTGCGTTTGTGTAATAACCTTTAACTTTATCGCTTCCGGAAACAACCTTCGGTACCCCTTCTGCATTTATCTCATATTTGAAATCAACTTTTGACGTAATTGTTACATCATTCCTTATTGTACCTGCATTAATGTGCACTTCGACCGTACTGGTTCCGTCATCATTGATTACCCACAATGTTTTATTGCTGCCGCTTAAGATGGAATCCAATTTTTCGCCGGCTTTTACTCTATCCAAAACGCCCGTCATCGAACCATAAGCCAAATCAGTGAAGAAGTCCTTTGCTATTATTTTCCCGTCTTTATCTTTAGTTTCAGAAATGAATTGTCCTTTTGTAACCCCGTCTTTAGCGATTATTTTATAACCGCCTTTACCGTCGTATTCAACGTTCGCGTTCAAAATCTGTTCCGTAATGCTTACGCCGTTTATTAACACAGACGACTTTAATATAGAAGAACTGAAGTCTTTAGCTACCCATTGCCCGTTTTGCATGGTTACATTTTCTTGTATTTTGGTACCGTCTTTAAGCTCATTGAGTCTTGTTCCGGCAGCATTGTCTGGAATATTTATTTTCCATTCGCCGGTTTTTTGATCCATAATCACTTCGACATTGGCCTTTATACTCGACTTTGTATCTCCCTTTTCGCTGTTAAATAATGCTTCCCCGTGCACTTTGCCGTCCGGCCCTTTTACCACAGATACCTGCAGCTTGCCTTCAATTATGCTGACGTTAACAGCAACGTTGCTTAACGTCGCTCCGTCAACAATGCGCGTTGCAACGACGCCGTTGCCTCCGTCCGCGTTCGCGTATTCAGGAGTATAATTGTCATTCATTATCTTATTTGCATTTGTGACAGTAGTCTGAATTTTATACCCGTTTCCGAAATCGATTAATTGAGGGGCAGTACTTTCAAGGCTGTCTAAGTTTATCTTGCCGTCTGCTCCTACTTTTGCCGATGAGAACGTTGTTCGTGTCACTTCCTTTCCGTCTGCTGTTTTTATCGTATCCGTGTGGACAACTTGTACGCCGCTTTCCTTGAAAATAGCTTGATTGATAATATTATCGTCTCCGCCAACAACATCGGCAAAGCGTTTACCATCAGCAAGAGTTCCGGTTGTAGTCCTTGTTGAACCGTTTCCAAGCGTCTCTTTCTTTGAAACCTCGTTTTTGGCGCTGTTATAATAATAAACAGAGGCGCTGAGATTTAAATCCTTTGCGCTGTAACTTGTTCCCAGCGCTTCATTAATCAGCGCGGCATATATGTCATTCTGAGATACATTAGAGGGCATGGTGTTGCCGCTAGGATAAGCACCCATATTGGCCGATGTACGGATAAGTTCGTTTGGATTTGTTGAATCGGAACTATCCCCTTTGCTGCCGGGTTTTCCTTCGGCGCTTGAGCTGCCTTTCTTATCTAAACTTATTATTTTTTGCCCCGATGAAAGGACGCCGTCCGGCGTGCTTACCATTGTAAAGACCTGTGTCGCTTTCAGTTTCAGCTCCCCGTCGACATCGACAAGGCTATAGTCAACCGCGTAATCGCCGTATACAGATTTACCGCCGGTTAAAACATCCGATATAACCTGACCGCCGGCTAAATTTCTGGTGAGTATTCCGTACGTTCCGTCAGCCAGCTGTTTAGAAACAGACGTTTTTTCTGTTGTTACCGTATATACTTTCGCAGATATACCGTAGCCTTGATCCCTTCCGGAGGTTGTCAGAAATATAACTTTATTGTCTCCGGATTTTATGTCGTAATAATCATCAACTGAGGACTTGGCTTCCGGCTTTGTTCCGCTTGTGTTAGCAGATATAGATCCGTCACGGTTTTTCGTATACACCGTGCCCGACTGCGCCTCAAAGGAGTGAAATGCCTGCTGGGAAAACACGGCTTTCATAAATCCTACTTCGCCTTGAGAGTAAGCCATGGATGTCATGTCCAACATCTGTAATTGACTGATCGGTTTGTCAAAATATCCTTTTGTTGTTTCCGCCCAATTGCCGTTCATGTTCAAAGAAGCAGAGAACAAACCATTTAACATTCCATTATTAGTAACTGAGGATATTAGCTTGTCGCCTTGCAATATTTGCATATTGTTTTCGTTTATAACAAGCTTTTTGTTTGGATCATATTGCGATGTATAGTTTCCGTTTTTGATATTCCCATTCTCATCTACTTTGACACCAAATTCTTTTGCCGGATCTATCGGCTTCTGCTGTTGGACCAAGAAATTCATCACCTTATTATAAGCGCTCTCAAATGCATTTATGAACTTATCCATCGCGCTTGGCGGCTTGGTCGGATCATTCGCATTCGTTAAGCTAGGAAACACTGCTCTAAGATAGTCCCCTAATCCTGCAAAACCTCGTGAGGCGGCGGTCAGCATTTGGCCCATTGTGGCTAGAATACCGGTACCGTCCGAGTTACCTAAACTCGACAGTGCGCTGCCAAGTAAACTAGGATCTACATAGCCTGAGAGACTCCAATCACTTGCGCTGACTATATTCCCGTTTGAATCCACTTTTGTCCCGCTGGACCAATCCACATGAATGGTAGCTCCGCCTTTTTCGTTACCGAAACCAACCGTAATTCCTTGGGTATTCGTAGTAGCAACAACATTTCCTTTTGAATCGTAGTATTCTCTTTTTCCGCTTCTGTACCCGAGTGTCATTGAATACGATCCCTGTCCTGCTTTCTCGAATCGGAAATTAGACGCTCCGCCCATGGTGCTCCAGCCTGAAAGCATACCGCCGTTGCGCATACTGTCAATCATAGCGTCAAGCATACTGCCGCCCTTTTTATAATCATCAGGATTTGATCTGCCGTTTGACGCGCCAGGTGAATAACCTCCTTGAATTCCTATTGTAAATCCGCTGGAAGTATCGCGGCATACCAGATTTCCGTTTTGATCTCTCCAATTGGTTTCAGTCTTGGTAAATCCTAAAGTTACGCTGCCAGAAACCCCGCTACTTGATGTTGCGCCAAAACCTATGCTGAACCCTGTAGTTTTTGTACGGCTCTTGCCGTCAAATTCCCATCTTCCGGTTTTCTCATTGTATGTTCCGGCTAATCCTTCTTTATAGCTATACCCTAAGGTTATACTGCCGCTGCTATTTCCAAATCTTAAACCTATACTATAACCGGTTTCATCTCTTACCGCGCTGTATGAATAACCGAGATGCAGACCCACGCCATTGTATCCTACTGTCAATCCGACTTTAATTTCCTGATATCTGAAATTATACTCAACTCCTATGGTGACGGCTCCGCCCAAGAAAGTTACGCCGGCGTTAACGCTCCAGCCGTCTCTGTATAATCCGTCGGGATCTCTTTCCCAATAACTTATTCCTGCCGTTACTCCAACCGTACCGAACCAGCTTATGCCTGCCTGCAGTTCAAATCTGACGCCGTAATAATCGTCTTTTTTGTACATCAACGTTAAGCCGCCTGCTCCTTTTGCATCCCCTATTTGAATTCCTGCCGCAAAAGTGTTTCCTGTTTTGTTGTTATATCCCCATGCAACGCCTACAAAGTCTTTGCCGCAAGCAATATGCGGCCCAACCATAACCTGAAATCCGCCGTCCTGAAAGCCTATGGACACCAGGCCGGGGATAATAGGTATCATAAAATCGCCGAAAATCTTCTGGAGAAACTGACCTACAACGCCTTTGAACATCCAGCCGAATACTTTATCCGCGATATTATATACGACTTTAACAATAGCTTTCATCGCGGATTTAACGATTTTTTTAACGGAGTTTACAACTGATTTAAACGCTTTGGTTATCCCGCTAACCAGCCCGCCAAAAGGACCGCCTTTTGCTCCCATGATATTCTTCATGCCGGTTGCGTCCAGCTTGTGCCCTATTTCGGATATTCTCTTAGCGTCAGTCAAAACTTTCATCTCGCCGTTAGCGTCCGTCACTTTGCTGTATCCCTGCGCCTTCTTTCCGTCTGCCGCTATCGCTTCCGCTCCGTTCATCAGCTTCTTGAACTCGTCAGCCGTAAACGTCATCGCCTGCCCGTTATTCTTATTCGGATCTATTACGTTTACTGTCCCGTCGCTATTTTTTATTACCGTTATATAATGATTGCCGTCAACCCATATTACCGCCTTGTCGCCTTCCTGCAAGCCCTGCACAAATCCGTTAACGTCAACCGAATATCCCGACGACTCTCTTCCGTATTGATTTTCTACTGCCTGTACCGCTGCCAAACTTGTATATACCTGTCCGTCTTTTATATTCGCTTCGCTGAAATTGCCCATCGCTATTTCCGCGCACAGCGCCTGCAATGCCAATACGCCTTGCGATACGGCTCCGCCCAGGGTATTAAACAGCGCTTCAGACGCGCAATTTAATATGTTTAAGCCTGTTTCAAAACCCTGCTTCAACAATGCTATTGCATTATTAAAGGTTGTGCCTTCCGCCAGCCCGTTCGCGCGGTCAAACTCAAGCGTTGCTTCTCTTGTATTATTAAACTTCTCTATAACCTCTTCTTCGGTCATTCCTGTTTGCTCGGCTATATTCCTTATAACTTCAGGGTCATGGCCGTTATATTTATCATCGGCTGCTTCATCAGCTTTTGCCGTTATTGTCTCTTTTATTGCTTCGGATTTTACATCGCTTTCGCCTTTTGCTCCGTCTCCTTCTCCGTCACTCTTAGATTCTTCTTTACCGCCTTCGCTTGCTGTCTGTTTACTTTCAGCTTTAGATATTGTCGCTTTCAACGATTTAACCGCTGCTCTCGCAAAGAATCCCTTCTTACCTTCCATCTTCACTACAATTGCTTTCAATTCCTTTATCGAACCGGCTTTGCGTATCTCTTTTCTTTCGGCATTGCTAAGCTTAAGTCCGGCTACCTTTCCTATTACCCTTGCAACAACACCGTTGCCTAAGCTGCTGCCGTCTTTCAATAATTCTCTTTTTGTCGTTTTAAGCAGTTGCTTGGTTTGCTCTTCAGCACTCTTTACCGTATCTACTGCTGTTTCTTGTTTTGTCTGTACGGCAGGCTGCGCTGCTTCCGGCTTTGTCTCTGCTGCAGTTGTCCGTGTCGTTGTTTCTTCTGTTTTAGTTGTGCTTGTTGTTTGCGTTGTCGCGGATGTTGTTGTGCTGCTTGAAGAGCTTGTTGTTAATCCTATCGCCTCTCTTACGCTCTTGCCGCTTTTTACTTCATCTACCGCTTTTCTTATATTTCCGTTTCCTTTCCATGTTGGCCTGAATATCTTGATTCC
>JGI24705J35276_12238737_pt1 | contig 48270 bp, 51 predicted proteins | sample TergutNt197P4_FD_35276 | JGI IMG/M metagenome (IMG submission 35276) | reverse complement strand
ATGTCGTTTCTTTTCGACCATGCGCCTGTATTTATCCATTCCGATCTGTATGCAGGGATTGAAAGTTTATTGACCAAACAGGCTATCGACGAACAAATGGCAGCGAACTACGATTTGATTATCTCGCCTTCGGGCATGGTATTCGGTAATATGGTTCGACGTGACCCGATTGGCTTGCGCAACCTGTTTATGAACAACGGCTCGTTGGCCGAAAGTTTTGGAGGCAATTACAAGGTTGTATATCAGCATTTTTTCACACCCGATACTACCGTTGCTTTGGCTTTTTTATCACCCAATTTTAAGGGATTCGATTCAGGGTCGGGCACACGGCTGATCAACAGGCTTGAAAAAGAAATCGCCACCTTTAACAAGGAAAACCCCGGTATCGAAATACTTTTTCACGGAGCGCCGGTACGCAGCGTATTCAATTCACGGCAGATAAAAAAAGACATTGCCATGACGATGGGATTATCTATGTTGATCGTCTGTTGTATTATCGGCGTCTGTTTCCGAAACAAATCTGCCCTGTTTATGCTTGTAGCGCCGATCGTGTATGGGGCTTTCTTTGCGCTAACCGGTATCTATCTGATACAGGGCAGAATGTCTTTGATGGCACTTGGTATTGGTGCAGTAATTCTGGGGATTGCGCTATCTTACTGTTTACATGTTCTGACGCATTCCAAATATGTAAATAGTCCCGAACAGGTAATAAAGGACCAGACTATTCCTATTTGGTTAAGTTGTATAACCACCGTCGGCGCATTGATGGGTTCTATGTTTACGCAATCTATCCTTTTACGGGATTTCGGTCTGTTTGCATCGCTTGCATTAGTCGGCTCTACGTTTTTTTGCCTCGTTTTCCTGCCTCATTTTTTCAATACAAAACGAAACCTGCGTTTCGAAAAAGCTTTTGCCTTGATCAATCACATCAATTCGTACCCGTTCGACCGGAAAAAATGGTTAATTATCCTGATCTGTATCGTTAGTGGAATTTGTCTTTACACATCTCGATGGGTCACATTCGACGACAATCTGAAGCATATTGGTTATAACGACCCCAGTGTGTTGCGTTCTGAAAATTTGCTTGCATCGAAAACCACTAAAGGTTATGAAATGATATATTACGCGGCAGCCTCTTACGACCTGGATTCAGCCTTAACATATAGTGGACAGATGACTGTCGTGTTCGATTCGCTTAAGCGAGAGGGTACGATACATGATTTTTCACATACCGCCACCTTGCTGATTCCCGAAAAAGAACAGATGGTCCGCATCGGTCAATGGCAGGACTTTTGGACGTCTGAACGCATTGCCGATACAAGGAAAAACCTAATAGCAGCCGGACAAACGTATGGTTTTAAACCCCAAACATTCGATCCGTTTTTCGAGATGATTGCCGGCAACACTGAACCGGTTTCCGTTTATGATTCCGCGATCTTACCCGACGAATTGATGGCTAATATCGTTGAATTTACAGACGGAAAATATATGGTGTTCACTTCCGTTCAGATGAACAAAGACAAATCGGATGAGGTGAGCAAAGTCATTACCTCACGACCTCATTGTGTGGTAATTGATCCTTTTTATTACACAAAAAATATGGTGCAGTTGATGAATGAGGATTTCAATCTGATTCTTGTGTTTTCATCGTTGTTGGTATTTTTAGTACTGTTGCTTAGTTACCGCAATCTGTTCCATGCCATGATTGCCTTTATCCCAATGGGGTTGAGTTGGTTTATAGTACTTGGAATGATGGGATTATCCGGAATACAATTTAATCTGATAAACATCGTAATATCTTCTTTTATTTTCGGTATTGGAGTGGATTACAGCATCTATGTAATGGATGGTTTATTGGCTGATTTGCGACAGCACTACAATGATTTATTGTCCTATCATAAAACGGCTATTTTCTTTTCAGCTTTTGTACTGACCGTGAGCATTTCGTCGTTGATGTTTGCTACGCATCCAGCCATACGTTCGATTGGCCTGATCACTTTGGTTGGATTGTCATCTACTGCAATCATTGCTTATACGGCGTTGCCGTTTCTGTTTCGATGGCTGAACAGATTTACTATGGCAAGAAAGAAAGGATAATTCCTGCAAAAGATAAAATGAGAATGATAATGCCTACGGTTTGATTAAGTATAAATATTCCTTTGTGACTAAACCAACGGCGCATTTTCGATACAAGATAGGTAATTACAAACCACCATATCACAGCTCCCGAGGCGATTCCGCCTAATCCATAGGCGATCTTCAAGAAAGAATCTGTCGGTAATGCAAATGTAAAACGTGCAAATAATCCTAAAAAAAGAAAGACAATCAATGCATTACTTAAAGTTAACAGAAAGGAAGTGATAAAATCCCGAAAATAAGATGATTTGGATTCACCCCGTTTTTTCATGTTTTTTACCGGATTATTTCGGATAATAAAGGCTCCGAAAAACCCTAATACAATACACCCTACAATATTAATCGGTTTTTGATATGTTTCGATTATGTCAACTACCAAACCTACTGAAAGCCCCGTAACTGCGGCGTAAAATACATCCGACAGCGCAGCACCCATCCCTGATACAAATCCATGCCAACGTCCCCTGTTCAATGTACGTTGAATGCACAATATACCTATAGGCCCCATGGGAGCAGAGACCAAAATACCAATAATAAAACCTTTAATTGCTAATCCCGGCATATAAATTTTTATTCTTTATATAACTCCAGCGTCAAACTGGCGCCATCCCATTGAATATAAGAGAAATATTTCATCCAATCGCCGACAACGAGGATACGGATGTTTGGGCTTATGTCCATATCTAATAGCGTATGGCGATGCCCGAAAATAAAAAAACGGATATCGGGATGCGTTTGAGCATATTCTTTGGCATAATCAATCAGATAGCCGGTAGCTTCTTTTGGGTCTTCAGGTATCTGGGGAAGCCCTCTTTTCCGGCTACGCAACGACCATCCTTTGGCAAATCCGAATGTCCAGCGAGGGTGAATGCCTGCATATAAAAACTGGCAGATTTTATTGCGGAACATGGCTTGTAAAAAGCGGAAAGTGAACTTTTGTTTGCCGACTTCGTCGCCATGCGCCAACAAAAAACGTGCTCCCAACAGATCTGCGGTCAGCGGCCCCTGATGGATAACAGCCCCGATTTCCTGTGGTAAATAGTCGAACATCCAGATATCGTGATTCCCGATAAATAAATGAATTTCAATCCCACGATCAGCTAATTCGGCCAATTTACCCAAAAAACGAACATGACCTTTGGGCACAACATGCTTATATTCATACCAGTAATCGAACATGTCGCCGAGAAACCAGATCGCTTGGGCATCGTCTTTGATACTATCCAACCAGCGAACTAATTTCTTTTCCGAGTCTTGAGGATTATCTAAGAAACGGTTCCCCAGATGGGCATCAGCTGCAAAATATATTTTTTTGTTAGCAAAATTCATTATAAAAATCCTAATTCCAACAATGCTATTTCATTCATCATATCCCTGTTCCATGCTGGCTCAAAAACAAGGTTTACCACAACACTGTTAACTCCTTCCAAACCTTCCACTTTCATACGCACATCTTCCATAATAAAATCGGCAAGCGGGCAACCCGGGGCCGTAAGTGTCATGTCTATCTGTACATTTTTTTCATCGTCCACCTCTATTTTATAAATCAATCCAAGATCATAGACATTAACCGGTATTTCCGGATCATATACAGTTTTTAGTACTTTAATTATTGCCTCTTCGGTATGTAAAAATTCATTCTCCATAATTTAATTTATTAATTTAATTAAAAAACTGTTTCCACAATTTATTGCTCAATTGGACGAAATCCTTACCTCTCTACTTTCAATTCAATCCTGAACTTGATTCAGGATTGAAATTGTATGCATTCTCCTATTCAAAATCTCTAATTCGTAATTGATTAAATTCTCCCTTCATCCGCATAACTATAGTACGTCTCATCGTACATGACAATATGATCCAATAATTTGACATTCATCAACTTTGCGGCTTTTGCTAAGTTCGATGTCAGCATATCGTCTTCAGGGCTGGGTTGGACATTCCCCGAAGGATGGTTATGACAAAGGATAATACCCGAGCACAACGTATGAACAGCAGGTTTTAGAATCTGACGCATATCGGCGGCTGTTCCGGCTGTTCCACCCTGACTTATTTTCACTTTTTCGATGACTTTGCCGGCAGCATTGGTCAATGCTATCCATAACTCTTCGTGTTGAAGGTCGCATAATACCGGATAAAAAATACGGTAGGCATCCCGACTACACTGAATCAGATTTCTTTCGACCGGCTGAGAAACACTTTTGCGTCGTGCCAATTCCATGGCAGCTGTAATGGTAACAGCTTTGGCTATTCCGATACCATTAAACTCCATCAATTCCTTGACGGATAGTTTCCCTAACTCGCTCAGGTTGTTGGAAACCGAACTCAGTATCCGCTGCGACAATTGGAGGACTGTTTCTTGCGGAGTACCGGAACTGACCAATATAGCCAAAAGTTCCGCATCACTGAGTGAACCGACACCTTTAAGCAATAATTTTTCACGCGGACGGTCTTCGAGCGCAAAATCCTTGATACGAAGCCTCTCAGCCGGGTCCATAATTATTTATTCGAGCGTCCTATATACGATCCGTCGCGTGTGTCTATTTCGACTTTATCGCCCACATTGATAAACAACGGAACACGGACTTCGGCACCTGTTTCGACGGTGGCGGCCTTTAATGTATTGGTCGCGGTGTCGCCTCTGATACCTGGCTCGGTATAGGTTATTTCGAGTATCACGTGGGCAGGCAGTTCGCATGTCAGGATGGTTTCGCTTTCGGCATGAACCATGGCTTCGACCATATCGCCATCTTTCAGGAAACGAACGCCGTCAATACTTTCGCCGGGCAATGAAATTTGCTCAAACGTTTCGGGGTGCATAAAATTATATCCCGAATCATCTTGATACAGAAACTGATAAGGGCGTCGCTCAATGCGGACTTCTTCTACCCTGACGCCTGAATTCCAAGTCTTGTCGAGCACACGGCCTGTAGTGACATTTTTCAGTTTTGTACGTACAAATGCCGGCCCTTTGCCCGGTTTTACATGAAGAAATTCAACAATAAAAAAATAATTGCCGTCAATATTGAGGCACATCCCGTTTCTAAAATCTGCTGTTGTAGCCATAAAAAAATATTAATTTTTGAAAATTAGATGACAAAAATAATGAATTTCTTTACATTTCGATTCATTTTGCCATTGAAATCCTTGTTGGAGACTTCTAAAAATACAGAACGTCATTCTGAACTTGTTTCAGAATCCCCTAAACACAAAGAGATTGCGGATCAGGTCCGCAATGACAGGAGGGTATAAAGAGCGTTATTAAAAGTCCCTTTTTTAACAATTTGTTTTTTTTGAAAAATAACGCATTTTTTTTGAAAAAAATTTGGTGGGGAAAATAATATGTCATATCTTTGCGATATCAAAATGCTATTATTTTGAATTACTAATATGTAAAATGATTGTAAACTTTTAAAAACAAAATGATTATGAAAAGAAAAGAAGAAATTTTTAATGGAGTAAAATTCCCGGGAATCCCGATGGCAATTTTCAATTTGTTGTTTTTGGTAGCCATTATTTGGTTATTTATTTGGTTAAGTATTAATGAGTCAGTGATAAGTCTGCAGTTATTTACTGTGTTGATTATTGTTGACATCATTTTTTTTGTAACAAATGCTATTTCTTTGAATGGATTTATGCTCTTAGAACCGAACGAGTCGCGAGTAATGATTTTTTTCGGCAAATACAAGGGGACGATAAAGGACAACGGCTTTTTTTGGGTTAATCCTTTATATCTCAAGAAAAAATTGACATTACGTGTCAGAAATTTAGATCTTCAGCCAATAAAAGTGAATGACAAAAAAGGGAATCCGATTATGATTGGTCAGGTTGTCGTTTGGCGAGTAGCGGATACCTACAAAGCATCGTTTAATATAGACAGTACTTCGATGGTAAAAGCAACTACCTTAAAACGAGGTATTACAACTGTCCGGATGGTGGATAAAATGAAAATCTATGAAAATTTCGTCAAAGTACAAAGCGACGCAGCGCTTCGTTATGTGGCGGGTTTATATGCCTACGACCATTCGGAAAATGAGGACGAAAGACTCACATTACGTTTCGGCGGTCAGGAAATCAATGAAATATTGGAACAACAGCTAAACGAACGTTTGGCAATTGCCGGTATTGAGATATTAGAAGCACGGATCAACTATTTGGCTTATGCCCCCGAAATAGCTGCGGTGATGCTTCGCCGGCAGCAAGCCGACGCCATCATCTCTGCCCGTGAAAAAATCGTCGAAGGAGCGGTAGGTATGGTAAAACATGCTTTGGCAAAACTTTCTGCCGAAAATGTGATTGACCTCGACGACGATAAGAAAGCCGCTATGGTGTCCAATTTGTTAGTCGTCCTTTGCAGCGAAGAAAATGCACAGCCGATTATCAACTCGGGTACACTTTATAATTAGCGCCAATAGATGCAGAAAGAAAGCAAAAATAAAAGTTTTGTTCTTCGTATAGACGCTGCAATGATGGCCGCATTGGAGAAGTGGGCTGCGGATGAATTTCGCAGTATAAACGGTCAGATACAATATATTCTCGATCAAGCATTAAGGAAAGCCGGCCGGGAACAAAAAAGTCATTAACCTTTAATTTCCCAAACCTCGCCACTCATTAAGAAGTCTTGTAATTTCATTTCCGGACGTTTTGCTTGCACAGCAGCTATTTGATTAGTTACCGAATCGTCGTATGTGGGAGCTTCCACAGCACGGATTACCCCCATGGCCACCGGCAATTCGTCTTTCATCATGGCCAGCATTTTATGCAGTGTGTTATCTTGTTCGCCGGCATCATGTATCAATATATCATCTATTGTATAACCATTCTGTCCGACTGTGACTGCTTTCAGTTTAAGACCGTCCAATACAAGTCCTTTTTCGTTTGCAGCGCCGAACAGCATTTTCTCCCCATGGTGAAGGACAATGGTTTTCTCGGCACGAAACGCTCTGTCGGAAATTTGTTTATGGGTATTGTCGTTAAAAATGACGCAATTAACCAATATTTCTACTACCGAAGTCCCTTTATGGCGTGCTGATGCAATCAACACATCGGTCAGGGTGGAAAGATCTACGTCAATGGCGCGTGCGAAAAAATTGCCGCGAGCGCCCAGCGTCAATTCTGCCGGAACGAATGGGTCCTCCACTGTCCCATAAGGAGAACTTTTGGACACAAAGCCGCGATCGGAAGTTGGTGAATACTGTCCCTTGGTCAGTCCGTAGATTTTATTATTCATCAATACGATATTCAGATCGACATTACGTCTGACAGTATGAATAAAATGATTGCCTCCGATAGCTAAGCAATCGCCGTCGCCTGTAATCAACCATACGCTCAGGTCGGGACGAGCCGTTTTTACGCCTGTGGCTATGGCGGCTCCCCTTCCGTGAATGGTATGGAATCCATACGTATTCACATAATATGGCAGTCGCGATGAACAGCCAATACCTGAAATAACTGCCATCCGATGCGGGGGGATACCTGTTTCGGCCATAGCTTTGTGAATGCAATTGAGTGCGGCATAATCGCCACATCCGGGGCACCAGCGGACGTATTGGTCACTTTTATAATCTTTTGCCTCATATATTTTTTCCATGATTTTCAGCAACTTAAATATTTTTAAAATATCTTTTTATTCATTATCCGTTTATAATTTTAATAAATTCTTCTACAAGACGCGATACAACAAAAGGCTGTCCTTTCACGCGGCCAAATTTATAGGGATTGAATCCATTGATTTTACTTTGAAGATAGGCGGCAAACTGTCCTGTATTTTGTTCGGCAACCACGACTTTCCGATGTTTACCAACTATTTCCGCTGTATTAGCAGGCAATGGATTGATAAATCGGAAAGTAGCTAAAGCCACTTTTTTACCCTGCTGTTGCATCAATTCCATCGCTTCATTCAAGTGACCACAGGTGCCCCCCCAGCCTACAATAAGCAGGTCGGCATCTTGGTCGCCGGTAACCTTAAGCGGAGGAATAAAGTCTGCTATTTTATCAATTTTGGCTTGACGCGTTATGACCATTCGGTGGTGGTTAAGCGGTTCGGTAGATATGGTGGCGGTGTCATAATCTTTTTCCAATCCTCCAATCCGGTGAGCGAAACCTTCGGTTCCGGGAACAGCCCAATACCGCACAAGTGTTTCGGGGTCGCGACGATAAGGCTTCCAAGGAGTGGAATCGTCGTAATTGGAAACATAATTGGGACGGATATCCGGATAATGTTCGAGGTCTGGAATACGCCATGCAGCCGCGCCATTGGCAATAAAGCCATCCGTTAGCAAGATGACAGGCGTCATGTGCTCAACGGCTAATTTTCCTGCCCAAAAAGCAGCATCGAAACAATCGGTAGGTGAAGATGCTGCCAGCACGACAGCAGGGCTTTCGCCGTTACGTCCGTAGAGAGCCTGCAATAAATCGGTTTGTTCGCTTTTGGTAGGCAATCCGGTTGACGGCCCGCCACGCTGGACATCCACCACCACAAGTGGCAGTTCGGCCATCACAGCCAATCCGATTGCTTCACTTTTCAACGCCAATCCGGGTCCTGATGTCGTTGTTACCCCCAGACAACCGGCAAAACTTGCTCCGATAGCGGTACAGATACCTGCGATTTCGTCTTCTGCCTGCACGGCAATAACGCCCAAATCTTTACGCAGGGCGAGTTCTTGCAGAATCTCGGTAGCCGGTGTAATCGGATAGCTGCCCAAAAACAGTTTCAGACCTGCTTTCCCGGCTGCGGCTATCAATCCGTAGGCTGTGGCTGTATTGCCATTGATATCCGTATAAAAACCCGGTTTTATTGGGGCGCTTTCGATACGGTAAGTCGAAACAGAAGCATGGATATTATTACCATAATTGTAGCCGTCGGTCAGTGCTTTGATATTAGCTTGTGCGATGATTGGTTTTTTTGCAAATTTGTTTTGCAGCAAATGGATCGCGCTATCCATCGGACGTTCAAACAACCAGCATACCAATCCGAGCGTAAACATATTTTTACAACGCAAAGCCGATTTGTTGTCCAATCCAAATTCAGCCAACCCATCGTTCACCATGGATGAAATAGGAGCGGCTATGACTTGTAGCCGGGTTAATCCTAATTCCTTGAATGGGTCGTCGGTTCTGAACAAGGCCTTTTCGAGGTCTTTTTTCAGGAAAGAATCTGTATCAATGATCACAATCGAATCGCTTTTTAAATTTTTGACATTTACTTTTAGCGCCGCAGGATTCATCGCTACCAATACATCGGCCTTATCGCCGGGAGTATGGATTTTTTTTGCTCCTAAGTGTACTTGAAAGCCGGAAATACCACTCAGCGACCCCTGAGGAGCGCGTACTTCCGCAGGATAATCCGGAAAGGTGGACAAGTCGTTCCCGAAAATGGCCGACAGATTCGAAAAAATGGTTCCTGTCAGCTGCATGCCATCGCCACTATCGCCCGAAAAACGGATTACAATATGGTCTAACTTGGTTACTTTAGGTTGATTATTCATGAAGATCTACATCAAATTATCATTAAAAACAGACAAAATTAATCATTTTGTTAGAAATGAAAAGATGTAGATAAAAAATCAATTTTCCCGACTCTCTTTTTTGGTCGTGATGATTATTACTCCGTTTTTGCCTTTTTCACCATACCGCGACATTGCGGACGCTTCTTTTAGTACACTAATTGATTCAATATCTGCCGGATTAATGCCTTCTATACCCGGAACTTCTTTGCCGTCTATTACTATTGTTGGTTTATTTGTTATTATGTTGTCCCCAAAAATCTTCACTTGTTCAGTCTGAAGTTTGGCCTGTTCGTCTTGCCATTTTACTTGTTCAGTCTGCAGTTTGATTTGTTCGTCTTGCAGTTTTATTTGTTCAGATTGCAGTTTTACTTGTTCAATTTGCAGTTTAGCCTGTTCGTCCAGCAGTTTTATTTGTTCAGTTTGCAGTTTGGCCTGTTCATCCTGAAGTTTTATTTCCTCTACTCGTAGTTTTACTTCTTCTATCTGCACTTTTGCTTTCGTCGTGATCAAAATTACACCATTTTTCCCTTTATCGCCGTAGATATCAGTAGCGCTCGCATCTTTCAGCACAGTTACGGATTCAATATCTTTCGGATTAATGTTTTCAATATCCGGAACTTCTTTCCCGTCCACGAATACTAACGGTTTACCTTTGTCTTGAGGATTGAAAGGAACTAAACTATCATTCTGCTCAAAATTTTTAAATGTCAACTGAGTTGCATACCCTTCGCTCATTTGACCTTCTTCTGTTTTCATTCTTGAGACTACGCTGTTTTTTACATTCCCGCCATATAAGTCCAAAACGGTTTCTTCATCTGGTAAAGTAAAATAATGAATGTTATCTTTTTCAGCATCTCTCATTACATACTCTTTTTCGGAAAAAGCCATTAAAAACAAGGCTAAGGCCGGAATCGCCAAAAAGGCGTACAGCATCCTGAACGGATTGGAAATGTTTTTTTTCATCATGTTGATTCGTTTTAAATTAGTATTGTAAGAAAATGAATTTGTTATTGGAAAAACAGGCGTATGAAACCATTGATTAAGAAGCGTTTGTTGATAGTAGTCTTGTTGACAAACGGTTAATACGTCCTTATCGGCAAGGTATTCATGATTATTACGGATAGCTTTTTCGTACAACCATATAACCGGATTCAACCACCATATAAAACTCAGTATGCTTGTGAGAAACAGGTCAATCCAATGTTTTTGCCTGATATGTGCATTTTCATGTTTAAGTATAATCTGTTTTTCGGCCTTGTTCAAATGTATGGGAATAAATACAAAGCGAAAAAATGAGAAAGCATAGTCAAATTCGGAGGTTTCAATGATATGATAATTTGCATACCGTTTGGATTTGTTTTGCCTGATTGATCTGAATAAACGGGCTATCCCGATGCTTCGTACAATTAGTAATATGGTTAATCCCATCAGATAAATGACGGGTAACAGTTGATTGCAAAATTGCAAGAATGTAAAATGATGCGTTGTGCCTGCCGAAAAAGTTTCCAATTCGGCAATTGGTAACGTCTGAGCGCTTACCTCAATCGTATAACGGATGACGATCAACGGAAGCATAACGGCCGCGATTAGCCCTGTCAGCAGGAAACAGCGATTGAAACGGTAAAACGTTTCCTGCTGCAGAAACAGCAGGTAAATACCCCAAAACACAGTAAGGATGATGCCTGCTTTCAGACTGTAAATTCCCAATGTTTCCATGTTTTCAACGCTGTTTCGTCAGTTCTTTTTTTGTTTCTTCAAGCAATGCTTCCATCTCTTGCAAACTCATGTCGGATTCTTTGGCAAAGAACGATGCCATTGAAGCAAACGAATTATTAAAATAATTCTTTAGCATACCGAAAAGCTGATGTTTCGAATAATCTTCTTTCTGAATCAGCGGATAATAGGTATAAATACGCCCGTTGGCTTTATGGCCGACGTATCCTTTTGTTTCCAAAATTCGTATAATGGTTGATACGGTAGTGCGCGAGGGTATCGGTTCATTGAAACAATCACGTACATGCTGCACCGACCCTTCTTCTAATTTCCACAGGTATTGCATCACCTGCTCTTCGGCTTTTGTTAAATACATAATCTCAGTTTTTAGTGCTGCAAATATACGACTATATTTTTAGTCAGCAAAATTTTTTGCAGATTTTTTTTATGGTTAGTCGGAAAACAGTATTTTTGTGGGAAAAGTTTGACATACGAAGCAATGAAAATTGTATTGATAGTGGTTGGCAAAACCGATGATTCCTATTGGAATGATGCACTGAAAGTGTATCAGGAAAGATTGGCTCATTATATTCCTTTTGAAATGGTGGTTATTCCGGATGTGAAAAACGCTAAAAATATGCCGGAAAAAGAACAGAAAGAGGTAGAAGGGGCTATGCTTATCAAACACTTACAAACAGGCGATTGCTGTGTGTTGTTGGACGAAAGGGGCAAGGAGTTCTCTTCGGTTCAGTTTGCTGTATGGTTGGAAAAGAAAATGCACACTGTTCCGAAACGGTTGGTTTTTCTGACCGGAGGGCCTTTTGGCTTTAGCGACAAGGTGTATCAGGTTGTTCCTGAAATGATTGCACTTAGCAAGATGACATTCTCGCATCAGATGATCCGTCCGATTTTGGTCGAGCAATTATACCGCGCCATGACTGTTTTGCGGAATGAGTCTTATCATCATCAATAATAATAACGACGGCATCTTGTCGTCAGGATAGAAAAAAATATGAAAAAAAATGAATTAAGATGGTCTGGGTTAATAATAACCTGCATTAGTATTTTCATTTCATCCTGTGAAAAGGAAGAAAATGGAAATGGCCTGCGAAAATCTGTTTCGGGCGATACGCTTAAGGTAAATAATTTTATTTATGAAGATGTAAAAGATTATTATCTATGGACATCCACGATTAATTGGAATAAGATTGAACCAAAATACGAACCGGATTCATATATTTTCTTTGATAAATTGAAGTACAAAACTGAGGATCAATGGTCAATGCTTACAGACGACGCCCCGGCTTTTTATAATATGCTCGATGGCGTATCAACCTCTTTCGGTTACGAATTGATTTGGGGACGTTTTATAAATTCAACAGCCCGGTATGCAATTGTTTTGTATGTGTATCCCGGTTCGCCGGCTGAACATGCCGGATTGAAACGCGGAGATTTTCTTGTGTCTATTGATGGAAATAAAGAAATCTCAGATGCTAATTATATGGATTTGTATAATGCATCGTCTATCATATTGGGAAAAGCAGTCCTTTCAGATTACGGATTTTTGATGCCGGATATAAACCTTGTATCTATGACGGCTGTCACAATGTATGAAGATCCGGTGGTCAAAGATACAGTAGTCGTAAAAGGAACGCATAAGATTGGTTATCTGTGTTATACAAACTATACAAGAGAATCGGAAAGAAAGTTACAGGAAGTGTTTATCGCCTTTAAATCGCAGGGAGTGACCGATGTGGTACTTGATTTGCGCTATAACGGAGGAGGATATGCCGAAACATCCCGCGTACTTAGCAGTATTCTGGCGCCTAACACGGTGGTCAAACGAAAGGATATTTTCCTGACTCAATCATGGAATGATGAATTGACGGCTTACTTTAAAAAGCAAGGAGAAGATATGAACGAATATTTCATGGACAACCTTTCAGTCAATATGGACTTAAGCCGTTTGTTTGTACTTACCCTGCGTTTTTCAGCATCCGCTTCAGAAGCGACGATGATTGGCCTGAAACCATACATGGAGGTGATACAGATAGGTGAAGCCACACATGGAAAATATTATGGCGGAGCCTTATTAACCCCCATGGTGTACGATAACCGGAAAAATGAATGGATTTCTGATAAAGACATTGAAAACTGGCTGATGTACCTGATGATCTACCGCTATGCCAATAAAACCGGAGATACTTCATTTTCAGGGGGGCTTAACCCGGATTATTATGTGGAAGAAGATTACAACTACATGTTGCCCCAGTTAGGAGATGAACGCGACCCCCTTTTCGGCAAAGCCATTGAGCTAATCACAGGCGAATCAGTCAGCACCCGTTCTGCCCAATCTTTGCCCCATCCTCATATAATAGATGGTGTAAACCTTCGCAGTCCGTTGAATGGGAAGATGATTAAGTCAATTACGAATTACGAATTATCAATTACGAAGTAATTATTGTTGATATTTTCTTGAATCATTTAATAATATAAAATCCAATATGGTCATGGCTGCCATAGCTTCGACAATAGGGACGGCGCGGGGTACGAGGCATGGGTCGTGGCGTCCGTGTGTTTTTATGACGATTTCTTTACCGTCAATATCGACTGTTGACTGTTCGATCGCAATGGTAGGAACGGCTTTGAATGCTACGCGGAAATAAATGTCTTCGCCGTTGGAAATGCCTCCCTGAATCCCTCCGGAATAATTGGTCCGCGTACGAATTTGTCCGTTGTCGTTGTAAAACGCATCATTTTGTTCTGATCCCTTATATAGAGGCGCATCAAACCCCATACCATAATCAAAGCCTTTGGCTGCATTGATACTTAGCATGGCGCTACCCAAAGCAGCATGTAATTTTCCGAAAACCGGCTCTCCCAATCCGACAGGTACGCCCCGGATAACACAGGATATAACACCTCCGAGCGTATCTCCCTCAGATTTTATCTGTTTGAGATATGCTTCCATTTCAGCGGCTTTTTGGGGGTCCGGACAGCGAATCACATTCGTTTCAATCAGGTTGAGATTATATGCTTTGTAGCATTCTTCCAATTTAATATGAGCAACTTGCGATGTGAAAGCCTGTATCTTTATCTGATAACGGGCTAAAGCCAATTTGGCAACGGCTCCTCCTACGCATCGTGTGATTGTTTCGCGTGCTGATGACCGTCCACCACCGTTTGGATCGCGTATGCCATATTTTTGTTGGTATGTATAGTCGGCATGTGAGGGACGAAAAATCTGTTTCATTGACTCGTAGTCAGCAGAATGGTGTTTCTCATTCCAAACAATAAAACCGATAGGTGCTCCCGTAGTCTGTCCATTATAGATACCGGATAGAAATTGAACAAGGTCGTTCTCGTTACGTGACGTTGTGATGGAAGATTGTCCCGGCTTGCGACGGTCTAATTCATGTTGGATATAATCCATATCCACCATAATACCTGCCGGACATCCGTCAATTACTCCACCAATTCCCGGCCTGTGGGATTCGCCAAAAGAAGTAAGCCGAAAAAGATTTCCAAATGTGTTCATATAATATTAGAGTTTAGTTGTTTAAATCTCACTAATCACTAACCGTTAACCATTAATCATTGATTTGACATTCGCTCTCGCACTCGTCGCATCCTCCTCCGCATCCGTGAAGCGTCTCGGCATTTATCAGTGCAATTTCTTCGGCAGTGGCTTCATGCACATCTAATATCTCCCCGTTGAAATGCAATATCTCACCGGCCAATGGATGATTAAAATCCATCACTACCACATTGTCTTTTACTTCATGTACCGAACCCATCAAACGTTGACCGTTCGAATCCATCATGGGTATGGTATTCCCTTCTTGTACATATTCATGGTCGAACTTTCCTTCTACTTCAAACATTTGTTTAGGAAGTTCAACAAGATTTTCTTCATTATATTCCCCATAAGCATTCTCCGGAGTAAGTGTAAATTGGAAAGTTGCGCCCGTTTCCAATCCGTTTAGTGCTTCTTCGAAAGCCGGCAACATGGAGTCTGTCCCGAAAATAAACTGTAATGGATGTTCCTTTGTGGCGCGCTCCATCAATTCACGCTCATCGTCATCACCCACATGCAAGTCGTAAGAAACTGATACAAATTTGTTTGTTGAAATTTTCATTTGATTTTATTGTTATTACGAAGACAAAAGTACAAAATTAGTTTAAAATTTTCCCTCATTTTCAATTTTCAACTTTCAATTTTCAATTAAATCACTACCTTTGCCGTCTAATAGAATGGGCGTATGGAAGTAGTGATAAAAGAAGTAACGACAAAAAAGGAACTAAAGAAGTTTGTGAAATTCAATATTGAATTGTATAAAGACTGTCCGTATCATGTTCCGGGTCTGATTGATGAGGAGATGATGACTTTGTCAAGAGATAAAAATCCTGCTTTTGAGATAGCGGAAGCAATTTATTATTTGGCGTATAAAGACAATAAAATCGTTGGTAGGATTGCCGGCATTATCAATCGCAGGAATAACGAAACATACGGCAAAACAAACGCCCGTTTCGGCTTTGTAGATTTTATTGACGATTCGGAAGTCGTTGATAAACTGTTTGATGCCGTTGAAACATGGGCAAAAGAAAAAGGGATGAATGTGATGCATGGGCCACTGGGTTTTACCGACCTTGACCATGAAGGTATGTTGATTGAAGGCTTCGACCAGTTAGGAACTATGGCAGCACTCTACAATTTCGACTATTATCCAAAGCATCTGGAACGAATGGGATATACGAAAGACCTCGACTGGCATGAATTTAAAATTTATATCCCTAAAGAAGTTCCTGAAAAACACGTGCGTATCGCAGAAATTGTACAGGAGAAATACGGTCTGAAAATACTAAAGTTTAAAAAGAGAAAGGAAATATGGCCTTATGCACAGCGGATATTTCAGACATTAAACAAAGCATACGCACCCCTTTATGGGTTCACGGAACTGACGCCCAGGCAGATAGATTATTATGTGAAAATGTATATTCCGATGCTTCGACTGGATATGATCACCATTATTCTTCGGGAAGAAGGCGATGAAGTGGTTGGTTTCGGCATCTCTTTGCCAAGCCTTTCAAGGGCGCTTCAGAAAGCCAAAGGGCGTATGTTTCCGTTTGGGTTTATTCCTTTACTCCGGGCGCTCAATTCAAAGGCTAAGGTGCTTGATCTTTATTTAGTCGGTATTCTTCCCGAATACCGGAATAAAGGAGTCAATGCGCTGTTATTTACCGATTTGATACCGGTTTTTAATAAATTAGGCGCAATTTATGCAGAGAGTAATCCGGAACTCGAAACAAACAACGCTGTACAGGCTCAATGGGATTACTTTAAAATCGAACATCATAAGACAAGAAGAGCATTTTCTAAAAAATTATAGCTATATATGAATGAATTTAATTCATCTTTGCAGGTTCAAACGGACTATGAAGATGAAGATATAAAAACACTTGAATGGCGCGAACATATTCGATTGCGTTCTGAAATGTATATCGGAGGTTTGGGCGACGGGTCATCTGCTGATGATGGTATCTATGTGTTACTCAAGGAAGTATTGGACAATTCCATAGATGAATATATGATGGGCTATGGTAAAACGATTGCGGTAACCATTAAGGACGGCGTGGTATGTGTCCGCGATTTCGGACGCGGAGTGCCCCTAAATAAAGTGATAGATGTTTCCAGCCGCATGAACACGGGAGCCAAATACGACAGCAAGGCATTTAAGAAATCAGTGGGACTGAACGGAGTTGGAATCAAGGCAGTCAATGCCTTAAGCAGTTATTTCAAGATCGCCAGTTACCGTGAAAACGAATGTAAAGAGGTCGAATACAATCGCGCAAATATTATTCAAGAAACCGACATAATAGAAACAAAAGAACGAAACGGCACGTACGTATCTTTTATTCCTGATGATACAATCTTTAAAAATTTTGCATTTCAGGATGAATTTATCGAAAATATGTTGAAAAATTATGTGTGTTTAAACACAGGTTTGACGATAAATTATAATGGAAAGTCTTTTTTCTCAAAAAACGGGCTGGCCGATTTGTTGAATGAGAATTTGACAACAGAGCCGTTGTATCCCATTATTCATCTGAAAGGGGAGGATATTGAGGTGGCCATTACACACGGCGACCAATACAGGGAAGAATATTATTCTTTTGTGAATGGCCAATATACGCCACAAGGCGGTACGCATCTCTCAGCATTCAGGGAATCGGTAGGCCGAGTGGTCAAAGAATATTACAACAAGAATTTTGAATATTCCGATATCCGTATGGGTATTGTAAGCGCAATCAGTATCAGAATGGAAGAACCTGGATTTGAAAGTCAGAAAAAAATAAAACTCACTTCGAAAGATATTGGAGCAAACGGGCCTTCCATCGCTAAGTTTGTCGGCGATTTTTTAAAAAAAGAACTGGATAATTATCTGCATATCAACTCGGAAACATCAGATATATTACTCAAAAAAATAGTAGAATCGGAAAAGGAACGCAAAACGATTTCGGGCGTAACCAAAATAGCCCGTGAGCGTGCGAAAAAAGCAAACCTGCACAATAAAAAACTGCGCGACTGCCGTATCCACCTCAATGATGCGAAGGGCGACGACAAAGAAAGCACCTGTATCTTTATTACAGAAGGCGATTCGGCCAGCGGATCTATTACCAAAAGTCGCGATCCCAACTTACAGGCTGTATTTAGCCTTCGCGGAAAACCGGAAAACTGTTATGGCCTGACCAAAAAGGTGGTTTACGAAAACGAAGAATTTAACCTCTTGCAGGCTGCACTTAATATCGAAGACGGATTAGACGGATTACGATACAACAAAGTAATTATTGCAACCGACGCCGATGTGGACGGTATGCATATCCGTTTGTTACTCATCACTTTTTTCTTGCAGTTTTTCCCCGACTTAATCAAGCGCAACCATGTGTTTATTCTGCAAACCCCTCTTTTTAGAGTAAGGAATAAACAAAAGACGATTTACTGCTACACTGAAGAAGAACGTCAAAAAGCAATAAAGGCATTAGGTAAGAATCCTGAAATCACACGTTTCAAAGGACTGGGAGAAATTTCACCCGACGAATTTAAGTATTTTATCGGGGAAGAGATACGTTTGGACCCCGTTTCGATGAAAAAAGAAGACCTGATAAAAGAAATGCTTGCGTTCTATATGGGAAAAAATACAATGGACAGACAGCAATTTATTATCCAAAATTTGGTTGTTGAAGAAGATTTGGTGCATGAAGGGATTGCGTCATAAACAATTACGAAATAAAAATTACGAATTACGAGATGAAAATTATTCTTAAAGTCTTACAATCTTGAAATGATGGAATCATTCAAACGAGCTATTTTCCCCGGTACTTTCGACCCTTTTACAATCGGTCACCAATCGTTGGTTGACCGTGCATTAAATCTGGTGGACGAACTAATTATTGCCATCGGGATAAATAAAAATAAAAAAAGTTTTTTCCCGCTGGAAAAAAGAAAAGAAGCGATTTTGAATTTATATCGCGATAATTCCCGTGTGAAAGTAATGGCGTATGATACCTCAACCGTTGATTTTGCAGAAGCCGTTGCCGCCCGGTTTATTTTACGCGGAATACGTTCGATAGATGATTTCGAAAACGAAAAAACGACTGCAGACATAAACAGAAAACTATCCGGCATCGAAACATTTATTCTTTTTACTGAACCTGAGCATAGGCATATCAGTTCCGGTATTGTTCGTGAGTTATTACAGTTCAACAAAGATATTTCCGATTTTGTACCCAAAGAAACTAATATATATTGATATAACAATGAAAATCAGCAATATACTAATTGCCGTCGGCATCATTTTTTATTCTGCTACGCAAATACGCGCACAACAGACAGTCCCATCAAACAGATCGCTAATCCAACAAAACAGGAACGTCCAGCAACAGGTACCAATAACCGAAAACGCACGAAAACTTTTGATGGCAATGTATTATATATCAAACGGTTATGTGGATGAAACCGACGACAGGAAAATAGTAGAAGACGCCATTAGAGGGATGCTTGAAAAATTAGACCCTCATTCCGAATATTCAGACCCGGAAGAAACTAAAGAGTTTAACGAACCGTTGGAAAGTAATTTCGATGGTATCGGCATTCAATTTAATATGCTGACCGACACGTTATATGTGGTACAGGTAATATCGGGAGGGCCTTCCGAAAAAATTGGTTTATTAGCAGGCGACCGGATTATTTGGGTCGAAGATGAATTGATTGCCGGAGTCAGTATGAAAAATACAGATATTCAAAAACGGCTGCGAGGTCCACGAGGGACGGAGGTAAATATTAAAGTAAAAAGGGGGAGAGATGACGAGCTGCTTAATTTTAAAATAAAACGGGATAGAATTCCTATTTACAGTTTGGAAGCTGCATATATGATTGACAAAGCCACCGGCTATATTCGCATTAACCGGTTTGCCTTGTCGACAGTCACTGAATTCAGAGAAGCCATAGATAAACTTAAAAAACTGGGCATGGAAAATCTGATTTTGGATTTGCAGGGCAACGGTGGAGGGGTGTTAGGTGTTGCCAACGAGTTGGCAGATGACTTTTTGGGAAAAGGACAGTTGATTGTTTATACACAGGGAAACCGTCAACAAAGAGATGATGTATTTGCCACAGAAAGAGGTTGTTTTGAAAAGGGTAGGTTAGTAATCATGGTTGATGAATTTTCAGCTTCAGCCAGCGAAATCCTGTCCGGCGCCATACAGGATTGGGACAGAGGAGTCATATTGGGACGCCGTACATTTGGAAAAGGGCTTGTACAAAGACCGATTCCGTTTTCAGATGGCTCTATGATCCGATTGACCACTGCCCGGTATTTCACTCCGAGCGGACGATTTATTCAAAAACCTTATACTGCTGGCAATGAACAGGAATACAGCCGTGATTTGATCGAACGGTACAACCGCGGGGAATTTCTGAGCGCCGACAGCATTCATTTTCCCGATTCATTGAAACACAGTACATTAATTTCCAAACGGACAGTTTATGGTGGTGGCGGTATTATGCCTGATGTGTTTATTCCCCTGGATACAGCCCGTTATACGGATTATCATCGTCGAATAGTAAATTTAAGTATCATTAACCGCATAATAATGAGCTATCTGGACAGTAAACGGACGGAATTAAGCAACACATATCCTGACATTGAAAAATACAAATATAATTACAATATTCCGGAAGAATTATTACAAGAGCTTATAAATATGGCATCCAACGAAAAAGTTGAACTTAATGAAGAACAATATGCCAAATCGAAACCTTTGATATCGCTTCAGTTGAAAGCGCTTATTGCTCGCGATCTCTTTGATACAAGCGAATATTTCCAGATTATCAACGATGAAAACGCAAGTTTGAAGGAAGCCATTCGGGTCATAAATGACCCTGTGGAATATAAACGAATTTTAGGATTGTAAAAATTACATCATGCGTCTTTTCAGGTTCATCCGGTAGGAAACAAATAATGTAAGAATGAAAAAGAGTAGCAGCAAGAAAACATAAGGCATTACTTCCTTTAAACCCGAATCACGTACAAACAGATCGTTGAAGCCGTTTAATCCCCAGTTTAATGGCGAAACACGACTGATTATCTGCATATAATGCGGCATGATAAAGACAGGGATCCATACCCCGCCGATTGCAGCCAATATCACAACTGAAACAGCTCCAAAGATGCTTGCCTGTTGATTAGTACGCGCCAAACTCCCAATTGCCAGCCCATAACCGATGGCAGCTAATGAGGCTGAAACAGACATCGCAGTCAAGGCAATCAAGCTGTGACCTAATTTCAAAGCAGGAAGTCCAAAAAGCGGCGTCAGATACATACCGGTAATAATCATCAAACAAAGCTGTAACAGGCATACAGCTAAATAAACGCATATCTTGCTGAACAGATATAGATGAAACGAACAGGGCATTGTCATCAATCGGTTGAAGCATCCGATTTCTCTTTCACGAATCATATTGCCGGCTAAAGAAATAACGATGAAAAATATGGCAAACATACTCCATGCCGGCACATTGTGCTGTGTGGAATTTGGTATGATCTTTGCCGTGGCCGACTGTGCGTAGGACTCCTGAATTGAAATAATATCGCTGGGATCAAAAGTAAGATTGACAGGCATGGGTATCAATTGATTAACCTGACGGGTTATCTCGCTGAAAAATAGTCGGTTCTGAATGGTCAGCGCATTTTCTCTTATAGCGCCGGACAGCGTTGTACGAAATGAGCTTTTAGTAGTAGGGTCTATAAGTACTTTGATGGTAAGATTGTCGGGGTATTCGGGAAGCGATTCACCGTTAAATGCTTCATCAATAACATTCCGTATATGTACACGCAGCTTTTGGGTTGATTGTTCCGGAATGATGATTCCTATCAGAAAATCGCCTTTGGAGACGCTTTTTTCCACTTCGTCTTCCGTCAATGATTTTCCTTCAATCGTGGTTGTGACTTCAAAGATGGAATTATCAAGCAGTTGACGGCTAATCATATTTCCAAGTGAGTCACGATCGGCATTCAGCAGGTAAACCGGGATGAGGTTTTCGTTAATGGACCGGAAAGTGCTATCCTGTAAATTAGTCATTAACAGCACCAAAGCCCAAGGCATTGCAAAAAGTAAAACCAATCCCCAAAAGTCGCGGACCAGCAAAAGCAAATCCTTATATAATAGTGCTTTAAAACGTTTCATTCGTAATTTTTATTTGTTTCCCTTCGGAAAACCAAGTGTTGTTTGATTTTTACACTAAGGTAAAGTCGTAATTTTTAATTCAAAATTCGTAATTATATGATATAATGTATGCCTGTCTTGGCTATAAATAACTGTTCAAGAGATGCGACCTTTTCGTTGTTGATCAATTCGGAGGGAATCCCTTCGCAAACAATCTTTCCTTTGTTCATTAACGATACAAACGAACACAATTGAGAGGCTTCGTGCATATCGTGCGAAGTATATACAATTGTTATGCCCTCACGATTTAGTCGCTGAAGATTTGAGACGATTGTTTGTCGTGACTGTACGTCAACCCCAACAGTGGGTTCGTCAAGAATAAGGATTTCGGGTTGATGCAGTAATGCTGCGATAAGATTAACCTGTCGTTTCATGCCTCCCGACAGGTAACCGGCTTTTTTCCGGCGGTGCGGCGTCAATCCGAAGATTTGCAGATAGTAATCTATCCGTTCGTTCAACAACTTTTTAGAAAGCGCATAAATATTGCCTGTAAATTGCAGATTCTCTTCAGTCGTTAATTCAGGATACAAAGCAATGTCCTGCGGTACAACTCCTATCAACGGTTTGATTCGCATCAGATTATTCATCAGCGACATTCCGTTGATGGTTATCATGCCCTGATCAAAACTGCGAAGCCCGCACAGGATGGATAGTGTGGTTGTTTTTCCGGCACCATTTGGACCCAATAATCCAAAAAAAGAGCCTTTTTCGACAGCAAGTGTGAGTCCGCTTACCGAAGGATGTGATGAGCCTTTGTAGGTTTTATGCAAGTTATCTATGTGGATGATTGGACGCATATTAATTGATAATGGACAATTAATTTTTAAAAATCTAAAGTAGAAAATAGTAAATGATACATCATACCATCTTTTCCAAATCCCTAAAAAACTGCGCTTCTTTTTCACCTATTTCGCCAAGGAATTGGGCTATTGAATCGTAATTAACATTCTCAGCCGACCTGTTTTTGTATATTCGTGCTGCTTCGGTAGCAAATTCGCGCCACAGATCGCCGATTGCTGTCATACGTTCCGAAAAGACGTTGAGTTCGGCGATTTGGGTGATAACGGCAGCTTCCTGCAGGAACGCTGCATACAGAAAACGAAATCCCGCTCCGCCTGTGCCGATTTCTTCCATCATCCGTACAATCTGCGCCAGATACAGGGCGGCTTTTCTTGTGCCATACTTTTCAGGGAATCGAGGGATTTTTTTAGCCAGATACCGAAAAGCATTTACACCAACCCAAGGCACCGGACCGGGTTGGTGTATCATTCTGTAACAATTCTTACGGATCGCTTTGCGTATCAGCAGATTCAAATCCGGTTTTTGAGAGGGCGCAGATGTAATCCAGTAAAGTTTACCCAAGGGCGGCCACGTCCCTTTTGCAAAACGTGCACGCAGCATATCTTTTTCTGTAATGATTACCTCTTCGGTTGCATTAGGGTCGCTGACAATATATCCGTCTTTTTCTTTTCCGAAGACACACAAATTGTGTGCATTAAAATGAAAGCGATATTCTATTGGCATATAAGGCAGGTAGTACATTCCAACGACGACACCGCTTGGAATACCCTTTTCAAGAAGATAGTCTAATTTTTGTTCGGCCTTTTTCTTTCTGAGAAAAATGGTTTGCCGCGTTTTAAAACCCAACATTCGCATCACTCTCGAAAAGATAACTCCGGGCAAAGGTCGAAACGAAATCACCGGAAATCCCGCTAACTTAATAAACGGAAGATTCACGAAAAATAAAGAACCGGAAAGTCCGAATATCAGCGGTTCGGAATAATCATGACCGTAATATCGTAAAAGAGAGGCAGTTACTCCATTTTCACAATGAGCGGCTGTACGGTGTTCTATATTCAACTTCATCCGTTAATTTGTTTTAATTCTTCGATTGAGAGGCGTAACGCATCTGCATATTTTTGCAACGTTGCTTGATCTAATTTCATAAATTCATCATAACGAAGGTGCTTTTTGATTTTTCGCTTGGGAATACCCGAATACTCGGAAAGCAGTCTCATGTCCAGCAGGTTTTTTCTCATGTGATAGGCGATGGGACTTATTTTCCGGGCCATGACTTGTTGACGGATGGGTTCACATTCTTCCAGAATATTTTCCCAAACAACACTCAGCGCATCATTTTTTACATTCCATCCATCACTGACGATACTTGTATAGTGCCCTTTCTCATCAAGTGCATAGTTCAAATCCCGAATCACATTGTCTTTAAAATATTTTAAGTCCTGCGGAACTTCGTTAACCTTCATTATAGATACGATTGATGATAATACTGCACGAAGCTATCCCGTAAGCATCATTATCATATTTAGCGTACAAAATTACATGAAATTTTTTATATTCCAAGCATGTGAAATAAAAACCTTGTTCGGCATAGCGTCCTCGCTACGTCGTTTAGGATGTTTTTTTGTTCATTCAAAAAAAAAGTGTATTTTTGCCACGTAATTTATTTACAAGAGGACAATGAGATGAATTTTTTTACCTAACAAAAAATATTATTAACCCAAACCAACAAAAACAAAAGATTATGAAAGAAAATTTTACTATTGACAGACGTAAATTCCTTCAGACATCAGCGATGGCTGCAGGTGTATTAGCCGTAGCTCCGCTTCCGATGGCTTGCTCTTCTTCTGCATGTGATCATTGTGCGTGTGATGTGAACCGCTCTGATTTCGGTGGCGTAAAGATGGGCGCCATTACTTACAGTTACCGTTCAATGCCGCAGTCGGCAGGGAATGTATTGCTTTATACGCTTGCGTCGGGAATCGGATCCATCGAATTGATGGGCGATGTAGCTGAGGAGTATGCAGGCCGTCCAACTCCTCCTTCGTTTGGCCCGATGGGTCGCCCTATGCCTGGCCAACAGTTAACTCCCGAACAACAACGCGAACGCGAGGCTATGATGGAAGCACGCAGGAAGTTCAATGAGGATGTTTCGGCCTGGCGGCTAACAGTCCCTATGACTAAGTTTGAGGAATTAGCTAAAATTTACAAAATGGCTGGGGTAGACATCCATATTATCAAACTGGAGCCTAATATGAATATGTCGGATGCCGAATTGGATTATGTATTTAATGTATGTAAAGCTGTCGGCGCTATGGGAGTGACTGTAGAACTCAACCTTGCACTTGCCGAACGTGTACAGCCTTTCGCTGCAAAGCATGGCAAATATGTGATTTTCCACAACCATCAACAATTCTCTAACGACGAGCGTTTCAATAAAGAGCTGGATTTCATCAATGCAGGAGGATATGATGCGTTCCTGAAATATGATAATACTTTCTTTAACTTCGATATGGGACATTATTACGGCACAACAGGACGCGATCCCCGCGAAATTGTTGAGAAATATCATGATCGTATTGCCTCGATTCATGTCAAAGATAAAACCGGTCCAACGGCTGAAAAGCCTAACGAGAATAGGATTTGGGGACAAGGCGAAACACCTCTTAAAGAATTTTTGCTCTTTATCCAAAGCAATGCAGGTAAACCGGGCTGGCCGGTACACTGTGATATCGAACTCGAATACAATATTCCTGAAGGTTCGGATGCCGTCGTCGAAACAGCCCGCTGTGTCGAATGGGCAAAGAATGTATTAGTCAAGTGAGTACCACAAGACTGTAAAAAAATAGCACTGATATTTTAAGGTATTGTTGGGGACTTTTAAATACTCTCATCGTTATCCTGAACTTGTTTAGGAATCTTCTCGTTTACAGAATATTCAGTGGACGGGAGTATAAAAAGGAGTTTTAAAAGTCCCCAATTATTATGTTCCAGGAAGCAAAAAAATGGCTTTTTGGAACATAATAGTTTTTTTTGCTTGGAATAATACGTTTTTTCTCGTACTTTTGTGCGCTAATGTAATGGATGACGGTTGATATGTTCAGAATTTTCTTTATGATTTTTCTTTTTGGGTTTATCTTACTCTCTCTGCTGGGTTTCTCTGTAGTGCGCTCTTTCAAGGAGTTCTTTTTCGGGAGTCCTAAAAGTAAACAACGTGCTGCTTCGCAGAGTAAACAAAATAATCAATCAAAAACTTCGACAAATCACCAAAAACAAAACCGAAAAAAAATAATTTCCGCCGACGAAGGCGAATATGTGGATTATGAAGAGGTAAAAGATTGACCACTTCATATTTTTTTTATTTATCATGGCAACAGAAATGATGAAAAACAGACGGACCATTCGCAAATATACCGGTCAGGATATACCGGATAATCTGCTCAACGAGTTGTTCGAAATTGCCTCCCGCGCTTCCAACACAGGGAATATGCAATTATACAGCGTGGTGGTAAACCGCGACAGGGAAAGCAAAACACGACAGGCACCTTTCCACTTTAACCAGTCTATGGTAACCGAAGCGCCCGTGTTACTGACTTTTTGTGCCGATGCCAACCGCTTTGTCAAATGGGCCAACCTGCGCAAGGCAAAAGCGGGTTTTGATAATCTTCAAACTTTTATGGCCGCTACGATTGATGCGATGCTGTTTGCAGAGGCTTTTTGCGAAGCTGCTGAGGCCAAAGGGCTGGGAATATGTTATTTGGGTACAACGGCATATAATGCGGATAAAATCATTGAAGCGTTATTGCTGCCTTACTTAGTAGTCCCTGTTGTTTCCGTGACGATAGGCTATCCGGAAATGCCTCTTCCTGTGCAATCTGACCGCCTCCCCTTAGAAGCAATCGTACACAACGAAACCTACCGCGACTTTACCCCCGAATCCATCGACCGCATATACAAAGCCAGGGAAGCATTGGATACCAACAAACAATACGTCGAAGAAAATAATAAAGAAACACTGGCTCAGGTATTTACTGACGTACGTTACACAAAAGCCAATAATGAATATTTTTCTGAAGTATTCCTGAAAGTGTTACAAAAACAAGGGTTTTTAAATGAAATACAAATATTATCATCTTAATACTTGGATTTCAATATATTAACACAAACCACTTCAACAGAAAACAGGAACAATGTCACCTGAAGAAGAAGCAAGATTAGCAATTGATAGACGCCTTACGGAAGCAGGTTACATTTTACAGGACAAAGCCGAATTCAATCCTATGGCTTCGATTGGCGTGGCCGTCCGCGAATTTCCCACAAACGACAATGGCGAAGTTGATTATGCTCTTTTTGTGGAAGGAAGGCCTGTCGGCATGGTTGAAGCAAAACCGATGAAAACGCTACCAATCTGCCCACTTCCGTACACGAATAAAATCTAAAGTACGCCAAATCAGGCTTCAAAGGTGCGGGATATGACAAAAGAGAGATTCGTTCTGTTTGGCACTCAATGGAAAGAAATCTTAAATGAATTAAATGACACGCTTGCGGCGTGAGATAATTTAAGATTTAAGATGATAAGATTGAATGTTTTTAATATTTGTGGCTGTAAATAGATTTAAATATTGAACAAATGTAACCGTTTAGTTACAAACCAAAAAGTTACAAACCAAAAAGTTTGTAACTTTTTGGTTATATTTGGAAAAAAATTGTATCTTTGCAAAAATTATTTATGATATGAAACAGAAGTTACCATTTGTTTTTGGAAAATCGTCTGATTTGATAAATTTCACAGACCGAGAGGAAGAATGCTTGCGTCTTGAAATGAACTTTAAATCGCTGATAAACACGACAATAATTTCTCCGAGACGTTGGGGAAAAACTTCCCTTGTAGAAAACGTTGCAGAGAAAATCCGCAATGAGCAGAAAGACATAAAAGTATGTATGATTGATATTTTTAATGTGCGAAGTGAGGCGGAATTCTACGAACATTTTGCCAAAGAAGTGCTAAAATCAACTTCAAGCCGCTGGGAAGAAATGGCAGAAAATGCGAAAACATTTTTATCGCACTTATTGCCAAAAATTAATTTTTCAACCGATTCACAAGCCGAAATTTCGTTTGGAGTAGAATGGGAAACATTGCAAAAAAGTCCAGATGAAATATTAAATTTACCCGAAACCATTGCAAAAGTAAAAAAAATCAGCGTAATTGTTTGTATCGACGAGTTTCAATCTATTGGCGATTTTCCTGAAAGTTTAGCATTTCAGCGGAAACTACGATCGCATTGGCAACACCACCACAATGTTGCATATTGTCTTTACGGAAGTAAGCGAAGTATGTTAATGGATATTTTTTCAAATTCGGCGATGCCATTTTACAAATTTGGCGATATTATGTTTTTGCAAAAAATCAACAATCACAAATGGGGTGAATTTATAAAAAAACGTTTTGAAGATACGAACAAAAAAATACGCATTGAGGCGGCAGAATATTTGGCAAAACTCGTTGATAATCATTCTTATTATGTACAGCAACTTGCACAACAAGCGTGGTTGAGAACAAAAACAAGTTGTTCAAAAGAACTCATTGATGAATCTTTACAAAGCATTAAAAATCAATTGAGTTTGCTTTTTGTTGGACAAATAGAAACGCTAACATCTACGCAAATTAACTTTCTCAAAGCTGTTATTGACGGTGAAACGGCATTTAGTTCGCAGAGAAATCTCAAAAAATATCGTTTGGGAAGTTCTGCCAATCTGAAAAAGATAAAAATAACGCTTGTTTCCCGCGAAATCATTGATATAACAACTCAAACCGTAGATATTTTAGATCCTATTTTTGAGTTGTGGCTAAAAGAAGATTTTTTTAAGGACTGAAAAACTCCAGCAGCCAACATTTAGGTTTTATACGCAACTTTGTTGCGCTTTAAACCTCCGTTGTTCTGAACCGGTCAATTACTCGCGTGCATCATAAACAAAAAAATGAACACCAAAATATTAAAACAAAAAGCAGCGTTGAGCAACGCCACATTTTACGGGATAGAAATTGTGCCGAACACATTTCGGCTTTGCCTGATGAATATGCTTTTGCACGGTATCTGCGAGTTCGGTAACGACAGTTTACCGATTGAATGTAAAGATTCGCTTGCAGGCGAACCCGCCCGGCATTTTGATTTTGTAATGACAAATCCGCCTTTCGGAACAAAATCGTCGCTTACCATCGAAGTAGAAGAAAAAGACAAAGAAACAGGCGAAACCATCACAAAAAAAACAGCATGTGAATTATGCCCGTAACGATTTTATCACGACTACTTCAAACAAACAACTCAACTTTGTTCAACATATCAAATCGTTATTGAGAATAAACGGAACAGCAGCCGTTGTGCTACCCGATAACGTACTTTTTGAGGGCGGCGCAGGTGAAACTATCCGGCAGGATTTATTGAAAACATGCGACCTGCACACCATCTTACGACTTCCTACAGGCAATTTCTACGCACAGGGCGTAAAAGCCAATGTGCTGTTTTTCGAGAAAAAGGAAAGTGCACCCGTCATGCATACAAAAGAAGTATGGGTGTACGACTACCGTGCCAACATAAAACACACCTTAATGTCCAATCCGTTGAAAGAAAGCGATTTGGATGACTTCGTGAAATGTTACAATCCTGAAAACCGCTTCAGACGTACCGAAACATTTTCAGAAATAAATCCCGATGGACGTTGGCGAAAATAGGCTATTGATGAGATTTTGAAACGCGACAAAACCTCTCTCGACATCACCTGGCTCAAAACTGCCGACGACACGCCAGACTATACATTGCCCGAAATTCTTGACCTTATGCAAGACGACAGTGCTACCATTGCCGAAGCAGTAAAAAAACTGAAAGCAATGTTTAAGGAATAATTTTACATATCAGGCACGTAAATGCCTCTCCTTGATGTAGAGATGGATAATTATCCGTCTCTACATCAATCTCGCTTGCATGGCGGCAGCGGCTTTGCGGCCGTCGCCCATGGCTAAGATTACAGTTGCGCCACCACGTACGATATCACCGCCGGCATAGACGTTGCCGAGCGTCGAAAGCATGGTTTCCTCATCCACCACAATCGTACCCCACTTACTGACGTCTAATCCTTTAAACATACGTGGGATCAGCGGGTTGGGAGATACGCCTACGCTGACAATGACCTCGTCAACATCAATGGTTTCGATCGCGCCTTCGATCGGTACAGGACGTCGCCTGCCCGAAGCATCGGGTTCGCCCAGCGCCATCTTCTGCACACGCATCTGACATACTTTGCCGTTTGCATCACCGATATATTCGATCGGATTATGTAAAATAAAAAATTCGATACCTTCTTCTTTGGCGTGTTTCACTTCTTCGATTCGCGCCGGCATCTCTTCCTCGCTACGGCGATAGATAATCATAGAACGATCGGCGCCAAGCCGACGTGCTGTACGTACCGAATCCATTGCCGTATTGCCTCCGCCTATTACGGCTACATTTTTTCCAATCAACACAGGGGTATCGCTTTGCGGGTTGGCTGCGTCCATCAGATTGACACGGGTAAGGTATTCGTTCGACGACATTACGCCATTCAGGTTTTCACCAGGGATATTCATGAAATTTGGCAAACCGGCGCCGCTGGCAACGAAAATACCTTTAAAACCCTCGTCATGCAAATCTTCGTACGAGAGTGTTTTTCCAACGATACAGTTGTTGATAAATTTGACGCCCATCTTTCGCAGGATATCAATCTCGACATCCACAATTTTATTGGGCAAACGAAACTCAGGGATGCCGTATTTCAAAACGCCTCCTATCTCGTGCAAGGCTTCAAAGACGGTCACATCATACCCTGCTTTGACCATATCGCCGGCAAACGACAGTCCGGCAGGCCCTGAACCTACAACGGCCACTTTGATGCCGTTCGGCGCGGCTATTTCGGGAATGGAGATTTGACCGCTTTCGCGCTCGTAGTCTGCGGCAAAACGCTCCAAATAACCGATGGCAACAGGCTCTTTTTTCATTTTCAGATGAATACATTGGGCTTCGCACTGTTTTTCCTGCGGACAGACACGACCGCATACAGCAGGTAAGGCATTGGTGTCCTTTAATGTTTTGGCTGCTTCGCCGAACCGGCCGGCTTCGATATGTTTTACGAAAGTCGGTATGTCAATATTTACCGGACATCCGGACATACATGAAGGTTTCGGGCAATCCAAACAACGTTGCGCCTCCAGCATTGCCTGTTCGGCAGTCAGACCCAGATTGACCTCTTCGCTGTTGCGACTGCGAATCGCCGGATCAAGTTCATTCATTTTTACGCGAGGGATATCTGTCCGCTCTTTATTTTTTCTGCTCTTCCGGAGTTCGTCCCTCCAGGGTTCTGAACGACGGGCGGCGATTATTTCTTCTTGTGACATAAAATAAGATTTAAAATTTAAGATTTAAAATTTAAAGATTTAAAAAATATCCTCCTTGGGAGGGGGCAGGGGGAGGTCATCATTCAATTTTGGGTTCAATTTCTTTGTACGCATTAAGCCTCAACATCATCTCATCAAAGTCCACCTGATGAGCGTCGAACTCGGGCCCATCTACGCATACAAACCGCGTCTTTCCACCTACTGTAATCCGGCAGGCGCCGCACATACCTGTACCATCCACCATAATGGTATTCAGCGATGCAACGGTGGGGATATCATATTTCTTAGTGAGCAAAGCCACATATTTCATCATCACAGCCGGACCTATGGTAACACACATATCTACTTTTTCGCGTTGGATAATATGCTCTACTCCGTTGGTTACCAATCCTTTCATTCCATACGATCCGTCGTCGGTTGTGATAACCACTTCGTCCGAACAAGCCTTCATCTGTTCTTCAAGAATAATCAACTCTTTTGTCCTGGCAGCCAACACAACAATTACTTTGTTTCCGGCCTTATGAAAGGCTTCTACAATAGGTAATAATGGGGCTACGCCCACTCCCCCTCCGGCACAAACCACCGTGCCTGCTTTTTCGATATGGGTGGCCTGACCCAACGGACCAACCATATCGGTAATCTCATCGCCAGCGTTTAAGTTACATAACTTCTGCGACGTGACGCCTACAGCCTGAATGACTAAGGTGATCGTTCCCTTTTTCGTATCGGCTCCTGCAATCGTCAATGGAATACGCTCGCCTTTCCCGCCCTGTTTCACAATTACAAAATGCCCGGCTTTTCGTGCGCGGGCAATCAATGGCGCTTCTACTTCCAACATTACAACGTTGGCAGAGAAGTGTTCTTTACTTACAATTTTATTCATATAATAAATTAGTTTTCAGAAAGATTTATGTTGATTTAAAAAATTCAAAGAGTTAAAGATTTAAAAAAATCCTTTCAATATATCCATAACTGCTATTCAAATAACCCTTCATCACGAATAAACATCAAGATAGCAGAATGAGGAACAATCATATAGATTTCGTTATTGAATTTTATTTCGAAAGCACTTCCTTGTAAATATACAGCCAAATCACCTTCGTGGGCTTGCAACGGAACGTACTGCACATTCTCGTCTTTCTTCTTTTTCCAGACTTCGGCTTCGTCAACGAGCGATGGTAATGGATAACCGGGGCCTGCCTTGATGATATATCCGCTTTGAATCTTTTCGCTTTGTTGTACGGTCGGAGGCAGATACAACCCTGTACTTGTCTGATTTTGTGGATTTTTAGGCTTAATCAACACTTTATCTCCCACCATGAAAAACTTATCAATATCTTTTTGGTCAATGGGTAGCTGCATATCAATAAAAAATTAGTCCGCAAAGATAACACATCTTAGCGAAAATAACAAGATGGTTTTTTAAAAACGGACAATAAGTATTAACCTCGAAATGCAACTTTTGACAATGCGGGGAGGAGATTGCGAGGTTAAATATTTTATTAAATAAGCTTATAACATTTTCTTTTTGAACAAAAGATTCTTAAATGTAATTGTTTTTGCAATTATTTGAAATTGATCCAACTTCCGCCGTTGTAACAATTCAGAAAACCATTCTTTTTCATCATGCTTACAGCGCTTCCACTTCTGGCTCCGCTGGCACAAACCACTACAATATTCTGTTCTTTGTTTAATTTTTGCAAGGAGCTGCCAAGTTCATCTAAAGGAATATTTTTTGAATTTTTGGCATGTCCACTTGCAAATTCGCCTCGTGTACGCACATCTAATAATAATGCTCCGTCATTGACAAGTTTTTTCAGGTCAACTTTAGGACCTGTACTAAATAAATGATTGAAAAATCCCATTTTAATTTGTTTTATTATTTTTATTTATAAAGATCATACTGAACAATAAGCCGCCAAAAAGCATTCCCCATATTGTACTCATTACCGGGGATGAAGTGATAGGACATGCTCCTGTGCTGCATCCTATATAGTACCAATAAAGATAGCCGCCGATACCGCCTGCAATTCCGCCGGTTAAGTAAGCCCAATACTGTTTTGCTAATTCAATTATTTTATTCATATTTAATTATTTATATAAAGTTGATAAATTCAACACCCTGCTCTAAGGCTTGCGCCCGTAATGCTTCCGGCGATTCAATCCCTTTTTCTTTCATTATATACGCATTATTTTTACACTTCTATCAAATATACTCATTTTGTACGGGTGTAGTCGCCGTACAATAGGTTTTGTATCCGCCCGAAAGGTTTTTTACGTTGGTAAATCCCCGTTGGGTTAATATTTGCAAGGCTAAATAACCCCGTAATCCGATGGCGCAATAAACGTAAACAGGTTTGTCTTTTGAGATTTCCTCCAAACGTTCGCGTAGTTCGTCTAATGGAATATTCAACGAACCTTTAATGATTTCTCCGCCTTCCGTTTCGTCTTGGGTACGCACATCCAGAATGGTTATTTCATCGGGGTTTGCAGCCTGCATCTCCCGCCAATGGACAATGGGCATTCGTCCGGATACCACATTACTTGCCACATATCCCGCAATCGCAAGGGGATCTTTTGCCGAAGAAAACGGCGGTGCATAGCAATGTTCCACTTTTATTAAGTCATATATGCTTCCACCCGATTTGATGAGCAGGGCAATCTGGTCAATGCGTTTATCCACACCTTCATATCCAACGCCCTGTGCGCCGTATAATTTTCCGGTTTCGGGGTCAAACGTCAATTTGATGCTCATTTGCGTGCTTCCGGGATAATATCCTGCATGTGAACCCGAATGGGTGTTTGAACTCAGGTAAGGAATATTCAGTTGTTTCAGCCTTTTCGCGGCCAAACCTGTTGTGGCTACCGTCAAGTCAAACACTTTGGCAATAGCCGTTCCGATAGCGCCTTCATATTTTTCAGTATTTCCATTGACCATATTATCGGCAACCAAACGCCCCTGACGATTGGCGGGGTTCGCTAAATAATTCAGCCACGGTTTGCCCGTTATGGGATGAGGAAATTCGACAGCATCGCCAACGGCATACACATCTTTTGCAGAAGTCTCCAGGTATTCATTGACCCAAATGCCGCCGGTTTCCCCGATTTTCAAGTCTGCTGTTTTGGCTAATGAAGTTTCGGGACGAACGCCAATAGATAAAATGACCATATCTGCAGGAATGATTTTACCACTTTTCAGGTAAACGTTGATGTTGCCCTCTTTTTGTCCGAAACGTTCAACCGTTTGTTCCAAATAAAGATTTACTCCCTTTTGCGACAGATGCTGATGCACGTGCGCAGCAATCGAAAAATCAACAGGCGCCATTACCTGATTAGCCATTTCCACGATGGATACTTTTACTCCCGCATGGTGCAGGTTTTCAGCCATTTCTAATCCGATAAATCCTGCGCCAATAACAACTGCTTTTTGAACGTTGTGTGTGTGGAGGTAATTTTTGATGCGGTCGGTATCCGGCACATCGCGCAGGGTAAATATGCCTCCCAGATTAATTCCTTCCAAAGGCGGTTTTACAGGCAAAGCGCCCGGTGAAAGCAATAATTTGTCATACGTTTCGGCATATTCGCTTCCGTTTGCGCGACGGACAATTACTGTGTTTGTGGCGGTATCAATATCAATAACTGTGTTTTCGATCCGTACATCCACATTGAACCGTTTTCCGAACGAGGCAGGCGTTTGCAGGAAAAGCCTGTCTCTTTTTTCTATAACTCCTCCGATGTAATAGGGCAATCCGCAATTGGCATACGAGATATATTTGCCCTTTTCGAAAATAATAATTTCCGCAAATTCGTCTATTCTACGGATTCTTGCTGCAGCCGTAGCTCCTCCTGCAACTCCTCCAATAATCAAGTGTTTCATTATCGTACTGTTTATTTTGATATTTCTATATATAAGTCGTCGAACAATCGCTTTGCCAATTCCCAATTCTTCCTGTGGATGCAATATTTGATGGATGGCAGCGTGATGGTTTCCTGAAAGATTAATCCCGCTGCTTTCAATTCTTTCAAATGCTGCGAAAGCGTGCTGTTGGCTATGGGTAATTTTTCTGCCATAGCGCCGTGATAGTAACATGTGTTTTTCGCCAACAAACGCATGATGGCTATTCTGATGGGATGTCCCAATGCCTTGGCAAAGCGTGCTAACTGTTCCTGTGCTATTATTATTTCATCATCCATGCTGTTTTCAATCAATGAAGCTGCAAAGATAAAAACAATTTTCGTATTTCGCAAAAATACGAACAAAATCGGTAATTGTTTTTAAGTACGTATTAGTGGTATTACCGTCTGTTTTGAAAAAAAAGTTTCATCTCGGTTGCACAATCATTTTCCAATATACCGTTTTTCACGATTGTTTTTGGGTGCAAAGCATCGGAGGTAAAATGCCGGTAGCCTCTTTTTTCGTCGGATGCTCCGAATACCAATGTATGTATTTGTGACCATCCGATGGCCCCTGCGCACATCACACAAGGCTCCACAGTCACATACAACGTACAGTAAGTCAGATACTTTGCCCCAAGACTTTCCGTCGCGGCAGTAATAGCCAGCATTTCTGCATGAGCAGTAGGGTCGTTCAGATGTTCTACCTTGTTATGGGCGCGTGCAATAATGGTGTTATTGCAAACCACCACAGCACCCACAGGAACTTCGCCACAGTCTGCCGCCTTACGGGCTTCTACCAAAGCTTGTTGCATAAAATAAACATCAGAAAAAGGAGTTACAATCATAGCTGTATTTATCGTCTCATTTCGTTTTCATTAAACAATGTCGGATAATCTTCTTCCATCATTTTCAATACATGCGTTAGAATCGTTGTACGATACCAATTTGCTTTGTTCGTAATCCTGTATTTTAACAAATACCGCTCGATGGCGTTATATTCATCGTCATTCATCATAAAAGTCACCCGCCGCTCACGCGTTTTCTTAGGTTGTACGACCATCTGTATTTGCTTTTTTTTCATATAAGTAACCTATCAATACATTAATTAGTAAATCTTTAAATCTCAAATACTGTGGGGGCAAATATACACTTTTTATCTGTAATTCGAACGTTTTCACAAAAAAACAAAAACCTTTATAAGAGGGTATTTCCGATATTTTCATTAACTTTGCACAATTTTTCATTTTTTGAGCGTTTTTTGTTTACAAAATGCATATTTATTTTATGTATGAAATTGAAATTGATTTATCCTAAATGGGACAAATTACCGGGGCAAACCACCTTTATTCTTCCCCCTCACGGGCCGGTTGTATTTGCCGCAACGCTTCCTGGTTATGTTGATGTTTCTTTTACCGACGAGAATGTAGAAACAATCGCTTTTGATGAACCGTGCGACCTGGTTGCAATCTCAATGATGTTAAGTACGCAAGTAAAGAGAGGCTGGGCGATTGCTGCCGAATTTCGTAAAAGAGGCGTAAAAGTCATCTTCGGCGGAATTTCGACGATGCTCCATGCCGAAGAAACCGTTGAACATGCAGACGCTGTATTTCTTGGCGAAGCCGAAGGACGCATGGAAGAGGTGCTGGAAGACTGGAAAAATGGCTGTCTGAAAAAGGTCTATAACTACATGAGACAACATCCTCCTATTGAATCGGTCGGCCCCGCACGCCGTGATTTATACAAACGTGCATTATACAACCATAAGGGCGTACAAATGGTTGATTTGTTTCATGCTTCCCGTGGATGCAGGTTCAGTTGTTATCCATGTGCTGTTTCATATCTGGGAGGGCGTATTTTCCGTCCCCGTCCGATTGACAAGGTATTGGAAGATTTGGCAACGATAGATAATAACCGGCTTTTTATTGTTGATAATTCATTGGCTCAAAACAAAGAATGGGAATTGGAACTATTCAGGGAAATGATACCTTTCCGTAAAAAATGGGTCAGTCATACGATTGAAGACGATCCGCAAGTGCTCGACCTGGCTGCCCGGGCCGGAGCCTGGTATGTCTATCAAGCCATTTACGACACATCGGATTATATCCGGGAACGGGTAAAAAGGTATCACGATTACGGCATAGGGGTAGAAGGCACTATCCTGATTGGATTGGATAATCAATCGGAAGATGACATCAGGCGTTTGATAGATTTTCTGTTGGAAATAGACCTCGATTTAGCAGAATTTACGGTGATGACTCCTTTTCCGCATACGAAAGGGTATGATGATTATTATCGTCAGGGACGAATCTTCGATTTCGACTGGAATCATTACAATGCCGGACAGGTCGTATTTCATCCTAAACAGATGACAGCCGAACGGTTGCAGGAGCTCTATCAATATGCATGGGATACTTTCTATCAGGATGAAAGTCAGGAACAAAAAATGTTTCATCTTTTTTCGAAAGTTGTCCTGAGAGAAATGAGCGAAGGTACTTATCGTCCGCGTAACAGGGAATTGATTAATCAATCGTTTGGGAAAAAAATAATTGCCTCCCCCTTCCCCTCCAAAGGAGGGGCTTAAAATTCTCCTTTTGGGTGAGTATGAGAGGACTAAAATGGATAATATGAAAAAAGAGCATAAAATAGTCGTTTTTTATTATACGCAAACGGGGCAGGCGCTTGAGATTGTTCAAAAAGTCTGTGAACCATTGGCTGTTGCCGGTTTACAGATAATTTATAAAGAAATCATTCCAGAAGAGCCTTTTCCTTTCCCATGGACGATACAAGCCTTTTTGCAGGCTTTTCCTGAATCGCGGTTATTCATTCCCTGTCGCCTGATGACTATTGATCTAAGCGATGTGCAGGATGCAGACTTAGTGATTGTGGCAGGCCAGAGCTGGTATCTGTCACATTCGATTCCGTTACACAGTTTTTTTCAATCGGACAAAATAAGGAGCTATCTTAAAGGGAGGAAAATAGTAACAGTTGACGGATGCCGTAATATGTGGGTAATGAAACAGTTTAAAACAAGGGAATATATCCACCAAATCGGAGGCGAATATGTCGGCGCGATTGTGTTGCAAGATAAGGCGCCTAATCTTATCAGCGCTGTTACGATTCTCCGTTGGCTACTAAAAAACAAAAAAGAAGCGACGCGTTTTCTGCCGGCAGCCGGCATATCCTCTGCCGACCTTCAAAAGACTTCCTGTTTCGGCGACATACTGCTTGACGTCATTCAACAGGACTCTTTCGAAACGTTGCAAATTAAACTGATGGAAAAGAAAGCATTGACTTTTATTCCTACGGTTTATTTTGTTGAAAAAGCCGGCTTTAAACTTTGGGGGCAATGGGCGCGGCTTATTTTGAAAAAAGGACCTTATAACAGCCCGAAAAGAAAACCATTACTACAACTTTTTAAAATTTACCTCTTTTTTGTACTTTTTATTATTTCGCCTTTCGGCATCCTCTTTTTTTACCTTACCTATCCTTTTCGTAGAGCTTCGCTACAGAAAGCCGAACATGAAATTTGTTATGAATTAGGATGGAATGACAATAACGCAAAAAATATATGAGCAAAGAAGTCTATATTAACCGTTTATCTGCTTTTTTCCCAAACGATCCGGTTGAAAGCGATGATATGGAACAGTATATCGGATTTGTGAACAACAAGTCGTCCACTGCCAAACGTTTGGTTTTAAACAAAAATGGCATCAACCGCCGTTATTATGCTTTGGATAAATCAGGAAAGGTGACCCATACGAATGTAGAGATGGCGGTCAATGCGATCAAAGGACTATTGGATGATAACTTCGGAATAGACCAAATTGATTTATTATCCTGCGGGACATCTTCGCCCGATCAGATTATACCGTCGCATGGTCAGATGGTACATGGCCAGCTGAAAGGGTGCGGGCAAATGGAAGTCGTTTCATTTGCAGGAACCTGCTGTACAGGGATGCAAGCATTGAAATATGCTTATTTGTCTGTATTAGCCGGAAATGCTAAAAATGCCGTAAGTGTGGCATCCGAACGATTGTCGGCCTGGATGAGTTATAAATATTTCGAAAAAGAATCCGAACTGCTGAATCAGTTAAGCGCTAAACCCATTCTCGCTTTTGAAAAAGAATTTTTACGTTGGATGTTGTCGGATGGTGCAGCTGCCGTACTGGTACAGGATACGCAGGCCGCAGAAGGATTTTCCTTCCGGATCAATTGGATTGAACTGACTTCCTATGCGAATGAAATAGAGACATGTATGTATGCCGGAGGCGAAAAAGACCCGGAAGGAAATCTGGTTGGATGGACACAATTTTCCGAATCGGAATGGTTGGAGAAATCATTGTTTGCATTAAAACAGGATACGCGTATTCTCGAAAAAAACATTGTTCCGTTGGGCTGTCGTTTTTTAGAGAGAATCCTTCAAAAGCGAGATTTTGATCCGGGAGAAGTTGACTGGTTTCTTCCGCATTTGTCATCCATGTATTTTGAAGATAAGATTAAGGAAAAAATACGTGGAACCGTATATAACATGCCGGATGAAAAGTGGTTTGTAAACCTGGCCGAGATTGGAAATGTGGCCTCTGCCTCAGCCTTTTGCATGCTCGAAGAACTGGCAAGGTCGGGTAAAATCAAAAAAGGGGAGAAAATCCTGCTGATGGTGCCTGAAAGCGCCCGCTTTACGTATGCTTATGCGTTGCTTACGGTTTGCTAATGACGTAGCAAGGACGCTACGCCAAACAGGAGGTTAGTGGTTAATGCTTTTATTATGTGTAAAATACGACATTAGTATATACGATAATATTGTCAGAGTAATCCCAAGGAAACCAAAACAAACAATAAAAACCACCGCGGTAAGAATTAAGACATAACGCATTTCATTGCCTTTCCATGCAGGCGATTTGATTTTCATCGAAAACATAGGGATATTGGAAACAAGAAGGAGGGATGATCCGATTGTTATGCACGTGATGAATATCAGCATAAATAATGGTGAGAGGCAGGGAAGTCTGAAGGAAATCAAGGGAATCATCCCTGATATGGTGGTTTCTTCGACAGACAATGAAATCACATAGATCAATGAAGCCCAAAACAGCGCATGTGCCGGTACCGGCAAACCGATAAATGAAGACTTTTGCCGGGTATCGTTATTAAAAATAGCCAAACGTAACGCCGAAAAAACAGGAATGACAAATGCAGTTAACAGAAAAAACTTACCGGTAACGGGGTTGTTCCAGTCAACGGTTTTTTGAGTAGTGTTGAGAAAGTCGTACAACATCATCCCCGGCGCTACTCCGAAACTGATTATATCAGCCAGCGAATCAAGGTCTTTCCCGATGGGTGAAAAAGCATTAAGCAAACGGGCGGCAAATCCGTCGGCAAAATCAAATCCTGCTGCAATCATTATGGCAATCATTGACCCAAAATAATTTCCATCAAGCGCAAATATACAAGCACAACAACCAAATATCAAATTAAGGCATGTCAGTAAGTTGGGTATATGTCTCCTCATTCTCTACTATTTAGTTATTCAATTACTTATAATTGGTTCAGGCCGGTCTGCGATTCATAATTGATCTGATACAGCCGTGCTATCGGCGTCTGATTGGCTTTTACCTGTTGATCCATTTCGATCAATACTTCAGTCCCAACCGGTAAGAAAACATCCACGCGCGAGCCGAATTTAATAAAACCCATTTGTTCATCTACATGACATGAATCGTTTTCCTTTGCATATGTCACAATACGTCGTGCCATAGCCCCTGCAATCTGCCGGGTCAGTACTTCAATGCAATTTCGCGTAGTAATCACGATGGTTGAACGTTCATTTTCCGTACTGCTTTTAGGAAGATAGGCGGCTCTGAAGCGTCCATTTTTATGGGAAACGTGTTTGACTGTTCCGTTTACGGGAAACCAGTTGGCATGTACATTAAAAATAGACATAAAGATAGAAATCTGTAATCGTCTATCATTGAAATATTCCCGTTCCATGACCTCTTCGATGGCTACAACCGTTCCATCTGCAGGGGCAATAACCAACCCTTCCGAATCATAGGGAAAACGACGCGACGGACTACGGAAAAAATTCAATATAAGAAGGAAAAACCCTGTTGATACCGACATCGCTATATAAAAAATAACCCCTTTGCCTATCGTATAATAGATAATCAAATTTACGATAAACAAAAAAGTAAATAGCGACAGTAGCAATCCCGTTCCTTCTCTATGGACTTTCATTGAAATTTTTTAGCAAATGTACAATTAATATTTGATATGAATAGACAAACCGAAGCATTATTTAGAAAAACGTCAGTATAAAGAACAAAGAATCTGACTAAAAACAATGTAAGTACGTCATTGGGATAAGTAAAAACGACATCCTGTGCTCGAAAAGCAATCACAACACACATATATGATCAAATGAAATCCTGTGTATGTAAGAAATAATCGTTTCTAATGAACAAATATTTCAGACAAAAACTGCCGTAAACACGTCCTTGTTCAGATGAAATTTGGTTTATGTAATAAATAATCGTTATCTTTGACATCGAATTTATATTGAGATTGCTGCATACTGTTTGTTGCAAACAAGCTGTTTACACATTGATAACTCACATAAAACAATATAATTATGACAAACATTACAAGAAGAGATTTTTTAAGGACCGGCGCTATGGCTGCTGCCGGATTAACGATTGTCCCCCGTTCGGTTTTGGGGAAATCGCTTGGTTATACCGCTCCGAGTGATAAACTGAATATTGCGGGAATAGGAGTCGGAGGTATGGGACGCCGTAATCTTGCCAATATGAATACGGAGAATATTGTGGCGCTGTGTGATGTGGATTGGGGTTATGCGGCGAAAACGTTTAAGGATTATCCGCAGGCGAAGCAATTTAAGGACTGGCGGGTCATGTTCGACCAAATGGGGTCATCTATTGATGCCATTTTGGTTGCTACCCCCGACCATACCCATGCCGGTGTAACCGCACATGCGCTTACGATGGGAAAACATTGCTATACACAGAAACCACTGACGCACTCTGTCTATGAATCCCGTTTGCTGACGAAGTTAGCTGCCAAATACAAAGTGGCTACACAAATGGGAAATCAGGGTAATTCGTTTGACTGGTGCCGCCAGATTGCCGAGTGGATTCAGACTGGCATTATTGGAGACGTTTACGAAGTGCATTGCTGGACTGACCGACCTATTTGGCCGCAAGGGCTACAGGAGCCTAAAGGCAATGTGAAAGTCCCGAACACAATGGATTGGGATTTATTTATCGGCCCTACGACGAAACGTCCATACAATCCGGTTTATACGCCTTGGAACTGGCGCGGCTGGTGGGATTTCGGCACAGGCGCATTAGGCGATATGGCTTGCCATATCATGGATCCTCTTTATTGGGCACTTGATCTGAAGTATCCGACAAGCGTCATCGGAAGTTCTACTTTGAGTAATATGTATTCACCGCCACATGCTCAAGTGGTTACCTATACATTTCCGGCACGTCCTCCGAAAGGAAATGTGAAAATGCCGGAAGTAAAAGTCCATTGGTATGATGGCGGATTAATGCCTCCACGCCCCGAAGAGTTAAAAGACGGACAAATGATGGGTGATGAAAACGGCGGGATTATCTTTATCGGAACAAAAGGGAAAATCATGACCGGCTGTTACGGAATGAATGCGACATTACTTCCCACATCAGATATGGATCATTTTAATCAACCGAAACCGACTATTCCGCGTGTGAAAGGGGGAAATGGAAATATATGGAATACGAATGCCCACGAACAAGAGTGGATTCGCGCCTGTAAAGAATCACCCGGAAACAGGACGGAATCTTCATCTCATTTCGGATTTTCAGGACCATTCAACGAAATGGTAGTCATGGGTGTATTGGCAGTACGCTTATCCGGTTTGCAAGGTTTACATCGTGAGTTACAATGGGATGGCGAAAATATGCGTTTCACTAATATTTCTCCTGCAGATAAAATCAAAATAGTGACGGTAGATGAATTCAAAGTAATTGACGGAGATCCGCAATTCGACCGTCGTTTCGCGGAATTTAATGCATTGGATATGGCGAAAGAATGGGTGAATCATACCTATCTCAATGGATTTTCGCTGCCACCAATGCCTTGAATAGATTGAGGAGTGACTTCTAAAAGATAGCATCTCTTATAGCAAGTTGTAAGGGCGTGCATTTGGAGCTATCTCTGAAATTCATCTGCCAACTGCGTTGAATAACCGGGCCGCTATTTTGTCCGGTCAGAGGCGTCGTATCTATGTCTATGCCTGCATAACCTAAGTATTTTACATAGTCTATTTCTTTCGTAGTATCTACATATTCGCGTATTTCGGCCAAAGGTTGTCCTGCAATCTCTGCACACACCGACCAGTATTCCTCCTCGGTGAATCCGCGGCTTTTGGCGATATGGAAGTCGTAATACAGTCTTCGCATCACATCATCGAGACTTTTGGCATTGGACGTCATTTGTCTGATGGCTAAATCCGTCAGCAAACCAAGAATTTGTCCTTTGGTGTAGTAGGAGATACGGGTGTTCCCGTTTGCACTCCGGTTGAAAAAGTTAAGCCATATATCGTAACTGCTTTGCCGCAGGCTCATGTGTGTTTTGCCTTCGGCGTTTTCGATTGCACGGATCGGATTGTTATGCTTTTGGAGCATCTCCTCCGGCACTGTAATACCGGCGCGCTTCAGCAACACAGCTTCGTAATACGATGTAAACCCTTCTGATATCCACAGCCCGGAAGTAAATACTTCCTTGTCGTAGTCGAAAGGCCCAAGTTCTACGGGACGTATGGTTTTTACATTATACATATGGAAAAATTCGTGGGCGATGAAATAGAGTTGGTTGAGATAGGCATTGTGGTTGCGGTTTTGAAAAGATATACCAAACGAAGCCTGTGAGTTGATGTGTTCTAACCCTCCTCCGCCCGCTCCCGGGAAAAGAAAGCAATAACGATCGTAAGGCACATCGCCTATCAAAGCCGTTGCTGCGGAAATAATCCTTTGCAGGTCTTCGATGAAATTCGTATCTTCCATGCCTTCGGGAGTTTCAATCGCTACCTCATAACGTCGCCCTTCCAGGTCGAAAAACAGCGTCGTATGGTTGCCTGCCAGTACCGGACTGTCGTAGAGGATATCAAAATCCTTTGCACGGTATGTGTTTTGCCTGCCCGGGACAGGGTCTAAACCGGTTGATATTTTCTCCCAACCGGAAGGCAGGTTGAACGTAACCGTTGCAGGCAGTTCTTTGCGATTATCAATATACATAAATACGCCATTTCCGGGAATAAAAGCCCTTTCAGCGGTAACTTTGGCGTCGGCCACGCTTTGCGCATCAGCAAATACCCTGTAAGTAACCTTTATACTTTTGCTGTTGCCATGCGTCACCAGCCAACCCGATTTCCCAACCTTTTCCCATTTGCATGGTTGAGAGCCAACAGCGGCAGTGAAATCAATAATATGTTTCGGATAATCCATAATGAGGTAATAGCCTGGCGCCCATACCGGTAATTTTAACATGGTTTGCGTTCCTTCGAGTTCGGTAGCACTTAATTCAACATTCAGATAATGCCTCAAGGTATCTATACTTACTGTATAATGCACTTGTTGCGCTGTTAATGTGGATACCCATAAAAAGCCGGCAATCATTGCCGGCATGAATTTGATTTTATTATTTTTCAAACAGTTCATATTCGTAATCGTATAATTTGTTCGACAATTCGTGCTACCTGCATTTTGGCAAATGATTGATTCATAGCTTGCTTAAGCGATACCGGCCCCGGTTGTATTGACATGACCGCGAGGAAACCCTGTTGCATCAGCGAATCGGTTTCCTCAACCGCACCGCCGATTGCTACGACAGGAATATGACGCCGTTTGGCTACCTCAAGTATTCCTGCCGGTGTTTTGCCCATACCGGTTTGCCGGTCTAATTTCCCTTCTCCTGTGATGATAAGGTCGGCGTTTTGAATACGGCCTTCAAAGTCCAATGCTTCCAATACCATTTGAATGCCGGGTTTCAGTGTTGCCGGCAGAAAAGCAAGAAAGCCTCCGCCCAGCCCTCCGGCGGCTCCTGCACCAGGAATGGCATCAATATCTTTGCCTGATGAAGCACGAATAACAGCCGCAAACTGTGTAAGCCCTTTGTCCAATTGCCGGATCATCGCATCATCGGCTCCTTTTTGCCGTGCATAGATATATGCCGCTCCGTTTTCTCCAGAAAAAGGATTATTGACATCGCAGGCAACTGTAAAAACAGCATCCTGCAGTTCCGGTAATACATTCCCCGAATCAATACGCGTAATCTGTTCCAGAATCTGTCCTCCTTTCCCCAACTCATTTCCGGTCTTGTCAAAAAAACGAAATCCGAGCGCTTGTAACATACCTGTACCTGCGTCGTTGGTAGCACTTCCGCCAATGCCTATTAGCAAACGGCGGCAGCCACGTTGGATGGCGTCTTTTATCAATTCGCCGGTGCCGAAGGTGGTAGTCAGCATGGGATTACGTTTTTCTGCCGGCACCAGCGTAAGTCCGCTGGCTGAAGCCATTTCAATCACGGCTGTAAGCCCGTCGCCCAAAATACCGTATTCTACGCGGATAAGATTCATCAGCGGATCGTGTACTTCACATGCTACGAAGTGTCCGTTCATGGCAGCAACGAGCGCTTCGGTCGTTCCTTCGCCGCCATCTGCTACCGGAATACCCACTATTTCGCAATAGGGAAGAATTTTTCTTATTCCGGCCTCCGCAGCCTGTGCAATTTCAAGAGATGAAAGGCAGCCCTTGAACGAATCGGAGGCGATGACAATTTTTTTTAAGTTACTCATTTCACTTTTGTCGGGATATACTCTTTGCAATAGTATTAAAGTCTTTTTTCAAAAAACCCGACACATTCGTGTATTTCCAACTTGGCCGATTCATTCACATCAGTTCTGTCCTTAACTTCGGCATAAAGCCTTTTTGCGTAATCAAGTGCCTTTGCCGGAACGACTTCTTTTATTGGACCGCGCAACCTCAACGCGTTTCCGCTGTATATTTTGTTAATTATATTTTCAGACAATGCAAATCCGTACAGTTTATACCCCCAGGCCTCGAATTTGTCGTCTGTTTCAAGAAAACGACGCATCCACGCGATACGGTCATAATAGCTGCCGTCATGTCCAACCACCTGTTCATTAGGACTGACACGGTTATCTGTTCCAAAAAGAATGCGATCCTGATATTTGGTAAAAAACCGTATCCACCGGTCACGCTGCTTAGTAAACCCATCGAACATCTCAATACCGGGAGTCAGGTCAATGGACACGTTTGGGAATCTTTCAAAAAACATTTCCAACCTGTCGGGAAAATTTGAAAGGAAATACGCATGAGCCATCGTTAAGTTCATGTTGGGATAACGTGCCAACCAATTTTCATGTTCCTGATAATGCTGTTCCTTCGGCAGAAATCGGTCCGTTTCCCAATATCCGCCTGAGGAAGAACTGCTTGACCAGTCGGGAACAAGTTCAGGATCCCAAAACTCTTCGGGATCATTGACATGGTTGATCACATGCCAGCCAGTCTTCTGCAGTAATTCACCCACACCATTGTAGCGCGGATGATCAAGCGCCGACGCAGGATTTACACGACGGTTGGTAGGTTTGCCTTCAATCATCTTTAATCCGTCAAAACCGGCTTCCATCAGGTCTTCGAGCTGAGCACGCAACCCGGCTTCATCGCAAGGCATAGTGTTCATCCAATACCCGAATCCGCCATAAGCAGTAAAGCGCGGGTCAATGGTTTTCAGTGCAAGCGCCATGAGGTCATTTCCCGGGCTGCGTGCCGAATTGCCTTTGTTCACAAGCAGGTTCACGGCGCTTACCTGTGTCGTTGCATCAATAAACTTCCGCCCGGCGTCAATAAAAGCTTGCAGTCCTTTTCCATTGGTGCTTGCATGCACATGGATGTCGTACATCCCATAATTCACTTTGGGTGCGGGTTCCGAAGTCTGAGATGCACTGTTGCTACCTGTGAAGCCTGTAAGAAGCCCGCCCCCAACCAATCCACCGGCTGTCAACAGGGATGTCTGTTTGAAAAAATCGCGTCTGTTTGTCATAATAGTTGATATTTGATTAGATGAATTAAGACACAAAATTATTGAAAATTGTTGAAAAAACACAAATATTTCAAAAAATACGCACCACTTTATCCCATCTTGATCATTTGGCTGTTAAAAACAATTTTTTGTATATTTGCATCCGGAGAAAAACAATATCTTTAATTGAGTGTAAAATGACATTGGAACATGTGGCAATCCTGACTGACCGGATAGAAATACTGAGAGATTACTATATCAGGTATTTTGGTGGAACGCCGAATCGTAAGTATAAGAATCCGAAAACCGGACTGGAAACGTATTTTATTACGTTCGGTTCGGGGGCAAAATTGGAAATCATGTCGCTGCCCGCCCTTTCCGGAATCAAAAATGATCCCACCCTGCCTAATAAAGGCATTACCCATCTCGCTTTTGGAGTAGATACAATGTCGGAAGTAGATGAAAAGGCAGGACAACTTGAGGCGTCTGGCTTCCCGATTGTAAGCAGCCCCCGTAAAACCGGTGATGGCTTCTATGAGTTTGTAACCCTCGACCCGGATGGTAACAGAATTGAAGTTACGACCAAGGTCGTATAATCACCATTTATTTTGTTTTATCAGGGAAAAGAAAAGAACCTTCCCGCTCTTACTTGATTTCATCAAATTCACTGATGTACTTTTGTCTCAACAGGGGACTTCTAAAAACTCTCAACGTCATACTGAACTTGTTTCAGCATCTCCTCGTTTTCAGGAGATTGCGGATCATAGTTCGACTATGCTCACTAACCATGCCCGCAATGACGGGAGCGTTATAAACAGGATTTTTAGAAGCCCCCAATAATAAATCTGTTCAGTTCATCGCTTCCTCTGAATAGTCACATAATACGCAAATTCTGTAAATATAAGTGAA